>ERZ1046568.4-NODE-4-length-356299-cov-35.194586_pt1 | contig 356299 bp, 289 predicted proteins | sample MGYA00383092_ERZ1046568 | MGnify/ENA primary metagenome ERZ1046568 (study PRJEB29581, sample SAMEA5548362) | metagenome | biome: marine; feature: coastal; material: water | depth 1 m | study: Short-term variability in the microbial, nano- and picoplankton dynamics... | reverse complement strand
GCCGCCCAATCCTTACAAAAAGCATTATTCTAATTCATGAGAATCTATAGCTGCTGCTTTCTTTTCCTTGTTGAAAAGAAACAATAAACAAGACTAAGCAAAGCTCGGACCGCTGTTTTGTCGAGAGACCCAATGCATACTATAAGCATTATTCTAATTCATGAGAATCTATAGCTGCTCTTTTCTTTTCTTGTTGAAAAGATGCATTTGAATTTGTTTAAAATCTTTTGAATAAATCTTTGATTGTTATCACATTTAATGGGAACTCTAAAAAGACATGAAGTAGGCTTAAAAAGAAAAGTGCCATAAAGCCAAGTTTAAAGTCTGTAAAGTATAAAATAACTGCTGCAAACCAAATAACTAATATTAAAAAGACTTTTTTTCCCTTAAGGGAATCTTGCCAACCAATAATAGAAGTTTTAGAAAACCAATTGAGGTAATGGTAGGTATAGGCAAATGCTATGAATATTTGAATTCGAATACCCAACTCAGAGAGTAGAACAAAACTTTCATTTCCTTTTAAAGCGAATAGTTGAGCTAATTTATGGTTTACGCTTCCCATACTACTTGTTAGAAAGTTTTGAATTATACCATCATCAAATTTATAAGCTGTTTCACTAATTGGTATAGCATAAATAATAACAGGAATTATAAGCAGTGCTATAACCGCTAATAAACCAAACTTGCTTTTGCTTTTTCTAGCCCCCCAAAGCATAAATAGACCTGTAAACAGATATACATGAATTATAGTTGGCACAAAAATTCCGATCAGGATAAAGCCTTTGGGAATGCTATTTTGCAGGGCATAACTTATAATAAAGGAAAAAATAAGTGCGAGACTTAGTTTTTGCCAAGATTTAAAAAACACTAAAGCAACTGCAAAAAAGAAGGCCGTCAATATAAAAGTGGAATATTGTGCTTCGACCCAATTAACAATTTCAGTTAAATTACTTGGCAAGTTCCAAGTTGAAAGTTTTAGTAAACCATAAGAACCCAATATAGCGCTAGCAACAACCAGAGGTAGTATCCATTTTTTTTTATTTTGAGTAAAAAAACCTTTCTCATTTAACCAATTAATCTCCGTAAGGTAATGCAGCGGACCTAGAATAGCGTAAGAGAATAAAAATAGTTTAAACGGAAGATAAATAGCTACGAGTAAGGATATTAGCATTAAGCCAATATTTAATACATCAATTTGTTTTGCAGCTATTTTCAACATCAGTAGGCCAATTTAATCAAATGCAGGCTTTGTTTCTTAAAGAATTAAAAACCATTACTTTTGCGCCCTCAAATTTTGGACATGAAGAAGTATTTTAATCTATTCGATTTAAAGCAAAAAGTAAATTACAAAAACGAAGTTTTGTCGGGTTTAACCGTTGCATTAGCCTTGGTTCCTGAGGCTGTTGCTTTTGCTTTAATTGCAGGCCTACCACCCTTAACGGGATTGTATGCAGCCTTTATGATGGGCTTAGTTACTTCTATTCTTGGCGGAAGGCCTGGTATGATTTCGGGAGCAACAGGAGCCGTAGCGGTAGTTATCGTTTCTTTGGTTAAAATGCACGGAATAGAATATGTATTTGCAGCAGTTGTTTTAGCAGGGATTTTGCAGGTTTCTGCAGGTGTACTCCGTTTGGGTAAACTTATGCGTTTGGTTCCTCATCCTGTAATTTTCGGATTTGTAAACGGTTTGGCGGTTATCATATTTATGTCGCAGTTAGATCAGTTTAAAGATGCTAGTGGGGCTTGGTTAACAGGTTCACCGTTGTATATTCTGTTGGCATTGGTTTTATTAACCATGCTAATTATTTGGGGCTTACCAAAACTAAGCAAAGCAATACCTGCTTCTTTAGTAGCTATTTTAGTGGTTTTTGGTTTGGTTGTATTTTTTGGAATAGATACCAAAACAGTTGGAGACATTGCTTCTATCAAAGGTGGCTTCCCTCCTTTTCATTTACCAGATGTTCCATTTAGTTTAGAAACTTTAAAAATTGTATTGCCTTACTCTGCAATTATCGCAGGAGTTGGCTTAATAGAGAGTTTGCTTACGCTGAATATTATTGATGAGATTACAGAAACTCGTGGAAGAGGAAATAAAGAAGCTGTTGCTCAGGGAGCTGCAAACATTTTGTCGGGTGTATTCTCTGGCATGGGTGGCTGCGCAATGATTGGGCAGAGTTTAATTAACATTTCTTCAGGCGCTAGAGCAAGATTATCGGGTATTGTTGCCTCTGTTATGTTATTGGTTTTTATCATGTTTGGCTCTGGTTTAATCGAGAAACTGCCTATGGCAGCTTTAACAGGATTAATGATTATGGTTTCTATTGGAACCTTTGAATGGGCAAGTTTTAAAACGGTAAAACGCATGCCTAAATCAGACATATTTGTAATGGTAGTGGTTACCTTAATTACAGCAATTATTCACAATTTGGCTATTGCTGTTTTGGTAGGCGTTATTTTAGCAGCTTTGGTTTTTGCTTGGGATAATGCAAAAAGGATTAGAGCCAGAAAAAGTGTAGATGAAAACGGTGTAAAACACTATGAAATCTACGGTCCGCTTTTCTTTGGATCTGTTACGGCATTTAACGAAAAGTTTGATGTTTTAAACGACCCTGATGAAATAATTATTGACTTTGAAGAAAGCCGTGTGGTAGACATGTCGGCTATTGAAGCTTTAAATAAAATTACAGAGCGTTATTTAAAAGTGGGAAAAAAGGTTCATTTAAAGCACTTAAGTGCCGACTGTAAAACCTTGCTAAAAAATGCTGAAGAAATTATTGATGTAAACGTAATAGAAGACCCAACCTATAAGGTTTTAATTGATTAACTCGAAATTTGTTTTTCTTCTCCATATAATCTTGCCATTCAATAATCAGGTATTTGTCTTTGTTTTGTTTCTTTAGTTTTAGGAATCCGTAATCGCACACGAATAGGTAAACATCTCCTTTTTGGTTTTTCCAATAATGAGTAAAATAGTTGGGATTAAAATTTTCTTTTAACAAAATCTCCTGTCTCAGTTTTTTGATTCCTACGCGGTGGAAACGTTTAAATATCTTTCGATTAATCTCTAGTTGTCTGTCGATCTGAAAATACAAAGATTCCTCTTTTTTTCTTTTCTCATAATCTGCAGCTATTTTGCATTCTAAAGAACAAAAAACTTTATCCTTTTTTTGTTCTTTCTGTTTATAAACACAAGTTAATCAAACTACACACAACAAATAACTGTGCTAAAAATCAAATAGATTATCCTTTATTTTAATTTAAACCGGTTTCATTCCTTTATAAGTTTCATCATACATTAAGCCTGATTTATCTAATGCAAATGCTTGATTAAGAACCTTATTACAAATTGCTATTAAGCAAACTTTTTACCTTTCGGAATAATTTAGAGAGACGCTAAAGTCCTTGTTACTTTTACTAGTTTTAACCTAACCGATGAAACGATATTATACATAAATACGTTAAAGTTAAAACACCTAAATCAAAAAGCGCCACACTAATTTAGCCAATAGCGTACTCCGCTCTGAATCAAAGGCCCCTGATTGAGTATCTACAATTTGATTGTAAATAAGGAAAAAGTCGGTACCTATTTTCGGAATTAATTGTAATCTAAAATTCACATTCATTTCTTGCTGTGCAGAGTTCCACTGGCCTAGTAAGGAACCAAAAGCCTGAGGATGAATAGCATATTCTATTCGGGAACCAAATAAGTCGGTATCAAAGCTTCCCTGTGGTAAGTTTATTATGTTTTTTTCGTAGTTGGCATTAATGTTAAAATTTTTAGTTGCCCGCCAAAGAATTGTTCCTTCTGCTGAAAAGCTACGACCCCCAAAAAACTCTCCAAAACTTCCTCTAGTACTTATAGAAAATGCTCTAGCTTCAAATGTTTCGAAGAAGAAATTATATCTGTTCCACCAATACTCTCCCTTAGCTATTACTACATCCGGAAAAATTTCAAAATCATCTCTTAATCCTTCTGCAACGCGCTCTAAATCAAAAAAGAATCCTTCTCCTGATCTTGTCTCAAAGCCCAAAAGTCTGGCTTTGTAGGAAAATGACTGCAGCGCTTGGGTATCATCAAATTGCACATAGGTTAAGGCAATTGGTGAAAAATAAAACTGCCTTACCCATTTGAAATTATTTTTAGGCCTTGGCTGAAAAAAGACTTGACCGAAACTCTCACGGAAATTACTCCTACGCATTAAGCCTACTTCAGGATCAAAGGCTGCAGGACTTCGCTGAGTAGAAGCAAATACCCTTAAAAAATCATTGGGTAGACTAACAAATGCACGATATGCCATTGCATCAGATTGATAACCTTGGTCCGTATTATATGTCTTAATAAAAGCTCCACCAACATCAAGATTACTTTTTCCAACAAAATCAGCAGTACTATACCTTCCGTTCACACCTGTAGTGCTGTGCCACCTTCCATTGCTAATTTTATTGGTAGTCATCGCACCAATTACACTTTGGTCTCCAACATCTTGCCTCACACTAAAGGTCGAAAAGTTTGTAGACGGGTCCCCTCCTGCTTCAGCAGTTTGTATGCTCATAGCTCCAAGCGTTGTGTTTTCCTCTTTTCCAAGGATTCGGGCTCCTGCAATAATGGGAACAGTCTCACGGCTCTCGCTTAAACCGATTCTTCTTGAGTAAAAAGGAATAATACGGTTCCCTCCTAATCCAAAGTCAAAAAAGTCGTCTCCTTCTAAAAAAAACTCTCTCAATTCAGGGAAAAAAAGCGGGAAACGACTCAAGTTTATTTGTTGTCGGTCTGCCTCTACTTGAGCAAAATCTGTATTAAAAGTTAAGTTTAAGCGATACGTAGGCCCCAACAGAGCATTTATGTCTCCACCTATATTACCAACACCTTCTGTTCCTCTAGCTGTGCTTTCTCCACCTCCTAAAGCATAAGGCTTAACTTCTACAAAGCGCTTATCTCTTAGCTCTTTTAAACCTTTTAACAGTCCTGCTTGACTTACATCAGAGATATCGTAATTACGTTGCCATCCTTTCCAACGCGCTTGTTGACGATTTCTGCGAATGTTTCGTTCAAAATTGATACCCCAGACTTGCTCTTCTTGTCCGGGTCTGTATTTTAGGGTGTAAAAGGGAATCTTTATTTCAGCAAACCAACCTTCATTGGTAATTTGTGTTCGTACATCCCATACTCCATTCCAAAATTGATTGGAAGAGCCTCCGTTGTTAAAAGTTTGCAAATCTGCTCTCGCGCCATTCGGATTAATAACAAACTGAAAACCGTTTCGTCGATCTAAATAGGTATCAATAATTACGATGAAATTATCTTCTAGGTTGAAACTAAAATCTCTTCGCATTTCTTTTGCGATGATTTTCTCAGGCTCCCGATCGTAGCACCAAACTCCGATGTACATAAACTCATCGTCGATTAAAATCGCGACTTCAGTTTTTTCTGTAACAGCTTCTCCAAGATCAAGCTCCCGTTGGGTGAAGTTAGAAATCTTTTGTGCTTTTTTCCATTCAGGCTCATCTAAATTACCATCAAAAACAAAGCTATTTTCGATGGGCATTGCATTTATACTTTCTGATGGTAATGCTCCTATTTTTTGTCCAAGTTCCTGTGCATTCGAGCGGGAATAAACGAATAGCAGAGCTAACAAAAAGCCTATTTTAAACACTATTTTCACGGGGGGCGAAATTACCAAAAGCTATGTCAAATAATTCAATAGAATTTTATAATTGTAGTTGACACATCTGATCCAGAGCAGCATGAAAATAAAGATGAATAATTAATAATACTACTGCCAACAAGAGAAACAAAAAATACTTGATCTGCAAAAATTGCTAGCCTCCAGCAATTTACAACTCTAAATATTCTTAGTAAAATCCTACTTTAGTTTAATTAATTTAGAAGTCAAACAAAATATTTGCTTACCAGGCTTTATCATACCACAAGCTTACAATCCCCAAAGAGGTAATATAAAGAAAAGCCAAATAAGTAAAACACAAGGATTAAATAAAGAACATGAATTAACTTTATATAATAGTTTTCATGCAATTGATGAAGCAGTATAAAAAAGAAATCCTAAAAGGATTCGAGAAAAGAAAATTCGATTTAAGCGAATTACATGATGGCAAATCTTTGCCTTGGTGGATTGAGGAAAAATGGACTTTAAGCGGACTAAAATCTGACAATCGGAATGACAAACTGTACGTTAATTTTTTGACTTATAAACAATGGGAAAACGAAATAAAAATCGTGGACGAAATTTTAGTAACCAAATCTGAAATGGAAAATTATGCCGACTACAGCTCTAAAATTGTAGAGTTGGATCTGAGAAAAGGATATTTTACGGAAAAGCAGGAAGTTTTCTGGTCGGAATTTGATAAAATACAAAAAACGAATTGCAAACACCGAGTATAACCCGCCCCGAAGGGTTTGTAAGCCTGCGGAAACTTTGTAAAAGCAAATTTTAAAGTAAAATATTAGCCACAAAAAAAGCCACGCAATGCGTGGCTTTTTCATTATTCTATATCTTTTCTTAACGGATTAGAACTCCATCAGCCATAAACGAAATACTTGTTTCAGGCTCAGTAATAGCAGCAATTGCTTCTTCAGACTCACCGCCATCTTCAGCATAATGCTTTAAATCTTCTACAGAAGTAGTTTCTTTAAATGCCATTCCACTAAATACAACTTCTTTTCCTGTAATGTCCATAGGAACAAAGAAACCGTAATCTTTAAACTTAATTCTCATTGACACACCTTCAGCTAAATCAACCTTCATCCAACATCCTTTCTTCTGACAAACATCAGTTGCAACTGCTGCAATCTTAACTTCCATAGAATCTTTACCTTCCATCATATCAGCAAATTCAGCAACCATAACGGCTCCTTCGTCATTAATTAATCTACCGAAATGAGTTGAATCTCCTTCTTCAGCCATTTTATACTCTGGAGTTTCAGTAACTTCTTCTGCTACTTCTTCTACAGTTGTATTTTCAGTCATTGCTACGTCTTCTGTACTTTCTGTTGGTTGGTTACATGCAAATGCAAAACCTGCAGTTGCAACTAATAAAAATGATTTTTTCATGTTGTTAATTTTTTTGCAAAGGTATCAATTGAATTTGATAATTAGATTCAGTTGTATTTATTTTTCGAGAACTACAAATTCTGTTCTTCGATTTTTTGCTCTTCCATCAGCAGACTGATTACTTGCAATCGGGCTAGTTTCTCCAAAACCCTTTGCTGTTAATCTGCTAGGAGAAATTCCTTCAAGTATTAAATAGTTTTTAACTGCCTGTGCACGATTGGTGGATAGCTGTAAGTTATCGCCATTATCACCAACATTATCGGTATGACCATAAATGGCAATTTTTACGTTTGGATTTGAATCCAAAAACTCAATAAATTCGTTTAAAATCGTCATCACCTGCTCATTCAACTCATAAGAATCAGAAGCAAAGTTTATATTATTAATTCGATAGGTTTCTCCTTTTTCTATTGGTTCAAACTCCATTGGTTTAGCACGAATTGGTTTACCGATTACATCTTCTTTCGAATTAATATATTGACTTGTAAATGCATATCCATTCTTTTTGGCCATTAGCATTACATCTTGGTTTTTGTCAACAGCGATTATAGCTACATATTCACCATTCTCCTCATCAACAACACCTTTAATAACTTCATTTGTTCCAGTGTTTTTAAGCTCAATAGTCATTCCTTTAGCAGCATCAGGATCCTTACTCGCTATACTACCTTTGGCAAAAATCACTTCTTTAGGCTTGGCTTCTTCAGGTAAATCAAAATAGAATATATCTAATCGTTTCTCGCCCATGTTAGAGGAGTAATAACCGTAATTACCATCGGTACTTACCATAAAGCCGTGCTCATCTTCTTCTGTATTTATTGGAACACCAATATTTGTTGGAGTATCGAATTTTCCAAACTTATTTACTTTGGTAAAAAATATATCCTGCCCTCCTACTCCTGGATGTCCATCTGAAGAGAAATACAAGGTATAAGAATCAGAATGCATGAATGGAGATTTCTCGTTTCCACTGGTATTAATTGTTGGCCCTAGATTGATGGGATTACCCCAAGAACCATCACCCTGCCGTTCTACTTTATACAAATCCATTCCTCTTCCGCCTATATTCTCAGGCCTTGCACTAGCAAAATACAACGTTTGATTATCTGCCGAAATGGATGGTTGGCCTTCCCAAGTTAAACCACCATTAATGTGATCACCAATACTTTTTAAAGGACCCCACTTCCCTTCAGAAAATTCTGAATAATAAATATCTCCATCTTGGAAGCCTCTACCTCCCCGATTTACTTGAGTAACAATAGTTATAAATAAAAGTCTATTATCAACAGAAATGCTAGAACCTCCTTGAGCTGTGCTACCTTGATTAAATGGCTCAGGCATTGGAATTCCTTCAGAGTACTTTCCATTGTATTGTCTTCTACTTTGAATGTATAATTCTTTTTCTTGCACTCCTAGGACTGATCTCGAATCTACTTCTGTTTTTCTAGTAAAAAATAGAAACTGATTATCAGGTGAAATCATTGGTAAATATTCGTCAAACTCAGTTGAAGCTCCTTCTACTTTCTTAGGATCAAATGGAACCTTATTATCGAATAAAGCTTCGTATTGCTCTATTTGTTTTAGCATACGATTCGTTTCAACTAAATCTTCCTTGTGCTTTCCATTTACAGAAAATTGGCTAAGCATTGCATCAGCTTCAGGGTATTTCTTCTGTTCAAACAGTGATTTTCCAACAAAAAAAGCTGCTTCAAAATCTCGGTAAGCAGGACAAGCCTCATGTACTTTTTTATAATAAGAAATGGTTCGTTTATAAAAGGTCTGATTACTTTTATCCTTCTTACTATTAACATAAGCTAAAGCTGAAAGCGCTTCAGCATAGTCAGGTTGAATTTTTACCGCTTCAATTAAAAACTGATAAGCAGCAGGCCCTCTGAAATGCAATTGATGAGCCTTGTCAAACTCCTTTTTTGCTTTTTTACTTGGCTTAGCACAACCGAAATCTTTTTCTTGTGCTGAACTAGACAAAGTAAAAGCAAAAAGTAGTACAAGAATTGTACTACTCTTAAATATGTGATTTATACTCTTTTTCAACTCCTTATTTTTCTCCTCAATTATGCAACAAATAAACCAAACTCTAAGAATTATTTAAATAATCCTTTTAATTTTTTCTTTGCCTCTTCTTCAAGCTTCTTTTTAGCTTCTTGTTTTTTCTTTTCTATCTCAGCAGCCGCCTTTTTCTTTTGCTCTTCTAAAAGTTTCTTTGCCTCTGCTTCTGCTTCTGCTTTTTTCTTATCTAGCTCCTCTTTTGCTTTCTTTTCTAACTCAGCTTTTCTTTTTTCATACTCTTCCTTCGCTTTATCCTTTACAGCTTGGGTAGCATCACTTTTAGCCTTTTTTAAGTCAGTTGTAATTTTAGGATCGGTAGCTGGTCCGGTCATTCTTACATCAATATTTATTGTTTGTGCAACATTTAAATCAACTCCTTTGCCCGCAGCTTGAGCTAAAATTCCATCAACTGCATCATTGGCTGCACCGCCAAATTCTGAACGTGGAATAGCAAAACTAAAGACATAATCAACCGTCTGGTCAAATGAATTGCTTCCTGCAATTGTAACTGTTGAGTTCCCAATTTTATTAGTAAATGGTTCTACATAAACTTTACCGTTGGTTATTTCAAAACTTATGTCAACATCATTAATCGACATTGGATTTAGCTTATTGTACTTAATCGCTTCAGCAACTTTTTTAAGTGGCTTGTAATCTTTTACCTCAATGTTACTCGTTTGTAAAACTCCCTTTCCAAACATCGATTCATAAATTGGCTCCATTTGTGAATCCATTGAACCCTGAATCTTCATTTTGGTAGAATAAGTTCCTTGCGTGTTTTTAGCAATTGGAACCAATTGCTCTACAGTATTAAAAGTTGTAACTGTTTGTTGAACATCAAAGTCTATGATATCCATATTAAAATTATAACTAGGTTTTAAAGAATCTGTGGTTTCATAAAACCCTGTCATTTTCATACTCCCTCCTAAAAGTTCCATGCTTGTTTTATCGAGGCTTACTTTTTCGTCTCTCAAAACAACAGCTCCCTTAATATTCTCAATGTTTATATTGTCGAAGGTCAGTTTCTTTAAATTAGCATTGGTTACAAAATCAATATACTTAGGAAGTAAAACAGCTTCCATAGGAACTTCAGTAGAATCAACTGCCTCTTCAGTGGTTTCTTCCTCTGTTTCTGCATCGGTGTCTATTCCTGCCAATTCATTTATATCTAATAAGTTTGATTGAACATTTAAAACACCCTTTAAGGTTTGATCATCTTTTAGAGCAAAAGCGATAAAGTTTTCTAACTTTCCTTGGGCCGCAATATCACTTTTTCCTAATTGCATGTTCATTTCATTCAACTCAACAAACTTTGGACTAAAAGTCATTTTTACTTTTGTTAAATCAATAGGATAGTCTAAAGAATCTGAAGCAAAGTGCATTCCTTCAACCATTAAATCTCCTAGTGCTTTAAACTCTTCGTAATTCTCATTTTCTAGGGTCGAAACGTTCCCTTCAACCGAAATATTAGAAGTTATGATTCCATTAAGCTCATCTCCTTTTTCTAATGGAATTACATCCTTAAGGTTGTCCAATACGACCTTTCCTTTTAGACCTGCTCTAATAAATGGATCCGTCATTGGCGTTGCCAAATAGAAATTAAAATCAAATGGGTTGTCTGCAATAGATAAATGAAACTTTGGAACGTCGACTACTGTGCTATTAATTGCACCGTCTTTACTTTCGACGCTTGCCATAATTTGTATCTCATCAACCGATTCCGGTAAATCAGGATAACTAAACATGGCATCTAACACTTCTAAAGAAATTCCAAAAGCAGGATAGGTTGAATCAATAAAAGTTCCTTTAGCATAGCCATTTAGAGCCATAGAGCCAGATGTTTCAACTCCTTCAAGATCTGATGCAAATTCAGCAGGTACCATTGAAAGAATTTCTTTAAAGTCAGTTTCTTTAGTAAAAAAGGTAAAGTCCATATCAATAGGATCATTGGGCATAGCTACCCATCCGTCAAAACCTAAACCTAAATCATTTACAGTAACTTCATTTTCACTAAATGTGAACTTAAAATTCTCAATATCTGCTTCCATTGAAGCATCTAAACCAATGCGCACATCTTTCATGTATTTAACTCCATCAAAAATTAAGTTGAATGCTGACACTCCGCCCTTCACTTTTATAGCTGTTACAGCCTCAGTTAAGTCTCCAGATAAAACTAAATTCAAGTCATCTATTTCCATGTGCATCGGCAGCGTTGCAACATCGTAAATAACACCTCCTTTAACAATCTCTATTTGGGTCAATTGCATTTTAAAAGATCTAGCTTCAGTAGTCTCCTCTTCATCTACTTCTATTTCTTCAGATTCCTTAGCAATATCATAGTTCGCTTTTCCATCAGCCAAAACCTTAGTATGTATTTTAGGCTCAACAATACTTATGTTTTTAATATTGATTGTTTCTCCATTAATTACAGACATCAAATCAACCGTAAGGTCTAGTTCTTTTATCGAAGCCAAAGCAATTCCATCAAAGTCATCAACACCTGAAACTTTAACATCCTCAATCACAAAATAAAAATCAGGAAAACTCTGAATTAGACTTAAGTCAAAATCACCAAATTCAATTTTAGCATTTACTGCACTATTACTTTCTTCTTTTACGATTTTAACGATATCATCTTTAAAGATGATTGGAATTAATACCAATGCTAAAATTACTAGAAGTATTAATCCACCTATAATTTTTAAGAATGTTTTCATAATGCGTTAATCCTATATAATTCAAATTTATTATTTCTCAACCGGGTGAACAATCAATTCATTTTCTGTGTGTGCCACAATTGTCGCAACTGTAGCATCTCCTGTAACATTTACAACTGTTCTGCACATATCCAATGGTCTGTCAACTGCAAAAATCAAACTAATTCCTTCTAACGGAACACCAACAGAACCAAGTACAATTGCCAACATAATAATCCCTGCACCGGGAACAGCAGCCGAGCCAATAGAAGCTAGGGTTGCAGTAAGAACAATTGTAAGCTGCTCCGAAAGTCCTAAATCCATGCCATAAACTTGAGCAATAAAAACTGCTGCAATTGCTTGATAACAACTAGTGCCATCCATGTTTATTGTTGCTCCTAAAGGCAAAACAAAAGAAGCTACTTTGTTTGATACGCCAAGCTTCTCTTCACATCGTTCCATGGTTAATGGTAAAGTTGCTGCAGATGAACTTGTAGAGAATGCTAATAATTGAGCAGGTGCTAGCCCTTGAAAAAACCGTTTGTAAGAGTAATTGGCTAGTAATTTTAAAGCCATCGGATAAACTAAGGCTACCATAACTGCTAGTCCAAATATTACGGTCAATGAATAAATGGCTAAGCCTTTTAATATTTCTAAAGCTGCTGAGGGGTTTTCTCCTGCCAATTCAACCATTATATTACCCAACAAGGCAAAAACACCAATAGGAGCAAAATACATAATGATGTCGACCATTTTCAAGATTACCTCATTGGCACCATCAAAAAACTTTTTAATGGGATCAACTTTACTTTGGTCGGGAACAATTATTAATGCAATTCCAAACATGATAGCGAAGAAGATAACTTGCAACATATTCTTATTATCTCCTGCCGATTCAAAGAAATTACTAGGAACCATATCGACTAAAAATTGCAGTGGACCTGTCTCTTTTTGTTCTTCTGCTCGCTCACCTACTTCACTGGCTTTGCCTGCATACTGTTCAATCATTTGCTGGCGAGTTTCTTCTGAAAAAAATTTGCCAGGTTTAACAATATTAACAGCAAGTAAACCTATAGTAACTGCCAATACTGTAGTAAAAAGGTAAATCCCAATCGTTTTACCTCCCATTGATGATAGTTGAGAAATATCCTTTAAACCCGAAATTCCATTGATTAAAGAAATCAAGACTAAAGGAACGGCAATCATCTTAAGCATATTGATGAAAATCTTACCCCAAGGAGCAATCCAATCACCTGTAAACTCTAACCAACCTGCATTTGCAGCAATTAATCCGTAAACCAAGCCCAGAATTAATCCGATAATTATTTGCCAATGTAAAGCGAGTTTTTTCATACTTTTTTAATGATTATTGATTTTTGATTATAGATTATTGATTATTGATTTTGGATTAATTGCCTTGACTTGTTTTAATAATTTTTGTTAAAACTTTAATTATCGATTCAATTGCCTCTAGCTAACGTGTTACATCAATTTCTACAATTTTACTCTTTTGAATCAATCTTAACCAATACTTTGTTTCTCTGGCTTCTTTTGCAGAGATAGATAATTTTGCAATAAAGTCTTTTCTAGAAATTCCTGCTATTGCTTCTTCAACATTAGCTCCAATGGAAGTTCCTGATCTTAATACTTGTTTTGATATTATATACTCTTTGTCTACTTGCATTTTTTTGAATAAATCAATAATCTGCAAAGAAAAAATCAAAGCTCAATTGTTGTATTAAATTATCTTTCATTTAAATCTAAATAGTTAGAAAAAAATCAATAATCAAAAATTTGCAATCTAAAATCATAGTGTAGATGTTTTATTTCTCAAATAGTGATCAGCTAGCACTAATGAGAGCATAGCACTAACAATGGGCACAGCTCTTGGAACCACACAAGGATCATGTCTTCCTTTTCCTTCAATAACTACTTCATTTCCTTGTTCATCAACACTATTCTGTTTCGACATTAAGGTTGCTATTGGCTTAAAGCCTACTCTAAAATAAATATCTTCTCCATTACTAATTCCTCCTTGAATACCTCCTGAAAGATTCGTTTTCGTTCGAATCTTATTTCCATCTTTTACAAATTCATCGTTATGCTGAGAGCCTTTCATTTCAGAAGCACAAAACCCTGATCCATATTCAAAGCCTTTTACTGCATTAATGCTCATCATTGCTTTTGCTATCTCTGCATGTAACTTATCAAAAACAGGTTCACCAAGGCCTACAGGAACTCCTTCAGCAACTCCTTGAATTACTCCGCCAATTGTATCTCCAGATTTCTTAATTTCCTCAATAAGTAAAATCATTTCATTCGCCATTTTTTCATCCGGACAACGAACAATATTCGAGTATACTTTACTTAAATCTATATCTTGATAAGGTTTTACTAAAGCTAGATTTCCAACTTGTTGGACGTATGCCGAAACCTTAATCCCTAGAGTATTTAGCAAACATTGTGCTACAGAACCTGCAACTACTCTACAAGCTGTTTCTCTTGCAGAAGACCTTCCTCCTCCTCTATAATCTCGATAACCATATTTCTCCTGATAAACATAATCAGCATGAGATGGTCTGTACTTGTCTTTTATATGGCTGTAGTCTTTTGATTTTTGATCATTGTTTTTAATCTGAAATCCAATGGGTGTGCCGGTGGTAATTCCCTCAAAAACACCTGATAAGAATTTTACTTCATCAGACTCTTTTCTTTGTGTTGTTATCTTAGATTGACCAGGTTTTCTGCGATCTAATTGCTCTTGAATAAACTCAAAGTCTAGCTTTAAACCTGCTGGGCAACCTTCAATAATTCCTCCTATTGAATCACCATGAGATTCTCCAAAAGTTGTCAATTTAAAATGGCTACCAAACGAGTTTCCTGACATAGAAACAAAAATAACTTTTTTGCCCATTAATAGCTATTCTGCGTTGGATTAAAACCAATTTATTAATCTGGTGTTTAATTAGTACTAAAACATAACTATGAAGCAGTTATTAAATATAATCTTCTCTATTTCAGCCTTTATTATTATCCCCAATATTAATGCACAAAGCAATCACATTTCAATATTTGAAGGAAATGGAAACTCAGAGATTAATAATTTTGAAGTTGATAATCAAAACAACATAATTGCTGCCGGTTTTTATGATGGGAATATTGATTTAGATCCTGGACAAAGTAACCTGAGCCAAACTAGTGCCGGCTTAAACAACGGTTTTTTGATTAAGACAAATGAAATTGGAGATTTAATCTGGTCCAAGAATTTTGCAGGTCCGGTACAAGTTTATGCCAATTCTGTTGGCCTTGACGACAGTAATAATGTATATGTCACCGGAATTTATGAAGGCTATTTGGCTTTTGATAACAATTCCGCAGATGATACCTTACAGTCAGCAGGTGATTTCGACATTTTTGTATTAAAGTACAGCCCATCGGGCAACCTTTTATGGTCGAAAAGATTGGGCGATAGCCTAAAGGAATTAAGCCCTGTTATTCATGTAGGAAAAGATGGTTTTTTATACTTAACCGCTAGTTTTGAGGGTACTGTAAATTTTGGTACTAATGGTGTTCTCGATACTAGAACAAGCTCTGGTCAACAAGATATTTTTATTTTAAAAATGGATGTCCTTGGCAATAGCATTTGGGTAAAACAAATAGAGGGAGTTGATTACAAGTATTCAGGAGGTTTATCAGCCGATGCCCAAGGAAATGTTTATACAACAGGGTCTTTTGCTAGTACTGTTAATTTTGATCAAGGTATTTCTCCTGCTACTAGCAAAACTTCAAATGGAGGAACAGATATCTTTATTGCAAAATATAAGAATACCGGAAATCTATCTTGGGTAAATCAAATAGGTTCTTTTGGGTTTGATATTGGAATAACTGTGTCATTAGATCAAAGTGGTAATATCATTGCCTCAGGCAGCTATTCTGCCACTGCAGACTTCGACGCAGGGCCGGGCGTTCAAAATTTAAATTCAAATGGAAGTCGTGATATATACATTACTAAGCTAGACTCGAGTGGAAATCTTATTTGGGCTAATTCAATAGGCGGCACCGGTTTGGATTTGTCAGCAGGTCTTTTTGTTAATTCAATAAACGAAATATTATTGGCTGGTCGTTTTTTTAACAGTGTGGATTTTGATCCAGGAGTTGGATTCAGCAATTTAACTAGTTGGGGTTTGTCAGACGCCTACCTTACAAAGCTAAGCAGCAACGGTATGCACCTAGGAAGTTTTAAAGTTGGAGGAACAGCAAATGACTTCGGAAATTCTGTTTATGAATCGAACAACGGTAGTGTAATTTTAGGCGGTAGCATTACAGATTCAGCTACATTTTACTCAAGCAACTCTTTCAGACTAAGCAACTCAAACAAAGGTGCATTTATATTCTCTTTACCTAATTCTAGTGTTGGTATAAATACTGTTGCAAAGAATGTTTTTACACTTAGTTTTAACAATATCAGTAGTAATCAATTCAATATTAAACTGAATATGAATGAGGTTATTAATGCAGATTTATACAACCTTAATGGACAGTTAATTCAATCATTTACCATCCAAAATGAAATTAATTTTGGTTCAAACCTACCTAAAGGAAGCTATATCCTAAATTTAAATAATGGATTTGAGCAACAGTCAGTTAAACTGTTTAAATTATAATTTTATAGTCAAAGAAGGCAGTTTTAGTAAGTTTGGATTCTAAATCAGAATTTGAACAATGCTCATAAAAAACATTAAGCAATTACTTCAGGTACGACAAGATAAAATTGAATCGCCATTAAAAGGTGATGATTTAAAAAATCTTTCAATTATAGAAAATGCCTGGTTAAGAATTAAAGATGACAGAATAGAATCATTCGGTTCTATGGATCAGTGCAACCCCATTCAGAATGAAGAAACTATAGATGCAAACGGTAAAGTTGTTTTGCCAAGTTTTGTAGATTCTCATACTCACCTTGTTTTTGCGGGAAGCCGAGAAGAAGAATTTGTGATGCGATTGCACGGTAAAAGCTATGAAGAAATAGCTGAAGCTGGTGGAGGAGTTTTAAATTCAGCTAAAAAACTTCAGGAGAAAACAGAAGACGAATTATTTGAAGCAGCTAAACAAAGACTTCACGAGGTTATTTCTATGGGCACAGGTGCAATTGAAATAAAAAGTGGATATGGTTTAACAGTTGAGACTGAGCTCAAAATGCTTCGAGTTATCAAACGACTAAAAGAATATAGTCCAATTCCAATTAAAGCAAGCTTTTTAGGAGCACACTTCTACCCTGCTGAGTTTAAGCAAAACCATGAAGCATACCTTAAATTGATTATTGATGAAATGCTTCCTATCATTGAAAAAGAAGGACTTGCAGACTACATCGATGCATTTTGTGAAAAGGTAGCATTTTCAGCTGAAGAAACAGACCGAATTATCAAAGCAGGATTAAAACATGGATTAAAACCCAAAATCCATACGAATCAGTTTAATTGCATGCGCGGAATTGAAGTTAGTGTAGCCAATAATGCAATATCTGTTGATCATCTTGAAGTTATAAACGAGGCAGAAATTGAAGTTCTTAAAAACTCTAATACCATTGCTACACTTTTACCTTCTGCACCATTTTTTTTAAACGATCCATACCAACCTGCAAGGCAAATAATTGATGCGGGAATTCCTGTTGCTTTAGCTAGTGATTATAACCCAGGTTCTACTCCATCTGGAAGAATGAGTTTTGTTATTTCACTTGCTTGTATAAAGTTAAAAATGACTCCAGAAGAAGCATTTAATGCAGCTACAATTAATGGGGCTTTTGCTTTAGAATTACAAGAAAATTATGGAAGTATTTCGGTAGGTAAAAAAGCCAATTTAATCATTACAAAAGAGATTGAAAGCTTCGGTTTTATTCCTTATTCATTTGGTTCTGATCAAATAGATTCCATAATATTAAACGGCAAAACAATCTAAAAAATGAAATTTCAACTAACTAATAAAGAAATAGTTAAAAGGTTTACTTCAAGTAGAAGTTTAGAGTTAAAACTTGGAGAAAAAATTTTAGTTGGAGCTGATTATTATGAAAATTTAAAAAGCTGCGAAGCAAAATATGTTATAATCGGAATACCGGAAGATATTGGACCAAGAGCAAATTGTGGAAGAGGTGGTTCAACTAGTGCATGGGAACCATTTTTAAGTAAATTTTTGAATATCCAAGAGAGCGATTTAATCAACGGAAACCAAATACTGTTATATGGATATTTTGATTTTAGTGATGTTAAACCTACAGATGAATTAGCTGAGTTAAGAGAGCAGGTTTTTCAACTTGATTTGCTAGTTAGCGATAAAATTTGTGAAGTTGTTAAGGCAGGTAAAATACCAATTGTTATAGGAGGCGGACATAACAATAGTTACGGAATAATTAAAGGTGCTTCTTTGGCAAAAGGAAAGGCTATAAATACTTGTAATCTCGATCCGCATGCCGATTATAGACCCTTAGAAGGCAGGCATTCAGGAAATGGCTTTTCTTATGCTAAAGCTGAAGGTTTTTTAGATCAGTACAGCATGTTGGGTTTACATGAAAATTATAACTCACAAGAAATGATGGAAAGGATTCGAAAGGAAAATATCCATTTTATAAGCTTTGAAGATATTTTCTTAAGAGAAAAAATATCATTTAATGCAGCAGTAAGCGAATGTAAAAGTCGAGTTAAATCTGGTTCTTATGGTATTGAATTAGACATGGATAGTATAGAAAACTTTCCTTCATCCGCTCAAAGCCCTTCTGGTGTTAGCGCGAATCAAGCTAGGTATTTTGTGTATCAAATGGCTTATTCTAAAAATACATGCTACCTTCATTTACCTGAGGCTGCTCCTAGCCTAGTTGATAATTCTTCAGATCAGGTTGGAAAATTATTAGCCTATTTAGTAAGTGATTTTGTAAAGGCTAATTCGGTTTTTTAAAACTTATTGAATGGTGAAGAAAATAATCGAATGCATACCAAATTTTAGTGAAGGTCAAAATAAGTCAACCTTAGCAACTATAGCCAAAGCTATTGAGTCTATTGAAGGAGTTAAATTGCTCCATCAAAGTACAGGCTATTCCGCTAATAGAACAGTTTTCACCTTTGCAGGAGAAATGGATGCAGTATTCGAAGCTGCATTTCAAGCCATAAAAGTTGCATACGAACTAATCAATATGGGTTCCCAAAAAGGAACACATCCAAGAATTGGTGCTTGCGATGTTTGTCCTTTTGTTCCTATTTCAGGAATAAGTATGGAGGAGCTAATCACAGAAAGCAAGCGATTTAGCAAAAGACTTAATGATACTTTTAACATCCCGATTTTTTTATATGAAGAGAGTGCAAGTAAACCGAATAGAAAAAATTTAGCGAAGCATAGAATTGGAGGTTATGAAGAATTAGAGCAAAGAATAAACGAGAGAAAGTCTATCCCTGATTTTGGCTATTCATTTAATCCTCGATTCGGAGGAATGGTTTGCGGTGCTAGAAATTTTTTAGTTGCTTATAACATCAACTTAAGCACTAAGGATGACGGAATAGCTCAAGAAATAGCTTACGATTTAAGAGAACTAGGCAGGCCTGTAGATAAAAAAAATGGAAAAACTATTTACAAACCAGGTAAATTAAAAGCAGTAAAAGCAATTGGTTGGTACATTCCTGAGTTTGAATTGGCGCAAGTTTCAATAAATCTAATTGACTATAAAGTAAGTCCAATACATGAAGTTTTTGAATCTACAAAAGAGATTGCAGCAAAATATGGTGTAAGTTTAAAAGGTTCGGAACTTATTGGCTTGATTCCCAAACAGGCAATGCTAGATGCAGGCATTTTTTATTCAGAAGCGTCTATAAAAAGTGAACAAGAATTGATGAATTTAGCCGTTGAAAAACTAGGACTGAATAGTTTGGAAGAATTTGACTTAAGTAAACGAATCCTTGAATTAGCTTTAAACCAACAATAAATGAAAAAGAAACCATTGTATAAATCCTTATTGCTAAAGATGGTTTATTTTTTCCCTTACAATTATTATTGGTTCATTTAAAGAAGAATCAACAGCTACTTTTTTTCTGGATTCTATTGTTTCTAACCATATTTGAACAAATTGTAAATAAATACGGGATCCCCCTCCTTTTTCTTGAACCCGAGTATTTAGGTAAACTAAGTTATTGGAGCTATTTTATTGTTGGACTTTCATATGAACGATCAATTAAGCGCTTGAACGAATATGATGATTTAACTCCAAATCAACCTGATTTTTGCTGGGGGGAGCACATTAATTTTTTAAAAGGATTATGCTACAAACAAATGGGTGATTATGAAAACTCAATTAAAGAGTTTAACACCTTAATTGAATATGAAGGTGAATATGTTGATGTTTACGGATATGTATACAGAGGCATTAGTTACATGAATCTTGAGCAAGTTTTTGTTCCTTGGTCGGGCAAACGTGCGATGTTCCGCGAATTCGACTTGGATACAGATACCCTTAAAAAAAAGGATTCTCTTCATTTAAAAGCATCCATTTTTATTGATATAAATAAATACAACGATTCTATTGATGTTATTTCTTCAACTATTTTAGATCCGTATGAGAGCTATTTTAAGCTTGAATTGGATTCTATAAAAAACTGCTTTGTCAATATCTACTTTGATTTAATGGAAATTAAAAGAAGAGAAATGATTGATAAAATCAACAAGACCAATAAGAGCCCAAAAAAGATTCAAAATATTTACTCTAAAACTTTACAGGAAATAAAGGACTTTGAATACGAGTTTTTCGAATCAACAGAAGGAGGCCACAATCAAATTGCGATGAGAACTTATAATCAACAAGTTCGAATTAAGCTTGGAATAGATAATATTGAGATATTTCAGGTTTATAAGAAATAAAAAAGTCCTAGCTCTTTCGAACTAGGACTTTCTGTATTAAGATATTAAATAAACTTACTTAGCGTAGTTTACAGCTCGTTTCTCACGAATTACTGTAACCTTTACCTGACCTGGGTAGGTCATTTCAGTTTGTATTTTTTGAGCAATATCAAAAGAAATTTTATCTGCTTCAGTGTCCGTAATTTTTTCACTCTGAACAATTACACGAAGCTCTCTTCCCGCTTGTATTGCAAAAGCTTGTTCTACTCCTTGATGAGACATTCCTAAAGTTTCTAGCTCCTTTATTCTATTGATGTAAGATTCTACAATCTCTCTTCTTGCTCCTGGCCTTGCACCTGATACGGCATCACAAACCTGAACGATTGGAGAAATCATAGTATTCATTTCAATCTCATCGTGGTGAGCTCCAATTGCATTACAAACCTCTGGCTTCTCTTTGTACTTTTCGGCCAACTTCATTCCTAGCAATGCGTGTGGTAATTCTGGCTCATCATCTGGCACTTTTCCAATATCATGTAAAAGACCTGCTCTTTTCGCCATTTTTACGTTTAAGCCAAGCTCAGCTGCCATGGTAGCACATAAATTAGCAACTTCTCTACTGTGCTGTAAAAGGTTCTGACCATATGAAGAACGATACTTCATTCTACCCACCATTCTCAATAGCTCAGGATGTAAACCATGAATTCCTAAATCAATACAAGTCTTTTTACCGGTATCTATAATTTCATCCTCTAATTGCTTTTTCGTTTTACGAACAACCTCTTCAATTCTAGCAGGATGTATTCTACCATCGGTAACTAATTGGTGCAAAGCTAGTCTTGCCGTTTCTCTTCTAATCGGATCAAAACAAGAAAGAATAATTGCCTCTGGCGTATCGTCAACTACAATCTCTACTCCTGTTGCAGCTTCTAAGGCTCTAATATTTCGTCCTTCTCTACCAATGATTCTTCCTTTCATATCATCAGAATCAATGTTAAAAATTGAAACTGAATTTTCAATCGCTTGCTCTGTAGCAACTCTTTGTATGGTTTGGATAACTACTTTTCTAGCTTCCTTATTGGCATTAATCTTAGCTTCCTCAACGGTATCTTTAATGTGAGCCATTGCTTCGGTCTTTGCTTCCTCTTTCAGTACTTCTACCAACTGAGTTTTTACTTCAGCAGCCGAAACACCTGCAGCCTTTTCAAGCATTTCTACTTGCTTTCTTAAGTTCTTATCTAACTCAGCAGATTTTTTATCTGCAACAGAAATCTTTTGATCTAAATTTCCTCTTAGGGCTTTAAGATCTTTATCCTTTTTGTTAGTTTCATGTAACTTGTTATTCAAAGAAGCTTCCTTTTGCTTAATTCTGTTCTCAGCATCAGACATTTTTCTTTCACGATTAGAGATTGCCTTTTCATGCTCCTCTTTTAGTTGTAAAAACTTCTCTTTTGCCTGAAGAATTTTATCCTTCTTAATAACCTCTGCCTCTGCCTTTGCTTCATCTATGATGGTATTGCCTTTCTTTTCTTGGCTCTTTTTTACCAGCACAGAAACCACAGCGGCTCCGATTCCGGCTCCAACTAAAATTCCAATAATAATACTTACGATGTCCATAATTTTAATTTAATTCATAAAAAAAACCCGCACAAATCCGTTGGTTTGAGTAAACCCCTAAAAAATAGGATTAGAATTCACCGGCTAAATCATACTTCCAACGTCTTTCTCAACGAATTGAGAAAAATCCTCCCAAATAATTGGGGCTAAATAAGGCCTGTTTTCATTAACACTAATTTGAACTCATAGTATAAATACTGTTGAGTTTACCAAACATAACAAACTTGCACGGGCAGGTTTTTCTGTCCCTTATGGGACTATATTTTAAAGAACGCTATAAGTTTTCTTCTACTAATTTAGTCAATAATTCTAACTTTTCTGCAAAGTTATCATCTTCAATAATCGTTTTTGTTCCCAATTCTAATTTTTGAGTTGCAAATTGCAGAGCGCACATGGCCAATAAGTCCTGCTTATCTTTAACAGCATAGTTTTGCTCGTACTCTTTAATCATCTCATTTATTTCCTTGGCCGCTAGTCGAATATTCTCTTCCTCTTCCTGTTTAACAGTTAAAGGATAAACCCGACCGGCAATATTTACTTTTATTGATAGATCTTTCACAGATTATTGATTTAGTTGAGCAATACACTTATCTACTTCCCGTACAATCTCATTGATCTTCAACTTGATTTCACGATTATCACCACCATTGGTTCCTCCAGCTATGCGTAAAATCTTGTTCTTCTCTTTCAAATCTTCTATCTCACTCGAATAAGACTCTAGCTTTTCAGCCAAACTCTCATTCTTTTCATTAACTAAGGCTAGCTCCCGCTCTAATGCTTTCTTCGACTCAACTAAAGCTTTTAAATTGCCTTCGAAGCGATGAAAAGTATTTGAGAAATCTGCCATTTATCAGCTAAATTTATTGTGTTACACAAAGCTAATTATTTTTTTGCCTTGTAAAATTTCCTTTCCATAAATAAATCCTAAACCATATTCTAAACTTATTTTTGCCGCTTCATTTCGGTATCATTATTGCCCTAATCCTTTTATGAAAAATCTAATCTTCGGAATACTTATCTTATTCGGTTTTAAAATCCTAGCTCAAGAATACCCTCAGAATTATTTTAGATCTCCACTTGATATCCCTTTGTTCCTTTCAGGTAATTTTGGGGAATTAAGGTCGAATCATTTTCATACAGGATTAGATATTAAAACACAAGGTATTGAAGGACAAAAAATTTATGCTGTAGCAGATGGCTATATTAGTCGAATTAAAGTTTCACCTTATGGCTACGGAAATGCACTTTACATCACTCATCCAAATGGATATACTTCGGTTTACGGGCACCTAAAAAAGTACAACGACAGAATCACCAAACACATTAAAGAAAATCAATATAAAAAGGAGTCGTTTTCCATTCAGTTGTTTCCGCCACCTTTTATGTTTCAGGTAAAAAAAGGAGAAATAGTTGCCTACTCAGGTAATTCAGGAGGTTCGGGCGGACCGCATTTGCATTTTGAAATTAGAGATACCAAATCTGAGCACCCAATTAATCCACTGTTTTTTGGATTTGATATAAAGGATAATGTTAAACCAGATATTTATGCACTTAATATTTTTCCGCTTAACGATACTTCATATGTAAATGGAACCAATAGCCAATTAAGATTAAAAGCAACAGGCTCTAATGGCATATACAAGTTATATCCGAACAAAACTATTTTACTACAAGGTGAGTTTGGGTTTGGTATTGAAACGGTTGATCGAATGAATGGTACCGGTAACAAATATGGCTTGCATAATATAAAACTGATTAAAAACAACGAGCTTGTATTTGAACAGCAAATCGATGAGTTTGCATTTCACCAAGGCAGATATATTAATTCTCACATCGACTATTTTACCTATGCTAAAAACAGAAGGAGAGTTCAAAAAAGCTTTTTGCAGCCAGGCAATAAGCTTAGAATTTACAAAAATGTAAAAGAGAAAGGAATACAAAAGATTTCAGGAAATGCAGAATATGATTACCAAGTAAGCGATTTAAATGGCAATATTTCTACCTTGAGTTTTAAAGTTGAAGTATTTGATTTTAAAAAGCAGAACCTAGATCAGCAATTAAAAAGTAAGGCAGTTAAGTATTTCAGATACAAGGAAAGAAACTCTTTTGTAAAAGACAACCTGCTAATTGATTTGCCTGCAAATGTATTGTATGAAGACATCTATTTTGAATATCGAGAAGAAGAAGCAATGAATGGAGCTATTTCTCCTACCTATTGGATTCATAATCCTTACACTCCTTTGCATAAACACATTACAGTTTCTATAAAAATGCCGCCATTAGATGCAAAGATTAAAAATAAGGCCTATATTTTTAGTACAACAGATGGAAAAGGGAAATATGCTGAGGGCGGAAAATGGAACGGAAATCACATTAGTGTAAAAACAAGAAGTTTTGGCGGGTACGGTGTGGCATTAGACACGGTTGCTCCAGTTATAAAACCAATCAACATTTTTGACGGAGCTAATATGCGTGGTAAATGGTCTATTACAGCTGTTTTAAAAGATTACCACTCGGGAATAGACTCTTATAGAGCAACAGTTGATGACAAATGGGTTTTAATGCAATATGACGCTAAAAACAATAAGCTATCTTATTATTTTGACGAGCACGTTGGCCCAGGCAAACATGTTTTTGAACTAGTTGTTAAAGATGAAGTGGGAAACCGTAAAGTATACAAAGCAAACTTTACGAGATAGCATTTGAGTAAATGAGCTATTAACAAATTTTAAACTCTCGCAAGGCATTTAAGCTATACTTTTGAATTATGAGATTTATCCTCTTCACTGTAATCCTATTCTCCACAATTTTTGGGTTTTACCAAGAGGAAGAAAAAAATGAAGAAACCCTAATTCAGTTTTCTGGAGTCGTAGTAAGTTCTGATAGTTTATCTCCTGTGCCGTTTGCCACAATCTTGGTTAAAAATACATCACGAGGAACTACAAGTGATTATTACGGTTACTTTTCTTTTGTTGCAAAAACAGGTGATACCTTGGTTTTTAGTTCAATTGGATATAAAAAAGTAAATTTTGTGGTATACGATTCTTTAGAAGGTAATAGATACTCCTTAATACAAACAATGTATAGAGATACGGTAAATATTGAGACAGTAAATATTTACCCTTGGCCTACTCCGCAGCAATTTAAAGAAGCATTTTTAGCTTTAGATATTCCTGATGATGACATAGAAATTGCTAGAAAAAATCTTGCTCCCGGTGAGTTAGCAGCACGAATGGAAGCCATGCCAATGAATGGTTCGCTTAATTTTAAGTGGCAAATGCAACAGCAACAAAGTCAGCTTTATTATGCAGGTCAGTATAGACCTAATAACTTTTTAAACCCAGTTGCTTGGGCCAAGTTTATCGAAGCTTGGAAAAGAGGAGATTTTAAGCGTAAGTCAGAGTAATTCTCAATATTCTTGTAACTTAGTTCTCGAATTCAACTATTTTGAAAAAGAAACTAATACAAGTATTCAAGAAACCCTTAAAGATTAGCCTCAGGTTATTTGGTGTATTTGCGATTTTATTTGTTCTTCTTTCTTTTACTGACCTCCCCTATTACGCCTATCATTCGCTTGGTTTAACCAAAATTCATAATACTGAAAATATAAAACACATTGTGGTTTTAGGTGGAGATGGAATGCCTTCCCCTTCGGGTTTAATTCGTTCCTATTTTGGAATTAAGGCTGCTAAAGAAAACCCAGAAGCTAAAATTTACATTGCATTGCCGAGAAACGAAGATGGCTCATTGAGACAATTGGAAATGTTGGCTAAAGAGTTTACCGATAAAGGAATAGATCGCAGTAAAATCATTTTTGAAGCTGAAGGACATAATACTTATTCACAAGCAGTTAATATTGAAAATTTGATTCGTTCTAAGAATGAGAGGATGCTTGTTGTTACAGCACCTGAGCACATGTACAGAGCTGTGGGTTGTTTTAAAAAAGTAGGCTTTAAAGAAATTAATAGTTTACCAACCTTTGAAATTCCTAGTGATGAAGAAACTTTGGAGAAAAAAGATAAAAAAGGCAAGAAAGAAAGTGAGAATCTGTCATTGCGATACAACATGTGGAGCTATATGATTTACGAAATAAAAGTTTTAAGAGAATATTGTGCAATAAGTTATTATTGGCTGAAGGGATGGATTTAATCAATTATGAATCTATTAATTATGAATTTTAAATTGTTTAATTACGAAATACTAATTCAATAAATAGAAAAGTAAAAAGCCAATAGATTTTAAAACTTTCTATCAATCATTTTTTAATTAATCAATTCTTAATTCCAAGATTCGTAATTAAAGTAATTGATTATGCCAGCTCTCTTTAATCGGCACTTTCCAAGAACTCATAAACTCACCTTTTGTTTCAACCAAATTATTAAATACCATGGTGTTTTCGTCTAAATTGCCGTTTGCTAAGGCATTCTGAAAATCTGTCATTCTAAGTGTATCAATTCGATTGCTTGCCACAAAGGCAATATTGAGTCGATCAAACAGGTCTAATTGATAAGCGTTTTGAATGTCTTTAATAAAACGAACTGAAGAATCGATAGAGCATCCAGATGCTTTTACCTGAGTTTCATCTGCAAAAAGAACGATAAAACGATTGTCGAACACTTCAAAAGCTGCTTGTAAGTCACTTCCATGTGCTGCCCAACCATCGATAAACTGCTTGCCATAGTTTTTTATTTCAGTTACTTCGTCATTACTCAATGCTCTATTGCTTTGGTAAATCCAAACTCTGCTATGGTCGGCTAGTTCTTTATATTCCATAAATTCAATTTTACCCAAAAGTAAGAATTGATTCCTTTATTACAGAATCTAAGGCTTACAGAGATTTTTTTATACTTTCGTTGAAACAATAATTATGAAATACTTTACAATAATTCTAAGCTTATTAATAGCATCTTGTGTTTCTACATCTGCAAATGAAGTAATTGAAAATAATGAAGATAGCACTTCTGCTTATGAATCATTAAGGGCTGCTAATGTTGGAGCCGACAATTACGGAATGAAAACTTATGTAATGGCTTTTTTAAATCGAGGTTCAAATCCATCAATAGATTCTATAGAAGCTATAAGAAACAATCTGCGAACATGGCTAATATTGGCCGTTTAGCCGAGGAAGGTAAACTAATACTGGCTGGCCCCTTTTATGGAAAAGACAGCCTAAGAGGTATTTACATTTTTGATACAAAAAGCATTGATTCTGCAAAAGCATGGACCAATTCTGATCCTGCAATACAACAAGGTAGCTTAGAAATGGAACTCAAACTTTGGTATGGTTCTGCCGCCTTAATGGAAGTAAATGAAATCCATGAAAGCATAACGAAAGAGAAATTTTAAAGAGAATTATTCTCTGCGATAAGCTCAGCTAAATCGTAAACTTTTATAGAGTCCTCTTTTTCTTTTCCTTTTACTCCATCAGTCATCATAGTCATACAGAATGGGCAACCTACAGCAACGATGTCTGGTTTTGCCTCTTCAACGTCTTCCATTCTTTCCATATTAACCTCTTTGTTCCCTGGTTCTGCTTCCTTAAACATTTGAGCACCACCTGCACCACAACATAAACCTTTGGTGCGACAACGTTTTAGTTCAACTAAATCAGCATCAAGTTCTTCTAGCAAACTTCTAGGAGCTTCATATTCATTATTCGCTCTTCCTAAATAACAAGGATCATGAAAGCTAATTTTCTTTCCTTTAAAAGTTCCGCCTTCAATCTTAAGCTTACCACTTTCTATTAGACCTTGTAAAAATTGAGTATGATGTAATACGTCGTATTCTCCACCTAAACCAGGATATTCGTTTTTTAAGGTATTAAAGCAATGCGGGCATGTGGTCACAATCTTTTTAACCTCATAAGCATTTAATACTTGAATGTTCGACATGGCTTGCATTTGAAACAAGAACTCATTCCCTGCTCTTTTTGCGGGATCTCCAGTACAACTTTCTTCCGTTCCTAAAATCGCGAAGTTTACTCCAACCTTTTTTAATATCTTAACAAAGGCACGAGTAATCTTTTTAGCTCGGTCATCAAAACTACCTGCACAACCTACCCAAAACAATACTTCAGGCTTTTCTCCTTTAGCCATTAAATCGGCCATTGTATTTACTTGTAATGCTTCGCTCATATCTTATTTTTCAAAAACTTGTATCTTCACTTCTTTATCAATTAAATCAGTGAATTTTCCTTTATATCTTGTCGCTCTCACCATATGATTATCTATCCAGTGATAATTACCACCACGTGGTTTACCCATTAATAATCCATGAAATTTAAATCCGAATTTATTTAACCAATCTTCTGTTACTTTCCGCTGATCTTCTGTTCTAGAAGTAAAGTAAGTAATGATATGACCATCGTCATACCACTTATTAATGGTAACTAAAGCATCAGGATAATGCTCTGCAGTTGCCATGCGTTCAGGCTCTTCATTAGGAATATCGTCACATATGGTTCCGTCAATGTCAATCAAATAATTTTTTTGATCTTCGGCCAAAATTGGGCTTAATTTTTTACCGTCTACTTCTAATTCTTGAAGTTTTATGTTAGGGTCTTTCTCAGTCATTTATCCAGTTTGCTCTATCAGTTTGTGAGAATTGCCATGGAGCACCATTATTTTCTATGTTGCTTAGCATATTGGTTAATTCAGCAGGTGCTTTTGAGTCTTCCATAATTAAAGACCTTCTCATATCTACAATAATAGATAATGGATCAATCATTACCGGACAAGCTTCCGTACAAGCATTACAAGTAGTACAAGCCCATAATTCTTCTTCTTTTATATAATCCCCAAGTAAAGCTTTCCCATCATTATGTTCAGCTCCATTCTTTTGAATATTCTTGCCAACCTCTTCTAATCGGTCTCTGGTATCCATCATAATTTTTCTAGGTGAAAGTAATTTACCCGTTTGAGCAGCAGGACATTGGTCTGTGCATCTTCCGCACTCGGTGCATGAATATGCATCCATTAGTTGTTTCCAAGATAAATCCTGAACATCCTTCGCACCAAATCTTTCAACTGGCCCTTCTGGTTCAGGCGGAGCAGCATAAGGATCAGCATCTGGATCAAACATCATTTTTACCTCCTTAGTAACTGAATCCATATTGGTAAACTTCCCTTTTGGATCTAGTTTTGAGAAGAAAACATTAGGGAAAGCTAAAATAATGTGGAAGTGTTTTGAATAAGGTAAATAATTCAAAAACAGTAGAATACCGACAATATGAAACCACCAAGTGCCTCTTTCAATAGCAATTAAAGCTTCGTTTGATAAACTCTCCATTGCAGGAGATATTAAAGAACTAATTGGAAATGCTCCAGCTTCAACATAATGATCTGCTCCCCTACCTTGCAATACTAAATCAGAGGAATTCATTGTTAAGAAAGCTGCCATTAAAAGAACTTCAACAATTAAAATGATATTGGCATCTGTCTTTGGCCAGCCTATCATTTCTCTAAAGCCAAAACGCTTTATACTCAATATGTTTCTTCTGATAAAAAATATGACACAAGCAACTAGAGTAAGAATTGCCAGGACCTCGAATGAACCAATTAAGAAATCATAAAATCCACCTAAGGGCTCTGCAAAAATTCGGTGAGTTCCAAAAACTCCATCAATAATAATTTCTAATACTTCGATGTTGATAATTACAAAACCTAAGTAAACAAGAATGTGTAAAATACCTGAAATCGGCTTTTTTACCATTTTTGATTGGCCTATTGCAACCATTATCATTCGTTTCCACCTAGCACCTGAATTGTCTTTTCGATCTAGGTCTTTTCCAAGATTAATGTTGCTTATTATGGTTTTTAAGTTCTTAGAAAACCAAAAAACTGCCGCTGCAAATGCAATGACAAAAATTATGTTTGAAATACCCATAAATGGTAAATTTTAAATTAGTCAGTAGGCTTATTCTTATCCTTTCTACCAAAGATAGAAAAATGAACGTAACGCTCGGGGTTCAACCTCATATCTAACAATAATCGATCTAAATCGTTTGCTGCAGATTCTAAATTTGTATATAATGTATCGTTATTTAATAATTTACCAACGGAACCTTGTCCTTCATTTATCTTCTCCATTACTTCTGCTACTTGTTTCATTGCAGAAGATGCATTGTTAACTGTTTGGGTAAGATTAGCACCTGCCAATGAGTCTGTTATTGCTTCCATATTTGATAAGGTAGCTGACAGCTTTTCGTTGTTATTTGCAAGATTTTTGGTTATTGACTCAACATGAGTAAATATTTTAGATAAGTGCTCTCTTTCTGCAGCTACAAAATCATCTGCCCGACGCATGGTTTGCTCAAACGCCTCAAGTGAACTACGCATACTTGAAAAACTTGCGTCTAGATCACCACGTGCCTTTTGATTGAAAATTTGACTTACAATTATAATAGCTGAATCCACCGTACTAATTAATGACTCTGCTTTCTTTTTTAATGGTGCAATTTGAGCATTTACAGATTCAGACAATGACTCCTCAATGTCCGACCTAAGTGTATCTAGGTTTTGAGCGAGTGTATCAGAACTTCCTAATTCAAGTGAAATTGCCTTGGAGCCCAATAAATCTGAACTTACAATATTTGCTCTTGTATTAAAAGGAATTGGAAAATTTTCCTCAGTAACAGAAAAGAGAACAATCAATTTACCCGAAAAATCAGGAGAGAATCTAATCTCATCTACTTGACCTACTTTGTGACCATTGATAACAACGGGATTTGAAGGACCTAAGCCATCAACTCTTTCGTAAACTGAGTAAAACTGTCTTTGTTTTTTAAAAACATCCTTACCTTTTAGAAAATTAGCACCCCAAAATAATAAGCCAAGGCAAATTACCATGAGTAAACCAATCTTTATTTCCTTTCTAATTTTCATTCCTGCGAAATTAATATTAATCTGACTGCTTCAATAGCTTTACAGCCTCTCCTACTGCTATTCTTTTTCCATTATTAAATGCAATTATAAATGCATCTTCAAATCCACTTGTTCTTGCTTGGTCTTGTACTTTTGTTGCAGACTCCCAAGTCCGCTCATTCCCAATGGTATAGCGAAACAATCCACCTGCCTCGTAATAGCTAACGTTTTCTAGTCCTTTAAAATTACTTGCTGTTGGTTCAACCCTTTTACTATTAGTCGATAACTGAACTTTAAATACTAAGCCGTCATCTTTTAAATGCTCAGTAGATTTAATCACCTTTTTAGCTTTTTCTTCCTTTTTTGTCTTTTCTTTTATAGGTTTCGGATTATTCTCTTTTTTAGGCTCCTTAGAGGGGGAGTCATCTATTAACTCATCCTCAACCAATAGCTTCGATTTAGTTTCTAATTCATTCTTATATTCCTTAAAAGCCCTATAGATTGCAGATGCTAAATAATCCTGACCAATATCGGAAGTCAGAAACTCTTCTTCATTTTTATTTGTTAAGAATCCAGTTTCAATTAAAACACTAGGCATTTTTGTTTGGTGCAAAACAAGATATGGGGCCATTTTTACACCACGATCTTTTCTACCAACACGCTCTCTAAATTGAGTCTGAACCTTCTCTGCAAAATTGATACTCTGCGTCTGAAATGCGCTAATTCCCAAAGTCATCATAATATATGACTCAGGTGAATTAGGATCAAAATTTTCATACTTCTCTTTGTAATTTTCTTCTAGTAGAATTGAAGCATTTTCTCTTTGAGCAACTCTCATATTTGCTTCTGTCTTGTCATTACCCATAACATAAGTCTCGGTTCCAAATGCATTTGATGCTGCAGAATTAGCATGAATACAAATAAATAAATCAGCCTTATTCCTGTTCGCTATCTTGGCTCTTTCATCTAATTCAATAAATACATCTGTTTTTCGAGTATAGATTACTGTAAGATTTTCGAATTTCTCTTCTAGATATGCTCCTAACTTAAGCGCTACCCCAAGGGCAACATCCTTTTCATAGCTATGCGATCCAAGGCAACCAACATCTTTACCACCATGGCCTGCATCAATTACTACGGTGTTTAATTGACCGAAGAAATTCTCTGTATCTTGTCCAAATGACAAAAATGGAATGATAAGTGCAGCAATGATTGTTGTTAAAAAAGCTTTTTTGTTCATCTTATGTGGCAATCCTATTTAAATAAATTAGTTAGTTTTGAAGCCGATTTCAACACCTTTGTCACACACAAAAATAGCATTATAAGGTTGCAATCTTTTTCATTCATTTCTCGGGTTTTCATCCTGTTAATGTTAATAACTACGGTTTTTAAAAATTCTGCCTATTCGCAGTCAAAAGGAGCAGACACACTAAACTTAAATAGTAGTTCAGTTCCAATTCTAATTGATTCTACTCAAACACCTAAGGATTCAACCGATTCTAGCTTTACCAAAATTGATACCACAATTTCAAAAGATGCTATAAAATCTAAAGTAGAATACAACGCAGACGACTCAATGCGCTTTGATATGGAAGCCCAAAAAGTTTACTTATTTGGCAATGCACAAGTAAACTATGAAGCTACTCAGCTAAATGCAGAGTATATCGAAGTAGATTTAGCTATTAATGAAGTAACTGCAAATGGTTTACCAGATAGCAATGGGATTATTCAAGGAAATCCTGTTTTTAAAGAAGGTGCAAAAGAGTTTGAAGTAGATAGTATGAAATACAACTTCGATACGAAGAAGGGAATCATTTACGAAGTAAAAACACAAGAAGGTGACGGTTATATAAAAGGTAATGAAGTTTTAAAAACACCTGAAGATATCATGTATATTAGAAATGGGTACTATACCACTTGTAGTTTAGATGAACCACATTTCTCATTATCTACAACCAAATTAAAGGTTATACCGAATGATAAAATTGTAACTGGACCTACCGTATTAAAAATTGATAAAATCCCTACCCCTCTTGGTTTACCTTTTGGATTCTTTCCGAACAAAAAGGGCCGTTCTTCGGGAATAGTAATTCCTACTTATGGAGATTCTAGAACGCTTGGATTCTTTTTGAGAGATGGAGGTTTTTATTGGGGTGTCAGTGAACGTTTTGATGCTACATTAACAGGAGACATTTATTCTTTAGGAAGCTGGGGTGCTAATTTCAATACCCGGTATAAAACAAGATATAAGTACAATGGTAATTTTAACTTTAGTTATGCCAATATAAAAAATGGATTTGAAGAACTTCCAAGCTTTGTTCAAAGTACAGAGATGTTTGTCCGTTGGAGACATAACCAAGATCCAAAAGCAAGGCCAGGTAGTCGATTTTCAGCAAATGTAAATTTAGGTACTAGAGAAAATTTCGTAAACAACTTAAACAGCTTTACACAAGATTATTTGACCAATACCTTTCAATCATCTATTTCTTATACTAACTCATTCCCTTCTAAACCATTCAACTTAACAGTGAGTGCGAGGCATGATCAAAATACCAATACTGGGGCTTTTAATATAAATTTACCAGATGCAGCATTCAATGTTTCGCGTCAATATCCTTTTAAAAATTTGGGAAAAATTGGTAATGAATGGTGGCGTAGTATTTACAAGAATTTTGGTTTAAGTTATTCTTCTTCTGCAACAAATCAGCTTAGGACTGGAGATTCTTTGTTGTCTTTAAACAACTCAAGCGAACTTGTTAGAGATATGAATAATGGTTTTAGACACTCAATACCTATAAGTACATCATTTAAACTATTTAAATACTTTAACTTAAACCCAAGTTTGAGTACTAACCAAACAGTAACCTTTAGGTCTATTCGTAAAAAGTTGAATGATGAAGGTATTTTAGAAAGAGATACTATTTCTGAGATTAGGACTGGGGAAACCTATAGTTTTAATACTGCCCTATCTACAAAAATATATGGAATGCTAAATTTTGGAGATAGAAAAATCCAAGCAATACGACATGTTTTTACTCCCCAAATTACATATAGTTATCAACCTGAGATTAATAAAGGCTTAACTAGTTATATAGATGAAGACGGAGAAGAGGTAGAATATTCAATTTTTGAAGGAAGTGTCTATGGAGCGCCAACAAGAGTGAAAGCTGAACGGATTGGAATTAACCTTCTTAATAATATTGAAATGAAGGTTCGTTCTAACAAGGATAGTTCTGGTATAAAAAAGATTACCATTTTCGAAAACTTAGGCTTTAGTACGAATTACAATACTGTTCTAGATTCATTGAATTTAAACCCAATTGCATTTAATGGTAGAACAAGGTTTGGTAAATTCTTAACTTTTCAATTTGATGGAAGTCTTGACCCATATGGGTTAGATTCTAATGGAACAAGTGTAAATCGTGTAAACACAACTTGGAATGAACAAACAGGAAAGCTTGCTCGATTAACTCGTGGAAACCTAGCTCTAAATTTTAGACTAAATGGCGGCGATGGAAAAAGAGTCGAAGAAAAAAGAAGCAAATTCGCCACTGAAGAAGAATTAGAGTTTATTAATGCTAATCCGGAAGCATTTATTGACTTTAACGTTCCTTGGTCCTTAAACATTAGATACAATATTCGCTACAGTAGACCTGATTTTAAAGACTCAGAAAATGTTACTCAAACCATGAACTTTAGCGGAGATTTAAGGGTAACCGAAAATTGGAAAGTAGGATTTACCTCTGGTTGGGATTTTGAACAAAGAGACTTGACCTATACTTCATTAAACATTAACAGAGATTTACATTGCTGGCAATTGGCTGTAAATTGGGTTCCTTTTGGGCCAAGACAGAGTTATATGATTACTTTAAATGTTAAATCACCTGTTTTACAAGATTTAAAACTTAACCGAAGAAGAGATTTCTACGATGTAATTCAATAAGCTATGGCATTAACACCTTCCAATACTTTTACTACGGGAACAAAAGCCCCTGATTTTACTTTACTTGACTCTGTTTGTGAACAGCTGAAAAGTCTACAAGATTTAAAAGGTGAAAAAGGAACTGTAATCATGTTCATTTGCAATCATTGTCCTTTCGTAATTCATGTAAATGAGCAATTGGTGCAATTAGCAAAAGATTATCAAGAGCAAGGAATTTCATTCATTGCCATTTCTAGTAATGACGTTGATAATTATCCTGCAGATGCTCCTGATAAAATGAAAGAGCAAGCTAAAATATTAGGCTATCCTTTCCCCTACTTGTATGATGAATCACAAGAAGTAGCAAAAGCCTACGATGCAGCTTGTACGCCTGATTTTTACGTTTTTGACCAAGATTTAAAATCTACTTACCATGGGCAATTGGATTCTTCAAGGCCCGGAAATGGTGAGCCAGCTGATGGAAAAAACATGAGAGAGGCTTTAGAAGCTTTATTGAATAATTCAGAACCAATAGAAAATCAAAGGCCAAGCATTGGTTGTGGAATTAAATGGAAGTAAATTAATGATGAATTAATTGGCTAATTGATTGAAAAAGAAAGAAAAAAGTATTTTGGATTCCAATTTATTCTATTACTTTTGCACCCTTAAAAATTATTAATTATAAACGTAACGTTTTATGCCTACAAAGATTAGATTACAAAGACACGGAAAAAAGAGATATGCTTATTTCCACGTTGTGATCGCGGACAGTCGTGCCCCACGAGATGGGAAATTTATTGAAAAATTAGGTACGTATAACCCGAACACTAACCCTGCAACTATAGACATCGATTTCGATAGCGCGTTAAGCTGGGTAAAGAAAGGAGCTCAACCAACTGATACAGTTAGAGCCTTATTATCCTACAAAGGAGTAATGCACAAAAACCATCTAGATAAAGGTGTTGTTAAAGGTGCTTTAACTCAAGAGCAAGCAGATGCTAAATTCGAAGAGTGGTTAGCCGCTAAAGAAGGAAAAGTTACTGCTAAAATCGAAGGATTAGATGCAGCTAAAGCAGCTGAAGCTAAGAAAATGCATGATGCAGAAGCAGAAGCTAACAAAAAGAAAGCTGAAGCAGTTGCTGCAAAAAATGTAGTAGAAGAAGTTGTTGAAGTAGCTGAAGAAGCAGCTGAAGCTTTAGTTGAAGGTGCTGAAGCAGCTGTTGAGGCTGTTGCTGATGCAGTAAAAGAAGCTACTACTGAAGAGCCAAAAGCTGAGGATTCTAACGAAGAGAAAAAAGAAGCTTAATAACAGTTTCGATGAATATCGATAATTGTTTCTATTTAGGTTTCACTCAGAAAATAATAGGACATAAAGGGGAATTATCATTCAAGTTGGATGTTGATTCCCCTTCTTCGTATGAAGGAATTCAAAGTGTTCTAGTGCAGGTCCAAGAAAAGGACAAAACTCTTGTCCCCTTTTTTTTAGAATCTGCGAACCTTCAAAACAATGGTAACCTGCGTTGTAAAATTGAAGGAATAGACGACCAAACTGCCGCTAAGTCATTATTAGGAAAATCTCTTTTCTTACCATTACAAGTTCTGCCAAAATTAAGTGGCAATAAATTTTATTTTCACGAGGTGATTGGCTTTTCAGTTACCGATCAAGAAAAGGGCGAATTAGGAACCATTGATAAAGTTTTAGAATACCCTAAATCGAACTTGCTTTCAATTCTTAAAGGAGAAAAAGAAATTCTTATACCGATTAGTGATGAAACTATTGTTTCTGTGAATCGAGATAAAAAACTTATAACTACAGCCGCACCTAAAGGCTTAATTGACTTATACCTTGAGAACTAAAAGAGAACCCTTTAAGTTTAAACGATTCGACATTTTTCAGGATAGAACTGCCATGAAAATTGGTACGGATGGGGTTTTACTAGGTGCATGGACTAAAACAAAAAAAGCGGAACTAATTCTAGACGTTGGCACAGGAACTGGCTTGTTAGCTATAATGTTAGCTCAAAAATCTAAAGCCGAGGTTTATGCAATTGAAATTGACTTAGAAGCAGTTTACCAAGCCAAAGAAAACATTCTTAACTCGCCATGGTCTAAACGTATTTCATTATGGAATACTTCTGTACAGACCTATGCTCATATGACGGAGGATAAGTTTGACTTAATTGTAAGTAATCCTCCTTTTTTTAACTCCGATAAAGCGGAAACAAGAAGAGAGGTTGCAAGGCAACAAGGTAAATTAACTTTCGAAGAATTGTTGCGCGATACCTCTTCCCTATTAAAAGATGAAGGCAGATTTTGTGTGGTTATTCCTGCCGAATCTGAAGAACAATTTACTTCTCTCGCCGCTCAAAACGATTTACATAAAAACAAAATTTGCAAGGTTTTTGGTAACCCTAATGTAGCTTTTAAACGAGTTTTATTGGAGTACTCTAGAACCAAAAAGGATTTGATTTCTGAAGAGTTAATCATAGAAAATGAAGTGCGCCATGACTACACTGCTGAATACCTTAAGCTGGTTAAAGATTATATGTTGTTTGCATGAAAAATGAAGTTCAAAGTGCCTAAAGTTAATAATTACTTAGAGTGCATCTTGATTGCAAGTGAATTCTAAATTCAACATTTATCACTCAAAATTCATCCTATTTAAAATTCTAACAGCATTGACCTTAATTAGCCCAATTTTAGTAACTAAAAGAATTCGAGAGGAAGTCAATCGTAGGAAAGATGTTCAAGAGAAATAAAAAGAAATTGAAAAAAGGAATCCTCAAAAAAACATTAGATAAAGTATCATAAAACACACCTTGTTTTTTTGTGATAAAGGTTACACATTGACTTATACAAAAAATCCTAACTTTATAGTCTTGAAATTTTTATTTTCTATATCATTATCTGTAATCATCCTAATCCAAAGTTTAGGTATTGGAATAAATGATCTTGCACAAATTGATGAATTTATTGAGCACGCTCAATTCCACAATGAACAATATGGTGACAACCTTCTGGTCTTTATTTCTAAGCACTATGGTGACTTGAAAGAAGCGCATAATCAAGAACACAAAGAAGAGAAAAAAGAACACGAAGAATTACCTTTTCAGCAACAATTGCCTGTTTCTTCAGTATTAGCCTTTCTATTGAATTCAACCAATGAAGCAATAGAAAATAGTAATCCATTCGAAATAAAGAAGCATAATTTTTACTATTTACTTTCTTCATCTATTCCTCATTCGGAAGAACCTTTCCAGCCGCCACGGCATTCATAAATAATTACAATCCATAATTTTTATTTCTTGAATCATTAATTGATGTTGGAATATCAACTTGATTATTTTATGAATAATGTTATCACACACTATTAATTTCAGTTTAAAGAACAAGTTTATTGTTCTTCTTTTCACGGCTTTCATTTTGGGATTTGGTTTATACTCCTTATCTCAAATACCTATTGGTGCAGTTCCTGATGTAACTAACAATCAAGTTCAGGTAATCACAACTTCTCGTAATTTATCTACGCAAGATATGGAGCAGTTTATTACTTATCCTATTGAGTTAGAGATGGCCAACTTGCCGGGGGTTGTCGAAATTAGGTCAACCTCAAAGTTTGGCTTGTCAGTTGTAACTATAGTGTTTGAAGATGATATGGGTACTTACCTGCCACGACAACTCATCGCAGAAAAAATAAAAACTGCTTCTGAAAAAATCCCACAAGGTTTTGGAACTCCCGAGATGGGGCCAATCACCACTGGTCTTGGTGAAATTTATCAATACATACTTGATGTTGAGGACAAGTACAAGGATCAATACAATGCAGAGGATTTAAGAACAATACAAGATTGGATTGTAAAACGTCAATTATCCGGAATACCGGGTGCGATTGAAGTTAATACATGGGGCGGATTTTTGAAACAATATGAAGTTGCCATAAATACAGAAAAGCTAAATGCTATGAACATCTCAGCGCAAGAGGTATTTACTGCTCTAGAAAAGAACAACAGCGTTTCAGGTGGAGGCTATATTGAAAAGGTAAATCAGGCATATTTTATTCGTGGCGAAGGCTTGATTTCTAATTTGGATGACATTAATAATATCGTAATTAAAAGTATAGATGGAATTCCGATCTATATAAAAAATGTTGCTAAAGTTGGTTTTGGAAATGCTACACGTTTCGGAGCAATTACAGGCAACGGTGAAGGTGAAAAGGTATTGGGTCAGGTAATGATGTTAAAGGACGCTGATTCGAAAAAAGTAATTGAAGCAGTAAAAGAAAGAGTTGAAGATATTTCTAAATCCCTTCCGAAAGGAGTATATATCAATGCCTTTTTGGATCGAAGTGAACTGATTGCTAAAACCACTTTTACAGTTTCAGAAAACTTAATCTTTGGTTGTCTAATCGTAATTTTTGTAGTGGTATTACTACTGGGAAATATTCGTTTAGGACTTGTTGTTGCTTCTGTTATCCCACTTTGCTTGTTATTCGCTCTTTCACTAATGTATCTTTTTGGTGTAGATGCTAACTTAATGAGTTTGGGCGCAATTGATTTCGGTATCATAATCGATGGAGCAGTTATAATAGTTGAATTTATTGCCTTTAAGATCACTCAGAAAAAGACAGAATTGCAGGCCATGCCGGCTTCCGAAAGGGAAGCAATGAAAGATAATATCACTTTTACAGGAGCATCAAAAATGATGAATTCGGCCATTTTTGGTCAACTCATAATTTTAATTGTATTTATCCCGATTCTTTCATTAAGTGGTGTTGAAGGAAAAATGTTTAAGCCCATGGCATTAACATTTAGTTTCGCATTAATTGGAGCAATGATTTTTTGTTTCACTTATGTTCCAGTTGTCGCATCCATCTTTTTAAAACCATCAGAGGCTTCAGATAAAAATATTTCTGTCCGATTAATGAAATGGCTTAATAGAATGTATGAGCCGGTAATTAATTGGGCATTAAGAAGCAAAAAAACAGTTCTTGGAATGGCTGCACTTCTATTGATTACATCAATATTTCTTTTTTCTAATATGGGCGGAGAGTTTGTTCCAACCTTAGATGAAGGAGATTTTGTGATTCAACCAGTTTTAAAAACAGGTACTTCTTTAAGCAACACAGTAGAAATCACAACCCAAATTGAACAGATTCTTCTAAAAGAATTTCCTGAAGTTAAACAAGTAGTTAGTCGAATTGGTGCTGCTGAAGTTCCTACAGATCCAATGTCTATGGAAGAAAGTGATGTAATTATTGTACTAAAACCTAAAAATGAATGGGTCTCTGCCTCTAGCAAGGACGAATTAGCAGATAAATTTAAAGAGGCGCTATCTGTGATACCCGGTATGGAGGTAGAATTTACACAGCCAATTGAAATGCGTTTTAATGAACTAATTACAGGTGTAAGAGCCGATATAGCCATTAAAATATTTGGAGAAGACCTTGATGTCCTTGTAACAAAAGGAAGTGAAATTGAATCGTTGATTGAAGGTATTTCAGGTGCGGCTGATATTTCAGTTGAAAAAGTTGCAGGACTACCAGAAATGAATGTTCGTTACAAGCGATCAAAAATAGCAAGATACGGCTTAAACATACAAGACTTAAACGCAATGGTTTCTATGGGTTTTGCTGGAAAGACGGTAGGAAGTGTTTTTGAAGGAGAAAAAAGATTTGATCTTGTGGTGAGATTGGATAAAGACAAACGCCAAGATATTGACAACTTAAAGAATCTATATGTTGATCTTCCTTCGGGTGGAAAGGTTCCATTGATCGAATTAGCAGAAATTACCTATCAAAAGGGAGCTGCTAAAATATCAAGAGACGATACTAGAAGAAGAATTGTAGTCGGAATAAACGTTCGGAACCGAGATTTACAATCCGTTGTAGATGAGGTACAAAAACTAATTAATGATAACATTGAATTACCCGTAGGTTACTCCATTACTTATGGCGGTCAGTTTGAGAATTTGCAAAGTGCAAAATCTCGCTTATTGATTGCTGTACCGATTGCACTGGTCTTGATTTTTGTGCTCTTATATTTTGCTTTTAATTCTGTTAAGGAAGCCCTACTAATATATTCAGCAATACCACTAGCAGCAGTTGGCGGAGTGCTATTGCTTTGGGTACGTGATTTACCTTTTAGTATTTCTGCCGGTGTTGGATTTATAGCCCTATTTGGAATAGCCGTGCTAAACGGAATAGTACTCATCGAACATTTTAAAGAACTAAAAAAACAAGAATTTGAAAATATGGAAGCTTTAATAAAACAAGGTACAAAAGATCGATTACGTGCAGTTTTCCTAACTGCCTCAGCTGCCGCTTTAGGCTTTTTGCCCATGGCAATTTCAACCAATGCAGGAGCCGAAGTTCAAAGGCCCTTAGCAACTGTGGTTATTGGCGGACTTATTACATCAACACTACTAACGTTAATTGTATTACCAGTGCTTTACACCTATCTCCATAAAATGGAAAATGGAAAAAGGATTCTAACTAAAGGCCCGTTAACCATCTTAGTTTTATTGCTAGTAGGAGCCCCATTCGCAACACGCGCACAACAAAAGCCCAAAACTTTAGATGAACTCATTCCGCTTGCTATAAAAAACAACATGGGTTTAAAGGCAAAAGAATTAAAAGTTGAACATTCTGATGTGTTAATAAATACGGCATTCAGATTTAATAAAACTCAGGTATATTATGGATTTAATGAAAACGATATAGCTGTTAACAATCAGCCAATTAGTGTTATTGGAGTGCAGCAAGATTTTAAATTTCCAACGGTTTATTTTTCAGAAAAGAAAGTAAATAAAGCTGAGTGCGGAATGGCGACCAGCTCTTATCTCATAGAAAAAAAGGCAATTGAACGAAATGTTACAGCAGCCTATTACCAATATCAAATTGCAAAAGAAAAGGAGATGCTATACCAAAATTTAGACAGCTTATATGCTAGCTTTTCTAATATTGCCGCTAGAAAGTTTGAATTAGGCGAAACAAAGTATTTAGAAAAAATAATCGCAGCCTCCAAGCAAAAACAAAATAATATAGAATTCTCCGAGGTTCAACAAGAAGTAAATCTGGCACATGAAAATTTACTACAGTTAATTCAAACAGATGACAGCCTCATAATGGCTGATGAAGACATGTTAAAAGTATTTCTGAATAAAGAGCTTATTGAAGGTAGCCCTGAAATTGAATTCTATCAAAATAGAGTTTCGCTGTTGCAAGCAAAACGACGTTTCGAAAAACAACAACTACTCCCCGATATCAGCTTAAATTATTTTCAAGGCAGTAATCCAGGCTTAAATGAAAACCTTCAAGGCTATCAGGTTGGTTTAAAAATTCCAATACTATTTGGTGCACAATCATCAAGAATAAAAGCCTCTAAGCTTGCAGAAGGAATTGCAGTAGCAGAATATAATGAATATGAAACCCGATTAAACTCCAAATTAAAAGTCTTAAAGCTTCAACTCACCCAATTACAAGGTGCCCTAAATTATTACGAAAATGAAGGAGAAATGCTTTCTGAAGAAATTCTAAAAACAGCAAAAGGCAGTTTTAAAAACGGTGAGATTGACTTCTACCAATATATACTAAGCTTGGAAAACGCTTATGATATTAAATTAGACTATTTAAACAAACTCAACGAATACAATCAAACTATTATAGCCATTAACTTCCTAACCCTTTAAAAAAACAAAATGATACTAAATCGATATAAAATAGTTTTCTTCAGTATTTCTATAGCCTTGTTTGGATGTGGAAAAATTGACCAAGCCAATTTGGATGCAGAAATTCAAGAAAAAGCTAATGAATACATTAAAGTTAGTGAAGCTCAATTTGACCAAAGTAAAATGAGCTTAGGGAAAATTGAGAATATAGAGTTTCCAAGCCTTATTTATGTAAATGGAATGATTGAGGTACCGCCACAACAAAGAGCTGTTGTAATGGCTACCATGGGAGGTTACATAAAAACTACACCACTATTAGAAGGTGATTATGTGAATAAAGGAGACGCCTTGGTTACACTAGAAAATCCAAAATTTATTGAGCTTCAACAAGAGTACCTAGAAGTAAACGAGCAATTAAGTTTCTTTAAAGCTGAATACGATAGGCAAGTCAAACTAAAGGAAGAGAACATTACTTCAGAAAAAAGTTTTTTAAAGGCAGAAAGTGAATACAAAACTTTGGTTGCTAAACATACAGGACTTGAAAAACAATTAGACTTGCTTAACATCTCACCTATTGAAGTAAAAGCAGGAAACATTAGTCCAATTTCAACGATCTACGCCCCTATCACTGGAAGCATTACTAAGATTAATATTTCAATTGGCTCTTATGTTTCACCTGCGGATGCAATCTTGGAAATAATTGATTCTGACCACATGCATTTAGAGCTTTTTGTTTTTGAAAAGGATATCATGAAAATTAAAAAAGGCCAAGCGATTAACTTCAGAATTCCCGAATCCTCAAAAGAAACTTATAAAGCGGAAGTATACTTAGTTGGAACTTCAATTCTAGCAAACAGGACAATACAGGTACATGGGCATGTTGAGGATGAATCTGAACATAATTTTCTAAGCGGAATGTTTGTTGAAGCAGAAATCATAACGGGCTCTGATTCTTCTTTGATTGGAATTGAAAAATTTGCAGCATTAAAAGATGAAGCAATAGTTAATAACGATGAAACATCTTATGTACTTGTTTTAGCAAAAAAAGAAAATGGAATCTACTTTTTTAAAAGATCAACAGTAGAAGTTATCAAAAATTATAGCGGATACTCTGCTATTAAAACAAAAGTAAATCTTGATACTAATTCCCAATTCTTAATCAATGGAGCATTTAGCTTATTGGGAGAATAATTATAAGTGGAATTAAAAAAGATTAACGACAAGGATGTTACTATTAAATGCATTAAGTTAGGGAAATGCTTAGGAATGGTGAATAGGTCTAGAAAAAGCTAGGAGGAATAGGAAGTAAATATGTAAACGCAATTATTTAGATCTTTCAATGTTTGAATTGCTTTACATCCTTTATGAAATTAGATCTCGAAATATGGTGTTATATGCATCTAATTTAGATTTATCGGAATACAATGCCAATCAATTTGGATTTGGTATTTCTAATACTAACATTTTTACCAAAGCACAAATTGGCAAATTTGGACTTAAAAGCATAGATATTAAGTATTATAAATACGATAGAAATTCTACATTCAATTCAAGCATTATTACAGCAGTAGTTAAATTTGTTATGGATTAAAGATAGATCATACTTTGTTTTTAATCCGCCTGTATAGCAGAAGACAGGCTAAATCTCTCACATTCAATTGTATTGAAAAAAAAATTTTTTTTATACTTTTTTTTTGCAATCAAAACTTAAAATTTTTATACATTTGCCGTCCGCTTAACAAAAGTGGGAAGTTCTATAACTTCTTGGTCCGGTAGTTCAGTTGGTTAGAATACCTGCCTGTCACGCAGGGGGTCGCGAGTTCGAGTCTCGTCCGGACCGCAAAGCCTTCCTCCAAATGGTGGAGGGCTTTTGTTTTAAGAAGAATTTCGGGCGCGTAGCTCAGCTGGATAGAGCACCTCCCTTCTAAGGAGGCGGTCAAAGGTTCGAATCCTTTCGCGCTCACAAGAAAATAAAATCCTTTGCACTTTGTGCAAGGGATTTTTTGTTTTCAAAAACGTTGAGCTTGCTCAAAAGTAATTTGAAAACAAAAAATATATTTCTGCGCAGGCAGAATGGATTTTGTTCTGACCTCGGATCAATAAGGATGGCTTCAAGAAATCCTGAAAAAACACTCAACATTGTAAAGAAAAATACGCTAAATTCGGAATATGAAATCGGTTCAATTACTCGCTTTAGCCTTTCTCATTTCAACTCTAACTTTTGCTCAAGAATTCAAAAACACTCAAAAAGTATACTTGGGAGTTGGAGTTGATCAATTTTATAATTGCAAGCTTTTAAAGTCAGGAAATATCATTCTTGTCGGTCGCACTGATTCTCATAGAAATGGTGGACATCAAAATAAAGATGGCTGGGCTCTTATGATAGATTCTAGTTTGAATACTCTGTTGTCTAAAGCCATTGGCGGCGTAAGCAAAACGGATCGCTTTTGGGATGTAAAAGAAAAACCATCTGGAGATTTAGTTTTTGTAGGCTCTTCAGGATCATTTGGGGGAAGTGAAAACATCTATGTTGTGCAAACAGATTCGAACTTAAATTTAAGAGATTCATATAACTATGGAGAATTGGGTTATGAATCTGCTTATGATATAGAATTACAAAACAACGGTGGGTGGACTCTAATCGGAGACACTAGATCTACTTATAAGAAAGGGAATTCCCAAAACAATTTGGTCATTGTACGGGCTGACTCTTGTGGTAGGCCTCTCTGAATGAAAAAGATTACTTCTGAGGCAGAGACATTTGGAGTAAAAATTCTTTCCAGCAATAATAAAATATATGCATTAGGAAGAAATAAAATCAAAGAAAAATTTTCTATTACTATGCATTGTCTAAACCTGAAAGGAGACTTACTTTCCTCACATAGCTTTTCTGGAAATGCTAGTAACGGAGAATACGCTTTAGATATGATACAAAAAGCAAACGGTAATTTTTTAATTACTGGGTTTAACAAGGACTCAACCTTTAATGGTTTTTACTAGAAGTTGATAGTTTGGGTAAAATTTATCATTCTTCTCAGTTTAAGAATGATAAAGATTTAGAATTTTTTAAAATTGAAAAACAAGAGGACGCTTCATATTGGATAGTCGGTTATAGTAGCCATGCAGAAAACCAAAGTAAAGGAGCAATTCTCTGTTTAAATAATGATTATAAAATAGTTAGTGCTAAGACTTACTTTCCTAGAATGCAAAGCTTGTATTTTTCTTCAATTTCAGTCTTACCAAATAATACAGCACTGTTTGCTGGATCTCATACATACTGGTATGGGGAAGGATTAGGAGGTTATTTATTAAAATATCAATTAAATACTTCTAAAACAAATTATGAAGAAATCTTAAACATAAGACAAAGTGATTACAACATTAGGAATATTGAAATAAACTTTGGAATAAAAAATATATCCGGATTCTCACATGTAAACTCTGTCATTCTTCCAGTAAAAATAAATGAAACAATTATTACGGAATAGGCTCTAAAGTTAAAACAACTTCTTTCTCTTAACTAAGAATGGCAACAAAACTTGGTTAAAGCCCTTTGAAATATCCGCCTCTACAAAGTCAATTCCGTATTGACCACATTTAAGTTTTAATTCAGCTTCCTTCTCTTTCATTTCTTTAACATAAAGATCCTTTACATCGTTGGGATTTAATCTTACCTCTTCCCCACTTTCCATATCTACGAAACGGTACGGTCTATTTTCAAACTCAAAGTCAATTTCTTTTGCATGATCTACAACATGAAAAAGAATAACCTCATGCTTGTTGTGTTTTAAATGCTGTAATGCAGTTATCAGCTCATTTTCTCTTTCAGAGTTATCGAGCATATCACTAAAAATAACGACTAAGGAACGCTTATTAATTCGGTCTGAAATACTGTGCAATGCATCTACCGCCGAAGTTTTTTTATTCAGTACTTCTTGGTCAAGTAGCTTTTCTAATTGAGCATAGATTAATCTTTGGTGAGCAACATTTGATTTTGCTTCAGTATGAACCTCAACCTCATCACTAAAAAAGCTTAATCCATAAGCATCCCTTTGCTTTTTTAATAACTCAACCAAAGCAGCCGCCGCATAAACAGAAAACCCCATTTTATTCTGCTTACCTTTTTCTAAATCTTCAGGAAAGTACATGGATGAGGAAACATCTAAAATAATTCGGCAGCGAAGGTTGGTTTCTTCCTCGTATCTTTTTACAAAAAGCTTATCCGTTTTTGCAAATAATTTCCAATCCATGTGCCTGGTAGACTCACCTGTATTGTAAAGTCTATGCTCAGCAAATTCTACAGAAAATCCGTGAAATGGACTTTTGTGCAAACCTGTAATAAAACCCTCAACCACTTGCTTGGCAAGTAATTCTAAATGACTATAGGCTTGAAGTTCTTTTCGGTTTATTACAGGCATTTGGCTAAATTAAGAATTGATTTTATTTTGTCAGACAGAACGGAGTCGAAGTTTAGCCAAAATAAAAGAATTGATTTGTCAGGTTGAACGAAGTCGAAACCCAAATCAATTATGAAAATAAAAAACCTTTTGATATCCTGAAATAAATTCAGAATGACCAAAAGGTTTTTTATATAAATGTTTTTCTAAGATGCTGAAACTTGTTCAGTAGACCTAGAAAAAATAAATTCAATACTTAAGCCATTGCTGCGTCAAGCTTTCCTGCGTAAGCAGTTTTTGGAGCAGCTCCAACTTGCTTATCTACTATTTCTCCTCCTTTGAAGAATAATACCGTAGGAATGTTTCTAATTCCAAACTTTGCAGAAATACCCGGGTTTTCATCAACGTTTACTTTCCCTACAACGGCTTTACCTTCATACTCTCCGTGTAATTCATCTACAATTGGTCCAACCATTCTACATGGTCCACACCATTCTGCCCAAAAGTCTACCAATACTGGCTTGTCTGCGTTTAATACTAGTTCATCAAAGTTTGCGTCTGTTAATTCTACTGCCATTTTATTCTATGTTTAATTTCAATTATTTTCTTTTACAAAGTTAGCAACTCAAATTACTTACCAAATTATTTTATCCGACAAATTGGCACTAATTCACCGAAAATTCAAGTTTCGGATTTGCTTCTAATTTATTTATAACATCATTCGTTAAATTCAATTTAATTGACCTTGATTTTAATTGAATAACATTCTTATTTTTTCTATCGATTAATTTAAACTGCAAGTGACAAGAGCCTAATTTCTCTTTGCTTAATTCTTTAAACCAATCTATCATTTCGTCATCAACGTCGTTTACATCCATTTGCACGACAATCTCCTTTGCCATTTTGTCTCTTAAGTCGGATAATAACTCTATGCCCGAAATTTTAAACTCAAGCTCATCTCCAAATCTTCTATCTTGAACTTTTCCTTTCACAAAAAGGAACCAACCAGTTGTAAGGTAACTTTTGTATTTCACATAATCATCTGAGAATAAAAAGAACCTATGGTTTTCGTTGTAGCCTTCTAATACTAAAATCCCAAAAGGCTTTCCTCCTTTTGTCATTCTATGCTGAGCTTCTACAACAATACCAGCCATGCGCATTTCGCCTCTATTTTTAGCAGCGGCTAAATCACTAAGGTCTTTTACTTTGGCTTTACAAAAATTATTGATTTCAAATTTATATTCATCAAGCGGATGTCCCGAAAGGTAGATTCCAATGATGTCTTTTTCTTTAGAGAGCTTTTCCATTCTCCCCCACTCTTCACATTTTGGAACTTCTGGTTCAGGAATTTGAATTTCAGATTCACCTCCAAATAAGGATGCTTGAGCAGAATTTTCTTGTTCTTGATAATTTGCGCCGTATTTTATAGCCTTTTCAAGAAAAACTGGTTCTCCTTCTCTTCCATGAAAATATTGAGCTCGATGCACATTTTCAAAGGAATCAAATCCACCCGCGAGTGCTAAACTTTCAAATGTTCTTTTATTGGCTGCGCGTAAATCTATTCTTTTCGTTAAATCGAATATAGATTCATATTTACCATTCTCCTTTCTATCATTCACAATTGCTTCAACAGCTCCTTCTCCCACTCCTTTAAGCGCGCCCATTCCAAAACGAATTACCTTCTCTTTGTTTACAGTGAACTTATAGGCGCTTTCATTTACATCCGGCCCTTTAACATTAACTCCCATTCTACGACATTCCTCCATAAAAAAGGTAACTTTCTTAATGTCGTTCATGTTGTTGGTCATTACTGCAGCCATGTATTCTTCTGGGTAATTGGCTTTCAGATAACCAGTTTGGAAAGCCACCACAGAATATGCAGCTGAATGCGACCTGTTAAAACCATATTCGGCAAACTTTAACATGATATCAAATACATCTGCAGAATGTTTTTTGTCAACACCGTGCAATTCCGCCGCGCCTTCTACAAATTTTACTTTCTGCTCCTGCATTACGTCCATTTTCTTCTTACCCATGGCACGTCTAAGAATATCTGCTTCTCCTAAACTATAGCCTGCCATAATTTGTGCGGCCTGCATAATTTGCTCCTGGTAAACCATAATTCCATAGGTATTTTCTAAAATACCTTTTAGTAAATCATGTGGATACTCCACCTCAATATCTCCTCGCTTTCGCGAAACAAAAAGGTCGATAAATTGCATTGGACCCGGACGATAAAGGGCGTTCATTGCAATTAAGTCTTCTATATTGGTTGGCTTTAAATTCTTTAAGTGTTTCTGCATTCCTGCAGACTCAAATTGGAATGTCCCATTCGTCTCACCTCTTTGGTACAACTCATAAGTCTTCTCATCATCAAGTGGAATTTCATCTGGGTCGATTACAACACCGTAATTCTCTTTAATCAGTGCAATGGCATCTTTAATAATGGTAAGAGTTTTAAGTCCCAAGAAATCCATTTTCAGTAGACCTGTATCTTCAACTACTTTATTATCAAACTGAGTTAAGAGTAAATCCGAATCTCTAGAAGTACATACAGGAACATAGTTGGTAATATCATCTGGTGAAATAATAATTCCACAAGCGTGCACACCGGTATTTCTTACAGAGCCTTCTAAAGTTCTTGCCTGATTTAAAGTCTGACCCATTAGGTCATCCTTACCTATTAAGCTTCTTAATTCTTGGGCCTGAACAAATTCATCAGCATTTAACTTTTGCTTCAGTTCTTTCTCTTCCATTCCAAAAACCTTCCCTAAAGAGGTATTCGGTACCATTTTAGATACTTTATCTACTTCAGGCAATGGAACATCTAAAACACGACCTACATCACGGATTGAAGATTTCGCAGCCATTGAACCATAAGTAATTATCTGTGCTACTTGGTTCTTTCCGTATTTATCAACCACATAGTCGATAATTTTACTTCTACCTTCATCATCAAAGTCAATATCAATATCGGGCATGGATACTCTTTCAGGATTTAGGAATCGCTCAAACAGCAAACCGTATTTAATGGGGTCTATATTGGTTATACCAACACAATATGCAACTGCAGAACCTGCAGCAGAGCCACGACCTGGACCAACGGAAACTCCTATCTCACGAGCAACTGTAGTAAAATCTTGAACGATTAAGAAGTAACCGGGGAAACCCATATCGGCTATAATCTTAAGCTCAAAGTCTAATCGTTCTGTAATCTCTGCCGTTAGTTCTCCATACCTTCGTTTTGCGCCTTCGTATGTAAGGTAGCACAGGTAATCATTTTGATCTTTAAACTTAGTCGGAAGTGTATAGTTAGGAAGTAGAATGTCTCGCTTTAATTCAGGAGGATTAATTTTATCTACAATCAGGTTGGTATTGTCTATAGCTTCAGGAATGTCTTTAAAAAGCTCATTCATTTCTGCCTGAGTTTTGAAATAGAAATTACTGTTCGGGAAACCAAAACGGTAGCCCTTTCCTTGACCTTTTGGAGTACTTAGCTTATCCCCGGTATTGATACACAACAGAATATCGTGAGCTGTCCAATCATCCTCATCAATATAATGAGAGTCATTGGTGGCAATCATCGGAACTCCATATTTTTTCGACCATTTCATGAGAACCTGATTAACGTCCTCTTGGGTCTTTCCTGTTCCGTCAATTTCTCCTAATCCATGTCGTTGAAGTTCTATGTAATAATCATCTCCAAATAATTCAAACCATTCAACAAAGGTCTTTTCTGCTTCTTCTTCTGATTTAAATAAAATAGCTTGCTGAATAACAGAAGCGATACAACAAGTAGTCGCTATTAAACCTTCTTTATATTGCTTTAAAAGCTCTAAATCTATTCTTGGGTACTTTGAGTATAAACCTTCCATATAACCTAAGGAACAGAGCTTAGAAAGGTTATGATAACCAGTTTGGTTCTTTGCCAATAATAGCTGGTGATAACGCTTATCTCTTTTTCCTCCCGTAAATTCACGTTTGTGACGGTCATCTACCAAATAAAACTCGCAACCTACGACTGGAGTAACGCCATGCTTTTGCGCTTCAGCAACAAACTGAAATGCTCCAAACATGTTCCCATGATCGGTTAAAGCTACTGCTCGCATATTATCCTCCTTTGCTTTCTTCATCATAGAAGTAATTGGTGCTGCACCGTCTAATAAAGAGTATTGAGAATGACAATGAAGGTGGGAAAAATCAGGCATTTTGCTATTTAAAAATTGGAACTTAAAAGTAGTTAAAAGCTAGCCTAAAAATTGGGAATGTTGAAAAGTGAGAATAAGTTTTTAGAAGGTAAATATTTAAACTCCTTTTTAGTATATTTTTCTGAATAAGCCTTTATAGATATGGAATATTTGAAATATTAATAATCAAAAAAGGTGTCCATAAAATGGACACCTTAAACTATTTTTTAAAAATCATTTTCCATTTATGTGCTTATGCACTCATAAATAATCTTAATAGTAATAAAGCCAAATTATATGCAAAAATGAATGAAAATAATATTTGTTTAGACTTAATTTCTGTTGCTTGTATTTTTTTTGAATCAATAGCAAATTATAAATTGAAAGAACTATCAAGAGCAATATGAATATAGAACTGACTGTATTTGATTCTAAATAAAGTAATTCTCTGAAATACTTTGCTTTATCTTTAATTTCTATATTATCCAAATAAAACCAAACATATAACTTTGTGAATAAAAGAGCACTTGGAATAAATGTAAAAAGTATGATGAGGATCGTTCTAGTTCTCATAATAAAATAATAGCGAATTAATTGGACTAGTAAGTAAAGAACGTAGGTCTCAATTTACAAGAATATTTGGTCAATCGTTTGATTTTTAGGTTTGTTGTTCAAATCTAGGAGAAATAAATTTAAGGGTATATCTTCACAATTCAATTGAATAATCATGGAAAAGAAAGTAGATGCTTACATAGCCAAACATGAAAAGTGGTCTGAAGGCCTTAACAAAATTCGAGAGTTGCTACTAGAAACTGAATTAGAAGAAACTATAAAATGGGGAGCACCGGTTTATGCTTTAAACGGAAAGAATATTTTAGGTTTAGGTGCTTTTAAACATCATTTTGGCATTTGGTTTTTTCAGGGAGAGTTTTTAAAGGATGAGGCTAAACTACTTGTTAATGCTCAGGAAGAGAAAACCAAGGCTCTTAGACAAATGCGTTTTGATTCCATAGAAGAGATTGATTTAAAGGCAGTAAAAAATTATGCTTTAGAAGCTATTGAGAACCAAAAATTAGGCAAGGAAATTAAACCAGAAAGAAATAAAGCATTTGAAATTCCAAGTGAATTAGAATCTCTTTTAAAAAGTGATAAATCCTTTAAAACAGCGTTTGAGAATTTAACCAAAAGCAAGCAAAGAGAATATGCCAACCATATTGCTAGTGCTAAACGAGAAGCTACGAAACTTAGTCGTTTAGAGAAAATTAAACCAATGATTTTTGATGGTGTTGGTTTGCATGATAAGTATAAGAATTGTTGAAAGAATTACGAATCTGGGAATTACGAATTGTGAATCACTTCTAATTTTCTTTTAAAAAATAATAGATTACCAATTAATATCAATTTTAAATTCATTTGCAATGCATTCAAAATTCATAATTCTCCATTTCATAATTTAATTTTGTTTCCAAGTTTTATAAATCTCCTCTCCTAGCATTAAATAACTATCTCCTCGCATGTGGTCATCGTAATTCCAATACAAGTGTTGGTTATTGTCTTCTTTAGCTCTTACAAAAGGAGTTAAATCTCTGTAAGGAACTCCAAGCGTTTTACAAACATTACCCAGTATCTGTGCATGCTTTTGATATTCTTGACCTTTTAAACTTGAGCTTTCAGGGCAATTTAATTGGCAATAAGCTTTTTCGAACTGGTAGTAATAATCACTTACTTGCAAACGACTCGGAATATAGAAAACAGAGAGTTTACAGTTATGCTCAGCCAAATAATTTTTAATGAATTCGAATTTAGAGTAAACATCTATATTAGAAGAAAAGAAAGACTGTTCATTTGGATACCAATTTGTTCTAAAATTATTAAAGTCGCCTTTCTTCATTGCCTCTGCGATATCAGCTCTTACATGGGGCTTTAACTCTGCTTCTTTAAATGTCCATGGGTTAGACGGGTCTGGCACACCTTTGTAGAAAGGAACTTCCTCCTTCATAAAACGCATTGGTAAAGGGTCTTCGGCATTAATTCTTTGAATGATTTCAACGAGTCTCGGTTTCCAAAAGTTATTCTTAATCGGATTCATTCTTGTTGCCGGCTGATAAACTCGTTGAAAAGGCATATCGTTGGAGTACATAACCAATATCAATTCGTCGGGCTTAAAAATTGGAACCGCATCGGTAATAAACTTCATGTATTCATTCAGGCCAATCCCCATCATTCCACAATTGAAAACCTCTATGTCCTTATCATCTTCTTCAGCCATATTTTTAAAGCCATTGGGAATAGTTTTGTCATTAGTACTCATCATTCCTTCAACAAAACTATCCCCTAAAATAAAAACTCTTTTATTGGCTGATTTTTCAACTTCCCATTCTTGATCACGAAAACCGTAAGTATTCAACTCATGAACAAATGCATGTGTGGTATCTGGATAAGACTTCCATAGCATTTTAATGTTTCTCAGATATTCAGTCGAGGTCTGCTCACCATCTAGGATTTGATAATTAATCCTGTTAAAGTTTTGCAACTCAGGTATTGGATAACAAATACGCAATACGATTTCTATAAAAACTAGAATAGCAATTGTGTAAACTATATAGAATGTTGTTGTGTTTTTTGCCAATTGAATCTATTTTATTTAACGCCTAAAATACAAAAATTAGCTTATTGGTTGAGTTAGGTTTTTCTTGTTTATCCTTCGACTCCGCTCAGGATGACAAGAACAACAAATAACTCCGCTCAGAATAACAAAACCTGTAGAGTAATTTAGAATTATTTATCACCCAAAGCGGTTGTCAATGAGTTTATCTAAGTCTATTTATTGTCAGACTCAGCGGAGTCGAAGTCTGCACTCTCCAATTCAAATTGATTCTTAATTCTCTTATTCCTAATTCGCAATTCCCAGATTCCCAGATTCCTAATTATTATTTATTCCTCCTTCTTCTCTAGCTGAAAACGAATCCCGCCATAAAACATTCTTCCAAAGATTGGCCCCCAAACCATAGAGGCATCAAAATCGGAGCTAAAAGGATTATCGGCTGCAATAATTGGGTTCTCTTGTTTAAAATTGAACATATTTTCTACTCCCAAATAAACAGCCCATCTTTTATTGACATTTCTTGTTACCTGAGCATTTACCAAAGTAAAACTAGGTGCTTCAGTTGATCGTTGATTTTGTGTTAAATTATCATCTGTTCCCGGAATACGTTGCTCACCGAACCATTGAGCGGTTACGTCATATGACCAATTAGCGCCTTCATCGTTTTTAACAGTTGTATATGCAAAGTTTGCAAACCAACGGTGACGAGGTGTAAATGGCTTTAATCTCATCTGATCCAAATAATCTGTTTTTACCTCTATCCAACGATAAGCTAAACGCATGTCTAAAAACTTAATTAACTCATAGCTTAATTCAATCTGAGCTGAGTTAGAAAAAGATTTACCATCTAGATTATAAAATAGCACTTGATTGGAGCTTTGGTCTAAATCAAATACTACCTGATTCTGAAAATCAGTTCGATAAGCATCAAAACTGATATAACCTTCTCTGTAATCTAAAGTAAACTCTTTAGTAAGATTAAAACCAAAATTCCATGCTCTTTCAGCCTCTAATCCGTAAGGTAACCCTGCTTGTTGACCAATAATATTTATCGCCCTTGAACTTGCTAAAACAGATTGCCTCTCTGCAAAAATATTAGCCGTTCGCTGACCGCTTCCAGCCAAAACTCTAAATACTGTATTTTCTGAGCTTGCCCAACGTGCATGAATTCTAGGTGTAATAAACGGATCATATATGTTATGATAATCGCCTCTTAATCCTGCAACCAATGTGAAACTGTTATGAGGTTCATAAGTGTATTCTATAAATGCACCCGGAACGCGTTCAATTCGATTAAAGTCGTTTGCATTTAATTGCTCTTCATACTCATCGTACATAAAACTTGCTCCTGTTTTAATCTTATGGTTCGTATTATTTATGATTGTTTGATATATGTAATTGGCATACAACGACTTCTCAGTACCATCGTAATTGGTTAATCCAAAATAGGAATCTTGATCGTGGTATACTCCCGAAACCTGCAGACCCATGCTTTTGTATTTTGCCATCGGAAAAACATAACCCATCTTTCCAAACATTTCTACCCGCTCAGATTGAATTCGCAATTTATATTTCGGAGGAGTAAGCGAATTAAAAACTCTAGGCTGTTCTCCTATCTGTCCTCCATTCTTATCATCAAAAAGATAATGTAATCCAATTTGACCCATAAGGCCTTTATCGTTTTTAAACTTCCATCTATTTTGTAGGTTAATTTGCTCTTGCAATGGAAAGTCCATGAAATTATCGTCATTGTTGTCTTGTTCAATCGGTCTAATATTGCCGTGAAGCAAAACCGTTGTTCCCCAATTCTTATTGACTTGCTTTGTCTTCACAAAATTTACTTCGGTTCTACCGCTTTGATTGCCAAAAACATTGAAGAAGGTCTTCTCTCCATCTTCTGGCTTTTTCATTTCAACATTAATTTGTCCAGCAATGCTTTCATAACCATTACCAACTGCTCCTACTCCTTTGGTAACCTGAATAGATTGCACCCATGCCCCAGGTACGAATGATAAACCAAATGCATTTCCTAGGCCTCTAATTCCAACCATGTTTTCTCGGCTAATCATAGTATAAGGACCATCTAATCCTAGCATTTTTATTTGTCTTGTTCCGGTTATGGCGTCCGTAAAGTTTACATCAACCGAAGGATTAGTTTCAAAACTTTCGGATAAATTACAACAAGCTGCTTTAAACAATTCTTTTTCGCTAATTAGTTCCGTTTGCATGGGATTAATAAAATCCATTCTTCTTGTCGCTTGTCTACCTTGTATAGTAACCGCATCAATATTTGCAGCAGGATTTAATACCAGCCTAAAGGTTCGGTATAGGTTTTTAACCTTTATGGTATCTGCCTTAAAGCCAACAAAGCTGGCAATGAGCGTTCTAGATGAATCGTGAACTGCTAATTTAAATGCGCCAACAGAATCTGAAAAGGTACCAAAATTGGTTCCCTGCCAATAGACATTGGCAAAGGGAACAGGCTCAAAATCGCCAGTAGCATTTTTGCTCACCACAATACCATCCACACTCGATTGAGCATAGCTTAATGCACCTTGCAGAAGCAAGAATGCAATTAGTAAATATTTCATGATTTTGTGATTTAGTTATGACACTTAGCTCCGTCCTTGTACTTACAACAACCGGGAAGATTGCTGTAAGCCGTAGAATCTGCCGGCTGACCTTCTGATTCGTGACCACGATTAGCAACAGCTAATTTTATGCTGCTTTCATCTGTTTTAGTATTGTTATATACTAAGTCAAGCATTTTAGTTTTCTTGTCCCAAGAAGCAGACTTAACCCCTTTGGTTCTCATTGCTGCAGCTTCGATTCTTTCTTTACATTCTCCGCAAACGCCATCAACCTTAAAGGTAATTTCAACTATTTTAGATTCTTTTTTAGTGTCGCTTTTTTCTTGTCCTTGAACAGCAGCAAAAGTGAAAACTGCAATAATGATTAAGATATATTTTTTCATGATAAGTTTCTTTTATGTTTTTAAATTGATTTTAAGTAAAAACTTAAACTCATGCGTAAAAAGTATATCGGTTTAGCTTTTTGTAAATGGGTATTTTAACAATATTAGGTGGCGCTCGCTTGGCTTTATTAATTGCATTGCTAGTATTTAAAACGAGTTCCTTTGCAATTCCAAAATCAATTAATTGAAAAGTAAGGCTGAAATCGAGCCTAGTTTTTTGAGCTTGAACTAAGTCAACATCTAATTGATGATACTCAATTTCATCGTCGCAACAGGCAGCAGCTTTGTCTTTGCTGCAAGCATCTTCTCCTCCCTCGTCTCCACACGGATTAGTTTGAAAATAAATGCTAATTCCTTCTAAAAAATCACCACAATAATGCTTGTAAACATTTACCCCTGAAACGCTTATAAAAAAGCTTAGGCTTAATGCAAGGGCAAATATATTTCGCATAATTTTCACAAAATCAAAAATAAGCATCCTATTCGATTTTAATAACAAGTTCGCATTTCTTAACAGATTGCAAAGCCTTTAAAGGCAGTCTTAAAAACCTAATTTTGTGGAATGTCTAAAGCAATAAAAAATCAGGCTGATATACTAGCCAAATTAAACATAAAGCAATTGAATGAAATGCAGCTGCAAGCACAGGCAGCCATTCATTCCAACTCTGAAGTTATTCTCCTATCTCCTACTGGAACGGGAAAAACTTTGGCTTTTTTACTCCCAATTATTGCCGAATTAGATCCCAAACTTGAGGAAATTCAAGTTCTGATTTTAGTACCTTCTAGGGAATTGGCCATACAAATTAATCAGGTGATTCGAGAAATGGGAACTGGGTTTAAAACCAATGCCGTTTATGGCGGAAAATCTGGCTCGAAAGACAAAATGGAGTTAAAACACCGACCCGCCATATTAGTGGGCACTCCAGGTAGAGTTGCCGATCATTTAAGAAGAGAAAGCTTTAATACAGCATATTTAAAGACCTTAGTTTTAGATGAGTTTGATAAATCTTTAGAAGTTGGTTTTGAAACAGAAATGAGAGAAATCACCAATAAATTGGGTGATTTAAAAAAGCTGATTTTAACATCGGCCACCCAAGGAGTAGAAATACCAAGTTTTGTTGGATTACAAAACCCTAAAACAGTTAACTTTTTAAGTGAAAAGAGCTCGAAATTAGAAGTAAAAGCAGTTGTTTCTCCAGACAAGGATAAGCTTGAAACACTTTTACATTCCCTGCAATTTATTGGAAACGAGCCAGGAATTATATTCTGCAATTACAAAGACACTATACAGCGGGTAAGCGATTATTTAAATGAAAATGGAGTAAGCCATGGCTGCTTTTATGGCGGAATGGAACAAATTGACCGTGAACGCGCCTTACTGAAGTTTAGAAATGGTAGCCACCAAATAATTATTGCCACAGATTTGGCAGCTAGGGGAATTGATATCCCTGAAATTAATTTCATTATCCATTATCAGTTACCGCATAGATTAGAAGAGTTTACGCATAGAAACGGAAGAACTGCAAGAATGCACTCGAAAGGAGTTGCCTATTTATTACATTGGGCAAAAGAAGATTTACCTGAGTATGTTGGTGATTTGGAAAAGATTACGCTTAACCAAAAGCATGAGTTAAAGGCAAGTGATTGGAGAACCCTTTATATTTCTGGGGGAAGAAAGGATAAAATCTCTAAAGGAGATATTGCGGGCTTGTTCTTTAAAAAAGGAAACATTGCCAAAGAAGATTTGGGAATAATAGAATTAAAAGAAGATTGCTCTTTTGTGGCCGTAAAAAGTAAAACCGCCTTACCACTTATTAAAAAACTAAACAACCAATTTATTAAAAAAAGGAAAGTTCGGATTAGTATGGCTTAAGCTATTTTTTTATCCTGTAAGCTGAAAATCAAATAATGATTGAACCAAAGTGGAAATATAGCTATCCGACAACAAACGCTTACAAACGTTTATTACACGGATTTATATTTGATATTCAAATACTTAAAACAAAACATAACTTTATCATATAACGTGTATAAAGAACACTAGTGTTCTTTATACACGTTGTCAGCAAAAAATTTCCCTCCTACCAATTTTTCGCTTATTTTAAAGTTGTTTAATTGTGTTTATTCACGCTTTTATTCTCTAAAAAGCATACGGTTTTTTATTATTAAGTTAATTAATTGACCTAAAATTTGAATGGTAGTGTTTATTTATTGCTTTTATCTTTTCTTTTAGTATTTTTTACCATAAATTTCATTTTCTAAAGTTCTACCAAAATTCATGAGAGCAAAATCAATTAGAAGTGCAATTCAATTACATGCAGAATAGAAAAGTTTTTAGTCATTACGTCCGCTCTTTGGGTTTAATCATTTACTTAACGATAAGCTCTTATTCGTACTTATTGGCCCAGCATACATTTAATTTCGATACCTACAATTCTAACGATGCCGCAGTAGTCCCATCTTTTGACAATGTACCTCTAATAGCAGGAGAAAATTACTGTCTTGAAGTTGTTGGGACATACAGCATTTGGCCTCCCTACGATTGGACAGCCCCTTGTGCAACAATTGAACCTGCACCCATGTTTCCTTCTCCAAATGGATTTGGAACTGGTTACGTTGGGTTTGATATGGAGCACTATTTTTCTGGTCCAGACAACCCTCGGTGTTCTCTTACCTTTCCAGGAACATCTAGCAGAATTCAAATTTCGCTAGACAATGGTGTTACTTGGTTTTTCCCTACTACTTCTACTCCATTCAATACTAATCACTCCTATGATTATAAAGTAACCGGTATGGGCTTCCCATTAGGTGTTCGCCAAAATGATAATTTAAATGCAGATGACTACGGCATTTTAAAATTTAATATTCAACAACAACCAAATGTTAATCTTGGTCCGGATACAACCTTGTGCAATATTGGAAGTTTGTTATTGGATGTTACTACAACAAATGCAACTTATTTATGGCAAGATAACTCTACAGATTCAGTGTTCAATGTTACTCAAGCAGGTATATATTGGGTAGAAGTATCCGTAAACAATTGTTCTTCTTCAGATACTATTGTTGTTGGACTTAGCAATTTATCAATTGATTTGGGAAAAGACACAAGTTTATGCACTTCTGGAGAAAATTTAATTTTAGATGCTACGGCTCCAAACGCAAACTACAAATGGCAAGACAATTCCATTGCGTCAATTTATTTTGTAACGCAGCCGGGGAAATATTGGGTTGAAGTAACAGATAACAATTGTACAATTTCAGATACAATTCTTGTTACTTACCCCAATTTATCGGTTGATTTAGGAAAAGATACGAGTTTGTGTGTTGGAGATAACTTAACTTTTGATGTAACTACCCCAGATGCAAGTTATAAATGGCAAGACAACTCTACTAGTCCAACCTTTAATACTAATCAGGCAGGGAAATATTGGGTAGAAGTGTCAGTAAATAACTGCTCTGCTTCAGATACAATAGTTGTTAGCCTAAATAATTCATCTGTTGATTTGGGAAAGGATACTAGTTTATGTTCAGGAGATGACCTCTTTTTAGATGTTACTACTCCAAATGCTAGCTATTTATGGCAAGACAATTCAGTTTTTCCGAGCTTTACTGTTAGCCAAGCTGGCACATATTGGGTAGAAGTCCAAGCAAACAATTGCACTACGGCTGATACCATAGTAGTTAACTATTCTGATCCGATTGTAGGTTTAGGAAATGACACAAATTTATGTAATGGAGCAAATTTGGTTTTAGATGTCACTCAACAAAATTCAAGTTACAAATGGCAAGATAATTCTGTAAATCCTACATTTAATGTAACCAAGCCAGGCAAGTATTGGGTGGAACTTACTCTTAATAATTGTACTGTTTCTGATACTATTTTAGTAGGTCAAGCTGAATTAACAGTTAATTTAGGAAATGACACGAGTATTTGTTTAGATGATCTTTTCATTCTTAATGTGACAGCACCAAATGCAAACTATCTATGGCAAAACAATACAACTAATCCTTCAATAGTTGTTAATAAGACAGGCATATACTCTGTAACCGTAACAAATCAGTGTGAAACAAAAACGGATAGTATAATTATTAGCTCTAACTTTTGCGATGAATGTTATTTTTATTTTCCTAATGCTTTTACTCCTAATAACGATAACATTAATGACGTTTTCATACCCAAAAGCTTATGTAAATTTATTGATTATGAATTATTGATTTATAATCGATGGGGAGAAATGATTTATAAAACCAATGATTTTGAGAAAGGTTGGGATGGAAAGACTTATAACTCGGAGGCTAATACTGGTGTTTATGTTTACACCATTTCTTATAAATTTCAGGGTAAAAAGAAAAGTTCAGCTTATGGGCGAATAACATTAATTCGTTAGAGTTCTGAATTAATGTAATGTAATCGTAGGTAAATAGAAAATGTAATAAACAATATCAATCGTAGTGCTTATCTCCATAATTATTCAAGATGAACTACAAAGCTTCCGACATCAAAACTAGGAGTTAAACTCTAAGAAAAATAACTTTTGCTAACATTAAATATATTGCATAGTGTGTCAGAAGTTTAAGAAAAATGGTTTACATTCTGATACTCCGTAAAATTCGCAAGCGAATTTTGTAAAAAAGAAAATGCACAAAATCGCTCTGCGATTTTTACTATTTAGTTTTTAGCAAATTGAATCTTTACTTAACTAACTACGCACCATATTTGGGCGTTACCACACATTAAAAAATGACAAAAGAAGAATTTGAAAATAAAATCAGAAAATCTGCTATTAAATTTCAGGTTGGTGGATTTAGACCTGAAGATTCTTTGACCTCTTCTTGGATTGGAAATGTAACGGTAAAGGAAGGTGATGAGTCTTGGCCTGAGTCAAATGGACAACCAATGATTCCGATTTGTCAACTAAACCTTAAAGAATTACCGAACAGACCAGAAAACTTATAATACCTCGACAAATTCGAACCACTATCTAAGTTGAAAAAGTATAACTTAGAAAATGGAAATTATGAAAAGAACGAGGAGAAAATTTAGCAATGAATTTAAAGCAAAAGTCGCTATTGAAGCTTTAAAGGAGCGAGAGACTTTAGCGAAGCTTGCATTGCGATTTGAAGTACATCAGAATCAAATTAGTCAGTGGAAACAAGAGTTTTTATCTAATAGTAGCTTAGTTTTTGTTAACGGCAATGCAAAAGTTGATAAAACGGAAGCAGAAACAGAGAAGCTTTATACAAAAATAGGATGCTTGGAAATGGAGCGAGACTTCTTAAAAAAAGCTTAACCAAATTGGGACATACGACATGAAGAAGGATTTAGTAGATACTAAAGAGTCTCTGTCATTAAATTGTCAATTATCTTTATTAGATCTATCAAAGGGAGGTTTTTACTATGTTAGAAAAGGGGAATCGAAAGAGAATTTAGAGACGATGCAACTAATGGATCAACATATAACGGAAGATCCCACGGCAGGAGTATTGACGATGCAAGACATGCTAGAAGAAAACGGTTACAAGTCATGTTATGATAGAGTAAGACGGCTTATGCGATTGGCTGATATTTTTCCAATATATCCTAGAAAGCACTTAACAGTTTTAGGGGAGATAAAGTACATACACCCTTATTTGCTTAAAAACCTGAAGATTGAACGGTCAAATCAGGTTTGGGAAATCGATATTACGTACGTTCCGATGAAAAATGGGTTCATGTATTTGACGGCAATTATAGATGTTTACAGCAGAAAAATAATCTCATGGGGTTTATCTAACTCATTAGATGCAGAGTCCAGTTTAAAAGTAGTTAGAGAAGGTGTTGAAATACATGGAAAACCTGAAATACTAAACTCTGACCAAGGCTCTCAATTTACTTGTATAGAATATATTAAGTTACTTAAAAAAGAAGGAATTTTAATATCAATGGATGGAAAAGGAAGGGCGTTAGATAATATTTACATTGAACGGTTTTGGCGCTCAATCAAGTATCGGCATATTTACCTAAATCCGGCAAATGATGGATTAGAGCTTTACACAGGAATAAATAAATGGATGAATTTATATAACAAAAGAAAACATCAAGGAACGGGACAAAAACCAGGAATTAGGTACAAAAATGCAGCCTAAAATTCAATTAAGAATCAACTAATAGTGGTCTGGACAATCGAGGTATTATAGAAAGCTCTTTTGATTTACTATTCACAGCAGTCTTAAACTCTTCAAGTTCATTAACTACAATTATGATTTTACATTCTCGAAATTCCATAATATATATTTTAAAATTCAATACAAAGGTTTGAATCAATTAAAGTTTAATCATCATTGAAATCTTGTAAATTTACATACTACTTTTTGAGTATTTAGACAAAAAAATAATAACAAATGCTTAAAAGCAGAAGTGGATTTGAATTAGTATTATCCTTCGAATAGGGCTACTTTTGCCCACCTAAATCGGAATAAAAAGATGGATTACAATTTCTCTGAAATAGAAAAAAAATGGCAATTTTTTTGGGCAGAACACAAAACTTTTGCCGCAAAAGACAATAGCGAAAAACCCAAGTTTTACGTTCTAGATATGTTCCCGTATCCTTCGGGAGCTGGTCTACATGTTGGTCATCCTTTAGGTTATATTGCCTCTGACATTTATTCTCGATACAAAAGACATTTAGGGTTTAATGTTTTACACCCTATGGGTTACGATTCTTTTGGTTTACCCGCAGAACAATATGCGATACAAACTGGTCAGCATCCAAAAATTACAACTGAGGAAAATATAGCAACCTACAGAAGACAATTAGATCATATTGGTTTTTCATTTGATTGGGACCGAGAGGTTAGAACTTCTAAACCAGAATACTACAAATGGACTCAGTGGATTTTTATCCAAATATTTAATTCTTGGTATAATAAAGGCACAGATAAAGCAGAAGATATTTCACTTTTAGTTCAACACTTTGAATCTAACGGTACTGCCAATTTAAATGCTCATACCGATTCAGAAATAGAATTCTCTGCAGAAACCTGGAATAACTATTCTGAAAAAGAACAAGCGGATATTTTAATGGATTATCGCCTCGCTTTTCTAGCCGATTCTTTTGTGAATTGGTGCCCTGCTTTAGGAACTGTTTTAGCAAATGATGAAATAAAAGATGGCGTTTCTGAACGTGGCGGATACCCTATTGAACGGAAAAAGATGCAACAATGGAGCATGCGAATATCAGCATACTCTCAACGTTTATTAGATGGTTTAGAAAACATTGATTGGACAGATGCTATCAAAGAAATTCAACGAAATTGGATTGGCAGGTCTAAAGGTGCATCCATTGAATTCGACGTAAAAGACTCTGAACATAAAATAGAAGTGTTTACTACAAGGCCAGATACCATTTTCGGCGTTTCTTTTATGGTAATTGCACCTGAACATGAGTTGGTAAGCGAATTAACAACTTCAGAGCAAAAAGAAGAGATTGAGACATATGTGAAGTATGCCGCTTCTCGTTCTGAGCGAGAACGAATGACTGAAGTTAAAAAAGTAAGTGGTGCATTTACGGGTGCTTATGCAAAGCATCCTTTTACTGGCGAAAACATTCCAATTTGGATTGGAGATTATGTTTTAGCTGGCTATGGAACTGGCGCTGTTATGGCAGTTCCTTCCGGCGATCAAAGAGATTGGGATTTTGCTACAAAATTTGAATTAGAAATTCCACCAGTTATTGAAGGACAAGATATTTCTGAAGGTGCAGATGATAGAAAAAATGGGACAATTTGCAATTCTGACTTTCTAAATGGCCTAAGCGTTAAAGAGGCTATCGAGAAGTCTATTTCTGTTTTGGAAGAAAAAGGTATAGGAAAAGGAAAAATAAACTTCAGACTTCGAGATGCTGTTTTTAGCAGACAACGTTATTGGGGAGAACCAATTCCTATTTATTATAAAGATGGTATTGCTAAAGCCTACCCGACCGAAAAATTACCTCTAGAATTACCTGAAGTAGATAAATATTTACCAACAGAAGACGGGGAGCCACCCTTGGCCAGAGCTACTGATTATACTTTTGAAGGCAATCCACTTGAAACCTCAACCATGCCCGGTTGGGCAGGTTCCTCTTGGTATTTGTACCGATACATGAACCCCAATAACAAAGAAGCTTTTGCCGACAAAGACTTGTTAGATTACTGGAAAAACGTTGACCTTTATTTTGGAGGTGCAGAGCATGCAACTGGCCATTTATTGTACTCCCGTTTTTGGTGTAAGTTTTTAAAAGACAAAGGCTATTTAAACATTGAGGAGCCATTTCAGAAGTTGATTAATCAGGGGATGATTTTAGGAAGTAGCAGGTTCTTTTATCGTGAAATGGAAAGTGGAAAATTCATTTCAAAAGGATTAAAAAAAGAGTATAAAACTACAAGATCCCATGTTGACGTTGGCTTAGTTGAAGGTGAAGAACTCAATCTAGAGGCTTTTAAAGCAAGCAGAAAAGAATATTCTGATGCAGAATTCATCCTAGAAGATGGCAAGTACGTTTGTGGTTCAGAAGTAGAAAAGATGTCCAAATCTAAATTCAATGTGGTTAATCCAGACCATATTGTAGAAAGATATGGAGCAGATACTTTAAGGTTGTACGAAATGTTTTTAGGGCCATTAGAACAGGCGAAACCTTGGGATATGGATGGCATAGAAGGCGTACATCGTTTTTTAAGAAAGCTTTGGAGATTATACCACAATGCCAACAATGAGTTTACAGTAAGTGACGATAAGGCTTCTAAAGAAGAATTAAAATCACTACACAAAACCATCAAGAAAATTAGAGAAGATATTGAGCGATATTCGTTTAACACAGGAGTTAGTGCCTTTATGATTTGTGTTAATGAACTCAATGATTTGAAATGCAAAAAACACGAAATCCTAGAACCATTGGCTATTTTAATTTCTCCTTATGCTCCTCATATTGCTGAAGAGTTATGGAAGCTATTAGGTAATGAAGGTTCTGTAAGTTTGGTAGATTACCCAGAACATATAGAAGCACATTTAATCGAAAGCAACCACAAATACCCGGTTTCATTTAATGGTAAAATGAGGTTTATGCTAGAGCTTCCTGCCGACATGAGTAAGGAAGAAATTGAGAAGACTGTTTTAGCCCATGAAGAAACGCAAAAATGGATGGATGGCAAAACACCTAAAAAGATGATAGTAATCCCAAAGAAGATTGTAAATATTGTGATCTAGCAATTGTTAGTATCACAAAAAAGGCTAAGCTGACAGTCAGCTTAGCCTTTTTTATTCCTTAAAAACTAGAAATAGTAGAAATAGTATTCCAAAAAAAAAGCCTCATTAGTTGACTAATGAGGCTTTTAATTTTATAATATCAAGCTTAGTTCACTGCCGCTTGAAATTCAGCGTTTTCTCTGTAATCAGTAAACTCAGCATCTTTCTTAGCCTTAGCTTTTAAAGAAGCATCAGCAGCAATAGCTGCTTTTAAGTTAGAAACCATCATCGCAGAATCTTTCATTCTTGCTCCGATTACTGCTTTCAAATAAGAACCTGCGGCAGTGTTCGCTGCTTCAGATGCATCAATTGTTTGTAATGCAGTTGTGTAATCTTTATTTAAAGTTTGCGCTAGAGCAGCATTAAATGACTTAACACTTCCGTAATTACTTACAGCAGAAACGTAATCACCTTGAATCATGTTTAAGTAACCAATGTTGTTACCAACAGCTTCTCCTGCAGCAGTAGCAGCAGAATACATTTCCATTGCTTTTTCGTTATTTCCATTAGCTCTTTCATAAACACCTAGATTGTTGTTTATTACAGGATTGTTTGGAGATAAACTATACGCTTTATCAAACTCTGCTTTTGCTTTTTCCATATTCCCTTGCATAGCGTAGATATAACCCATGTTATTTGGACCTCTCCAATCATCAGTATGTAATTTTGAATAAGTTGAGTAAATGGTCATTTTCTCATCTAAATCCTCAGTCATTGTAGCTGCATAAAGTAACTCTTCGGCAGACAATGTATCTGGAGCTGATTTAGCGAAATCCTTAATCTGCTCATCAGAGTAAGCAGTCAATTGACCTTTTACTGTAATTTCAGATCTTCTTAAACTAGGTAAGATTTCTTCTTGTAAGACCTCGAAAGTAGCTGCCATATTTCTGATCTCTTCTTCTCTCTTAGCTTTATCTTCATACATTTCAAGAACTCTTAAGATTAAATCTTTATCCTTAATGTCTGTCGCTTGCATTGCTGCTTTAAAACCTTCCCAATCTTCACCTTTCCCAACTTTGTTAAAGAAATCTTTTTCAGTTTTAACCTTATTTCTTCTTAACATAGTTCCTGCTGCGTTTGCTCCGCTATTAGCTCTATTGTCAGCTAAATTTGCGTTTAAAGAAAGTTCCCCTTCAGGAGAAGCGTAAGCAACAACATCTGTTCCGTTGAAAGAGAACATTGGGTTTTTAGACATTTCCTTAATCCAAGAACCTAAAGCTTTCATATCATCATCAGATAATTCGCTCCCAGATACATTGTACTTATTAACCATGTAATTAATGGTAGCAGCCATTTCTTTAGGTACAACCCTTTGGAATTTATCTGCACCTAAAACAACCATATCATCATCCATGGCCCACATTGGGGTAATTATCGTCCCTGTCCCTATTTCTCTTGCAGGGAATGCTTTTTCTTTTCCTTTATATTTTCCTACGCCAACTGCATTTAAGGTAACCACCTCCATTTTGTCTGTGTAGGCTATTCTATCATTGTACGAAAAACTTCCTCCTTTCTCAAAAGAAATTTTCTGTCCTTCAACTTCTGAATCCTCTCCAACAAGAACTAACTTCTTAAAAGTAACATCTCCTGCTTCTCCTGCTGCTGTCGGAGTAATTTCAACAGATACCTTCTTGTTAAAAAACTTTGGAGGAATAGTCCCAGATATTGCAACATCAACACTATCACCGTGCATTTCTAAAGGAGTTGGATTAACAGAATAAGTAACTTGTTCTGCCTTTTTTGTCATATTGCTTAAAGGGTTACAAGCAACTGCAGAAGCAGCAGCGATTGCAACAAATGCATAGACACTATAATTTTGCTTTTTCATTTTATGAATTTCTAACATAGTTTAGATGCAATATTAGGTATTATTAATTTTCTTAGCAAAAAAAACAACACAATACTATGTAACTTTCTACCTGCAGTTTATATTAAAATAATGACCTCAATTTCAATACCTTAGACTTGTCATTACAAGCAAAAAACAAGTCATTAACTGTCTCTTCAAATTTTCCAAGCTTTAAGTCTTCTGCAATTTCTCGAAAAGGCATTAATACAAACATCCTATTTCTAAGAAACTTATGTGGAATAATTAAACCATCTAAATTGATTTCCTCATTATTGTAGAAAAGAATATCTATATCAATCTCTCGATTTTCATAAGACTCTGTGGTTTTTTTTTGCCTTCCTAACGCTATCTCAATTTTTTGTGTAAAGCTCATTAATTCTAATGGGCTTAATAAAGTATGAGACTCTACAACTATATTGTAGAAAGAATTAAGGTTTTCAGCCCCCCATGATTCCGATTCATAAACATTTGATATCTTTTTTATGGTTAATTCTTGGGACTCCAATTGATTAACAGCATCTCTCAAGTAAGATATTCTATCGTTTAAGTTACTTCCTAAACTTAGAAATACTCTTTTATTCCGCTTATCAGACTGCTTTGCCATTAATGTAAAACTAAATATAATGCTTACTTGTATTAGTATTTTTGATTAAAATAATTTTATACAAGATGAAGCAATTTTTTAAATTCATGTTCGCCTCAATGCTAGGGGTAATTTTATCATTTGTAATAGCTTTTTTTATCTTTTTAGGAGTAATTGGAAGTATTGTTTCGAGTGCACAAAGTGAAAAGACACCTTATGTTCACTATAATAGTATCCTTAAAATCGAATTAAGCACTTCTATTAAAGATCAACCCTCCAACAATCCGTTCGAAAACATTGATTTTGCTACATTTGAGGACAAAACCCCTTTAAGCTTAAAAAATATATTAGACAATATTGAAAAGGCAAAATATGATGACAAAATAAAGGGCATTTACCTAGATGTGCCGTTATTACAGGCTAATATGGCAAATATTGAAGAGATTAGAAATGCACTTATCGATTTTAAGTCAAGTGAAAAGTTCATTATAAGTTATTCTGAAAATTATAGTCAAGCTAGTTATTACTTATCAAGCATTGCAGACGAGATTTATTTGAACCCTGCAGGAGAAATGACATTTAAAGGTTTAAGTACACAATTGATGTTTCTTAAAGATGCTTTAAACAGGCTTGATGTTGATATGCAAGTTATTCGTCATGGTAAATTTAAAAGTGCAATTGAGCCATTTATACGTGAAAACATGAGTGATGCTAATAGTGAGCAATTAGAAACTTTAATAAACTCTATTTGGGATAACATGCTTAATAATGTTTCTTCAGCAAGAGGAATTGAGGTAGATCAGTTAAATAACATAGCTGATAATATATTGATTCGAAGTGCACAAAGTGCTCTTTCAGAAAAACTAATAGACGGATTAAAGTATGAAGACGAAGTCCTTAAGATACTTAAAGACAAAGTTGAAGCAGAGAGCTCGGAAAAAATAAAATTCATAGGGCTTAACAAATACAAAAAATCTAAACCAAAAAACAACAATGAAAATTCATTGGCCGAAAAATCTTCTTCTAAAAATAAAGTAGCTATTATCTTCGCCGAAGGAGAAATTGTTAGCGGAAAAAGCAGAGATGGGCAAATGGGCTCTGAAACAATTTCAGAGGCCATTAAAAAGGCAAGATTAGATGATAAAGTAAAATCAATTGTATTAAGAGTTAATTCCCCTGGTGGAAGCGCATTAGCATCTGACGTAATGTGGAGAGAAGTTGTTTTAGCTAAAAAAGAAAAGCCCGTAATAGTTTCAATGGGCGGAGTTGCTGCTTCAGGTGGTTACTATATTTCATGTGCAGCAGACAAAATATATGCTGAGGCGTCAACTATTACCGGCTCGATTGGAGTATTTGGAGTAATTCCTAACATTGAAGGAATGTTAAAAAACAAAATGGGGATTGATATTGATAGAGTTGCTACAAACACATATGCAGACGGTTTAACCTTACTGAGACCTATGCAACCAAAAGAACGAGAAGCAATTCAAGAAATGATTGAAAATATATATGATGATTTCACTCAAAAAGTAGCCGATGGTAGAGGTATGACCCAAGCGAATGTTGACTCAGTTGGGCAAGGCAGAGTTTGGAGTGGAATAACTGCAAAAGAAAAAGGTCTAGTAGATGAAATTGGAGGCCTAGACGCTGCGCTTGCAGAGGCAATATCATTAGCAGATGTTGAAGACTACAAAATCATTGAATTACCAAAGCAAGAAGATCCGATTCAAAAAATGATGAATGACCTCGCCGGCGATGTCAAAATCAAAATATTTGGAGACGAGTTTGGAGTAGCAGAAAAGTATTACGCTAACTTTAAAAACGTTATGAATGCTAAAGGAATCTATACGAGATTACCTATTGATATCATCATTGAATAAATTGCAGCAATTAAATAATAAGAGCCATTTTGCGATGGCTCTTTTTTTTGCTCTAAATCCAAGAAAAAAAATTATTTTTAATGCAAATTAACTTCTATGCAACTCCTTAATTCAATTTTTTCTTGGTGGATGAAAAAACGGATGCATCAAATTGATTTATTCGTAAAATACCCCAATGAAGTCCAAAAAGAATGGTTTATAGAATTAATTGAATCTGCAAGAAATACTGAATTCGGTTCAAAATATAATTTCGCAAAAATTGAGACAGAAAATCAATTTAAGGATTCAGTTCCAGTTAACGACTACGATGATTTAAAACCATACATAAGCAGAATTATGGCTGGAGAACAAAAGATATTATGGCCAACTGAAACTAAGTGGTTTGCAAAATCATCAGGGACTACAAGTGATAAAAGTAAGTTTATACCTGTTACAAAAGAAGCCTTGGAAGAATGCCATTACAAAGGCGGAAAAGATATGCTCTCTATTTACTGCGATAAATATGAGGACACACAAGTATTTACAGGCAAAACACTTATGATGGGTGGAAGCAGTCAATCTATAGATCCTAATACTGACTCTTATCAAGGAGATTTATCTTCAATTATTATAAGAAACTTACCTTTTTGGGCTGAAATTAGGAGAACGCCTGATCAAGAAACAGCTCTTATGAAAGACTTCGAAAAGAAATTAGAGCGAATGTCAATAATAACTGCTGATGAAAATGTTACAAGTCTTTCAGGTGTGCCTTCCTGGATGTTGGTATTGTTAAATAAAGTATTAGCTCAAAAGGGAATAAATGACATAAGTAATATTTGGCCTAACCTTGAAGTTTTCTTTCATGGAGGTGTCTCTTTTACTCCATATAGGGAACAATTCGAAAAAATTATTTCATTGCCAAAAATGAGGTATATGGAAACCTATAATGCTTCAGAAGGATTTTTTGGAATTCAAGATTTAAGTACAGACTCTGAACTCTTATTAATGCTTGATTATGGAATATATTATGAGTTTGCACCAATGGAAGAATGGAATAATAAATTTCCAAAAACCTTAACGCTTGATGAAGTTGAAACAGGTGTTAATTATGCCCTAATTATAAGTACTAATGCCGGTTTATGGAGGTATAAGATTGGAGACACCATTTGTTTCACTTCTAAGTACCCTTTCAGATTTAAGGTTTCAGGAAGAACAAAACACTTTATGAACGCCTTTGGTGAAGAAGTAATTATTGAAAATGCAGAAAACGCATTAGCTTTTGCATGCCAGTTTACTGGGGCACAAATTGAAGAATATACCGCCGCTCCAGTATATTTAACAAATGAAAATTCTGGTAGACATGAATGGCTAATTGAATTTAATAAATCGCCTGAAAATTTGGAAGCTTTTGCCGAAGCCTTGGATCATAGATTACAACAAATTAATTCCGATTATGAGGCTAAAAGAAAAGGCAACATGGCTTTAGAATTCCCAATTATACGAAAAATGGAAAGAGGCACGTTTTATGCTTGGCTAAAACATAAAGGGAAGTTGGGTGGCCAAAACAAAGTTCCTAGGTTAAGTAATGACAGGAAATTTATTGAAGAAATTCTAGGTCGTAATAGCCAAGTTAAAAAAGAAGTAGTTTGATTCTAACTAAATATTTATTCATTTTAAGTCTCTTCATTGGCGCTGATGGAGAGATTCCCAAAAAGACCTTGATTAAAGAAATCAACAAGCCCAGTAATTGTATTACTACAGATCGACTGGGGAACTTATATTTGATTAACGATTATAGAATCACCATGTACAACAAAGTTGGTGACTCTTTAAGAGAGTTTAATAGCCGAAAGTATGGCGAAATAACTTTTGTTGATGCAACTGACCCATATCAACTTCTTGTGTTTTTTCAAGATTATAACCTAATCTTATTCTTAGATAACTTTTTAAGCGAGAATGGGGAGCCCGTTGATTTACAAGAATTGGGCTACGATCAAATTTCTTTTGCTTGCCAATCTAGAGAAAAAGGGGTTTGGCTTTTTGATCAGCTGAGACAGAAGATTATAAAACTTGATCAAAACTTCGTCCCTACTCACGAATCTATAAACCTTGCTCAATGGTTTGGAAACAATGTTCAACCAAATTTCATGGTAGAATTTAACAATCAACTTTTTATTGCAGAGAAAAACGAAGGTTTTTATGTTTTTGATCATTTTGCAACATTTTCAAAAAGAATTCAACTTAAAAATGCTGAACATCCTCAGGTAATTAGTGGTAAAATTAATTTTATGAGGGGGGAAAACTTATGCCAGTATAATCTTAAAAGTTTTGAAACTTTTTGCGATTCAACAATACAATATAAAGCCCTTAATGTTAGAATTGAAGAAGGTAAAACATATATAAATTCAGGTAAGAAGGTACAAATTTTCAAGCTGAATTAATTCTTTTTTATAGGTTATAAGCGGCTAGAATTTATTACTTTAGTCCAACAAAAATTTTCAGTATGCATTTAGCTATCGCAGGAAACATTGGTTCCGGAAAAACAACTTTAACATCTTTATTATCTAAACATTACAAATGGGAAGCTCATTATGAAGATGCTGATGAAAATCCTTATTTGAATGATTTTTATAATGACATGCAGCGATGGTCATTTAACTTACAGGTTTATTTCTTGAATAACCGATTTAGTCAAGTACAAGAGTTTAGAACTAAAGGCCAAAATGTAATTCAAGATAGAACTATTTATGAGGATGCATATATTTTTGCTCCCAATTTACATGCAATGGGTTTAATGACTTCGAGAGATTTTGAATCTTATTTCTCATTATTCAAGTTAATGGAAACATTTATTCAACCCCCAGATTTATTAATTTATTTAAGAGCTTCTATTCCCAAGCTTGTTGACCAGATTAGCATGCGTGGAAGAGAATATGAAGAAAGTATTCGTTTAGATTATTTAAAGCGTTTAAATGAGAGATATGAGGCTTGGATTAGCACTTATAATGAAGGAAAGCTATTAATTGTTGATGTTGATGACACCAACTTTATTGAAAATCCAAATGACCTCGGAAAAGTAATTGAAAAAATAGACGCTGAAGTTCACGGCTTATTTTAATAAGCTTTTCAAATAGTCATATAAAAAAGCCTGAGCAAAATTGCTCAGGCTTTTTTATTAATTATATATTTTTTAAATTATTTTCTAGCAGTTAAGTTACCTTTAAGATCAAACTCATCATATATAAACTTATCTAGTAATTCGTCGAAAGTTTTAGACTTATATGTAATACCATAATTCGTTCTATCAATTGATGTATTAAAAGATATTCCAAATGAATTTTCAGAAATAGGACTTAACTTAACATCAAATTTCTTTGTCATTGTCTTATCCTTTATAGTAATTTCTGAATATACTATTAAGTCATTCGAAGCACCTTCAGTTCCAGTAATTAATAATCTAGCAGTTCCGTGATTATTTATATCGAAAAAATCTTCGCTTTGCAAATGGCCTAACAACTTGGCATTCTCTTCAGCATCTTCAATATCGTCAATATTTATTGAAGCCATATCCATGATAATTTCACCTTGAGAAATAAGTCCGTTCTTAATAACCAAACTAGCATCTGACATTAAAATTTTACCAAAATGCTCTCCGCCAACTTTCTTACCTACCCAAGTAATATAGTTATCTCCTTCAAGAGGAATAGTGTAAGTCCCGTCAGCGATTGTACCGTCAAATTCTGCCATTTCAATTGTTGTAGCTTCATTTGCATGATTACTATGAGCGTTATCGCCAGTTGAAATATGTGGAGCAATAACTAAAGAAACAATCGACATTAATTTAATTAGGATATTCATTGAAGGACCTGAAGTGTCTTTAAATGGATCTCCCACAGTATCACCTGTTACAGACGCAGAGTGAGCATCAGAACCTTTATACTCCATCTTACCATTAATCATTACTCCCTTTTCGAATGATTTTTTAGCATTATCCCATGCACCACCTGCATTGTTTTGGAAAATACCCATCAATACACCAGATACAGTAACACCTGCTAATAAACCACCTAAAACCTCAGGGCCAAAAGTAAATCCAACAAGTATTGGAACGATTAAAGCAATTAAACCCGGCAGCATCATTTCACGAATGGAAGCTTTTGTAGAAATTTCAACACATTTGTCATATTCAGGTTTAGCCTTGTATTCCATAATTCCTGGAATCTCTTTGAATTGTCTTCTAACTTCCTGAACCATATCCATTGCTGCTCTTCCCACCGCAGCAATCGCAAGAGAAGAGAATATAAATGGAATCATTGCTCCAACAAATAAACCTGCTAAAACATCAGCTTTGTAAATATCAATTGAGTCAATTCCTGAAAGTCCAACGAATGCAGCAAATAAAGCTAACGCAGTTAATGCAGCAGAAGCAATAGCAAATCCTTTACCTGCAGCTGCAGTCGTGTTACCAACAGCATCTAAATTATCAGTTCTACCTCTTACTTCTTCAGGTAGACCACTCATCTCAGCAATTCCACCTGCGTTGTCTGCAATAGGACCAAAAGCATCAATTGCTAACTGCATTGCTGTAGTTGCCATCATTCCTGCAGCGGCTATAGCTACACCATATAAACCTGCAAACTCATGAGAGATAAAAATACCAGCTGCTAATACAATCACCGGAATTACTGTTGATTCCATACCAACTGCTAAACCACCAATAATATTTGTTGCATGACCTGTAGACGATTGTTGAACGATTGAATTAACTGGTTTTTTACCCATTGCGGTGTAATATTCAGTCACAATACTCATGATTGCACCAACAATTAAGCCTGTTAAAATCGCCCAGAAAATATCTAAAGAAGTTAATTCATAACCTCTAATCGTCATATTCTCAACCATTAAATAATCAACTAAAAAGTAAGAAGCGATAGCTGTTAAAATAACTGAAGACCAGTTACCTAAATTTAATGCTCCTTGAACACTTCCATCTTCGCCTTTAACTTTAACTAACATGGTTCCGATTATTGAGAACATTAAACCTAATCCTGCAATAACCATTGGTAATAGAATTGGTGAAAGGCCATTAAATTTATCTGGAGTTCCAAATTCAACCTCAGCTCCTAAAACCATAGTTGCTAAAATTGTTGCAACATAAGAACCGAATAAATCTGCACCCATACCTGCAACATCACCTACATTATCACCAACGTTATCTGCAATGGTTGCAGGGTTTCTAATATCATCTTCAGGAATTCCTGCCTCTACTTTACCAACTAAATCTGCTCCAACATCTGCAGCCTTTGTATAGATACCTCCACCTACTCTGGCAAACAATGCAATAGACTCAGCTCCTAATGAGAAACCTGCTAAAACTTCAATTGCTAAAATATAGCTTCCTTTGTCAGTCATTGTGCCTTCAGGTCCAAACATGGTTAATAAAACAATGAATAAACCACCTAAGCCTAATACAGCTAAACCTGCAACACCAAGACCCATTACTGTTCCTCCATTAAATGAAACTTTAAGCGCTTTAGCTAAAGAAGTTCTTGCTGCTTGCGTAGTTCTAACATTTGATTTAGTAGCAATATTCATCCCTAAGTAACCTGCAAATGCAGATAAAAATGCTCCAATTACAAAAGTAATTGCGATTACAGGACTTGACTCTTCTACTAAAGTTCCTGACCATCCTAATAAAATTGCTGCAATGATTACGAAGTAACCCATTACTTTCCACTCTGCTTTTAAGAAAGCCATAGCTCCTGTTGCAATGTGAGCAGCTAATTCTTTCATATTATCGTCACCGGCATCTTGCTTAGATACCCATGCTGACTTAATTGCCATAATTATTAATCCTATAATTCCTAAGAATGGAACTAAGTACAGTAAAAAATTTTCCATAGTTGTATTTAATTAATCTGTTGTCTTAATTTTTTGAAGTCCGCAAAAGTATATTTTATATTTTTGATTTGCAATTAATTGCATGTGCCATTTTTTATTGAAATTTACCCCAATAATTCAGAAAGTTATATGGGTGTAGCAACAAAGTTTCATTCCTTTAAAAAAAGCATTGAGAATATAGGTCTAGAAGAAGGAAAATCAAAAGACAAGGCACTGGAAATCAAAAACTTCAACCTACTACTTTTTTGGATCATTATTGCAAGTATTATTTGGTCTGCATTGTACTTTGCTATTGGCCAACCAAATGCAGGCCTAATTCCGCTGATTGCAACTGTTGCAATCCCTATATCTTTACTCTATTTTAACAAAACCAAAAACTTTAACATTCCGGTTAATTCATTCATAGGGATTATGTTAATACTGCCTCCGCTTACACAAATATTTAATGGTGGATTTATTAATTCAGGGGCAGTTATAGCATGGAGTGCAATGGTAGCAATAGTTTCATTAGCATTTAAGCCTAAGGCTAGTGCAAAATTTAGTTTTTTTCTTTTTCCCTTAGTGGTTTTTCTAACCTTAATAATAGAATTAATAGGCCTTCCTGATTATAATCAATTAAATGCTCATCTGATAGAAGGTCAATTTGCTGTAAATATTGTAGGAGTTGTTGCTACGGCTTTCTTCCCATTACTTGGATTTTCAAAAGAATTAGAATCTACTAGAAAAAATTTAAAAATTAGAAACCAGACTATTGATAATAGTTATGAATATGCAAAATATATTCAAGACAGTATTATTCCATCCGAGAGTCAGTTAAAATCTATTTTCGATTTAAACTTATTTGTCATTTCTATGCCAAAACACGGAGTGGGTGGGGATTTTTATTGGTCTCATACCATAGACCACAAATCTTTTATTATTTGTGCTGACTGCACCGGACATGGGGTGCCTGGAGCATTCATGACTCTTACTGCCATAAATCACTTAAATTCTACTGTTAGAGAGAATAATATAGAAGACCTTAGTTTGATTTTAGAATCACTTCACAAAAAGTTACAAGTCTCTTTTGCAAAATCTGCTACAAAATACAACGATTCAATTAATATGACTGTTTGTGTTATTGATAGAGACAGATCAATTATAGATTATGCAAGCACTAAGTCTCAGGTGTACTTTTTTGATGGAATTTATGTCGTAAAATACAGAACTGACAAACATAAAATTGGAACTACATACAGCAACGTTCAATTTAATATAAGAACCATTAAATTCAAGAAGGGAAATATTCTTTACCTAACAACAGATGGAATAACAAATCAATTTGTACAAGAAACTGACAAAAAACTTAAGACATAAAAGCTTTTGGCTGAATTAAACAAATATGCCCCCTATCCAATAGAATTACAAAAGGGTTTATTTAAAAAGTCTATCAAAAAATGGCGTGGTGAACTTGACCAAACTGAAGATATCCTGATGCTAGGTCTTGTATTATAAATAATTACTTAACGTACATTACATCTTTTACAGCCTCAATAACATCATTTACATTTGGCAACCAAGCGTCAACAAATGCTTGTGCATACGGTAAAGGTGTATCTTTGGTATTTATTCTTCTTATAGGAGCATCTAAGTAATCAAAAGCGTTTCTTTGAACCATGTAAGTTAACTCGGTAGATATATTTCCTAACGGCCAAGCTTCTTCAAGAACTACCAATCTATTAGTTTTCTTAACTGAGTTAATAACCGTTTCGTAATCGATTGGTCTAATAGTTCTTAAATCTATTACCTCTGCTTTAATTCCGTCTTTTGCTAATTCTTCTGCGGCAGCAATCGCAACCTTCATGATTTTTCCAAAAGAAACAATGGTTACATCTGTACCTTCTGTAACAACTTTTGCAGAACCAATAGGAATTAAATATTCTCCCTCAGGAACTTCTCCTTTGTCTCCATACATCTGCTCTGACTCCATAAAGATAACAGGATCGTTATCTCTAATCGCTGACTTCAACAAACCTTTAGCGTCCGCTGGGTTTGAAGGAACTATAACTTTAAGTCCTGGTGTATTTGCATACCAATTATCAAAGGCCTGCGAATGTTGTGAACTCAATTGACCTGCAGAACCTGTAGGACCTCTGAATACCATTGGCGCTCCGTATTGACCCCCAGACATGCTTAGCATTTTTGCTGCTGAGTTAATTACCTGATCAATCGCAACCAAGGAAAAGTTGAATGTCATGAATTCAATAATAGGCCTTAATCCGTTCATTGCAGCTCCCACGCCAATTCCTGCGAAACCAAGTTCAGCAATCGGGGTATCAATAATTCTCTTTTCTCCGAATTCGTCAAGCATACCTTGACTTACTTTATATGCACCATTGTATTGAGCAACCTCTTCTCCCATTAAAAAGACAGACTCGTCTCTTCTCATCTCCTCATTCATTGCCTCTCTCAAGGCTTCTCTAAACTGCAATGTTTTCATAATTACACTAATATTCGTTAATCAATTCCGCTTTCACACGATTGCCAAAATTATTAAATAAACCCACGTAGAACAAGATTTAAAATTCATTCCGTAAAATAAGTCAAACAATCTTTTAGCCTTTGTGTTTTGAATTAACAATTAGACCTTTTTTAGTAATTTTGTAATCCCTTTTAAAAAAGGGTTTTGGCGAAAAAAAACAGTTATTAATTTTATAGATATTGTAGAATGAAAATTTTAGTTTGCATTAGCAAAGTTCCAGATACAACATCGAAGATTGCTTTTACCGATGGCAATTCGAAATTCGATACAAATGGAGTTCAATTTATTATTAATCCTTACGATGAGTGGTATGCTTTAGTTAGAGCATTAGAATTAAAAGAAGCTAACGGAGGTTCGGTGACAGTAATAAATGTAGGACTATCAGAAAACGATCCAACAATAAGAAAAGCATTAGCAATAGGTGCTGATGACGCTGTTAGAGTTAATGCAAATCCAGCTGACGCTATGGATGTAGCACAACAAATTGCTGACTACGCTTCATCAAACGGTTATGAAATGATTTTAACCGGCAAAGAAACAATTGACAATAACGGTTCTCAATTAGGAGGAATGATTGCCGCAATCCTTGACCAAGAATATGTTTCTAATGCATCTAAATTAGATATGAATGGCAGTGTAGCCACCATAGAAAGAGATATTCAAGGCGGAAAAGAGATTCTTGAGGTTGAGGCTCCGTTTGTTTTAAGCGCTGCCAAAGGAATGGCTGAGGCTAGAATCCCAAATATGAGAGGAATTATGGCGGCAAGAACAAAGCCTTTAAATGTGGTTGAACCAAGCGGACTATCAAATGCAACAGAAGTTATTTCATTTGAATTACCTCCTGCTAAAGGAGAATGTAAAATGGTAAGTGCCGATAATCCTGGGGAATTACTTGAATTATTAAGCAACGAAGCGAAAATCATTTAAAACTACTCATCATGTCAATTTTAGTATACGCAAATACAGCAAAAAACGAAGTTCACAAATCTGCCTACGAAGTAGTTTCTTATGGTAGTCAATTAGCTCAAAAAACGGGAGACACTTTAACTGCATTAGTCATTGGTGAGGCAAATAATATTGCTAGTCTAGAAGATTTTGGTGCAGATAAAATTATTCATGTTAAAAACGATAGTCTTTCAAGCTTTCAACCAACATTACTATGTAAAGCAATTAAGCAAGTGGCATCGTCTGAAGGGTCAAATACGGTTATATTTTCTCATGATTTAACGGGAAAGGCAATTGCCTCAATGTATGCTGCTACTGAAAAAGCGGGCATCGTAACAGGAGCTGTTGCAGTTCCTGAAGTAGATAATGGCTTTATCGTTAAAAAGGCAGTTTTCTCAGGAAAAGCTTATGCACATGTCAAAATAAATACGGATAAGAAAGTGATTTCTGTTAATCCAAATTCGATTGATAAGGTAGAAAATAAAAAGTCTGCTGAAACATCTGAAATAAATGTTGACTTAGGAGTAGGTAAAATTAAAGTAATCGAGCAAAAAATTGAATTAACTGATGTTCCTTTAACTGAGGCTGAAAAGGTTGTTAGTGCGGGTAGAGGTCTTAAAGGACCTGAAAACTGGGGAATAATTGAAGAGCTAGCAAAAGAATTAGGAGCTGCTACAGCATGTTCAAGACCTGTTTCTGATATGGACTGGAGACCTCATCACGAGCACGTAGGTCAAACTGGTGTTGCTATTCGACCAAATCTATATATTGCAGTTGGGATTTCAGGAGCAATTCAACATTTAGCAGGTGTAAATCAAAGTAAAGTTATTGTTGCTATCAACACTGATGCTGAGGCTCCTTTCTTTAAAGCCGCTGATTATGGAATTGTTGGCGACGCCTTTGAGGTAGTTCCAAAATTGATTGAAGCTGCAAAAGCAATGAATATTTCAGGAAACTAGAATAACTCAAACCCTAAAATGGATAAAATTGGATTAGATATCGTTGGGCTATCTTACAGCCAGACTCAATCTGGAGCGTATGCTTTGGTTCTTGCAGAGCAAGACGGCGGCAGGCGCTTACCAATTATTATAGGTGGGTTTGAAGCTCAAGCTATAGCCATTGAGTTAGAGGACATGACACCAAGTCGTCCTCTAACTCATGATATATTTAAGAGTTTTGCTGATTCTTTCGAAATAAATATCAAGGAAGTTATAATTTACAACCTTGTTGAAGGAATCTTTTATGCAAAACTGATTTGTGAGAAAGACGGTATTATTCAAGAAATAGATACTCGGACTTCTGATGCGGTTGCTGTCGCTGTTCGGTTTAAATGCCCTATATTTACCTACGAATTTATTTTAAACAACGCAGGAATAATTCTAGAAGAAACTGAAGAAATAGAGACTGACGGTAAAGAAAAGGTTAAAACTGCAGAGAACAAACCTGCTAAAAAAGAAGAACCTAAGAAGCCAAGTATAACAGAACTTCAGGAGCGATTGCAGAAAGCAATTGACACAGAGAATTATGAAATAGCCTCTAAAATTCGTGATGAGATCAACAAACTTACGGGCAACAACAACTAAGCTCTTTCCATTATTATTTCTCTTAATTGCATTTGGAATTAATGTAAAATCTTTTGCTCAAGCAGATTCTACCATTACAGATAGCCTAACTTTTATCGAAAGTTTCACAACACCCGTTCTAACTGAAACAGAGCAAATATCTGCAAGTACTACTCCCTTAATTCCTTCACAAGGTTTTACATCTAACTCCCTATTGCGCGGAATTCTTGGATTATTGAGTTTGCTTCTTATTGCATTTTTATTCAGTTCAAACAGAAAAGCAATTAATTGGAAAACTGTTGGGTTAGGTTTAGCTTTTCAAATTGTAATAGCATTTGGAGTTCTAAAAGTTCCTTTCATTCAATCAATATTTGAGTTTATTGGAAATATCTTTGTCAGTATACTCGAGTTTACACAGGCTGGTAGTAAATTTTTATTTGAAGCCCTTGTGGTAGATATGGATACTTTTGGCTTCATCTTCGCATTTCAAGTTTTACCTACTATTATATTCTTCTCAGCCCTTACCTCTGTTTTATTTTACCTTGGTATTATACAAAAAGCAGTTAAAGCATTTGGTTGGTTGCTTTCAAAGGTTCTTACTATTTCCGGCGCTGAGAGTTTAAGTGTAGCAGGAAATGTATTCTTGGGACAAACGGAGGCTCCTTTACTTATAAAAGCTTACTTAGAAAAGATGAATAAGAGTGAAATCTTATTGGTTATGATTGGTGGAATGGCCACAGTAGCTGGAGCAGTATTGGCAGCATATATTGGTTTTCTTGGTGGTGATGATCCAGCACTTCGCTTAATTTTTGCTAAGCACCTTTTGGCAGCTTCAGTAATGGCAGCTCCTGGCGCAATTGTTATTTCAAAAATCCTATATCCTCAGACCGAAGAAATTAATACTGACGTGAATGTTTCATCTGAAAAAATTGGATCAAATTTATTAGATGCAATTGCAAATGGAACTACGGAAGGCTTGAAGTTAGCTGTTAATGTTGGAGCAATGCTATTGGTATTTGTGGCCTTTATTGCATTAATTAATGGCGGTTTAGGTTATATAGCTTCGTTTGATGGTATTCAAATTGAGACCTTAGAAATAGATTGGAATTTCAAGTCACTCAATCAAGTAATTGCTGACAATACGTCTTACGAAGGCTTATCGCTTGAGTTTGTACTTGGAACTATATTTGCCCCATTAATGTGGCTTATAGGGGTCGCAAAAGAGGATATGATGCTAATGGGCCAGCTACTTGGAATTAAACTTGCTGCTAGTGAATTTGTAGGCTACATTCAATTAGCAGATTTAAAAAATATCTCGAATTCTACGCACTTACAATATGAGAAATCTGTGATTATGGCAACATACATGCTTTGTGGATTTGCCAACTTTGCATCTATTGGAATTCAAATTGGTGGCATTGGTTCCCTTGCTCCCGGACAAAGAGCGAATCTTTCTAAATTTGGAATGAAAGCCTTAATTGGTGGCTCTATCGCTTCTTTAATTTCAGCTACCATGGCAGGAATGATTCTAGGATAAACCCTATCCTATATGTTTATATCTTGTTCCTAAGTTCCTTACTTTTTGACTTATATTTTATTTTCACAAATGTAAATTTGAATTGAATTTTAGATTCAGGTTTATGAAACAATACCACGATTTATTACAGCACATTTTAGACAATGGTGTTGACAAAGGAGATAGAACTGGCACAGGAACTAGAAGTGTCTTTGGCTATCAAATGCGTTTTGATTTAAACGAGGGTTTTCCTGCGATTACCACCAAAAAACTTCACCTTAGGTCAATTATACATGAATTGCTGTGGTTTCTTACGGGCGATACAAACATTAAATACCTGAAAGAAAATGGTGTAAGCATTTGGGATGAATGGGCTGATGAAGACGGTAATCTTGGTCCTGTTTACGGCTCACAATGGCGATCTTGGCCAAAGCCAAATGGTGGTCACATTGATCAAATAAAAAAGGTTGTTGACCAAATAAAAAACAATCCAGACTCGAGAAGAATAATAGTAAGTGCTTGGAATGTTGCCGAAGTAGAAAACATGGCCCTCCCCCCTTGTCACGCCTTCTTTCAATTTTACGTAGCTGATGGCAAACTCTCTTGTCAATTATACCAAAGAAGTGCAGATACTTTTTTAGGCGTACCATTTAACATCGCATCCTATGCTTTACTTACTATGATGATGGCACAAGTATGCGGACTAGAATATGGTGATTTTGTACATACTTTGGGAGATGCTCATTTATATTCTAACCATATCGAGCAAGCAAATTTGCAGTTAAGTAGAGATTTTAGAACTCTGCCAAGTATGAAAATCAACCCTGAGGTTAAAGATATCTTTAATTTCAAATACGAGGATTTTGAGCTTGTAAATTATGAGCCACATCCACATATTAAAGCTGCTGTAGCTATTTAAATCCTATCGCATTTCGACTAAGTTTACACTAAGGTTTTCGAAGTGCTCAATGTGACAAAACCCACCCATTTTAAAAACATGAAAATATCATTAATCGTAGCTGCGGCAGAAAACAATGTAATTGGCAAAGACAATGATTTGCCATGGAGATTACCAGATGACATGAAGTTTTTTGTTAGAACTACAAAAGGGCATCATATTCTTACTGGCAGAAAGAACTTAGAATCGTTTGGAAAATTGCTTCCTAACAGAACTAATATTGTTTTAACAAGAGATAAATCTTACCAGTTTGAAGGGGCAGAAATATTTTACGAATTAAAAGATGCTATTCAGTTTGCGAAAGAGAATGGCGAAGAAGAGTTAATGATTATTGGCGGGGGAGAGATTTACAAACAAAGCCTTCCAATTGCTGATTGTGTGTATTTAACTCGTGTACACACTAAAATTGAGGGAGATACGCTTTTCCCTAAATTAGGACCTGAATGGAAAGAAGTTTCATCAGAGTACCATCCGAAGGATGAGAAACATCAATTTGATTTTACGTTTAAAGAATACGAGAAAATCTAAGCTACTTTCAATTTCTTTAAGGATGAAGAATTAATTTTTTCATTCGCGTAGGCCAAATCAACCTTCAACTTCTCATTTGTTACTCTAGAAGGAGCTTCAAACATTTCGTCTAACATTATAGCTTCACAGATAGAACGAAGGCCTCTTGCTCCTAATTTGTATTCTAGTGCTTTATCAACTATAAAGTCTAAAACCTCTTTATCAAAACTCAACTCAACCTGATCTAATTCAAACAACTTAATGTATTGCTTGATAATTGAGTTTCTAGGCTCCGTAAGAATTCTAGTCAATGTTTCCTTATCTAGCGGGTTTAAGTGTGCTAAAACAGGGATACGGCCAATCAATTCAGGAATTAAACCAAAAGATTTAATATCATGAGGCGTTACATACTTTAAAAAGTTATTCTCGTCAATTTCTATCTCATCGTCAGTAGCGCGATATCCAATAGCATTGGTGTTTAGTCTTTTCGAAATAACTTTATCGATTCCACTAAAAGCACCACCACAAATAAACAAGATATTTTGTGTGTTGATTGATACCATTTTTTGCTCAGGATGCTTCCTTCCGCCTTGTGGTGGAACACTTGCAACTGCGCCTTCTAATAATTTCAATAAGGCTTGTTGAACACCTTCTCCTGATACATCTCGAGTAATGGATGGGTTATCACTTTTTCTAGCAATCTTGTCCACCTCATCAATAAATACTATACCTCTTTCAGCTTTAGCAACATCGTAGTCTGCAGCTTGCAGTAATCTTGACAAAATACTTTCTACATCTTCTCCAACATAACCTGCTTCAGTTAAAACAGTAGCGTCGGCAATACAAAAAGGAACTTCTAATAATCGAGCAATTGTTTTTGCTAATAGTGTTTTACCTGTTCCGGTTTCACCAACCAACATTACATTCGACTTATCTATTTCAATATCGTCTAATAAATTTGCTCTTGAAATTCTTTTATAATGATTGTATACGGCAACAGCCAAAACCTTTTTGGCCTCTTCCTGACCAATTACATAGTCATCTAAATGAGATTTAATTTGTTTGGGGTTTAGAAGTTTAAAGTTAAAAGACTCTTCCTTTGCTGGAATTATCTCTTCTTTAACAATTGCTCCAGCCTGCGTAATACAATTATCACATATGTGTCCAGTAATTCCTGCAATTAAGACATTGGTGTCTTTTTTATCTCTACCGCAAAATGAGCAGCTAATTGTTTTGTCTTCTTTCATATCAAAAAAAATGATCCCGTGGTTGCGGGATCAAATTTAATCATTTAAGTATTATTGATTTTTTACTTTCTTGCAAGAACTTCGTCAATCATTCCGTACTCTTTAGCTTCTTGTGAAGTCATCCAGTAATCACGGTCAGAATCTTCTTGAACCTTATCAAAAGGTTGCTTAGAATGTGTTGAGATTATATCGTATAATTCTTTCTTCATCTTCAATACTTCCTTAACAGCAATCTCCATATCAGAAGCTTGTCCTTGTGTTCCTGCCATTGGCTGATGAATCATAACTCTTGCATGTGGTAAAGCAGTTCTTTTACCATCTGCTCCTGCACATAACAAAACAGCTCCCATAGATGCTGCCATACCTGTACAAATTGTAGCAACATCAGGCGCAATATATTGCATGGTGTCATAAATCCCCAAACCAGCATAAACAGATCCTCCAGGAGAATTCAAATAAATTTGAATATCCTTTTTTGCATCGGCAGATTCTAAGAATAATAATTGCGCTTGAATAATATTCGCAACTTGATCGTTGATTCCTGTTCCTAAAAAGATGATTCTATCCATCATCAATCTAGAGAAAACATCCATTTGAGCTACATTTAATTGTCTCTCCTCAATGATATAAGGTGTAATAGAAGCATCAATGTAGTTATCTACATGCATGCTGTTTAAACCTTTGTGCTTAGTTGCGTATTTTTTAAATTCGTTATGATAATCCATCTTATATGTTTTTTGTTCTTGAAACTCTTAATGTAACAAGAATAAATTAGCATTTGTTTTATTCCTCAACTGAGGATTCGAAGTAGAAATTAATTTCTTTTCTTCTCAGCTAATTTAACAAAATCATCATAGCTAATTTCCTTTTCTTTTACCTTAACAGTATTGTTGTAAAATTCTCTTAACTTAACAGAATATAATTGCTCATAAAGCCTTCTAGCTTCATCTTGATTTTCCAGAACTCGCTTAGCCGTTTCTTCCATTTCAGCCTCATCCATCATGCCTTGGCCCATTCCTGCTAACTGCTGACGAATCATGCCTTTAGTGTGTTCAATTACCTCTTCTTTGGTGACTTCCACATTATTGTCTTTAATCAACTTATTCTCAATCAATTGCCATTTTAAACCCATTGCATACTGATCGTATTCAGATTCAATTTGCTCTGCTGTTATTGGCTTTTCGTTAGCAGTTTGTAACCATCTTTTCATGAACTCATCTGGCAAATTAATCTTAGCTTTTTTCACTAAATGATCTTGAACATCTCTTTCGAATAATTGCTCAGCATTTTGCGCGAAGCTAGCTTCCATTTCGCCTTTAATCTTCTCTCCCAACTCTTCTTTAGATTTAACTACATCTGCACCATATAGTTTGTCGAAGAATTCTTGATTCATCTCAGCCGGTTCTGTTCTGTGAATTTTTTCAACTGTGAACCTAAAGTCTGCTTTTATATCTTTAACCAAAGCCTCATCAACTCCTAACCAAGCAGCAACGTAATTATCTGCAGCTAATTTTTGTGGTTTACAGTCAACTGAATCTCCCGGCTTTAAGCCGATAAACTGCTTCTGATCTTTTGCTTTTTCTATTGTAGAAATATTTAAAACGGTTCCATTAGAAACACCTTCTTCCTTGATTTCTCCTTTTTCGATTTGCTCAAATTTACCGTATAACATGTCTTCAGCTTTCGATTCGTCAGCTTCTTCCATTTTACCGTATCGTTTTGCGATTTCCTGAATTTGATCTTCAATCATTTTATCAGCAACCTGCACTTTGTATTTTTCGAATTTATCTTTTTCTGTAAGTTCAGCCTTAAACTCAGGTGCTAAACCTAACTCATAAGTAAATTCAAATTCTTTTTGATTTTCCCAATCAATTTCAGGTGCATCTGCTTCTTTAGGAAGTGGATTTCCTAAAATATCTAATTTGTTGTCGCCAATGTATTGGTATAGACTGTCTGATAAAGTTTTATTGATTTCTTCAACCAAGATATTGGTTCCAACCATTTTCTTAATCATTCCCATAGGAACCATTCCCTTTCTGAAACCAGGCATGTTTGCTTGCTTTCTATAGTTCTTAAGAGCTTGGTTTACTTTTTCTTGATAATCCGCCTCTGTGATTTTAATCGTAATCTCAGCATTTAATTTATCAATGTCTTTTCTTACTACTTCCATACTAAATATTATTTTAAAAAAAATGGCGGAAAAGCAAAGCCTTTACGCCATTAATTGGTGCGGATGAAGGGACTCGAACCCCCAAGCCTCGCGGCACTAGATCCTAAGTCTAGCGTGTCTACCAATTTCACCACATCCGCATATTATACTAATGAACTAACTGTCTTAAAAACAGGAGTGCAAAAGTAGTATTTTTTGTAATATTTCAAACTATTTTTCTAATTTTTATCACTCCTAAATAGAACGAAAACTTCGTATCATTGTTCTGAAAATTAAAAACTAAAAAAACGTGTTAAAAATTGACCCCAAAGAAGTTTCCATGGGAAAGCTTCATAATTACTTATTAGGTTCTGTAGGACCAAGACCAATTGCCTTTGCATCTACAATAGATAAAAATGGGAACAAGAACTTAAGTCCTTTTAGTTTTTTTAATGTTTTTAGTGCTGCCCCTCCTATTGCTATTTTTTCTCCTGCAAAAAGCGGAAGAACAAATACTCAAAAGAATACTTATGATAATGTAAAAGAAACCATGGAGGTGGTTATCAATATTGTAAATTTTGATATTGTTCAGCAAATGTCTTTATCTAGCACAGCATATGGTAAGGATGTAGATGAATTTGTAAAGGCAGGCCTAACACCGATTGAGTCGGAATTGGTAAAGCCATTTAGAGTAAAAGAATCACCAGTGCAATTGGAATGTAAAGTAAAGGAAGTTGTTGAGTTAGGAGATCAAGGCGGTTCGGGTAACTTGGTAATTAGTGAAATTGTAATGGTTTATATAAACGAAGATGTTTTAGGTGAGGATGGTACCATAGACCAGCAAAAGATTGACTTAGTCGGCCGAATGGGTGGCAATTATTACGTAAGAGCCAAAGGAGATTGTTTATTCGAAGTTCCGAAGCCAGTTAGAAATTTGGGTATTGGTGTTGATCAACTACCTGAACCAATTCGCACAAGCAGCATATTAACAGGAAATGATTTAGGCATGTTGGGTAATGTAGAAGAACTACCTGCAATTTCTGCCAATGCCTTTACTAAAAATTGGGAAACAAAACAGAAACAAGCTCAAGAATTATTAGCTGATGCTAATATCGAAGAAGCTTGGCAGGTTTTGGTGAGTTAGAGTTGGACTTGTGTTTAAATAATCAAACTGAACAAATACAAGAACTAACAGTTACTAGCTGTAATGAATATTCTGCTTAAATCTATTGTAGAACAAGACCTTGAATCGGTGTATAATCGCTTTGATGCAGATTTGTTTGTTTATTTATTACCTCTGGGTGCTAAGTTGATTCAATTTGGTGGTTCTAAAAAAGGAGATATTGTTCATTTAAAACTTCCTGTTGCAGGAGAGTGGGTTAGCTTGATAACTGAGGACGGTAAAACAAATGATAGTTACTACTTTGTAGACGAAGGCAAGAAATTACCCTTTCCTCTTAAATATTGGAAGCACAAACACATATTAACAAAACTTGAAAGCAGAACAATTATTGAAGATAACATGACCTTTTCTACAGGGTATTCTTTCTTAGACCTGTTGTTTTATCCAGTTTTGTACCTTTCTTTTTTACCAAGAACATGGCAGTATAAAAGTTATTTTAAATCTTAGACCAATAAAAAACCCCAACTCATAAATGAATTGAGGTTTTGTTTTATTTGTAAGTCCTATTATTCAAGCAAAGTTATTTTCTTAGTAATTCTTTGACCTCCTACAACTAGGTTAATAAAATAAATACCTGTTGCATTTCCTCTTAAATCAAGACTCAATTTGTTCTGACTAATATTTTGTAAGTCGATTAATACCTCTTTACCCATCATATCAAACACTTGTATTTGAGCATCATTAATATCAAAACCATTAATTAATTCAATGTGTACAATACCAAAACTAGGGTTAGGATAAATACCAATTGATTGTTTCAAACTTTGGTCTTTAATTCCAATCGGAATAATAGTGTCTTGGGTAACACTTACAATCTGAGGAACCAATGGTGGAGCAGAAATTGTTATCGTATCTGTTCTAACATTTCCTGTAGTATTACTATCAGTAGCCGTTACCATTACTCGTTGTGTAAATGAACCTAAACTAACTGATGCTTCCATCCAAGTTGCATTTTCAGAGACTTCCCAAGTAGTTAAATTAGAGCTTATGTTAAAGCTCATTGCATCGCCAGAATCACTACCTATTACAATCATATTTGGAGCCACTTGGAATAGTGGAGTTGCTTCTTTCTGAATAACTACAACAGAATCTGTTGAAAAACCTGGAGCATTTACTGTAATTACTGCTCTTCTTGGAGTTCCAAAGCTATTTCTGCTGGCTGCTAATGCAGTTATAGAAGCCGTGTTATTACCAAAAGTTGGATTAATTAATAACCAAGGAGTATTTTCTGTTAGGGTCCAACCACTAATATTAGATAATACTGAAAAAGTTCCTGTACTTCCTTGTGGATTATTCAACAGCAAAGTATCTAATGATAAGCTGAATGCCGGAACAGAACCATCTACTTGTGTAACCGTTACAAGCTGACTTGGTAATCCTGCTGCATCAAAACTTAAAGTTGCAGTTCTATTTGTCCCCGTTAAATTATCCGTTAAAGCTGTTATAGTAACGCTTCCATTATTTGAACCACTCGCGGTGCTTAAACTCAACCATGTTACCGGATTATTAACTGTCCAATTTACATTAGAGCTTACCGTAACAACATCATTGCTTCCCGAAGCAAAGTTTAAGTTGATTGCGTTTGGATTTACACCTAAGTTAAATTGAGCTCCTTCTTGAATTACAAAAACAGTATCAGGAATCGGAAGACTAACATCTGATGTTACAATAAATGTCATTCTTTCAGAAGCACTTGTATTTGCAGTATTCGCTGTAACGGTAATCATTTGGGTCCCTGTTCCTGAAGTACTACTTAAATTAATCCAATTATCATTTGGATTAGAAGTCCAAGAAGTTACAACACCTGCATTCACCATAAAAGTATTACTGCTTCCTACAGCTGATTGTATTCTAATTGTATCAGGGTTAGTTGTTACTCCGCCTGTGCTAGGAATAAAGTCTTGAACAATTACAATTGTATCAGTTAAACTACCTGTAGTGTTCTGAACTGCTGCAAAAGAAATTCTTTCAGCACCTGATTGATTATCACTTTGTGCAGTAAAAGTTAAACTTGAATTATTGGAGCCACTTGTATTGTTTACTGAAAACCATGTTGCACCCGAGGTTACAGACCAAGTTAAATTAGAAGTAATGTTTCCTGTTCCTGTACTTCCACTTAAACCGGCCAGTCTCACTGTGTCAGGGTTTGCTGTTAAGTCAGGCAGTGTGCCTAATTGATCAACAAGAACTGTATCAAATAAAGTAGCACCAACATCTTGGATAGCAACATAAGTGCTTCTAATCGTCGGGCTAGCATTTGCAGAGTTCGCAACAATTTCAACCTTATTAGTATCCATAGTACTAGCAGGAGCATTGACCGTTAACCAAGTTGCAGGTGAACTTACTTGCCAAGTCACATTAGAATTAACTGTAAAGCTATCTAAGCTATTTGCTAATCTATCTAAACTTATAAACTTAGGACTTGCACTTAAATTACTGGGTGCGACTGGAGTTCCTCTTTGAATAACAACCAAGGTGTCAACCAATGAAGAACTACCTCCATCGAATGCCAAGTAAGAAATTCTGTCTATTACGTTTGTATTTGAAGAGTTAGCTGTAATAGTTAATGGAACAGAAGTTGTCGTTGCAGATCCTGAAAGCGGATTTGCTGAGAACCAAGATGCTCCTGAACTTGCTATCCAGTTAACATTTGTGATTAATATTGCAGTATTTACACTTCCATTTGCAGCATTTAATATTAACGTATCTGGGTTTATTGCTAATGTAGCAGGTGAGCCTACTTGAGATACGAAAACAGTATCAAACAAAGTACCTCCAACATCTTGAACTGCAACAAAGCTGGTTCTTGTGGTTTGTAAAAGATTTGGGGTATTTGCTGCAATTAGAACTGTATTTGTATCCTGAGTGAAGGTTGGATTTGTTATTGTAATCCAACCTGCAGGCGTACTTGTTTGCCATTGAACAGTTGAATTAACAGTAAATACATCAGAGCTTCCTGTATTTGCTAAGGTTATAAATCTTGGAGTTACAGATAAACTTGGTGGTTGAATAACTCTTGCTGCTTGCTTTACAAAAACAGTATCATCGGCGACACCTAAATTTCCTGCAAAAACAACAAAGCCAACACGTTCAGTGGTTCCTGTGTTTTGGCTAGCGCTAATAGCACTTGAGCCATTGTTACTTCCTGAAGAAGTTGCTGCCGTAATCCAAACTAAATTTGGAGTTGCTGTCCAGCTTACACTAGAACTAATTGTTGCCAATTGAGAAGCTGTTGGATTATCACTAAAGAATAAAGTATCTGGATTAACGGATAAGAAGTTTCCTGAAGCTCGTTGAATAACAATTACTGTATCTCTTAAACTAGATGTTGTTGCATCCACAAATGCCATTGCCATTCTTTCAGGTCCAATATTAGGCTGAATTGCAATCAAGTTTACCGATTGATTTCCAGAGCCATTAAAAGGAGAACCTAATAACCATACTGCATTATCACTTGTTTGCCAAGATGTGTTAGAACTTACATTGTAACTACCGGTGCTTCCTGCACCTGCATTAATAAATACAGTATCGGGACTTGCAACTAAATTTACACTTGTGCTAGATGTATAGTTCGCTTCGAATCCATTAGAATTAAAACTTGCATTAGTTATAAACTCTACAAACATAGTTCCGCTGCTTGCAGTGACTGAACCAGGTAAATTATTACCCGAAAATGTTCCTAACGAAGGTGCAGAATTATTTACACCATCATAAACATTTACTACATCAAAATTTGCTTGTGTATTAAAGTAATTAAACGATAAATCAACTGAAATAGCACCTGGAGGTTGTATCAACCATTGGCAATTTGAATTAGCAACGTAGGTATTTCCATTCCCACTTCCATCGTCAAAAGTTCCTGTTGGAGCAGTGAGCGGGGTTAAGCCGGAACAAGCCGGAATTTGTTGAGTCGAATAATTAGCTCTCCAACCTGTTGCAGTCCCAGAGCCATTTGTCTTAAATGTTACTAACATATCGCCACCCGAAGAAACTATCGGCGTTAAAGTCCCTAAATTACCTGAATATGTTGCTAATATTGGCGCTGAGGTAGTGGCACCATCATAAATAGTTACGGTATCAGTACCGTTTTCAGTATCAAATTGAAACAATGTTAAGCGTACTGCAACATTAGGCGTTGTTGGTTGAATTAACCATTCACAATCCGTATTATCTAAATAATTTTGACCAAACGGTGACCCATCTGTAAAGTTGCCAAAATTGGCTGTAAAAACTGTACTAGGAGTACAAAATGTATTAGATGAGTTATAAGTTCCATCCCATCCCTGTCCTTGTTGAGAAGCATCTGTTGTAAACTCAATGAACATACTCCCACTAAATGCAGAAACTGGCTGACCTGTATTAGTTCCAAAAAATCTTCTTAATAATTGACCTGTATTGTCTACACCATCATAAACCGAAACCCTGTCTCCAAAGTTAGCTAGGTTTAAATTATTCATAGTGTACGTTATTACCGCAGGGTTCCCAGGAGGTTGAATTAACCAACCACAATTTAAGTTGTTATCATAATTGCTAAATCCACTGCCATCTGCAATAGAGCCTGAGGGAGCAGTGAGTGTAGTTGTTCCAATACAAGATAAACTAGAAGTAATAGTATAGACAGCTCTCCATCCTTGCGCTACAAGGCTTCCATCTGTGTTAAATTCTAAAAACATTGACCCACCGGTGCTAGTGATTGCTGTAGGCAAAGTAGCGCCAGTATATGTACCTAATAGAGGAGCAGAAGCATTTGCACCATCATATGCTTTTAAGGTATCTCCAAGGTTATCGACATCAAAGTTTAAGAAATCTAGAGTAATAGATGTCGCTGTAGGTGGCTGAATGAGCCAATTACATCCAAGATTATTTTGATAATTCAATGACTGACTGCCATCTTCAATAGTGTCAGTTGGGTTTGTTAATGTAACGTTTGGAAAGCACTGAGAAGTGCTTGAAGTATAGGTTGCCTCCCAACCATTAAAGTTTTGGAAACCATTGGAAACAAATTCTAAGAACATACTATTTCCTGAGGAGTTGATAGTGGGTGGTATACTTGTTCCAGAGTAAGTTCCTAATAAAGGAGAGCTATTGTTTGGACCATCATAAACTCTTACAAAATCAAATGTAGCTTGGGTTTCAAACCTGTTAAAACTTAAAGAAACAATAGATGCCCCAGTTGGTTGAATCAACCACTGGCAGTTACTATTCTCAACATATTGAGCTGTGGCTGCACTCCCATCATCAAAAGTACCTGAAACTCCATTTAAGGCTGTTAAACCGGCACAAGCCGGAATTGGCTGGGTAGAATAGTTCGCTCTCCAACCAGTTGAAGTTACACTCCCGTTTGACTTAAATGTTAGTAGCATTGAACCACCGCTTGATGTTACTGTTATAAAATTTCCTGGTGTCCCAGAATAAGTTCCCAATATTGGAGAGGAAGTGGTTGCTCCATCATAAACTGTAACGGTATCATTTGCAGCCTCTGTAGAGAATTGAAATAAATTTAAACGAACTGCCACATTTGGAGTTGTAGGCTGAATTAACCATTGACAATCTGTGTTATCCAAATAGTTGCTGCCAGTTGGTGAACCATCACTAAAATTTCCAAAATCAGCAGTAAAAGTAGTTGTTGGTGAACAGTAGGTACTAGAACTAGTGTAGCTAGCATTCCATCCGGCCCCTTGCCCAAAACCATTTGTAGTAAACTCAACATACATACTTCCACTATAAGCAATAGCCGGGTTTCCTATGTTAGAACCAGAATAAAAACCTATTGGTGTACCCGTATTGTTAATTCCATCGTATACCCTAACTCTATCACCAAAATCTGCAAGTGAAATTGAACTCAAAGTGAAAGTAATTGCAGCAGGGCTTCCTGAAGGTTGAATTAACCAACCACAGCTTAAATTATTATCATAATTCCCTGTTCCACTTCCGTCACTAAATGAACCTGAAGGCGTTGTAAGGTTTGTAACTCCTGAACAAGTTATTGAAGTAATTGCAGTATAGCTTGCATCCCAGCCTGCAGCTGTAACAATACCATCAGTTATAAACTCAACAAAAAGTGCCTTATTTGTTCCAGTAACATTAATTATGGTTGGGATTGTATTTCCTGAATAGGAACCGATTAGGGTTCCTGTATTATCTGCACCATCGTAAACATTAATAACATCATTTGAAGCCTGGGTATTAAACGAGTTAAATGTTAATGTTATGGATGTTGCTAAGGTCGGTTGTATTAACCAACTACAATTCAAATTGTTATCATAGTTATTCGTTCCGCTACCATCACTAATATTTCCACTAGTGGCTGTAAGCAATTTATTTTGTAAACAGGTAGAAGTTGTTGAATTATATCTTGCTTCCCAGCCTAGTTCAGTTATTAACCCATCACTAGTAAATAAAACCAATAGGCTTCCACCTGAAGAAATAATACTTGCAGGAATTGAATTACCATCGAACCTACCTAAACTTGGGCTACCTGTAGTTGCCCCATCAAATACTTCAACGAAATCAAAATTTGCTTCCGTATTAAACCTATTAAAATCTAAGGTAATAAAGTTAGCACCCGGAGGCTGGATTAACCATTCACAATTCGAATTATCAACATATTGTTGAGTAGGTGTTGTACCATCTGAGAAAGTTCCTGCAGTGGCGGTAAAAGTGGTTCTTCCTGCACAACCATTAACTCCTGCATAGCTTATTTGCCATCCTTTATCGTTGGTTAAAGTATTTGACTTAAAATTAATAAAGGCCGTATTCCCTGTAGTAGGAACAATTGGTGGAATAGATGATCCTGAATACTCGCCTAATAAAGGAGCTGAGGTAGAATTCCCATCATAAATAAAAACGGTATCACCAGCCGCAACATCCATAGAATCAAAAGTGATTTGAATAATATTCGCGGTTGTAATATTTATCAACCAATTACAGTCTAAATTATCTGAATAATTGGAATTTACTCCACTTCCATCGTCTATTGTACCTGCGGTATTGGTAATATTAGTTGTCCCAGAACAGGTAGTAGAAGAAACATTAGTTGTATAACTGGCATCCCAACCAGCATCTACATTAAACCCATCTGTTCTAAATTCCACATACATAGAACTACCCGAGGACGTTAATGCAGGAGGAATAGAAGAACCACTAAAGTTTCCAATTTGAGTAGCTGTATTGTCCACCCCATCAAAAACGAGTACTCTGTCATTATTTACCTCAGTACTAAAGCTCGAAAAATTTAAGCTTATTGTTCCAGAACCTGGCTGAATTAACCATGAACAAAATTGATTGTTATCATAATTATTTGCTCCACTTCCATCAGAAAACGAACCTGAAGTTGCAGTTAAAGTAGTTGCACCTGAACAACCTGCGCCTGCCGTAGAACTTGTATAAACTGCATCAAATCCTGCATCAGTTACACTAGCATTTGTTACAAATTCTACAAACATAGACCCTCCTGAAGAGGTAGTTGTATTTAAGTTGTTTGTTCCTGAATAACTAGCAATCAAAGGTGCTGTATTATTTGTTCCGTCATAAATACGAATAAGATCTGTTCCTACTTCCGTAGCCAGAGCTGAAAATCCAATAGTAATACTTGAGACTCCTGGAGGCTGAATAAGCCAAGAACAGTTCAGATTATTAGCATAATTTGAAGCTCCTGAGCCATCACTGAAATTACCAGCACTTGCCGTTAATGTTGTAGTTCCACCAGAACACCCTGCACTTGTTGTTGAACTTGTAAAGTCAGCCGACCAACCTAAGCCTGCTCCACTTCCATTGGTTGTAAACTCTATATACATAGAACCTCCAGTTGAAACTATATTACTTGGAATACTTGTTCCTGTGTATGTCCCAATTAATGGAGCAGAAAAATCAACTCCGTCATAAATGGCAACTCGATCAATTGTATTATCAACATCAAAACGACTAAAGTTTAAGCTTACAGAAGTTGCATTTGTCGGCTGAATTAACCATGAGCAATTTAAGTTGTTTGAATAATTTGAACCCGAAGGGCTACCGTCGTTTACAGTACCTGTAGCAGAGGTTATTGTAGTTGTCCCACCTGAGCAGGTAGCTGCTACAAATGGCCCAAAATCGAAATTTAATTGATTCCCAACTTCAGCAATATTTCTCAACTCAAAACCTGTTGTGGCCAAATTATAAGTTCTTGCATTTGGTATTGAATTATCATCAAAGGTTGAGTTATTTGAAGTACCTGGAAATAAATCTCCAGCATCTCCTCTGTTTACAGAATTGTCTAAGTCATTGTTACCGTCTGCTTCCTCAAGATCAACTCCTTTTAAATTTGCATCTGCGTTTACTCCATTGCCCCCTGTTTTGGTAGTATTAATGTGCCAAATGGCTAAACCTGTGCCTGGTAATTCTAAATCTAATCCTGTTTGCTGTCTATTTTCTAGTAAAAAATATTCACTCGAAACAGCTGTATTAACCTGAATAATTTCATTTTGTGTTGTACTTGCAGCAGAAAGAGAATGTGAACTAGAACCACCTATTGGCATTACAGTTGGTGAATCCCAATTGTTTTCAATTCTGCACCATGCAGAAAAGTTAACTGGCCTGTGTTCTCCACCAAGCCAGCCACCACCGGCCATCAAACACCAATTACCAATTCCTTCAGAATCTCCATTTGCAGGGTCGGTATCGTACAAATCTGGTAATCCTAAATTATGGCCAAACTCATGACAGAAAACACCAATACCTACCATCCTTGGGTTAGTTAAACTTCCTCTAGTTTCAGGATTCATCATGTAATCGTTGATAAATTTTCCATCATAAGTTACTGAACCAAGGTTTCCTCCATTCATAACCCAACGGTGCGACCAAATGAATTGTGTTTGAGAACCTGACTCAGCTCCCGGTCCAGCATGAACCACTAAAACACCATCTACATCTCCATCATTATCGTTATCGTATTGTGCAAAATTTACTCCTGCATTTTCTGCTGCATCAACAGCCTCTCTTACTAAATCAGCGGCTCTATCATATCCACTATCTCTACTGTAATATGTGTAATTATTGGCGGCTCTGTACCAACCAACTACATCTACATCTACCGTAATTACGCCGTTTGAGGCTGTTTCATAAAAGGTTTTAAAACTCCCATCGCCACTTCTGTAATTTGCTCCATACAACAAGCTATCAAAGTTTGATTTTGGATAAGTGTTGTTCAAATCCGGGTAATCGATTAGCATAGTTAATACTTTCACATTTCCTGTTGTAGGGTAAGTCTTATTACTTAATTGTGCATTAACCTGGCTAAGAATTGAACTTTTTAAAGGATTAAAGTCCGGCTTTAGTGAAGATTGAAGACTAGAAACAAAATTAATTTCTGAGCTTGTTCTGTTTTGTGAATCATTAGCTTTAACACCCGTTCCTACCAATTCACCATTTACTTTCTTAGCATATTCATAAACTCCATTTACGTCTACTATCGAAAAACCATCCGTGGTTTCAGTCCAAGGGTTATTTATATTACCTTTTCCAAGAATAGTTATCCTTGTACCATCAGCTTGATCTACCGATAGTTCAAAGGGAGATGCAGGGCAGTTTGAAGGGGCAGGAATTTCTTTTTTTTCTTTGGTTTTTTCCGCAAGCAAATTTGAACTTGGGGTTTCATTTGTAAAAGCAATACCAAAGGCTAGTGACCCAGCAAGGATCAGGCTAAAAATAATTTTCATATTAATACGATTTATGACGTCATTATACAGACGCATAAAAATACTAAATGGTTTGCTAAAAATATATGAAAATTAGGGGCTTAGCTTAGATTCCAATTAATTGTCCGTTCTAAGCGTGTTCTTGATTTCACGAATCTCTTTTTGCATGTTTAACAAACTGCTATTTAGCTTGTCTCTAGACAAATTTGGTTCTGGCATTTCGTTGCTAATAAAGTTTACGAATTTCCATATCTCGAGCACCTCATTAATATTGATTTCGTAAGGCTCATAAATTGGATTTGTAGAGCATAACAAGAGTGTCTGATTTTTATCTAATTGGTCATAAACCATTTTAAAAACGACTCCATCATTCTCAGTAACAACAATATATGGGTAACCATTTTTTAAGGTTCTCCAATTTTGAACAAACTCTCCAGTAACCCAAGATTTATCTGAAACAGGCGGCATCGAATCTCCACTAATTTGGAAAGTTCTAAACTTTTTATTTTTATCTAAAAATGGCAAATTAAAGGTTGGTAATACACTAATAAAATCTGGATCGCCAAAGCCAGTTGCATAACCTGCTTTAGCTTTTACAGGAACAAGCTCTATATTCTCTTCGTTTGAAGCATTTACAGTGGTAGCTAAAACCCTAAGTTTACCCCCAGTAATATCAATATCAACACCTTGCTCTAATTGGGTAAGGTAAACCTCAGAGACTTGGCCAAGATTTAGTTTAAGTAATTTGTCAATCGAAATTTTGAAGAAAGCAGAAAACCTAAGCAGGGTATCAAAATTAGGCTCTGAATTTCCAAGTTCGTAACCACTTAATGATGTTCTTTTTATTCCTAATTCACTTGAAAGGTCTTCTTGAGAAATTCTTTTTCTCTTACGAAGAAGCTTAATATTGTTTCCGAATTGAATTGACGATAATTTTGACATAATTAAGACAAATATAATGTCAAAAAATTAAATTATCAAGTATCGGGGTTTGCTTCTTTTTTTATTAAAATCTCACTAAAAGCTATGTCTTGTGCAGCAAGTGCTAATATAGTGGTTGGCAAATCCTTAATTCGATTCTGAACCATATCGTAATACTTTGTAAAGTTCTCATCTGGCCTTGCTAATCCTAAGAAGACTAGATCTGCTCCTTTCGAGTTTTCAACTAAAATCTCATCAAAGCTTTGTTCTTTCATGTAAATAATATCAACTAAAGCTTCTATTCTAATTTCTTCTAAAATATTCCGCATATTGGCTTCTGTGCTTTCTAAAGCAGCCTCATCAGTAATTACCATTTTTATGTGAATATCGGCTTGTCTCCACTCAATACTTGTATTGATTAAATGGGCAAGAATCATCATTAAACCTCCATTTCCCTTGAGGCCACCCCACCAAATATCAATTCTTAGCTTTTTCCCAAAGGTAACCTCCTGTTTTCCCTTATGAACAATCAATACATTTTTATTCAGCTCATAAAAGCGCTGAATCATTATTGAGTATTCATCCTTAGAGTCAGGGGTTTCGCTCTCACCAATAATAATTGTATTGGGTTGTAGTGCACCCAAACCGTATGATTCTGCTATGTGAGTAACTCCTATAAATGGATTTTCAGCAGTAATAACTTTCACCAAACACTCAATACCTCTTTTACTTAAATAAGTACGGATATGATTTCTCATTTGAAAGACTTGATTTGCCTTCATACTATCTTTAGGCAGCACACTTGCAACACTAAGAATTCCTCGTTTATGTGTTAAGGTATCTGCAAACTCTATTAGATGCCAACGTTTTTTTGGCGAACCAACTAGAACAAGAGGATTTGGCCTCCAGTTTTTTGCGTCTTGTTCTTCAGTAAGTTTTAGAAGACTTGACTTAATAAGCGCCATTCTTAATCCTCGCCCAATATTTCCAAATGATGATTGAAGATTTCGTCCTTTTAACCATAAGAAAATAAGTGCTACAAAAATTAAAGCAGCAAAAGTGGCACTCGGATTAATCAAAAACATAACTCCTGCGCAGGAAACCGCACCCAACAAAGAAAATACCCAGTGCACTTTAAATTTGGGGCGAAAGGATGGACTTTTTAAGAACTGCTCTGACCCAGCTGCAATATTTAAAACACTATAAGTGGTTAAGAAGAACATGGTTAAAACCGGTGCAATCAAGTTTAAGTCTCCAAACCAAACAGAAACCAATACAATACCTAAAGTAAAAAGTGTACCCAATCTAGGTGAATCGTCTTTTGTTGAACCTTTTCCAGTCCATTTTAAAAATTTGGGCAGAATCCCATCTCTTGCCAATGCCTGTAAAATTCTAGGAGCGCCCAAAATACTTCCTAGAGCACTAGACAATGTGGCTCCCCAAACTCCAATCAGAATTGCATCTCCCCAAAAGGAGATTTTACGCATAATCATTGGGTCGTTAATTAAACTTGCTGCATCTACCCTACTAGCTAATAGTATTGGCAATCCCATGTAGATTATATAGCCCACTGCTATAGCAGCAAATGTTCCTTTGGGAATTGATTTATTGGGATTCTTTAAATCACCTGACATGTTTACACCTGCCATAATACCTGTTACTGCAGGAAAAAACACAGCAAAAACAGTCCAAAAGCCTACAGAAGGTTCCGTTGGCACTTGAACTACACTAGGGTCGAAACCTTCAAGCGGGCTCCCAAAAAAAAGGGAAATCAATGATAATACGATACCAATCATGATAATATATTGCGCCTTTATTGCTGCTTTGGCAGATACCAATGCGACAACTGCGACCAAAATTGTAGTAACTATACCAACTAATTTTTGACTCAAACTTGGAAACACCTCAACTACACTTTCTGCAAATCCGACCGTGTATAGTGCAATAGAAAAAGCCTGAGCAAAAAACAAGGAAATACCAATTGCACCTCCCGACTCGATACCAAGTGACCTACTAATCATATAATAGGCACCACCTGTTTTTACTTTTTGGTCGGTTGCAATAGATGCTATCGATAAGCTCGTAAGAAAAGTTATACAGGTAGATAAAGTAACGATTACTAATGTTCCAACTAAACCAACATTACCAATTACCCAACCAAACCTAAGGTACATAATAACCCCTAGGATAGTTAAAATTGAAGGAGTAAAAACGCCCCCAAAGGTTCCTAAACCTGCACCTGAACTAGATTGTTGTTTTTTTAATAGATTTTTCACGAGATGGAGTCACAAATTAAGTAATAAAAAAAGTAATGGCGTTTTTATTTAACCTTGTATTTTAGAAATCGACAACCATGCAAAAAATACCTTTACTACTTTCTGTAAGTTTTTTAATTTGTTCTAATTACCTTTTTTCGCAGTCTTCTGAATTTAGATTTGAGCCCTCGTCCATGATTGCTTTTGGAAGCCCTACACTTAAAAATCATGTATTGGGATACAATCTTGGAATAAAAGTTCCTAAGAAGGTAAGCGAAAAAGTGAGAGTTGGTATAGCGGCTAGTTATGGCAGATTGAGTCCTTTTGGTAATAATCAAATAACAGACTTTATTGATTTTACGAATCTACAAGTCTTTATTGAGTATGAAAAAAATAATGATGCAAAAGTGAGACCCACATTTGGTTTTGGCCTTTCAAATATGGCAAGATGGTCTAACGGTCACAATTTAGTTTTATTAAGAAAGTCAAGAAATGATTTTAGCATCAGAGGTGGTGATTTTATTAATGTAAATGCGGGCTTAAACTATTTTTTTGAAGAAAATCTCTATTTTAAATTTCTAAGCGATTTCCTTTTCTATACAAAATTATTTAACAAAAAAAATCTCGAGAATTACGATATTAATATAATCAGAGTAGGAGTAGGATTCACATTATAAATCCCAAGGACAACTTTATATCATTATAAGACACGCCGCCTTTTAAATCATCAAAAATTGCCTTAGTACTAATACCTTCTTTTGTTTTCAGTTTTTTATAAGAGGTCTCAACCTTTTTAAAGATGCTAGATTTCGGTTTATAAAAACTCAAATTAGCCTCTGGGTGATCTTTCTTAACTTTTATTACATGGCCTGAAATAGTACCTGCAGTCATCCCACGTTCTTCAGCAATTTTTTCTAAAGGCATGTTTTTTTGTAAATAGCCATAGGTAATTTCATAAGTAGAAATCTTATTTCCAGAGCTTCCACTTGTTTTCTTTTTCTCTTTTAGTTTCGCTTTATGCTTTTTTAATTCTTTTAAGTCGGTAATTCCTCCGGACTTTTTAATAAACAAGGGAGCCTCTCGCTCAAGATTTTCTAGCACCAATTCTTGATCACTTTGTTCAGAAAGTTCACGAAAACGTTTATCAGCTTTAAAAGCCAAAGCATCAACTTTTAATGCCATTTCATTAATTCCAATCAGTCGTAAGTTTTCTAATTCCTTTAACCTTGAAAGTGCCACATACCCCTGACCAGTTTCAAAGGTTTTAGAAAGATCAATTTCTGCTGCTTCTAAGGTCATTCCCTGACTTTTATGAACTGTAATTGCCCAAGCTAACCTCAACGGGACTTGACTATAACTAGCAAGAGTTTTACCTGTATCATCAGCAATGGACCAATTTTCGGGCTCAGCTTTTATAACTTTCCCATCACTTAATTTTACCGAAGGATGACCTTCATCCGTAAAACCTAAAACAGTTCCTAAAGACCCATTTACATAACCTTTTTCAAGATTATTTTTTACAAACATCACCTTGGCTCCTATTTTCAATTCGAGTTCATTTGGCGCTAAAACAGAATTATTCAATGTTTCTATAAGCTTTTCATTTCCTTTTGTTTCAGCTTCATAATTTCTGGTTCTGCCGGAAATTGAATTCAAATGCTCTCTATTTATCTGATCGACATCTATGTTATGGGTATAGAGTTTTGTTGGCTCAATCTCTTTACTCAAAGTTGTTTCAGATGCAGTCTGTAAAACTCGAACACTATTTTCTGTTAAAAACCCAGTTCTTATCTGATTTAGAATTGTATTTAGTTCATTATCGGACTGTCGGAATTGCTCTGTTAAATAACAAACATGAAATTTTGCTAAAACCCAAGCCGGACTCATAAAGGCAAATTTATCTTTACTCGACTCACCTGATTTTCCAATTGGTGGTAATTGAAAGAAGTCCCCACTCAACACAATCTGTATTCCGCCAAATGGCGTATTGTTTTCTTTGAAAAATTGCAACACTTCATTAACCAAAGCCAATTGATTTTGATGCAACATAGAAACCTCATCTATGATTAATACCTTAACGGCCTCGAGGTGCTTGGTTAGGTATTTTTTGGTTTTCATATTAGCAAGTTGAGCCCTTGTTAAGGTTTCTTTTATACCTATTCCCGCCCAGGAATGTATCGTCATCCCATTCATGTGAGTTGCTGCAATTCCGGTAGAAGCAGTGACTGCAACTGCAATTTTGCGCTCTTTTAAATAATCTATATATTGGTTTAAAACGAAAGTTTTACCAGTACCGGCAGAACCTGTTAAAAAAACATTTTTACCCGATTTTAATATCCCTAAGGCCTTGGCTTGCTTCATTTTAATTTAGTTTCAGCCCATTCACCACGGTGTGGTTTTAATGCATCTCTAACTATAATCATATTTTTTTCGTCTATAGTTATAAATGCAATGGTTTGGTTATTATTAATAGCTTTTGTTGCAGACTCGTAAAAAGGAATTTGATTATTGTTTGCAAACTCTTTTAGGTGAACAACATGATGTTCTGCAATTGGCTTTGCATCCTCACCAAAAAAGTCCCAAATCAATTTCAATTTTTTACTCATGGGCTCAAAAATAATGCAGTTAATCTAAAAGATGACCCAATTATGAAATAAAAAGACGCATTTATAAATTCTAAAACAATAATATAACAAGTCGAACATACTTTAGAGGAGTAAATAATATAGAGGAGATACATTCATAAACGTTTAACAGCTACTGCAGTTTATCGAATGGATTGGAGAGAGGCAGTCGGTTAGTACTGCCTTTCTTTTTCTTAATTTCAAAGTAATTAAACTTCAACCTATGAAAAAATTCTATTTCCTATTTTCAATTCTTATTCTCTCCAATTTTACCATAGCACAGCGCTTATCAGAAAATGGATTTCCTCAAGCAATTCTTAAACAAGAATTTAAAGAGAAGCCAATCAATAATAAAGTTCCTGGAAAAATTCTGTATTCCGAGGATTTTGATTCTACAGGAAATGCAGCTAGAAATGGGTTACCTCAAGGTTGGACATTTCAAAATAATGCGGGAAACACTTTTAATTGGATATGGTCAAATACGGCTCCAGGAGGTCAGTATTCAACAAATACGGCAGCTCTGAATTCTACCTCAGCAAGCAATGGTTTTATGTCTTTGCCAGCTGATTTATACAATACTCCTTTTCCTGCAGGTGGCCCCGTTGGAATGGATACCTGGTTTGTTTCAAATGCTATTTCAATAAACCCTAGAGTTGATATAGAGCTAAAGTGGCAACAATCTAGCAGGTTTTGCTGTGCAGGAGCAGATGAACTGGTAGTTGAGGTAAGTTCTGATAGTATTAATTGGACAACCTATGACGCGATGAATGGTCGTGGAGCTAATACAGGTGTTCCATCACCAACCTCTGGTCCTGCGGAACAGATGAGCATAAATGTTGCTGCAGTTTTGGCTAATGAAGATACCGCTTATGTTCGTTTTAGAATGACAGGAGCAACTCATTATTATTGGATGATTGATGATTTCGCAATTACTGAAGGCTATGCTGATGTAATGCGACTAAATGATTTTCACGTCAACTTTTTTCATGAATTTACTATAAATCCTGTTTTTTATAAGGTACCAAGGCATATGTTAGATTCGCTAGGATTTACTTTTCAAAGTGAAAACTATGGATCTAATACACAAACAGGAGTTAGAGGACATGTAAGTATTAATCACGATTCATTCCCCAACGGTCAAAATGGAATGGGTAACATTGGTGCAGTAACGAATTATCTAGGAATTCCTGTTCCTTACATGCAAATAGATACTTTTGATGTTGGGCCTTATATTTTTCAAAACAAACCAACAGGCCATTATTCTGCAGATTTAAGTATTGTGACCAATGCAACTAGTCAGTTGCCCAGTTTAGGACAAGCAAAGTTTCGGTTCGAGCTTACCGATTCAGTTCTGTCTAAAGTTGGGCATGATAGCACTTTTATAGGTGATGTTGGGCCAATTGTTCTTTGGTCTGGAACTCCTGATGAAAGTCGCTTAGGAAGCATGCACACAACAGGCAGCACAAGTAGCATCTTGAATAGTATTTCTATGTATGTTGCCAATGTTACAACCAATATTGGAACGACTATTGAAGCTCAAGTTTGGAATTGGAATGACACAGCAACTACAATTGCAGCGGCTATAAATCCGCTATTGGCGATTTCGGATTCATTGTATATTGACTCCAGTTTACTCGGAACTTGGATAACCTTGCCCTTAAAAGGGCAACTTACATTAAGTCCAAATTCACAAATTGTTGTAGGCTGGGAACAAATCTCAGGAGCAGTTACAGGAGCAGAATTTACAGTTGGTAGAGACCGAGACAAAGAAGCGATTCAACCTAATGTTTCTAACTTTGTTTATGTAAATGATGCTGCCCAAGCTTGGGGTTGGATTACTCAACTTGCAGCCATTAACCTAAATTTTGTTTTACCAGTTGGTATAACAGAAAAAGAGAAAGAATTAAATAACCTAAATATCTACCCAAACCCTTCCAACGGCCAATTTGCCCTTCGTTTAAAAACAGAAAAAGCAAAACAATACACTTTAAAAGTGAGAAACAATTTAGGGCAAATTGTATTGGAAGAACAAATATTTGCCAATGGCAATTTTGCTAAAGCAATTGATTTGAGCGAAAATGAATCTGGAGTTTATTTTTTAAGTTTAGAAAATGAGAAAGAACGTTTGGTTGAAAAGATAATCGTTCAGTAAAAACACAATACAATTAAAAAAAGCTGCAAAATTTTGCAGCTTTTTTTGTGTCCAAATTTTAAAAATGTATAAATTATTGGCAATAAATTGACGTAAAAATTGTCATTTTAATTTAAACATGCAAAACGAAAGAGATAAGAACATCATTCACATGGATTTAGACTCCTTTTTTGTTTCCGTAGAACGATTACGAGAACCTAAACTATGTGGTATCCCCTTATTGATTGGCGGAAGTAGTAACCGCGGTGTTGTAGCTTCATGTAGTTATGAAGCTAGAAAGTTTGGGATTCATTCGGCTATGCCCATGAAAACAGCAAAACGTTTATGTCCTCATGCAACGGTAATTGGCGGCGATTCGGAGCAGTATAGCAAGTACTCTAACCTGGTAACAGAAGTAATTGCAGAGCAAGTTCCCTTGTACGAAAAATCTTCTATCGACGAGTTTTATATCGACTTAAGCGGCATGGAGCGTTTTTACAATTCCTACCTCCTAGCTCAAAAAATAAAGGCAGATATTAAGCGAGAAAGTGGCCTAAATATTTCCTTTGGCCATTCGATTAATAAAACGGTTTCTAAAGTGGCAACCAACGAATCTAAACCCAATGGATTTTGCAAAGTTGATTTTGGAGCCGAAAAAGTGTTTCTATCACCCTTAACCATCAATAAAATTCCGCAAGTAGGCGAAAAAACCTATCATACCCTGCGGAGCATGGGAGTTAGTAAAGTAAAAACGCTACAGCAAATGCCGGTAGATTTAATCGAAAATGTATTGGGCAAAAATGGCAAAAGCATTTGGCACAAAGCGCAGGGAGTAGATAATTCGAGAGTAAAACCATACTCTGAACAGAAATCGATGTCAAGCGAAAGAACTTTTGGAAAGGATACCACAGACATTCATCAACTGAGAAGCATTTTGGTGGGAATGACTGAACGATTAGCATTTAAACTGCGAAAAAAGGAAAAACTAACCGCCTGTATCACGGTTAAAATTCGCTACTCCGATTTCGATACACAAACCATGCAATGCCGAATGGCTTACACTTCTGCCGACCATGTTTTAATTAAAAAAGCAAAAGAATTATTTGATCGACTCTACCAAAGACGAATGCTAATCCGACTGATTGGTGTTCGGTTTAGTCACTTAGTTGGCGGAGGATATCAAATCAATTTATTCGACGATACCGAAGAAATGATAAGCCTTTATCAGGCGATGGATAAAATGCGTTTGCGCTTTGGCGAAGACAAAGTGCAACGTGCAATAGGAATGAAACTGAAGCATGCGAGAATGAATCCGTTTAATGGGTCTCCTTCGCTATAGCTTCGGAGGCTTAAGCATAGGCTTCACCTCGATAAACTCAGTATAAACTCTATCGCTCAGTGTGACAAAATGGGGAATGAAGGACTTCGACTCCGCTCAGTCTGACAAAAGGGAAAGGGTCAAAGGTGAAGAGTTAAAGAGCCAAAAGGGGGAATTATTAATAAGGACTAAGTCATTGCGAATGGAACATAGTGGAATGAAGCAATCTGTGTATAAAAATTCATAATTCATACTCCTTCGCTAAAGCTAAAAAGTATAAATAAGTGTATATAAACTGTCATAGCGTATTTAGTTTCCGGTACGGAACTTTAAAGGCCACAGAGCTTTTAGAAATTGCACAAAAGTGTGGTGTAAATGCTATTGCCCTAACAGATATAAACAACACTTCGGCTTGCATCAATTTTGTTAGAGAAGCTCAGAAATACAAGATAAAACCCGTAGTGGGAATTGACTTTAGAAATGAGATACAAGCTCAATTCTTGGGTTTGGCTAAAAACAACCAAGGCTTTCAAAAACTGAATGATTACCTCTCTTATTTTTTACATAGTGAAAAGCAAATCCCCGAAAAGGCAGAAATACATGATGATGTTTTTATCATTTATCCTTTTGAGAAATGGAAACATCGTTTTATCGACTTGAAGGATCACGAGTATATTGGAATAAGCCTAGAGGATTTAAAACAATTGCCTTTTTCTCCTTGGCGAGGCCACCAGGATAAATTTGTGCTACAACAGCCAGTAACGGTTAATTGCAAGCGTGATTATAATATTCATCGCCTACTCAGGGCTATTGGCAAAAACAGCTTGTTAAGTAAACTGAGCCCAGACGACTTTTGTAACATTAGCGACCGTATGTTGCCGCTTTCGGAGCTAGAAGTCTTATTGAAAGATTTTCCGACAATTGCACAAAACACACAAGACATTTTAAATTCCTGCGAGACTCACTTTCGCTATAAAGGAAGCCAAAAAAGTGGAGCAGTAAACCACAACAAATCATCTTTTACAGCATCAAAATCAGAAGATCAGGCTTTATTAAAACAACTTTGTTTCGAAAATTTAGATTATCGTTATCCAGATAAGGAACAACAAAAAGAAGTTTTACCGAGGCTAGAGAAAGAACTAAAATCTATACGAGGCCAAGGTTTTGATGCCTACTTTCTAATTAATTGGGATATGCTTCGATTTGCACGAGAACAAGGCTTTTTTTATGTTGGTAGAGGAAGTGGAGCTAACAGTGTTGTGGCATACCTACTAAGAATTACAGACGTAGATCCGGTTAAACTAGATTTATATTTCGAACGATTTATAAATCCATACCGAGAAAATCCACCCGATTTTGACATTGACTTTTCTTGGAAAGACAGAGATACGGTTACCGATTACTTATTTGAGAAATATGGGAAGAACAATCAAATTGCATTGCTTGCCACTTATAATAGCTTCACCTACCGCTCTTTAATGCGCGAATTGGGAAAAGTATTTGGTTTACCCAAGGGCGAAATTGATTTACTGGCAACAGAAAAAAAACGCCAAACAACTCCCGACGATTACACGCGTTTAATTTATCGCTACGCACAGTATATGGATGGTATTCCCAACCACTTGAGCATACATGCAGGCGGAGTTTTAATTTCGGAAAAACCTGTTCACTATTATTCGGCTACAAGTATGCCACCCAAAGGATACCCTACAGTACAATTTGATATGGTACATGCCGAAGATGCCGGTTTGTACAAATATGATGTGTTGAGTCAGCGTGGGCTGGGTAAAATAAAAGACGCCTTAGATTTGGTTAAAACTCAAGGTAAAGATTTGGGTTTAGACATACATGACACGGAGCAGTTCATGAATGACCCAAAAATTAATGAGCTATTGAGTCGTGGCGATGCAATGGGTTGCTTTTACATTGAATCGCCTGCCATGCGCATGCTTCTTAAAAAACTAAAAGTTGATCATTACTTGGGACTTGTTGCGGCAAGCTCAATCATTCGACCTGGTGTAGCTAAGTCGGGTATGATGCGCCAATACATTTTACGTTCGCAAAACAAGTCCGATGATTGGCGAAAAACCACGCCTAAAATCATGCAAGAGCTGATGAAAGAAACATATGGTGTAATGGTTTATCAGGAAGATGTAATTAAAGTTGCACATCATTTCGCTGGCTTAGATTTAGGTGAAGCCGATGTTTTACGAAGAGGGATGTCGGGCAAGTTTCGCTCTCGAGCAGAGTTTACCAAGGTGCAAGAAAAGTTTTTCGAGAATTGTAAGGCAAAAGGCTATTCAGACGAACTAACTGCCGAGGTATGGAGACAGACGGAAAGTTTCGCGGGCTATGCTTTTTCAAAAGGTCATTCTGCCTCTTATGCCATAGAAAGTTACCAGAGTTTATACCTAAAAGCATACCACCCAATGGAATTTATTGTGGGTGTAATAAATAATGGCGGAGGTTTTTATTCTACCGAAATGTACTTTCATGAAGCCAAAATGATGGGAGCCCAAATAGAAGCTCCTTGCATTAACAACAGCGATTTTTTATCATCCTTACAGGGTAAAAATGTTATTTACATGGGTTTTAACATGATTAAGGAACTAGAAACGGCTAGCATTAAAAACATTTTACTTGAACGTAGAAACGGACAATTTCAGAATTTAGAAGACTTTGTGAGTCGTTGTAAAATTTCCATAGAGCAACTTTCATTACTCATTCGAATTCATGCTTTTCGTTTTACCAAAAAACCAAAGCAATATTTATTGTGGGACATGTACCGACTGTTAGGCAATTCGAAAAAAACACAAGCTGAACAATCACTGTTTCAAGTTTACCGACCGAATTACGATATCCCAACTTTAGACGAGCACCGATATGAGGATGCTTACGATGAGATGGATTTACTGGGCTTTCCGCTTTGCTCCCCTTTCGACTTATTAAAAGATGAATTACCCAGTAAGCTGAAAGCTATGGAAATAGAGAAATACTTGGGTAGACAAATAAGTATTGTAGGCTATTTGGTTACCATTAAAAATACAAGAACCAGCCAAAAAACATTAATGCAATTCGGAACCTTTATTGATTATGAAGGAAACTGGATTGACACGGTTCATTTCCCACCAAGTGTTGCACGCTTTCCTTTTCGTGGCAGAGGCTGTTATTTATTAAAGGGAAAAGTTGTAGAAGAGTTTAATTACCATACCATTGAGATAAATTATATGGAACGCTTAGATTACGTTAACCGAGATGAAAATAATATACCGCAGAAAAGACCTTCTAAAACTAAAAAGGCCTAACTCCACTCTACCACATTGCTTCTTTTCTCTAGCATATGACTAGGCACTGCCTCTTTAATTTCGTTTCCTAATACCTCAATCAGTTTAGTTTTTACTTGACTACGAGTAAAAACTAAACTCACTTCTCGGTAAGGATGCTCCTCACCTATATGTACAACTTTAGCGCTATCTTTTTTATTCAGTTCTAAAACTGCAAGCTCAGGAAACAAAGTTGCTCCCCCTTCCTGATCAACCATTTTCTTTAAAGTTTCCAAAGAACCACTTTCATACTTGAAATTTAAGTGCTGTTGCTCAGTGGCAATCTGACAAAGGTTTACCATTTGGTTTCTGAAACAATGCCCATGTGAAAGCAACCACATACTTTCAGTTGGCAATTGTTTAAAGCTCAGGTATTTCTTCTTATTAATATCATCGCTATATAAAAGAATCTCTTCATAAAACAAAGAGTTATAAAAAAGGCCTTTATCCTTAATTGGTGTAACAATTAAACCAACATCTAAAGTCTCATTTTTCAGCTCTTGAATAATCTCATGTGTCATCAACTCCTTAATATTCAAACCTACATCGGGATATTTTCTTAAAAGCTCTCCAGCAAATTTTGGGATTATATAAGGAGCCAATGTTGGGATAACTCCAAGATTTATCTCCCCTCCTACTACCTCATTATGGTTTTTTATAATCTCTTCTATCTGCTTTGTTTGATTGAGAATTGTACGTGCTTGCTCAATAATCAAGCGTCCAAGATCGGTTGGAACAATAGGTTGTTTACTCCGATCAAACACAGTAATCCCTAGTTGTTCTTCTAATTTTTTGATTTGCATACTCAAAGTAGGCTGGGTTACAAAAGTCTCTTCTGCAGCAGTAACGTAATGTCGGTATGTATCTACTGCCACAATATATTCTAATTGCTGAAGCGATATATTCATATAGATTTAATTTATACAAAAATAAATATTATCAATTTGACTTATGATTAAATCGCTCTCATATTTGCATAGAATTTAAAAACATAAAATAAACACCATGAAAAATATAACAGGATTAAAAGGAGAAAGTAATACGATAATAGCCGAAAAGTTAAATGAATTATTAGCCAATTACCAGGTATACTATCAAAATTTAAGAGGATTTCATTGGAACATCAAAGGCAGTGACTTTTTCACCTTACACGAAAAATTTGAAGAACTATATACGGTAACTCAAGAATCAATTGATGAAATAGCAGAAAGAATTTTAACTCTCGCAACTCAACCAATGCATGCTTATTCAGATTTTATTGCAACCTCAACAATCAAAGAAATAAAGAATGTAAGCGATTCAAAAGGAACGGTTGAAGGAGTTCTTTCGAACTTAAAAGTAATCATTGAACTAGAACGTGAAATTTTAGATTTATCAGATCAAGCAGATGACGAAGGAACAAATAGCTTAATGAGCGATTATATAACAGCACAAGAGAAGACAGTATGGATGCTCTCTTCATTTTTAAATAAATAAAAACCCAAATAAAAAATAGATATGAGTAAAATATTAGGATTAGGGAACGAATTCCCACAATTTGAAAAAACAGCAGTAGTTTCATTAGAAAAAGGGAAAGAATTTTCCACTATTACATCAGAAAGCTTCAAGAATGATGAAGATAAATGGACTGTAATGTTCTGGTGGCCAAAAGATTTCACTTTTGTATGCCCAACTGAAATTGCTGAGTTCAATAATAAATACGAAGAATTTAGAGATCGAGACACAACTTTAATTGGAGCTTCTACAGATTCTGAATTTGTACACGCAGCATGGAGAAGAGATCATGATGATTTGAGAGGTTTAAAATTTCCAATGTTGGCAGATACCTCAAAATCATTGGCCGATGAATTAGGAATTTTAGAAGAAAACGAAAAAGTAGCTTATAGAGCAACTTTCATTATAGATCCACAAGGGATTATAAGATGGGTTTCTGCATATGACTTAAACGTAGGAAGAAGTGTTGATGAAGTAATTCGAGTATTAGACGCATTGCAAACAGATGAATTATGTCCATGTAATTGGGAGAAAGGGGAAGATACAATTGCAGCATAAATAAATCATGGTGGACCTTACCATTATAGGATTATTAAATCCATTTTGGTAGGATCTTTTTAAAATATTAAAAAATGGAAGAAACATTAGAGGTAAAAAACGACCTATTAAATGATTTAGGGCTGCCAAGCACAGAATCGTATAAAACACTAAATATTTTAGAAGATGGTAATTCTAGATATATAAAAGACTTGAGAATTAATTTAAAAAATGCCTTAAAGTCAAATAACTTAAGTGATGAAGAAATTAACCTTTTGGGAATTGCTTTATCAAGCAACGTAAAAAATAGAAGTTTAACGCATTACTTCACAAGCACAGCCAAAGAATTAGGGACTACTGAGGATAAAATAGCAGAAGCAGTTGCTTGTGCATCACTATTAAGCAGCAACAATGTACTTTACAGATTCAGGCATTTTGTTGGTAAAGACGAATACAAGAAACAGCCTGCTAGAATAAAAATGAACATCATGATGAAGCTAGTTGTCGGCAAAGAATTCTTTGAATTATTAAGCCTTGCTATTTCAGCGGTAAATGGCTGCGAAATGTGCGTAAATGCCCATGAAGATTCATTGATTAAAATGGGAACTTCTGAAGCTAGAATATTTGATTCAATTCGTTTAGCTTCTGTAATTAATAGCGCTGACAGAATTTTCTGGAACTAAATTCTTTATCCTAATTTTAATTCATGAGTATAACAATAATTAAGAAAAACCAACAAGCCCGAGGGCAGTTTAATGGTGGTGAAATTTTAGAAAATAAACCAATAGGATTCCCAAGAGAAGGAGGACATTTAAAACCGTATTCTAACCTTTTTTATTGGGCTCATGCGTGGTCAGATAATGGAAGCACTATTGGCTTGCATCCGCACCAAGGCTTTGAAATTATGTCATTTGTTATGAAAGGCTCTATCGAGCACTTCGAAACAAAATTGAATAAGTGGATTAGTTTAGAAAAAGGAGCTGCTCAAATTATTAGAGCAGGAAATGGTATTTCTCATTCCGAGAAAATAAATGCTGGTGGGCACATGTTTCAAATTTGGTTTGATCCCAATATAAATAAAACACTACAACAAGAAGCTAGCTATGACGATTTTCCAATTAACGAATTTCCAAATACTACGTCAGAAGGCATCACTAAAATCACATATAAAGGAGAGGGCTCTCCGCTAAAAATGGATTCGCCAGAAGTTGAAATTTATCAATTTGAACTAGAGGAAGGAAATAGAAGTTTACCTCTAGATTCCAATAAAACGTATTCATGTTATTTGGTCGAAGGGGGTGCAAAGCTTGAGAACACTGAATTAGAACAAGATGATTTTTTTATTGCTCAAGATTCTGACAAACTGACTATAGAATCATTGGGAAACTCTAAACTTTTTATAATAGCTTCGCCAAGTAAATTAGCGTACCCTACTTACGCCCAAACAATGATGCAATAATGAATAAATTGGTAATGATTACAGGAGCCACTGCCGGAATTGGTGAGGCTACTGCGCATTTGTACGCCCAAAACGGGCATGATTTAATTATCACAGGAAGAAGAGACAACCTTCTACAAACACTAAAAAATAAACTTGAGAACCAATATGGGATTGAGGTAATTACACTTTGTTTTGATGTTAGAGACAAAGATGCAGTGAACAAATCAATTACCAATTTAGAAGGTAAATGGCGAAACATAGGCATATTGATTAACAATGCAGGTTTGGCAAAAGGCTTTCATGACATTCAAGACGGAAATATTGAAGACTGGGAGATTATGATTGACACCAACATCAAAGGTTTACTTTATGTATCGAGACAAATCATGCCGATTATGATTAAAAATCATGCTGGGCACATTGTTAATATTAGCTCTATTGCCGGCAAAGAAGTTTACACCAAAGGAAACGTTTACTGCTCTACAAAGCATGCTGTAGAAGGAATTACAAAGGCTATGCGAATGGATTTGTTACCGCACAAAATTAAAGTAACGGCAGTTTGTCCTGGAGCAGTAGAAACAGCATTTTCTGTCGTAAGATTTGAAGGAGACCAGGATAGAGCAGATTCGGTTTATGATGGTTACCAGCCCTTAAAAGCGCACGATATTGCAGAGGCAATTTACTTTGCAACTAGCAGGCCTGCTCATGTAAACATCAATGATTTATTAATTATGCCAACTGCACAAGCAAATACTTCTAATTTACTGCGAGAGTAATTGAGCCTCTAACTGTTGAATTTCTTCTTGAAAATTAATTTTTTCTTGATTTTGGAAATCAATTAATTGTTGGATCAGCTTCTTTAAAAAAGATTGATGTTGAGCCGATTCGCTATTAAAGGCTTTATGAGCAATCGACGAATTAAATCCTTGGACTTTTAAGTTCATGGATTTTGTTTTTTCAGAGAGGTAGGTTTCCGAAAATTTTTCCCAGATATAGCTAATTGCAGTTTCATTCGGGTGAATTAAATCTGATTTATAAAAGCGATAATCCCTTAAATCATCTAACATAATTTCATAGGCCGGAAAGTAATTACAGTTGGCAAATTCTTGGCTTAACTCATTAATTGCAACATGCAATACTGATTTACTGATTTGATTTTCCCTTATTCCGTCTTTAATATGGCGAATAGGACTTACTGTAAAAACAACTTGCAAATCCTTTTTACTTATTCGGTTTAAAAATAACAGCAGGTTCACTAGCGATTGCTTGATTTCCTTAACACTTAAAAGTCTTTTGGTAAATTTTTTTGAATCTTGCTTATGGCAATTATTAACAATCTCTCTTGTTTTATTTAATTCGTAAACCCAAGCTGTACCTAATGTAATAAAGATGCAATCGGTATCTTTTAAAAACTCTTTTTGCTGTTTTAAAGCCTGATTGGCTTCTTTTAAACTTTTTGTTTTGTCTGTAGAATTGAACTTTGAATGAAGCTGATAGTTAAAATGAATATCTCCATCATCAATAAACTCATTTCCCCTAAAATTTGAATATCGCTGTAAGTTGTTACTCAATGAAACCGGATTAAATGCTATTCCCATCGGGTTAGAAAGCGCTTTAAATTTATGAGAACTCAAAAGGCGACCTATATTTTCAGCAAAACATGACCCAACTAGCAATATTGAACTTTGATGTTCAATCTTAATCGATGATTTTAAACTATTTATTTCCGTTCTAAGTTTCATATTTGTTTCCAATTCAAATTAACTAAATTTAGCGGTGTAAAATGAGCAAGCCCGAATACCAAAAAATAGAGAAAAAACAGGCTCCAAATTGGAAAGTCAAAGTTCACGAAATTATTTTCGAAGCAGACACCAAATGGGGAAAGTTTTTTGATGTTGTCCTTCTATGGGCTATTCTACTGTCAGTACTTGCTGTTATACTCGAAACCGTTCAAGCTATTGAAGTTAACTATGGTGAGGCTCTGTTCGTTGTTGAATGGGTTTTTACTATCTTATTTACTATCGAATACGGCTTAAGGATTGCCTCTGTGGGTAAACCTTATAAGTATATCTTTAGCTTTATGGGGATGGTAGATTTACTTTCTCTAATTCCAACTTACCTAAGCTTAGTAGTAGTTGGATCTCATTACTTATTAGTTATACGTACGATTCGATTGCTACGAATCTTTAGAATCCTTAAGCTTACGCGGTATGTTTCTGAGGCAAATGTTTTAAAAGATGCACTTCGAGCAAGCGCAGTTAAGATAACTGTTTTCATTGGTGGGGTAATTGTTCTGGTACTTATTATGGGTTCTATTATGTACATAGTAGAAGGACCTGAGAATGGTTTTACCAGCATACCTACTAGCATGTATTGGACTATTGTTACAATAACTACAGTTGGTTATGGAGACATTGCTCCATTAACCACAATTGGACAGACCATCGCTTCTATGATTATGCTAGTTGGTTATGGAATAATAGCAGTTCCTACAGGGATTGTGACTGCTCAAATAGCAATTAATAAAAACAACCAGAGGGTTTCTACTCAATCCTGTCCCGAATGCTCTAGAGAAGGACATGATGCGAATGCGGTTCATTGTAAATATTGTGGGGAAGCACTAAACCAAAAATCTAATTAAGAAGAATTTATTAGAGGACCACTATTTCATTATTCAAATTCAAAAAATCCAGTTTCGCTTTAAACTCTTTCATCAATAACTCAAACTCATCTTTATTATCTTCCATTACAGGCTCAGCTGAAGGAAAATCTTGTCTTAGATGATCAACCTGCTTTCCATTTTTCCAAAATCGATAACAAACATGAGGACCAGTTGCTAAACCAGTACTTCCTACGTAACCAATAATATCACCTTGCTTTACATGCTGACCAACCTTTGCATTTCTCTTACTCATATGTAAATACTGAGTAGTATAAACACTGTTATGTTTTACCTTAACGTAATTACCGTTAGCTCTTTTCCGTTTAGATTCAATTACTATTCCATCACCTGTGCTCATAATTGGAGTACCTGTTGGTGCAGCATAGTCTGTACCCAAATGGGCTTTCCATCGCTTTTGTACAGGGTGAAATCTTCGCATAGTATAACGAGATGAAAGTCTACTAAACTTTAAGGGAGACTTTAAAAATGCCTTTCTTAAACTCTCTGCCTTTTCATCAAAATAATCATCTTTTTCTCCTTGACTAAAATGAAAAGCATAAAATGGCTTATCGTAATGATTAAACTCTACCGCTTTAATTTCACCGATTCCTATTGATTCTCCGTCAACAAACTTTTCTTCAAAAATCACTTTAAACCAGTCTCCTTTTTGAATTCTGTAAAAATCAATTGACCAAGCAAAAACTTCAGACAATCTAACTGCTAATGCAGGACTTGCATTACTTTCTTGAAGACTCAAATACAGGGAGGAGTTAATTATACCAGCTGCCGACTTTTCTATTGTTTCGACTTCTTTCTCACCCTTGTAAATATTAATAGAATCTCTAAGATCATAAACAATATAGTCGATTGCATTTGGCTGATAAATAAAATATTTAGCCTTCTTCAAACTGTCTTTTGATGCTAAAACTGTGTAATTCTTACCTGCTACCATTTTCCTTACATCAAAAATATCTTTCGATTTTTTGGCTAAGGCATCAATAGTAACGTAGTTTATATGATGAGGCAATAGAATATTCGCCAAGAATTCATTAGGCTTAATTTTAGATTTGGTTACTTGAAAAGAATCTAGGTTAATACCAAAATCAATATTTTCAGGCTCATCGTCGACTTCAACAATAGTATCTTTTTCAGGCACTTCTGAATCTCCACTATTCTTATTTTCATTCATATACAGAAATACGGTAATCGCTAATACAAGTGTTAATATTCCACTTGTTAATCGCAAATTCTTTTTCATAATTGTATTTTATTGATTGAAAAACAACATGCTCTTCAATTACGATTACAAAAGTAAAAGAAACAAAAAACGAGCGTGAAATCACGCTCGTTTTTTACTAACAATCTTCTGTGTTTAATTAATCTTAGCTACTGGATTCGCCAAATTCTTGTAAGATGTCAATTCCATTCTTAAAGAACCCACTAAAACCTTTGCTTTTGCTAATACAGGAATTTTATTCCCATCATTTGTAATGTATACGGTTAAGTCATCATCACTTTCAAAAATTCTTCCTTCTTGCACAGCAGGACTAAAAACCATGCAGTCAAATTTTCCGGCATCTACCTTTATTTTCTTAGTTCCCATATACTTCATTCTTACAGGATAAACCTCTTCATCTAAAAAAGCAGGAAATTCGAAAATCTGACCTTTTTTCGCATTACTAAAATCCATTGTTCTCGCAAAATAGAAGGCAGATAACATATCTTGAACTCCGTGTGGAACTCTATATTCCTCTTGGTCCTCATTGACAACCTTACCGGTATTTTGAAAAAACTTATAGTCTTGTTCTTTGCTGTAACCTCCTTCATTAATCCTTCTTACAAACAACCATGGAAAAACGCCTTCCTCATCCATGTAAGTTTCATACCTGTCTCTTACCTTAAAAAACCAATCAAAAGCACTTATACTTCTGCCTATGCCAACCATGTGAAGAATATCTCTTCCATTAATTTGCTTATCGCTTTTCTCAACTGTTAATGTTGCTTCTCCTGCACTTATAAATCCATAAGCGAGTTTATAATCTAACTTTTCTCCTGGACCAAATGCAGAGTGTTTTACTTCACGCAATTCATAAGTTTCTGGTTCTTCGCCATATGTGTCTTGACCATTTGCGAAGCTTCCAAGGTTAAGTAATAATAATACCGACAATAGTGTTCCTAGCTTTTTCATAATCCAATTTTTACTTGGTAAAACCAAAGTCCATGCCATAAAATTGATATTAGAATAAAGCGATTGATTCACAGCCTTTTAAGTTTAGAGGTTAAATCCCATAATACAACGCCTGTACTTACTGAAATATTGAGTGAATGCTTGGTGCCGTCTTGAGGAATTTCTATCACACCATCACTTTCGTCTATAGCTTCTTGGCTAACTCCATTAACCTCATGGCCCATTATTATTGCAACTTTACCTCCCTTTTGTAAGGAAAATTCGTGTAAAGCAATACTCCCTTCTGCTTGCTCTATTGCATAAACCTTAAAGCCTTTTGCCTTAAATTCTGCGATTGCACTTAAGGTATTGTCGAAGTAATTCCATTCAACCGATTCCGTTGCTCCAAGAGCAGTTTTATTAATTTCTCGGTGTGGTGGTTGTGCAGTAATTCCGCATAATGCAATAGATTCAATAGCAAAAGCATCACTTGTTCTAAAAACAGAACCCACATTATTTAAACTCCTTATGTTATCTAAAATGACAACTATGGGATTTTTATCCGAACTCTTATATTCTTCTATGCTTGGCCTACCAAGCTCTTCGTTTGCTAACTTTCTATTCATAATAAATCAACTAGTACAAATCTATTGATTAAGGCTTAGATATTGTGAAAAACTATTCATAAGTAAAGGATAAACATTAGAGTGATTTTGAGGGCTTGTGCTAATTTAGACTTTCTTAAAATTTTAATTGGCAGCAAAAACTAAAAATACAAAAGCAAAGAAGGAAACCCCTTTAATGCGACAATATCATCAGATAAAATCGAAACATCCAGATGCTTTGTTGCTATTTAGAGTTGGTGATTTTTACGAAACTTTTGGAGAAGATGCCATAAAAGCTGCCAAGGTTTTAGGCATTGTTTTAACAAAACGTCACAATGGTTCTGCCAACGAAATTAAGTTAGCTGGTTTTCCTCATCACTCAATCAATACTTATTTACCAAAATTGGTTAGGGCAGGTTATCGTGTTGCCATTTGCGATCAGCTTGAAGATCCTAAGCAAACTAAAACAATTGTAAAAAGAGGAATTACCGAAATGGTAACTCCCGGAGTTTCTTACAATGATGAGGTTTTAAACCAAAAAACGAATAACTTTTTAGCAGCAGTTCACTTTTCTAAAAAAGGAATCGGAGTCTCATTTTTAGATATTTCTACCGGTGAGTTTCTATTAGCACAAGGAAATGCCGAGCATATAGATAAATTGCTTCAAAGCTTTAGACCAAGCGAAATCTTGTTTCAAAAACAAAAAAAGAAGCAATTCGAAGAAGCATTTGGTACAAGCTTTTTTACTTACATGTTGGAAGATTGGGTTTTTACAGAAGAGTTCGGGAACGAAACCTTATTGAAACATTTTGAGACAAAATCTCTGAAAGGTTTTGGTGTTGAAAGGCTAGAAGAAGGAATTATAGCAGCAGGAGCAGCACTGCATTATTTAGCCGATACGCGTCATGATAAATTAAAACACATCAATTCCATTTCTAGAATTGAAGCTGATAAGTTTGTATGGCTTGATCGCTTTACAATTAGAAATCTTGAATTAATATTTTCGGGAAACGAAGGCGCAACAACCCTTATCGATGTTCTAGATCAAACAATATCTGCAATGGGTGGCAGAATGCTAAAGCGTTGGATTGCCCTTCCATTAAAAGAGCTAAACCCGATAAAAGAGCGTTTGTCTTCAGTTGATTTCATGCTAAAAGACAAAGAGTTTTCATCTGAGATTAGAAAACACTTAAGTCAGATTGCAGATTTAGAAAGATTGATTTCTAAAGTATCGGTGGCAAGAATTAGTCCGCGAGAAATGGTTCAATTAAAGATTGCCCTACAAGCCATTGAACCAATTAAAAAACTGTGTGAATCTTCAAAAAATGAAGTACTAAATAAAATTGCAGAACAGCTAAATCCATGCTTAACCATTCGAAATAAAATTGAAGCTCAACTTCAAGATGAGCCTCCAGTATTAGTTTCTAAAGGAAATGTAATTAAGGATGGCATAAATGATGAACTCGACGAATTAAGAAACTTACAAAGCACGGGAAAGGGTTATTTACTCTCTATGCAACAGAGAGAAATTGAGCGAACAGGAATTACTTCTTTAAAAATTGCCTTTAACAATGTATTTGGCTATTATATTGAAGTAAGAAATGCTCATAAAGACAAAGTACCCGAAGAGTGGATTCGAAAGCAAACCTTAGTTAATGCAGAAAGATATATAACTGAGGAATTAAAAGAATATGAAGCCAAAATTTTAGGTGCTGAAGAGAAAATCTTAAGCTTAGAAACTAGACTATACAATGACTTGGTTTTAGAAACTGCAGACCATATTTCTCCAATTCAGTTAAATGCTAGCTTAATTGCAAGAATTGACTGCTTACTTAGTTTTGCCACCATTGCAGAACTTAACAATTACATTAAGCCAGAAGTAAACGAGTCATTAACCATAGATATTAAGCAAGGTAGACATCCTGTTATAGAACAGCAATTACCTTTAGGAGAAGAATATGTTTCGAACGATATCTTCCTCGACAATGAAAGCCAACAAGTAATTATGATTACGGGGCCAAACATGTCGGGTAAATCGGCATTACTTAGACAAACTGCGCTGATAACTTTAATGGCTCAACTAGGAAGTTTTGTGCCTGCAAAGCATGCCTCTATTGGCTTGGTAGATAAGATTTTTACTCGTGTAGGAGCTTCCGATAACATTTCTTCAGGAGAATCTACCTTCATGGTTGAGATGAATGAAACTGCTAGCATATTAAATAACATCTCTCCACGCAGTTTAATTCTGCTAGATGAAATTGGAAGAGGAACGAGCACATACGACGGAATTTCTATTGCCTGGGCAATTGCCGAATTTCTTCATGAAAATAAAATTGCTCGACCTAAAACACTCTTTGCTACGCATTATCACGAGTTAAACGAAATGTCGAAGAGTTTTAAGCGGATTAAAAACTATAATGTATCGGTAAAAGAAATTGCAAAGAAGATCATCTTCATGCGAAAGCTTGTTCCAGGAGGAAGCAATCACAGTTTTGGAATTCATGTAGCGAAAATGGCAGGAATGCCAGCTACTTTAATTAGAAGAGCAAATAAGCTTTTAGAAAGTTTAGAAAAGAAAAACTCATCTGCCGAATTAGAAGGAAAGATTGCAGATGTTGGGCAAAGTCAAGATGATTTTCAATTAAGTTTTTTTCAATTGGACGATCCTGTTTTAGAACAAATAAAAGAGGAATTAACTAAAATTGAGATAGATACACTTACTCCCGTTGAGGCACTTTTTAAATTAAACGAGATTAAAAAAATGGTAGGCGGAAAATAAATTTATTTCGCTTGCAGAATTGAAAAAAATATTACTTTTGTAGCCCTTCTGAAAGGAAGAGTTCTTTTAAAAAGAATACCAATAAGCGAGAGTAGCTCAGCTGGTAGAGCACGACCTTGCCAAGGTCGGGGTCGCGGGTTCGAATCCCGTCTCCCGCTCAAAGTCCTTAATTCGTTAAGGCAAATGGAAGTGTCTTCTGAATGCAAATTCGGAATTTACCAATTACTGTTTTTATAACAGGCCCGGGTGGTGGAATTGGTAGACACGCAGGACTTAAAATCCTGTGGCCATTGCGGCCGTGCCGGTTCGACCCCGGCTCCGGGTACATTATGAATAAAGGGATTGCTAGAAATAGTAATCCCTTTTTTTGTTGGCAAAAATTGGCGGAGTGTTCCTGTGGAGTGTTCTTTTTCTCAAGGTTGAAGTCTTTTTTATAAACATATTAAAGACCAAAAAGGACTATTTAATTCATTCAGAAATTACTTAATTTCCACTTGGATAAATGATTTTTAATTTAACTCTAGCTATGAGAAAAATAATTTACCTTATTTGTCTGCTTTATTCAACTGCCGCGTTAGGGCAAGATTTATACTTACCAAAAGTGAATATTGGTGACGACATTATTAACCATAAAAACTACTCTCTGTTATATAATGAGAAGTATGAGCAAGCTTCTTGGATCGCTTATGAATTAACTTCATATGAGACAATAAAGAAATTTAAACGTACCAATAGATTCGGGGAAGATCCAAGAGTCCAAAAAAATACTCCTCCATTCTACAAAAGCCAACTCATTTCTGAGTTGGCTTTTGTCTTTATTCATTTTCCGTTCAACTTAATCCTCTTTCCAGTTCGGGCGGTTAGGCGTATAAGGAACGTTTTTGCTATCTAATTTAGATTCTAGTGCTTTAACCTTATTTCTATATTCATCGAGGCTTGCTCTAATCGCTACATACTCTTCTTCAGCTATTTTATATTGCTCTCTGTTTGTAGTTGTTGGGTTAGAAGTAGAATACCAAGTATTCCAAACAATGTTTTCTAAACGATCTATTGCTCCTGGAACTGTTTCGGTATCTCTCCGGTATTTATGATAATCTCCTTGCATTTTAATACGAATATCATGCGAAGTGGTTTCCAAGTCTTTCACTTCTTTCATCCAAGCAATATCTGCTCCCGGATAAGTCTGAATTGCCTTTTTGATATGCTTTAATCGCTTATCGTATTCTTGCTGCTCTTGGCTGCTTCCTCTCATTCTTCTTCGCAACTCTTGAACTTCTCTTTTAAAGGCAATATTAGCTTCTGTTTGTCTGTCTAAAGAAGAATTCTTAAGCGGCACAACCTTAAAATTTGTTGGCTCAACTAATTTTGTAAGGCTGCCGTTTTCTGCGTGCCAAAGTTCAACGGTATAATCTCCAGGTAATACTAAAGGACCTTCGTTAGGGTTACTGTATCTGCCCACTTTGCCTTCTTTTGCTCTTATTGGCGTAGTTGCAGGGTACCGCAAATTCCAGGTAAGTCTCTGAATTCCTTTTGTTGCAGAAGTTTTCATTTTTCGAACTTCATTGTCCTCAGCGTCTTTTACTATAAAAAGTAAATATGCATCTTCGTAAGTGTCCTCCGCTACAAAGTCTTCATAACTTGGGTAGTCTATGTCTTCTCCCGCTTCTTTAGCTTTCTTTTCTGCTTCTTGTCGAATTTCTTTCGGAGATTTTGGCTTCTCTTTTACATAATAAGTAAAAGTTGCGCCAAACTCTGGGTTGGGTGCAACATACATAGAAGCTCCTTGGCTACTTACTCCACGAAGCCCAAGTGGATTAGATTCTATATAAGCCAATGCATTTTTAATTGGGAAAATTTTTGCATCTGCTTCCAAAGTCTCTTTGCTTAACTTTCTCAAAGGACTGAAATCATCTAACACATACAAACCTCTTCCGAAGGTTCCCAAAACCAAATCATTTTCTCTTTTCTGAATTGCCATATCTCGAATAGCAATAGTAGGAAGACCTGATGTTAATTCTACCCAATCTTTTCCTCCATTAACACTCGCGTAGCAACCAAATTCAGTTCCTGCAAAAAGTAACATTGGGTCTATATGATCTTCTGCAACTGAATAAACCGTTCCTCTTTCTGGCAAGTTATTTTGTAGTGCAGTCCAAGTATTTCCTTTATCCACACTCTTCAGTAGGTAAGGCTTAAAATCTCCTTTCTTGTGATTGTTAAATGCAGCGTAAACCACATTTTTATCGTGCTGCGATGCCCAAAGCATATTTACATAAGTCATTTTTGGAACACCTGGAAAGGACTCTTTTTTCTTCCACGTATCTCCACCATCTTCTGAAACCTGAATTAAACCATCATCAGTTCCTGCAAACAATAAATTTGCATCTAAAGGCGACTGATCAAAAGCAACGATGTTTCCATAAATAGTAGTTGACTTATTTTTCATTACCACATCTGGTGATTGAATTTCGCCCATAACTTTCAACTTATTTCGATCGATTTGTCTTGTTAAATCTGGAGAAATTGCTTTCCATGTATTTCCACGATCTTCAGTTTTAAAAACTTTATTCGCACAAAAGAAAAGTGTTTTTGGATCATGAGTAGAAATCAATAATGGAGAATCCCAATTCCATCTAAAAGCCGCTTCACCTTTCCCAGGTTGTGGTTTAATTCCTATTTTTTCTCCCGATTGTTTGTCGTAACGAATCAAACCGCCATACTGCCATTGCGCATAAATAATGTTCGGATTTGTTGGATCAACTTGTGTTTCATAGCCATCTCCCCCAACTGTTATGTACCAATCAGAATTTAAAATCCCTGCATTGTTTAAAGATCTAGATGGCCCTCCTTGAGAGTTATTGTCTTGCGTTCCACCAAATACATTGTAGAAAGGCTCGTCATAATCAATTGATACCTTATAAAATTGTGTTACCGGCAGATTAGCTTTGTATTCCCAAGTAGTCGCATGGTCGTAAGTTTCATAGATTCCACCATCGCAACCAACTATCCAATGGTCGGCGTCTGTTGGGTTAACCCATATACAATGATTGTCTACATGTTTATTTGCTTCGCCTGTAGCTTTAAAACTCTTTCCACCATCTTCGGTGTGGTGCAACCAAGTATTCATGCTAAATACCTTGTCTACATCATTTGGGTCACAATAAATTTCTTGATAATAATTCCCTGAACTAGAATACTTGCTTCGCTTTTCCCAAGTCGCTCCTTGATTAGTAGAACGGAAAAAACCTTTAGCATCTCCTTCAGCTTCTAAAATGGCATAAACAACATTCGCGTCAGCGGGAGAAACGGCCAATCCAATTCTACCCATTTTTCCTGAAGGCAATCCACTTTTAGATTCTTTCCAAGTTTTACCGCCGTCTGTCGTTTTGTAAACTGCACTTTCGGGCCCTCCTCCAATGTAAGTAAATACATGTCTTCTTCTTTGGTGAACAGCTTCATAAAGTATGTCAGGATTAGTCGGATCCATTACTAAATCTGAAGTTCCTGAATGCTTGGATACAAAATGTACTTGCTCCCAATTTTCTCCACCATCTTCTGATTTATAAACGCCACGTTCTCCACCTTCTGACCATAAAGGACCATAAGCAGCAACATAAATTACATCAGAATTTCTTGGGTCAACAATAATTTTAGAAATGTGCTCAGACTTTTTCAAGCCCATGTGCTTCCAAGATTTTCCTCCGTCTGTAGATTTGTAAACTCCATCGCCATATCCTACCGAACGTTGGTTGTTATTTTCACCTGTACCTACCCAAATAGTTGAAGATTGATTCGGATCAATTGTAATACAACCAATGGAATAAGAACCTTCCCCATCAAATATTGGTTGATAAGTTATTCCGTGGTTATTCGTTTTCCAAACGCCACCAGAAGCAACAGCTACATAATATTCACTAAAATCATTTGGATTTACTGCTATATCCGAAATTCTTCCGGATGTTAATGCAGGACCGATATTTCGGAATTTTAAACCACTCAATTGACTTGATTTTAACCAGTACTTATTTGAGTCGTCTTCTTTATCTTTTTTCGATCCGGCAAATACCACCGAGGTTGAAATAAATAGAATTAGGAAAGGAATTAGGTGTTTAAATTTCATATTAAGATTTTAATTTATTCTCTGAAATTGAATCGAGAAAATTTAGAAACCTAAAAATAAAACTAAAAAGCGAAAACTCGGGAAGAATATGATGATTGGGAATAAAAAATCAACCGCAGGTAAGAATTTAATATAAAAAAAGCCCCAATTCAAAAAGAATTGGGGCTTCTCATTACATATAATAATACTATCTAAATGCGCTAATACCGGTTACATCCATACCTGTAATTAACAGGTGTATGTCATGTGTTCCTTCATAAGTAATTACAGACTCTAAATTCATCATGTGTCTCATGATAGAGTATTCTCCTGTAATTCCCATACCACCGTGAATCTGTCTTGCTTCTCTAGCAATCTTAATTGCCATATCTACATTATTTCTCTTCGCCATCGAGATTTGCTGCGTAGTTGCTTTTCCGTCGTTCTTTAAAACTCCAAGTCTCCAAACCAATAACTGAGATTTTGTAATTTCAGTAATCATTTCAGCTAATTTCTTTTGCACTAATTGGTATGATGCAATTGGCTTATCAAATTGAATTCTTTCTTGAGAATATCTTAAAGCTGAATCATAACAATCCATTGCTGCTCCAACTGCTCCCCAAGCGATACCATATCTAGCAGAATCTAAACAACCAAGTGGAGCACCTAATCCAGATTTGTTCGGCAATAAGTTTTCTTTAGGAACTTTTACATTATCAAAAACTAATTCTCCCGTTCTTGAAGCTCTTAAAGACCATTTGCCATGAGTCTCTGGAGTTGTAAAACCTTCCATTCCTCTTTCAACGATTAAACCGTGAATTCGGCCTTCTTCGTTTTTCGCCCAGACTACAGCAACATCACAAATTGGTGAATTGGTAATCCACATTTTTGCTCCGTTTAAAAGAAAGTGATCACCCATATCTTTATAGTTGGTAATCATTCCACTTGGGTTTGAACCATGATCCGGCTCAGTTAAACCAAATGAGCCAATAAACTCACCTGAAGCTAATTTTGGAAGGTATTTATTTCTTTGATCCTCGTCACCATATTGGTAAATCGGATACATAACTAAAGAACTTTGAACAGAAGCAGCAGAACGAATTCCTGAGTCTCCTCTTTCAAGCTCTTGCATGATCAAACCGTAAGAAATTTGGTCTAATCCAGCTCCACCATATTCAGTTGGAATGTATGGACCGAAAGCTCCAATCTCTGCTAATCCTTTTGTTAATTGAGTTGGGTATTCAGCCTTTTGAGCATACTCTTCAATAATTGGAGAAACATCTTTTTTAACCCACTCTCTTGCAGAGTCTCTGATTAACTTGTGTTCATCGCTTAATAAATCATCTATTTGATAATAATCTGGTGCTTGAAATCTATATGTTGCCATGTAAAAAAATTTTGGTCAAAATTACAAATAAAAGCCTACTATAATGTTTAATTAAGTATACAATTGGTAGAATGCACTTACCTTTGCACTTTATATAATTCTATTGCAAGCAAACTTAAACATAGAACAAAAAAGTGACTCATTTAGTTCTGAATTCAGCCCTAATATTTCTGTTTTTGAAAAACCCGAGGAATCTGTTAGCCTTAAAGAATTTGGGCTTCATGTTTTAGAAGTAACAAAAGGGTACAACAGCTCAAGAACATTTTACGATAGCGAACCAAAAGAAAATAATCCTTCTTGGCTATTATTCGTTTTACTTTTTAGTTTTAGCTTGTTTACTTTTGTGCGCGCTTTTCACCGCAAACGATTAAAGCTACTAACAAAGTCTTTATTGAGTTGGAAATTCGGTAAGCAAATCATACGATATGAAAAACTGTATACCCATCCTGTAAATTTTGCCTTGGTTGTTAATTTCTTGATTTCCATTCCTTTATTTTTTGCAATTTGCTTTAATCAGTACACAGGAAGTTTATTTAGTCTTTCTTCAATCAGCATAATTCTGGCTTGTTATTTATTGGGTTTTGCAATTTTTAAATTACTCGTCTATAAATTTAGTGCATGGGTTATAAATTGCTCCGAAGAAATGAAAGAATATATCTTTCAGGCTAACCTAATTGCGAAGTTTTTAGGCTTAACTTTTTCGGTATTGACTATTTTGCTTTGTTATTCATTTATCGACTTTAAGATTCTTTTTAGCATCGGCATTTCTGTATTAATTGTCGGCATTGGCTTACAGCTAATTCGTGGCTTTTTAATCGCTCTTCAAAAAAGTAAAGATTTGATATTGATTATTTTGTATCTTTGCACCCTCGAATTTTTACCTCTGATTATCATGGGAAAATTAGTGCTTAACGAGCTTTAAGATTCGTTGATTTTATATTAATGTAAAAACAAAAATTGCTTTGAAAGTAAAAACTATATTGGTTTCACAACCAGAACCTGAAACGGAAAAATCGCCTTACTTTGATTTGTCTGAAGATTGCAAGGTAAAAGTAGATTTTAGACCATTTATCCACGTTGAGGGAATTGAATCAAAAGAATTTAGACAACAAAAAGTTGACTTAAAAGATTACGGAGCGGTAATCTTTACAAGTAGAAACGCGGTAGACCACTTTTTTAGAATTAGTGAGGAGATGAGATATTCTGTTCCAGATTCATTAAAATATTTCTGTATATCAGAGTCTACAGCTTATTACTTACAGAAATATGTTGTTTACAGAAAAAGAAAGATTTTTCACGGAAGGCAAAAGATTGATGATTTAATTCCATTAATGAAAAAGCATAAAACTGAAAAGTTCTTATTGCCTTGTTCAGATATCTTAAAACAAGATATTCCTGACACTTTAAAGAAAAACGAAATTGAGTTTAAAGAAGCTATGCTTTACAGGACAGTTTGCAGCGACCTTTCTGATTTAGAAAATGTAAACTACGATGTTCTAGTATTCTTTAGCCCAGCTGGTATCGCTTCTCTTTATGAGAATTTTCCAAAGTTTAAGCAAAACGATACTCGTATTGCTGTGTTTGGTGCAACAACTGCAAAAGCCGCTGAACAAGCAGGACTTGAAATTAATATTGCAGCTCCAAAGCCAGAGGCTCCATCTATGACAATGGCGCTTGAGCAATACATAAAAAAGCAAAATAAGAAGTAATCATATTCTTAGAGATTTTGAAAGGCATTTTCCTTATGGGTGAATGCCTTTTTTTATCTTTAAACTCTAGAACATGGCCTTTACATTTAAAAAATCTGAACGCGTTTATAAAAGGGATGAAATCCAAGCTTTATTTAAAAGCGGGAGTTCGTTCAATGAATTTCCTTTTCGCGTTTTATCGTTAAAAATTGAGAAAGAAGAAGAGCCAGTTAAAATTGCAGTTAGCATTCCTAAAAGAAGGTTTAAAAAAGCTGTAGACAGAAACCTACTAAAACGCCGAGTAAAAGAAGCTTACAGAATAAACAAAACTAATCTTCGGGAGCTTTTAGCCGAAGAAGATTTTAGCTTAATTGTCATTTTTATTTACATTGGAAATGAAGCCTTACCGTTCAAACATATTGAGCATAAAATAAATTTAATTTTACTACGTTTGGGAAGCAAATATGGCAAAGATAATTAGCCACATATTGGTATTTCTGGTAAGGGTTTATCAGTATACAATTTCCCCCATTTTAGGAGCCAATTGTAGATATTCACCAACATGTTCCGCTTACGCCGTAGAAGCCATTCAAGTTCATGGTCCATTTAAGGGCTTTTACTTGGCAACAAAAAGAATACTTTCTTGTCATCCTTGGGGAGGACATGGATACGACCCAGTTCCAAAAAAAGAAACAAATGAAAAAGATTAAAATATTTATAGTTGGATTAGCCCTTGGAGCATCTGCTTGGCTATCTTATGGTTTTGCAGATAATTACTTCGAACTTTCGAAAAACCTAGACATATTCAGTACAGTGTTTAAAGAATTAAACACTTATTATGTAGATGATACTGAGCCAGGGCAATTAATGAAAACAGCAATTGACGAAATGTTGGCTTCATTAGATCCTTACACCAACTATATTCCTGAAAGTAAAATAGAAGATTTCCGTTTTATGACCACAGGTCAGTATGGCGGAATCGGAGCTTTAATTCATAAAGACTCAAACAAAATTATTGTTTCTGAGCCTTATGAAGGATTTCCGGCATACAATGCTGGTTTAAAAGCAGGAGATGTTATTAAAACAATCGACAATCAATCCGTTGAAGGAAAATCTACCTCGGATATTAGTACAATTTTAAAAGGACAACCAGGAACTACCTTAAAAGTAGAAGTTGAAAGACCTACTGCAAACGGAACTGAAACCATGATTAAGGAAGTTAATCGTGAAAACATTAAAATTGACGATGTTCCTTACTACGGAATGCTAAATGATGAAGTTGGCTATATAAAACTGGTTGGCTTTACACAAACTGCTTCTAAAGAATTTATTGCTGCCTTTAAAGATTTAAAAGATAATAAAGGCATGAAAAAATTAGTATTCGACTTACGTGGAAACGGGGGTGGATTACTAATTGAAGCTGTTGATATAGTAAATGTATTTGTTCTGAAAGGAAGTAAAATTGTAGAGACTAGAGGCAAATTAAAAGAATGGGATGCTGTTTACGCTGCAAGAAACGAAGCTTTAGATACTGAAATTCCTTTAGTAGTTCTTGTGGATGAGACTTCCGCTTCTGCTTCAGAAATTGTTTCAGGTGCTTTACAAGATTATGACAGAGCTGTAATTATTGGGAAACAGACTTTTGGAAAAGGTTTGGTTCAGCAAACAAGACCGTTAAGTTACAATGCTCAATTAAAAGTTACGGTTGCCAAATACTATATACCTAGTGGCAGGTGTATCCAACGAATAGATTACTCAAATAAAGATTTTAAAGGAAAGGCTCAGAATGTTCCTGATTCTTTAATCCAAGCCTACAATACGGTTAAGAATAAAAGAAAGGTTTTGGATGGTAAAGGAATTAAGCCAGACATTTTAACGGATAAAGAATTATTAAGTCCAATTACAAGAACCTTAATTCGCAAGTATTACATTTTTAACTATGCAACTCAGTTTGCGCTTGAGAATCCAAACATTGCAAAGCCCGAAAGTTTTACTTTATCAGATAAGCAATACAATGACTTCGTAGCTTTCTTGGATGATAAAGACATCTCTTACACAACAAAAAGTGAAAGACTCATGGAAGAGTTAAAAGAAATTGCAATAAAAGAGAAATACTTTGACGGCGCAAAGAGCGAATATGCAGCTCTTGAAGAGAAAATCTCTAAAGACAAAGGCGAAGATTTAATCAAGTTTAAAACAGAAATCAGTGAATTTCTTTCTAACGAGATAATTTCTAGATATTACTACCAAGACGGGAGAATACAACAATCACTAGCGCTTGACCAAGATGTAATGACTGCAAAAGAAAACTTGTCGAACTTACAAGACCATAAAAGTATATTAGCAGGAACTTATTCTAAATTATAGACTTGGGCTTATTCGATCACATTCCAGTTAAGTTTATTAACCATAGAAACTTCTATTTACTTGGTTTAGCTGTTATTATTGCAGGAGTGGCATGGTCTAATTTTTTAATGTCTCTTGGTAACCTCATTCTATTATTCAATTATCTACTTGAATTAGACTTTTCTCGAAAATTAAAAGAGTTAAAAAGTCAAAAGCTTATTTTAGTTCTATTAAGTCTTCCTTTGGTTCATTTTGTTGGTTTGATATGGACAAGTGATTTCGGCTACGCACAAAAAGATATATTAAACAAGGTAATTCTAATTACCTTACCAATAATTATTGGCACGAGTAAAAGGCTAAATCAAAAGGAGTTAAAAGGCCAAATAGGGGTTTATTTAAGCACCGTTCTTATTCTAAGTATATTTAGTTTAGCTAAGTTCTTAGGTTATTGGGGAGAAACAATAATAGATAAACGGGACCTATCAATTTTAATCTCTCACATAAGATATGGGTTAAATTTTGCTATGGCAATTGTATTAATCTTCTACTTGTTTAAAAAATTTAACAGCTTCTTCAAAACTATATTAACTGCCCTTTCAATTTGGTTTATTGCTTGCTTATTTTTATTTGAACTAACTACAGGTTTGGTCTGCTTAATGGCAGCTATTTCGTCCGTTATAGCTATTCGCCTTTGGTCGCATAGAACAAAATTTGTTTATAAGCTTTCTTTACTTGTACTTGCAGTAATATTATGTTTAGGAGTAGTCTGGGAAATAAAACAGGTGTATAATGGATATTATCAGGCCATAGAATTAGACTATGACCAAAATAATTACAAGGTAAAAACGTTACAAGGAAAAAGATACTATCACAACAAGAAAAGCGATTTAAAAGTTAATGGTGTTTACTTATGGCGCTTTATTCAAGGAGATGAGTTGGAAGTTGAGTGGAATAAAAGATCAAGTATAAATTATGACAGTTTAGATAGAAAAGGTCAACCACTTACACACACCTTGGTTAGATTTTTAAGCTCAAGAGGATTTAAAAAAGATTCGGCTGGTATTAGTAGCCTGACTGACGCAGATATCACCGCAATCGAAAACGGAGTTGCCAATGCATATTACCTTTACCACAACCCTATTCAAAATAGAATTCATAGAACCATTTATGAGTTTGAGAATTATAAAGAAAGTGGAGTTATTAATGGCTTTTCACTAATCATGCGTTATGAATATTGGAAAAATACTTGGTCGATTATAAAAGAGAATTCAGCATTAGGCGTTGGAACAGGAGATATTAAAGATGAGATTAAAAAGGCTTATGACAATAGAAACTCACAACTAACAGAAAAATTCAGAAAAAGAACACACAACCAATACCTAACGATATGGGGAACCTTAGGCATCTTTGGTCTTTTAGTTTTTCTAGTTTATTTAATTTATCCTGTTTTCCTGGTAGACAAGACGAATCGCAGACTGTACTTTATTTTCTTCGTAATAGCAGCTTTATCCTACATAACTGAAGATACTCTTGAAACCCAAGCTGGAGTTACTTTTATAGCTCTTTTTAACAGTTTGATTTTATTAGGGTTCCCAACTAAGAAATAGCCATTTTATACTGCTTCAAGGTTTGCTGAGCAGTCGCAGTTTTGGTAAATAATTGCACTTTTTTACTAGCCTTAGCTACCAAATCTTTTTGCAAACTACTATCACTAGCTAACTCTAAAATACTTATTGTTAGAGCCTCAACATCTTTTACCTCATTTAGCAAACCTGTTTTTCCATTTTCAACTAATTCAGGAATCCCTCCTGCTTTAGTAGCAACTACAGGAACTTCACAAGCAAATGCATCTAAAATAGATGTACCCAATCCTTCTGTTTTTGATGTAATAAGAAAACAGTCTAAGTCTGATAATATACTTGGAACATCAGATCTAAAACCAAGGAATTGAAATCTTCCTTGCAAGTTTTTAGTTTTAGAGTAATTTACAATCTCATCCTTCATTGGTCCATCTCCCAGTATTACAAAATGTGCGTTTGATTGGGCTTCAATTACCTTTTCTGCAACATCTAAGAAGGTAAAATAGTCTTTATGGTTAGCTAATGCTGAAGTATTTCCAATTAAAAAAGTTTCATCCTTTACATTCAACTCTTCCCTAAATTTGCCTTCTGATTTAGAAAATTTAGTTAAGTCTATGCCTGAATAAACAGTTTCGAGTTTAGATTTATCTTGAATTCCCCTTGCAGTTATTTCCTTAATTGCATTGCTTACACAAAGTATTCGCTTAATCGATTTGTGATTGTATTTGTGTTTAGAAGACCACTTATCCTTAATAGGAAAATCAACTCTTCTACTCAAAATAATTCCAGTTTTATTGCCGTAAAAATCAGCGGCCAAAATTGCAAAGGTATGGGCATGTGCATCGTGAACATGAATTAAATCAATCTCATATTTGTCACACAGCTTTTTTATCCGTTTTGCATAAGCTAAATCAAAACCACTTCTTTTCTTTTGAGTGAAATGCTCAACTTCCTCTTCCATGCAGTGAGCCTCCATCATGGAATCTTGAGAACACAAAACATATTGATCAACATGAGATTCGAGCTCATCCAACAAATAGGCTACCTGCTGCTCTCCTCCTCTCCAAGACAAAGCCGTAACAATATGTAGGATCTTTATCTTATCCATTTTTTTGTTGCATTTTTAGCAATTTGGTATACTTTAAGTAGTTAGCATATCCAGAAAATCTGGCAATATCAAAGCCTGCTTTCCCATCTAAAAACCCTCTTCGAAGAATATATGATTTAATAAAACGAGCAATGGGCTTGTATAAAACTTTAAGCCTTGAAGACTTTTTACCTTTTTCAAAAAGGGCCTTGGACGAAATATCAGAAAACTTATCAATCTGTTTCAAATGCTCTTCTCCAGTATAAAAAGAGTAATGTAAGATATCTCCTTTTAAATAGCCGACTTTACTCCCCTTTACAGGAATATATCGATCATGCGGATTACTTCCTCCCCATTTTCCTTTTCGTCGATCAAACAACCTCAACTTCGTATCGGGATACCAACCAGAATGACGAATCCATTTACCACAATAATTAGTTAAGCGATTCATTTTATAAGAGTCAAACTCCCAATTAGACTTTGCTTTTAAAACCGATTCTTTCAATTCATTATCCAATGCTTCGTCAGCATCTAATGAAAGTATAAAGTTATAAGTTGCTTGGTCTTTTGCCCAATTTTTCTGCTGGATATACCCTTCAAAAGCATGCTCTATAAATCGAACATTATACTTTTCACAAATTTGCTTGGTGGCATCTTTCGAAAAAGAATCTACAACAATAATCTCATCAGCGATTCCTTGAATAGAACTCAAACATCTATCGATATTTTTTTCTTCATTAAAGGTGATGATTACAGCAGATACTTTGACTTGCATACCACAAATTAACGCTTATTATTATAATTTATGAGTGATAATCAAGTCATTTTACAAGACAGAAAAATGAAAAGTTTAAATTTGAATCCTATGTCAAAATTATACCTTGTTCCGACGCCTATTGGCAATTTAAAAGACATGACTTACAGAGCTGTTGAAGTTTTGAATCAGGTTGATTTAATCTTGTGTGAAGACACTAGAACAAGTGGCAAATTATTGAAGCACTACGAAATTCAGAAACCACTGCAATCTTATCATCAACATAATGAGCATAAGATTACAGAGTCATTAATAAACAGATTAGAGACTGGAGAAAGTATGGCGGTAATTACCGATGCAGGAACACCGGGAATTTCGGACCCAGGTTTCTTTTTAGTAAGAGCTTGTATAGAAAATAATATTGAGGTTGACTGTTTACCCGGAGCAACTGCATTTGTTCCGGCTTTGGTCAATTCGGGTTTCCCTTGCGATAAATTTATATTCGAAGGATTTCTTCCTGTAAAAAAAGGAAGACAGACAAGGTTAAAACTTTTGGCAGTAGAAAGTAGAACAATCGTTTTTTATGAATCCCCTCACCGATTGATAAAAACCTTGAAACAAATTCACGAGTTTTTTGAAGAAGATAGAAATGCCTCTGTTAGCAGAGAAATAACCAAATTACACGAAGAAACTCAAAGAGGAACACTTACTGAACTAGCACAACACTACGAAGCACATACCTTAAAAGGGGAAATCGTTTTGATTGTTGAAGGAAAAAAATAAACCGACCATGCAAAAAAGATGGAGCATAATTCCACAAGCCGATGAGCAAAAAATTGCTCAACTATCTGAAGGTTTAAATAACCTTAACCCTACCCTAAGCAATATTTTGGTTCAAAGGGGAATTGACACTTTTGAGAAGGCAAAAGATTATTTTAGGCCGGATTGGAATCAAATTCACGATCCTTTTTTAATGAAGGACATGGATGTTGCCGTTGAGCGTTTGCAAAAAGCAATTGAAAACGAAGAACGTATTTTAGTTTATGGCGATTATGATGTTGATGGAACAACCTCCGTTGCATTGGTTTATTCCTTTTTAAATGAGTTATACCCAAACTTAGATTATTACATTCCTAACCGATACACAGAAGGTTACGGTATTTCTTTTGCGGGCATCGACTATGCCGAGGACAATGACATAAGTCTAATAATTGCATTGGATTGTGGAATCAAAGCCCTAGATAAGATTGCTTACGCGAATAAAAAAAACATAGATTTTATTATTTGCGATCATCATACACCTGGTGAGGAAATACCAAAAGCTGTTGCAGTTTTAGACCCAAAAAGAGTGGATTGCGAATACCCATTTAAAGAGCTTTCTGGCTGTGGCGTTGGTTTTAAATTAATGCAGGCTTATTCGGCTAAGGTAAATATTGCCAAAGAGAAATTGAACGATAAACTTGATTTTTTAGCGGTTAGTATTTGTGCTGATATTGTTCCTATTGTTGGAGAAAACAGAACGCTCTGTTATTTTGGAATGGAAAAGCTAAATGCTAATCCGCATATGGGATTTAGAGCCATGCTTGAGATGGCTAACTTTAAGGAAAAGCGACTTTCTGTTATGGATGTTGTTTTTACTTTAGCTCCTCGAATTAATGCTGCGGGTAGAATTGAAAGTGGAAAAAAGGCTGTTGAACTCATGATTTCGGATAATCCAGAAATGGCAAAGCTTGGCGGCACCGAAATCGATGGCCAAAACATGGACCGCCGTAAACTGGATGCTAGTATTACTGAAGAGGCTTTGGGAATGATAGCAAACGACGAAAAACTAAAAAAACAAAAATCGACGGTTCTTTATAAAGAAGATTGGCATAAAGGAGTGATTGGAATTGTGGCTTCAAGATGTATAGAAAAATATTACCGACCGACAATAATCCTTACAGAAAGCAATGGCAAAGCAGCTGGCTCTGCCCGTTCGGTTAAAGACTTTAGTGTATACAATGCAATTGAAGCTTGTAGCGATTTATTAACTCAATTTGGCGGCCATAAATATGCAGCTGGAATGACCATGCCAATTGAGAATGTACCTGCCTTTCAAAAGAAATTTGAGGAGGTTGTTTCCTCTACTATTCCTGATAAATTATTAATTCCTGAAATAGAAATTGACAGTGAAATTGAGCTGACAGAAATCAACAAAAAGTTTTATTCGGTACTCAAACAATTTGCCCCTTTTGGCCCTGCCAACATGAAACCTGTATTTATTTGTAAAGGTGTTAATGATCGTGGTAACTCAAGAATTGTTGGAACCAATCATTTAAAAATGGATGTTTACCATCGATCAAATCGCATGGTAGCTTTCCCAGCAATTGGTTTTAATATGGGTCAACATTTTAACATGATTCGTAGCGGAATTCCTTTTGATATTGCCTTTACGGTAGAAGAAAATGAATGGAATGGTAAAGTGACTTTGCAGTTGGTAATTAAGGATTTGAGGGCGAGTAAAAATTCCTAGAATGGAGAAATTGGGAAATACCTAAAATAGCCTTTAGCGGTTTCACAATTTCTAGATTATATATATTACGCCTATTTAAGCTACCTGTAACCTAAGTTACTTCCCAATGCTCTAAATCTAATTTACTTTGAATAAAATTAGTCAGCATGAAAAATCTCTTTTTCTCTCTATTAATCGTTTTAGGATTTTCGATTTCAGGTTCAAGTCAATCCAACATTAATTATGAAGTTCAGCTAAACCCAATTTTAATAAACGGACTCAGTGGTTTACATTCCTACGCATTTGCACAAAACGCTAACAAGTGGCTTATTGTTGGAGGAAGAAGAGACGGTTTACACGCTAGACAGCCTTTTAATGCATTTCCTGCTAGTCAGAATAATGATAGTATCTACGTCATAGATATTGTGACACAGCAATTCTGGAGTGCTTCATTAAATTCTTTACCAACAGGAATGAAGGAGCAATTGCAATCAACCAATATGAACTTTTATCAGGACAATAACTCCTTATATATTGTCGGTGGTTATGGTTATTCCAATACAGCAGCGGATCATATTACCTATCCTAATTTAACTTCTATTCAGGCTTCAGGATTAATGAATGCAATTATTAATCAGGCTAGTATTTTACCCTATTTCAAACAAATAACAAATCAGGATATGGCAATTACTGGTGGACAATTGGGAAAAATTGGGAACAAGTTTTATCTAGTTGGTGGTCATCGCTTTGACGGACGATACAACCCTATGGGCCATAATACATACACCCAAACCTATTCTAATCAAATTCGAAAATTTGAATTAACTAATAGCGGCTCAAGCATTACGGTTTCGAATTATTCTGCAATTACCGATGCCGTTCACCTTAGAAGAAGAGATTATAATTTATTACCTCAGATCTTCCCAGATGGAACTGAAGGTTACACGATTTCTTCAGGAGTTTTTCAAAGTAATGTTGACCTTCCCTTTTTATACCCTGTAGATATCACCTCAAACGGTCACTTTCCAAATACTGGATTTAATCAGTACCTCAGCAATTACCACAGCGCAAAAGCATGTTTTTACGACAGTTTAAACAATGAAATGCACAGTTTATTTTTTGGAGGAATGAGTCAGTATTACTATCAAAATGGAACGCTAATTCAAGATAATAATGTTCCATTTGTAAAAACGATTAGTCGAATGACTAGGTATGCTGATAGCAGTCTTAGTGAGTTTCAATTAGCATCTGAAATGCCAAACTTTAAAGGTGCAAGTGCTGAATTTATACTAAATCAGAATTTACCTCATACGGAATCTGAGATTATCAAAATCAGCGATATCCAAGGAGATACGATTTCAATAGGCCACATCTTTGGAGGAATCTTAAGTAATAGTTTGAATCCTTTTGGTTCAAATCAATCTTCTACCACAACTGCTGACCCTTCTATTTATGAAGTAATCTTAATTAGACAGAACAGTACAAGTATTAATGAGATTCAGAATGAAGACCGTGAACTATTGAGGATTTTCCCCAACCCAGCTAAAACAATATTTACAGCAAGTATTAACTTGGCAAATCATTCAAAGGTTTATTATTTCCTTAGTAATACTCTAGGACAAGTTATTAAGGAAGGAGAACTGAGAAGTGTAAATGGTATGAATGAGTTTGAGATTGAAATACCATCAGAAATCAAATCACAGAATCTAAATTTCACCCTAGTCGTTGATGATGTAAAATTTTATGCCGAAAAGATTTCATTTTTAAAATAAAAAATGCCCAGAACATCAATTCTAGGCATTTCACAATTTCTTAATTCTAGTCATTCAAGATTAAAGTCTCCCCTGTACTAACTTTACTAAGTTGCCTACATTCTCCTGCGGAGTGCCAGGTAAAATACCATGTCCTAAATTGAAGATATAACCCGGTCTGTTATTTATCGATTTTAATAAAGTAGTTGCTCTCTTTTCAATTAAATCCCAATTTCCAAATAATAAAGTAGGGTCTAAATTCCCTTGAACAGCTACTTCATGATTCATATCTGCCCAAGCAGCATTTAGGTCTGTTTTCCAATCAATACCAATCACATCAGCACCAGTTGCTTTCATATCTTGCAACAAGTGAGAAGAATTGGTTCCAAATAAAATCACTGGAACATCCGTTTTTGCTTTAATATCCGCAACCATTTGCTGCATGTGTGGGAATACATATTCTAAATAATCTTCTCTGCTTAAAGAACCAACCCAAGAGTCAAAAATTTGAACAGCCATGGCTCCGCTCTCTACTTGGAAGTATAAGTATTCAGCCATGTTCTTAGCTAGTTTTTTTATTAAGGCATGCCAAGCTTCCGTTTCTTGATACATGAATGACTTCATCTTAATGTAATTCTTAGATGGACCGCCTTCTAACATATAACTTGCAAGCGTAAATGGTGCGCCTACAAACCCAATACAAGGAACGTTCAATTCACTTCTCAAGATTTTCATTCCTTCGCCTGTATATAGTAAATCCTTACCAAAATCAAGGTCTTTCAAATTTTCTACATCAGCTTTAGTTTTAATCGGGTTATGAATAACCGGACCAACACCTGGCTTGTATTCAAAATCGATTCCCATTGGTTCCAATGGAATCATAATATCTGAAAAGATAATAGCCGAATCGAAACCAAATTGTTGAATTGGTAATAGGGTCACCTCAGCACAAACTTCAGGAATTTTACAAATATCAACCAAAGTATGTTTCTTACGAATCGCTCTGTATTCATCTTGGTATCTCCCTGCCTGACGCATAAACCAAACTGGTGGTCTATCTGTTTGCTCTTGCCTGCAGGCTTTTAAAAATCTATCGTTAAATGCTTTCATGTTCTTTTTTCTAAGGTTTCTCGTTCTGTCTACATTTCGACTATCGCTCAATATGACAAAACACAATTTTATTCATTCTTCACATCGCTCAATGCAACAAAACTTAGTACTATAATTTGTCAGGCTGAGCGATAGTCGAAGCCTAAGACAAATTTATTATGATATCGCCTCAAAGGCTTTTTCAATTCTTGCTTTTACTTTATTTAATTCTTCATCAGTCATAATTATTGGTAAAAACCAGGCCTCAAACTGAGAAGGTGGAATATATAAACCATTCTCTGCCATTGCCCAAAAGAATTTTGAAAATTTTTCAGTATCTGTTGTTGATGCAGATTCAAAATCTCTTACAGTTTCTTTCGTAAAGAAAGGATTTACCATTAAACCAAATTGATTTACTGTAATATCAATCCCATTTTTAGCAGCGGCTTCTTCTAGGCACTTCTTAATCTCTTTACCCATCCAATCAGCACGATCGTAATCTTGATTTTGTAACTCTCTTAAAGTTGCTAAACCACAAGCCATCGCAATTGGACTACCAGATAAAGTACCTGCTTGATAAACACCTCCAAGAGGTGAAACATTGTCCATTATTTCTGCTTTAGCGCCATAAGCACCAACAGGCATGCCGCCGCCAATAACTTTACCCATGCAGGTAATGTCTGCTTCTATTCCAAAATAATCTTGAGCTCCACCAAACTTTTTTCTAAAGCCAGTCATTACCTCATCAACAACTAAAAGAATTCCGTTTGCTTTGGTTATTTCTCTCAATTGAGTCATAAACTCTTGCTCTGGAACAACAACTCCCATATTTCCAGCAACTGGCTCAATAAATATAGCGGCTATTTCATCACCGTATTTTTCAATAATTGCCTTTACACTTTCTATGTTATTATACTTAGCGATTAAAGTATCTTTTACAGCATCACTAGGCACACCAGCACTACCAGGAATTCCTAAAGTCATTAAGCCTGAACCAGCTGCTACTAGTAATGCATCTGAATGACCGTGATAACAACCTGCAAATTTTACAATTTTGTCTCTTTTGGTAAATGCTCTAGCTAAACGAATTGCTGAAAGAACAGCTTCGGTTCCGGAGTTTACAAATCGAACTTTATCCATTTGTGGGAAAGCTTCTTTTACCAACTCAGCTAATTCAATTTCTCCTAAAGTAGATGCTCCGTAGGTAAAACTTTTATCAACTGCTGCTTTAACAGCAGAAGTAACTTTTGGATGAGCATGACCTAAAATTAATGGTCCATAAGAACCGATTAAGTCGATGTATTCGTTTCCATCAACATCTGTAATGTAAACTCCTTCTCCTTTGTCTATAAAAAGTGGATTTCCTCCAACTGAGTTAAAGGCTCTAACCGGGCTATTTACACCACCAACCATAGACACTTTTGCTCTTTTAAATAAACTATTGGATTGCTTTAATTGCATAGCTAAAATTTTGCTGCAAAAGTAAGCCTTGAGAGTGAATTTACTTAGTGAATTCTTCGAAAAGATTTAGTCTTTATTTAGAATTCCCCGATATAAATCACCCAAAAATAATTTTAGTTTAAAAACATAAAATGGACTGTTAAATGCTCTACTTAATTCGGGCTTTCCAGATAAAACTAGGTTATAACCAAAACCAGAGCCTATGCCTGCCCAAGGTTTTATTTTATAGTGAGCAGCAACACCTATCTCAAGGACAGTGATATTAAGTTTTGGCAATTTCTGCAGCTCTCGAGTTTTTGTATAATAACTTCGATCCACACTCCCTGCTCCTAGCAAAAACGGAGTTGAAACCTCGTACTTATTTTTTTCGAGCCAAACATATTCATAGAAAAAACCAAGGTAACCGTAATCGATTCTCAATGTGTCAATAGACTCTGCAACCTCAGCAACATTTTCATTTGGGCGAAGCATTTGGTTTTGCATATTATATGCACCCAAGCCAATTCTTACTCTCGGTTTTTTCAATTGCATACCTATTCTAATTCCAAAAATACGAGAGGGCTTATTTTCAATAATTGACCTACGTGAATCAAATCCAAACAAGAATTTTCTTTTAGATTCTGAAATACTAGAATCTTGCTGAGCTTTTAAACCTGACAATGAAAACATCAAAATAATAAGAAACAGTATTCTCATATGTACAAGATTATTCAATTCTAGGATAAAAAGGAAAAGCTGCTCTTTTTAAAAAGAGCAACCTTTAAGTATTCGAATTGTTTAACTAATAAACCAGCTACTTCATTACCAAATAGCTTGAAATATAAGTGTTCTCATTTACAGCAATTTGTTGTTGTATCCTTGCTAAAATATTCATAGCTAATTCTTTATTTGAAATAATAACTTGATTTAAGGTTCCTTTTTCAAGACTTATCAAATTAGGTTCAGTTAAATCATCAATTCTATTATTATAAATTCCTACCTGTTGATCAAACTCACTTAAATAAGTAGTTACTTCTTCTACTGGCTTTTGATTAATCAAGGCTTCAACCAACTTTTCTAATTCAGAATTTACATTTCTTGAATTTGCATGAAACTCTAGAATCGAATCTGGGAACGAGTCATTTGAAATTAACTCTTGATTATTCGCAAATAATTGTTCAGAATATTTGTGAATAGATTGATGATTTTCCACCAAATTCTCTTTGTAATAATGGCTTCCATTTAGATTAAATAAGGAATAAAAAACACCTCCGCAGGCCATCATTAGTACAGAATTTACAGCTACATTAAATTTTTGTTCCGGTCTTCTGAATCGAGTTAAAAAGTAAACAGGGACGTAGATAAATGTAAACACTATAGTAGAGTACAAAAGAACTCCAGCAAGAGGCCTGTGCATAACCTTAAATACTAAGCCTCCTATAATCAATATGGCTAATAAAAACCCGGAACTGATGACTATTCTGTCGATTAATTTTTCATTGTCTTTTAATTTTAATATTATTAATAGTGAAAGAAATACGACACTAGTAATAAACCAAGAGAGAAGAAATATTCCGGCTCCAGGCAAATGGAAAGTTTTAAATAGAGACCCTAATATGGTGAGAGCCACAGTAGCAATCCCTGAAATTTTCAATAATTTTTTCATGGTATAAAAGTTTTTAAATTTTAATAAATTGTCAGTTTCTACTTGTATTTCCGAGAGTTCATTTTTAAAAAATCTTGGCAATACAGATTCATAGAACTTATAAAAGTCCTCCTCTTCAGAGATTTCATTTTCGATAACACAACAAATATGATCCAGGAGATTTTCTTGTAATTCTTTTAAAAGAATACCTCGGTTTCTTATGTCATCATCAATAAAGTCTATTTGTTCATCACTTAGGTTATGCATTTCCTAACTTGGGTTCCAGATCCAACAGAAATTTCATGGTATTCATGAAATCGTTCAATTCGTTTACTTTTTGACTCGCAGTAATCTGGCCTTGCTCAGTAAGTGAGTAGTACTTCCTCACTCGCTTTCCCATATACTCCTTTTCTGTATCTAGCTCACCAGATTTCTCTAATGAGTGCAAAGTAGGATACAGTGCCCCTTCCGTAATTTGAATTTTACCTTCTGTTAATTCTTTTACCCTACTTGTGATTTCATAACCATACATTCTTCCTTGTTCGCGTATCAAGTTTAGAATAATGGTTTTAAGGGTTCCTTTTATTAGTTCTGATGAATACATAGGACAAATATACATAAGAACCTTAAGTATATACAAACTAATACATAAGAAAATTAGGTATTATTTTTATCTTTTTGATTATCAAAATATTAATTAGCTAATCTACCTGAACATTAAATATAACATGCAGAGAACTACTATTAATGCAAACCAGTTTCTTGGTGGAATATTTTTAACATCTTCAATAAAGTATCTAAACTTAGGGTCCATTCAAATCTTAATTAAAGTATAAAAGCTAGTATAATAATAGTAATTAGTAAGACTATTATAAAAGTTTGAGCGAATGCTCTTGGGAAAGGTTTCATTCGCGAATGATCTACAGGCAAATTTGTATTCCACCTATATATCAATATAAATAAGCCAATTACTATACAGCTATAGCTAACTAAAGAAAGTATAAGTAGACTGCTCAAGTTTTCTTTTAAAGTAATTTAGCCGCCTCTTTAGCATGATAGGTTAAAATGATATCAGCTCCAGCTCTTTTCATCGATAGTAACTTCTCCATCATTACCTTTTCTCCATTAATCCAACCTTTTGCCGCTGCCGCTTTTACCATGGCATATTCTCCGCTTACATTATAAGCTGCAATTGGCACATCAAATTGATCTTTAACTTCTCTTATAATGTCTAAGTATGATAATGCTGGTTTAACCATTAAGATATCTGCTCCTTGCTGTAAATCCAAACTCGCCTCTTTAATCGCTTCAAGCCTATTTGCCGGATCCATTTGGTAGGTTTTTCTGTCACCATGAGATGGTGCAGAATCAGCAGCGTCTCTAAACGGACCATAAAATGCGGATGAGTATTTTACCGCATAAGCCATCAATGGAATATTTTCAAAGCCATTTAAATCTAAAGTGTCTCGCATTACTCCTATTCCACCATCCATCATTCCTGACGGTGCAAGCATATCGAAACCAGCATTAGCCATCGATAGCGTTTGTTTTTCCAGATTAATTAAAGTTTCATCATTGTTTACTGTTATTGAGGTGGCCGGGCCAGTTGAAGTAAGAACTCCACAATGACCATGATCTGTGTACTCACAAAAACAGATATCTGCTATAACATATAATTGAGGAAAATTTGCTTTAATATATCGAGCAGCCTGTTGCACAATTCCTTCATCGTTCCAAGATTCAGAACCAATTGCATCTTTCTTTTTAGGAATACCGAATAACATAATAGAATTAATTCCTAAATCTACTAACTCTTGAAGTTCGGTTTCTAATCTATCAATTGAGGTTCTAAAAATTCCTGGCATTGAAGAAATTTCAGTTTTTATTCCTTCTCCTTCTTCAATAAACATAGGGTAAATAAAGTCGTTCACAGAGAGGTTCGACTCTCTTACCAAATTTCTTATTTGCGGATTACTTCTTAATCTTCTTGGTCTAAACATGTGAATTATCTTTAATTATTAAATCAAACAAGCCCTCTTCAGTATGCGGGTCCGCTATACCACCTACCAGGTAACCTAAACTTGTAGCCACTTTCGCAGTACTTGGACCTATACAATATAGCTTATTCTGATTTAGTTCTATTTTGGCCTTTTTAAGGCAAGCATCAAAAGCTTTTATTGTAGATCCACTTGTAAAGGTTAAGTAATCAATCCCATGGTTTAGAATATCACTTATTTCTTTTTCTGAATATTCAATAGGTGTGTTTTCATAAACTGTTAGCGAAAAAACGCTTGCTCCTCGTCTCTCAAACACTTTGACGTAGTCATTATTTGCTAAGTCAGATCTCGGAATTAATACTTTCTTTCCTAGAATATCTTCATCCATATTTTCTGCTAAAACTTCTGCGGTATATTTAATTGGGACAAAATTCGTTCTAAACCCGAATTGCTCAAGTTTTAATTTAGTTGTCTCTCCTACGGTTGCAATCTTTAATTCTGGATAGAAATAAAATTTCACTCCTTTTTCGTTTACGTAATTAAAAAAGAACTCAACTGCATTTTCACTAGTAAAAACAATCCAATCAATTTCATCAAGTTTGTTAAGGGCTAGATCAAAATTAGTTTTGTCCTTAACCTCATTCAATTGAATCATTGGCATTAATATTGGCTTAGCATTATTTCGCTCTGCCATTTCTTTTAATGTTTTAGATTGGTGACTTGCTCGAGTAATGAGAATTGATTTCTCTTTAAGATTGTGCTTCACCTTCTAGGATTCTTTTACGCTCAATTAGCATGTTATTTAAATCGTAAGCTAGTTGCCGTGAAAGTTGCAATGCCGAACCCTTGTGTCCCTCCATAGTTCCAGTTTCAACAATAGAACCATCTGCTGTTGCGAATAGACCTTTAATTGTGAAATGATTTTCATTTACTTGCGCAAAAGCGGCTATTGGGTAATTGCACCCCCCTCCAAGGGCTTCTAAAAATACTCTTTCAGAGTTAACTGCTATTTCTGTGTTTTCATCATTTAGCTTATTTACTAACCTAAAGGTTTCCTTATCACCATCTCTAATCTCTAAAGCTAAGGCACCTTGTCCAACAGCAGGTATCATATCTTCCTCAGATAAAATTTCCGTAGCTTGGTTTAACATACCTAGTCGCTTAAGTCCTGCAGCAGCAAGAATGATGGCATCATACTCACCATCTTTCATTTTCTTAATCCTTCCATCCACATTTCCTTGAATGAATTTAACTTCTATATCTGGTCGTAATTGCTTAATCTGAATCTCTCTTCTTAAGCTTCCTGTTCCGACAACTGAACCTGGTTTCAAATCTGCTAGCTTCTCTCCATTCCTCGAGATAAAAACATCCCTTACATCTTCTCTTTCAGAAATTGCCCCAAACTGTAATCCTGGAACAGACTCAATTGGTAAATCTTTAAAACTATGCACAGCAATATCAACCCTACCATCTAATAAAGCTCGTTGAATTGCGGTTGTAAACGCACCCATAACTTCAATATTACCATCATCGCCGCTTGTTCTAATTACTTGAGTTACATATTCGTTTTGAGGCTCTTTTTCTTTTAGCTTCTCAATCATATGGTGAGTTTGGGTAAGTGCTAACTTACTCCCTCTTGTTCCAATTACTACTCTTCGTTTAGGAACAAATATTTCAACATCGTCCAAATCAAATACTTTTTTTACAGTGTTAATTGGGTTATCAATATGGTGTAAATTCTGAGCAAAATTATTTAGCTCTTCCATTGGCTTTTTAGAAACCTTACGAATAAGTCTATGAGCAAATTTTTCAATAAGGTTTTCTTGCTCCTTGCTTAAATCTCCCAATTTAGGCAATAGCCATTTTAGTTCTTCATCTTTTGTTTCCTGTAGCCCATTCCAATAAGCCTCTATAATCGGTGATGCGTTTCTGTGATAAAACCACTCTACAAATTTATTTGACTCTTCTTCAATTATACTTTTTACTTGTGGGATTTCATCATGACGTTTCTTTAAACTTTCGAAGGTCATCTTTTTGATATCATCTAAATCATATAGATGAACATTATCAAATTCTTTTAAAACAGGATTAAAGTTTCGTGGGAGGCCAAAATCAATTAGCAATTTCGGTCTTTCCGAATTCATGGCAAATTGAGCTCTAGTGCATTTACTGTTTTCTATCTCCTTTTCACTTAATAGATTTACTTCCCCTTGAGTGCCACCTACTATTATATCAGATTGAACTAAATAATGGGGCAATTCAGATACATGCACAGCTTTTCCGCCCCACTCTTCAGCCATTTCTTTTGCTCGAGGCAAATTATGACTTGCAATAAAAAGCTCCTTTATAGCAGAGCGATCTAAAACTGTGTTTACCAAATTGGCCATATTACCGGTGCCAATAACTAAAATCGAACAATCCTTTAAATCGATTTGATGTTTGTTGATTAATTCAAAACCAACTGTTGCTAGGGAGGCAGAATGCATCCCAATACTAGTTTCTAACCTAGCTCGTTTTCCAACATGAACAGCCTGACGAATAAATTCATCCATCGTAGGCCCAATAGTCTTTTCTTTTCTAGCTAAGTCTAATGCATCTCTAATCTGTCCAACAATTTGGTGTTCGCCAATTGCTTGAGATTCCAACCCTGCCGAAGTTGAAAATAAGTTTTGAATAGCAATTTTAGTATCCGGAAAAACAGACAGATACTGGCTATAATGACCAAATTTTTCTAAATACTTTTCCAGAAATAAATAGTTATCGCCATAAGCGTATATAGAAAGTCTATTGCAAGTAGAAATTATAAAAACCTCTTTATAATGCTTCCTTAATTCCTGTAATGCCTCTTTAGTTTGCTTCTTATTTAGTGCAAGTTGCTCTCGAATTGCAATTGGGGCAAATCGATGACTTAGTTCAATACCAACTATTCTATCCATTCAAATTCCTATAGGATTTCAAAATTAACCAATACTATGTCAAATTAGTTTACGTTTTAGTAAATAAAGTGGCGAATTCGTTTAACAAAAATTATTCTGATATAACCTATAACACATATTTATTTAACATCATTATGAATTTGATAAATTGTTAAAAAAAAAAGTCATTTTTTGATGAACAATTGATATACACGGAGTCCTATCTTAAAATTCGATTTGTTAATAAAAACGAAGCATGCCTATTTGAAAATACTTATACCTGAAAGTATCTTGGTCAATGAAAAATTACCGTTAATTATCTCTTAAGAGAAAACATCAATTACTTAAAAATGAAAGAATCAGCCGTAAAAGCAGAAAATGAAGTTGGAAGAGTTTCGGAAAGCAGAAACTCTAATAACGCAGAAACAAGAGTAGCATACCAGTATGAAGAGGTCGTAAAAATGGCTTCAGAATATTTCAAAGGTGATGACCTAGCAGCAAATGTTTGGGTAAACAAATATGCCCTTAAAGATTCAGCAGGAAATATTTATGAAAGGACTCCTGATGATATGCATAAAAGATTAGCAAGTGAAATTGCCAGGGTAGAAAAAAAATATCCAAACTCTTTATCAGAAGATGAAATTTTCGATCTTTTAAAAGATTTCAAATATATTGTTCCACAAGGTGGTCCAATGACTGGTGTTGGTAATCCATTTCAAATTGCTTCTTTATCAAATTGTTTCGTAATCGGTAATAAGGGCGTGGCTGACTCTTACGGTGGTGTTATGAAAATTGATGAAGAACAAGTTCAATTAATGAAAAGAAGAGGTGGTGTTGGTCATGATTTATCTCATATAAGACCAAAAGGTTCTCCGGTAATGAACAGTGCACTTACTTCTACAGGTATCGTTCCTTTTATGGAAAGATATTCGAACTCTACAAGAGAAGTTGCTCAAGATGGAAGAAGAGGGGCTCTTATGTTAAGTGTTTCTGTGAAGCACCCAGATGCTGAAGGTTTTATCGATGCTAAAATGGATGGAACTAAAGTGACAGGTGCAAACGTTTCGGTAAAAATCACTGACGATTTCATGAAGGCGGTTGTGAATGATTCTAACTTCCCTCAGCAATACCCAGTTGACAGTAATATCCCAACTTATACAACTGAAACAAATGCAAAAGGATTATGGAATAAAATTGTACATAATGCTTGGAAGTCTGCTGAGCCTGGAATTTTATTCTGGGATACAGTAATTAACGAGTCGGTAGCAGATTGTTATGCTGATTTAGGATTTAAAACTGTTTCTACAAACCCATGCGGAGAAATCCCATTATGCCCATATGATTCTTGTCGTTTATTAGCAATTAACTTATTTAGCTATGTAGAAAATCCTTTTACTCCAGAAGCTTCTTTCAACATGCAATTATTTAAAAAGCATGCCGGTTATGCTCAAAGAATAATGGATGACATCGTAGATCTTGAAATAGAAAAAATCGATGCAATCATCGAGAAGATCGACAAAGATCCTGAGAACATTGAAGTAAAGAGAACAGAATTAAATCTTTGGAAAAAAATTAAGCAAAAGTGTATTGAAGGAAGAAGAACAGGAGTTGGAATTACTGCTGAGGGAGATATGCTTGCAGCTTTAAATAAAAAATATGGAACTGATGAGGCTTTAGATTTCTCTGTAAAAGTTCACAAAACATTGGCACTTGAAGCATACAGATCTTCTGTAACAATGGCAAAAGATAGAGGTTCATTTCCAATCTATGATTCGATTAGAGAAGAGAAAAACCCAATAGTTAACAGAATAAAAGAGTCTGATCCGGCACTTTATGAAGAGATGACCAAATATGGTAGAAGAAACATTGCTTTATTAACAATTGCACCAACTGGTACTACTTCTATTATGACTCAAACTTCTTCGGGAATTGAGCCTGTATTCATGGTTTCTTACAAAAGAAGAAGAAAAGTTAATCCGAATGATAAAAGCGTAAAAGTTGACTTTGTTGATGAAGTTGGAGATGCGTGGGAAGAGTATAATGTATTCCACCACCACTTTAGAACTTGGTTAGAAGCAAATGGTTACGACTCAAATGAGGTTTCTACATACAACCAAGAAGAGTTAGATAAAATAATTGCTAAAACCCCATACTACGGAGCTACTGCAAACGATGTTAACTGGGTTAACAAAGTAAAAATGCAAGGTGCCATTCAAAAATGGGTTGATCACTCAATTAGTGTTACAGTAAATATTCCAGAAGAAACTACTGAAGAGCTAGTAAGTGAAATCTACAAAACTGGATGGGAAAGTGGTTGTAAAGGAATTACTGTCTACAGAGATGGATCAAGATCTGGTGTATTAGTAAGCAACGATGATAAGGGTAAAAAAGAAGAGACAGTTACCTTTATGGAAACACAAGCTCCTGTTAGACCTAAAGTAATCGAGGCTGACATTGTTAAATTCAACAACAATCACGAAAAGTGGATTGCAGTTGTAGGAACAATTGATGGAAGACCTTATGAGATTTTTACGGGTCGAGCAGAAGATTCATTCTCAATTTTAAGTCACGTAGACACAGGTTGGGTAATTAGAAATAAAACTGAAGATGGCAGAGCTAGATACGATTTCCAATATGAGGATAGAGATGGCTACAAAACTACAATCGAAGGTTTATCAAGAACATTTACTCAAGAGTACTGGAATTACGCGAAATTAATTTCAGGTGTATTAAGACATGGCATGCCAATTAACTTCGTTGTTGATATGGTAAACAATCTTCACTTAAGTGATGAAAGTTTAAATACATGGAAAAACGGTGTTCAAAGAGCATTAAAAAAATATATTCCTGACGGAACAAAAATAAACGGTCAAACTTGTCCTGAGTGCAGCTCAGAAGAAGGTCTAATGTTTAAAGAAGGATGTTTAACATGCTCTGACTGTGGTTACAGTAAGTGTGGTTAAGAGTTTATATAAATGAGAGGAAAAGGTGTTTTGAGAAATCAAAGCACCTTTTTTGTTTTTATCTAGCATTAGTAATCATGATTCTAGACTTAAAACGTTTCTAATTAAATTTACAACATGAAAACTAGTAAGTTTGCCGTTTTACTATTATCTATTTTTTTACTTGGAGCTTGCGCGAGTAGTTCTTCATCTTACAAAAAACCAAGGAAAAAGAAAAAAAAGAAATGCGATTGCCCATCATGGAGTTTTGAAAATACTCAGACTTAGAAAAGCACAAATAATATCTACGTTTAATCCGTTTTTCAGACTTAAAATCCTTTAAATTCTCGTATTTTTGCTATTTAGATTTATTCTAAATAATGAAAATAACCACATTAGCAGAATGTACAACTGGCGATAAAGCCAAACTAAATGGAATCGATGATGAACAATTATCCATTCAACTGTTTTGTATGGGATGTATTCCAGGCGAAACAATTACTATAGAAAGAATAGCTCCGTTTGGAGACCCAATAATGATAAGTGTAGAAGATAGTTTTATTAGCATTAGAAAAGAAGATGCTGAAAAAATGCGGATAGAAAAAGTATAAGCCTTGCAGAAAGCAGAAAACTTTAAGATAGAAGACAAAGTAAGAATCGTATTAGTTGGGAATCCAAACTCTGGAAAATCTTCGCTATTTAACGTGTTGACAGGCCTTAACCAAAGAGTTGGAAACTTCCCCGGGGTTACGGTCGAAAAAAAAGTTGGAAACTTTAAGGTTAACAAAAAACTAAAGGCAGAAATTGTCGATCTACCAGGTACGTATAGTTTAAGTCCGAGGTCTGAAGATGAACAAGTAACTTTTGATTACTTGAACGATAATAACAGAACAGATATTCCTGAGATTATCATAGTTATAGCCGATGCCTCCAACTTAAAGCGTAATTTACTACTAGCTTCCCAACTCATTGATTTAGAAAAGCCTGCTATCCTTGCACTAAACATGATGGATATTGTTGAACGCAATCAACAATCTATCGATGTGGAGCAAATGGCTAAGGAGTTTGGAATTCCTGTTGTTCCGATAAATGCAAGAATTGGAAAAGGTTTAGATCAATTAAAAGAAGCAATTGGATCTTATAAACTTCCCCCTTTTAAAAAGTTTGTTGATAATCACGAAACTAAAGATGCACTAGACAATACTTTGGTTAGATATGAAAAGATTAAACGAATTGTTGAAGCCACATTAAAAACTAAGGGAGAATCAAAAACAGCTATTCTTACCAAAAAAATTGATAAGATTCTTACTCATAAAGTATTCGGGTATCTTATATTCCTTTTTGTTCTTTTTATCATGTTTCAAGCAATTTTCTCTTGGTCTAGCATACCAATGGATTGGATTGAAAATGGATTTTTAGTATTTGGAAATTGGCTTAGCAATATACTTCCCGAAGGAATCATTAACGACCTTTTGGTTGATGGGGTCTTAGCTGGCTTAGGAGGCATTGTTATTTTTATTCCACAAATAGCATTACTCTTCACCTTTATAGCAATTTTAGAAGACACAGGCTACCTCTCTCGAGTTAGCTTTTTAATGGATGCACTGTTGAAACGATTTGGACTCAGCGGTAAATCAATTATTCCACTTTTAGGTGGAGCAGCTTGCGCTGTGCCTGCAATTATGAGTGCTAGAACTATAAGTAATAAAAAGGAGAGATTGCTTACCATATTCATTACTCCATTAATTAGTTGTTCAGCTAGGATTCCAGTTTACACTCTTCTAATTGCACTTATTATTCCAGCCGAACAACAAATTTGGTCATTTAATCTGCAAGGAATAGTAATGATGGCACTCTACCTTTTAGGTTTTGTTGCGGCAATTGTAACCTCTTGGGTAATGAAAACCATGGTTAAGTCCGACGAACGCAATCATTTTATAATGGAGCTTCCAATATACAGAGCACCAAGGTGGAGTAATGTAGGAATAACCATACTTAACAAAGTGAAGGTCTTTTTATTTGAAGCAGGTAAAATTATTATTACGGTTTCTATTATTCTTTGGGTATTATCAACTTATGGTCCGGGAGATCAAATGGCTAATATTGATGAAAAATACCAAGTAATAAATCAAACACCCGGAGTTGACCTTAGCTTAAGCAATGAGCAAATGGCGAGTGAAAAGCTAGAAGTTTCTTATGCTGGTCATATTGGAAAGTTTATTGAGCCAGCAATTAAACCACTTGGGTTTGATTGGAAAATTGGCATATCAATAATTACTTCATTTGCTGCTCGAGAGGTTTTTGTAGGAACTATGGCCACTTTATATAGCGTTGGTGACGAGGAAAACACCGCCTCTATAAAACAGAAAATGGCACGAGCCACAAACCCTAGTACTGGAGAAAAAGTATACACCAAGGCAACAGGGTATTCCTTACTAATCTTTTACGCTTTCGCCTTGCAATGTATGGCCACGGTTGCAATTGTTGTAAAAGAAACTGGTGGTTGGAAATGGCCAATTATACAATTAGTTTACATGGGTGCCTTGGCATATCTCTCTAGCCTGATTGTATTTCAAATCTTCTCTTAATGAGCGAAGTACTAAAAAAGTACGTACCTGCGGAAGCCATTTCATTGATAGGAAAATGGTTAATCGAAAATCGAATACATTTAAGAATTAGCAAACCAAGAAAGACCAAACTCGGTGATTTTAGACCCGGCAATAAAAAGCAAGCTCATCGGATTTCTGTAAATGGGGACCTAAATAAATTTCATTTCTTAATCACATTTACACACGAAGTTGCTCATGCCATAACCTGGGATAGGTATAAGAGGAGTGTAAACCCTCATGGAGTAGAATGGAAAACTTGTTACAGTCAACTTCTTGCCATACTAATAAATCAAGTTAATTTTCCTGTTGAATTAGTAAAGGAATTAAAGATTCATATGAATCAACCAAAGGCATCCAGTTGTAGTGACCCACGACTTTATAAAGCCCTAAATAGATATAACCCCGAATCTGATTTAGTTTTTCTAGAAGAAATTCCAGAGGGTGATTTATTCATTTTTAATAAATCGAGAACCTTTAGAAAAGGAAGTAAAAGAAGAACAAGATTCGAATGTTTTGATGTAAACAAAAAACGAATGTATTATGTGAGCGCACATGCTGAAGTTATTCATGTGAACCGCTCATAATTAAAAGGTTTTACCTTGCAAGAGATTAACATAATTTTAATTAATCAATAATAGTACAGCTCATTTAATCATTAAATTTGAGTTCCGAAAAAATAAGATATGAGCAAAGAAAATAATTACTGCGTAATCATGGCAGGAGGAATTGGCAGTAGATTTTGGCCAATGAGTAGAACTGAATTTCCTAAGCAGTTTATTGATATTTTAGGCACCGGTCAAACTTTAATTCAACAGACATTTGACAGGCTTTTAAACTTATCTCCAAAGGAGAATATTTTTGTTGTAACAAACGAAATGTATAAGTCTCTGGTAATTGAGCAACTCGGCATTAATGAAGACCAGGTTTTATGTGAGCCAAGCAGAAAGAATACTGCTCCTTGTATTGCTTTTGCAAATTATAAGATTTTAAAGCGAAACCCAGATGCTAATATAATTGTCGCTCCGGCAGATCACTTAATATTGAAAGAGCAGAAGTTTATTGAAGTTATGGAAACCGCTTTGGAGTACACTCGAAATAATGAAGCTTTAGTCACACTTGGAATTAGCCCAAGCAGACCTGATACAGGTTATGGTTACATTCAATTTGATGATAGCTCTGATGCAGAAATTAAAAAAGTTAAAACATTTACTGAAAAACCAAGTCTTGAAATTGCCAAACAGTTTTTAGCCAGTGGTGAATTTAGTTGGAATTCAGGGATGTTCATTTGGAGTTTATCAAGCATTAATAAATCCTTTGAAAGCCTTATGCCTGATTTAGATGCATTATTCCAAGAACAAAAAGAAAAGTTTGATACTAAAAAAGAAAAAGAAGCTATTGAAAGCATATATGCTGTATGTAAAAGCGTTAGTATTGACTATGGTATTATGGAAAAAGCAGAAAATGTTCATGTTACTAGTGCTGATATTGGTTGGTCAGATTTAGGAACTTGGGGTTCTATCTATACTCACATAGACCATGATGAAAATAAAAATGCATTAATTGGTAAAAACATAATGATGTATGAATCTGAAGATTGCATAGTAAGTATGCCAAAAGATAAGTTGGTTGTTTTACAAGGCTTAAAAAACTACATCGTAGTCGAATCTAACGATACGCTATTAGTTTGTAAAAAAGAAGATGAGCAAAAAATAAAGCAATTTGTAACAGATATTAAAATTGAGAAAGGCGAGAAGTTCGTTTAGAAGATTAATCGTTTTAAAAAAAAGGGAAAGCTATGCTTTCCCTTTTTTTTAATAATCTGCTGTACTATAATTTGTATTGCTTTTTACAATAACCTTAATATTTCGATCAGGTGCTGAATTCAGTCTAAAGTTGTCTATTATCTCATAAACGTCATAATCTACACGAACTGAATCAGTAATATCTATTGTAATCTCTGTTCCATCAGGAAGACCATCTAATTCTTTCAAAATTGCTCCTTTATTTAAAAAGGTTACCTCCTCAGCTAAGGTCATTTCAACATGATGAACTTTTGTATCTGACTCTTTAATGTGCATAAAATGAGAATTTTTATAACTACCTCTAACAAGGTAAAAGATAGATACGGCAACCCCAAGCGCTATTCCCGTAAGTAAATCTGTAAAGACAATACCAATCAAGGTAACTACAAATGGAAAAAATTGCTTAGAACCTAGTTTATACATTTGCCTAAACAAACTAGGTTTAGCTAATTTATAGCCAACAATAAATAGAATACTAGCCAATACTCCTAAAGGAATATAATTTAAAATATTTGGAACGAATATTACACTAATCAGTAACAGAAAGCCATGCATGATACCTGATAATTTTGTTCTTCCACCCGATTGAATATTTGCTGAACTTCTAACAATTACCTGTGTTATTGGTAGACCTCCAATAAAACCAGAAACAATATTTCCAGCACCTTGAGCAAGCAATTCTCGATTAGTAGGTGTTACTCTTTTTTTAGGATCCAATTTATCAGTTGCTTCAACACTTAAAAGGGTCTCTAAACTCGCTACCACCGCCATAGTAAAAGCAATAACATAAATATTTTTGTTCGTTATAAATGAAAAATCCGGTAAGCTAAACTGATTAAAAAATGAATTCATATCACTAGCTACCGGCACAGTTACTAAATGCTCGGCGGAAATTGACCAAGACGGGAAGTAGCTATTTGTAATTATTTCATAGCTTATACCAAATGCAACAGCAACCAATGGTCCTTGAATAATGGTAAAGATTTTCCCTTTCTTACTTAAAATATTATCCCAAACCAATAAAATAATTAGAGAGACTACCGAAACTAAAACTACAGGAGGAGAGATATAATCTACCATTTTTACTAACTCTGTGAATGTGTTCTCCCCATCAGGTTGAAAGAAATTTAAGTCCCCTTCATAATCTTTATCGTAACCAAAGGCATGAGGAATTTGCTTCAAAATAATAATTAATCCTATACCCGAAAGCATACCTTTAATAACAGAAGATGGAAAAAAATATCCGATAATTCCAGCCTTTAAGAATCCTAGGAATAGCTGAATAACTCCTGCTATAATAACTGCTAATAAAAAGCCTTCATAAGAACCGAGTTCTTGGATGGAACTAAAAACAATAACCGCTAACCCTGCGGCCGGTCCGCTTACTCCTAGTGCCGAACCACTAAGTGATCCAACAACAATACCTCCAACGATCCCGGCAATTAAACCTGAAAAGAGAGGTGCGCCACTGGCTAGTGCTATTCCTAGACATAGAGGAAGAGCAACAAAAAACACAATAATACTCGAAGGGAAATCGTGCTTGATTTCTTTAAAAAAACTCATAATAATATAATTTAAAAACGGGGAAAGCCATTAAAAATGACTGAGAATAAATTGTCGAAATATATTATTATGCTTTCGGTGGTGGGGTATCGACCTCAGCAATGAGGTTATTTTTGAAATAAAGATGGTTATGAAAAGCTGTAGATATTAAGTGTTCGTAATCTTCCATTACAAAATTATAATTCACTATTTCTTTCTCACTCTTATCCTCAGGTTCTTCATTTGTTTTAGTTTCAGACTCTTCTTCAAGAGTAAGATTAATTGACAAATGAGAACCCTCAAATAAATAGGATAAACTTTGAATACCACCTAAGCCGACAAAACTTAGAAGTGATAAAGCCAACATGAAGTATGCTTTTTTTATAATCAACTTTTATAACTCTTAAAAACAAATTTAATGCTAAGAGTAAGTATTTTCCAAACTGTTTAACGCAAAACCAACTATTTATCGCTTTCGTTTAACAAAATTTGCATTTTAAGTAGCTCTCCGTCCTTCGTTCCTAGGAATGCAACAGAAGAATTTGGAGCAAATTGAAGTGTATTAACATTATTCTCACCAATTTTTTCCCAAGTCACCCCATGGTCATATGATAAATCTATACCATTTAAACCGGCACTAAGCCAAGAATCTATTTTATTTGAATAATCTATTACCGAACGATAACCATTAGCCCTGCCAGTAGTTCTAACCCAAGATTTACCATCATTAAGTGATACAATAGGATAATGACTTGAATCAGGTTTAGTGTAATCGCCGCCTACTGCCATAATTTCTCCATTACCGGAGGAGGCAATTGAATAAATTCCACAGGAAGAACATCCATGCATCATTGGAGTAGATTTTGCTTTCCACATAAGACCATTTATAGATGAAAAAACACGTGAATTTTCTCCACCAAAACCGATAAAAAATCTACCACTTCGGCTTATTGCAATGCACGAACCACTAGCTGCAAAGGCATTCTCAACAGCAAATGGTTTTGGTACATCATTAGAATCAATTCTAGTCCAAGAATCTCCTCCATTACTCGTTCTAAAAATCAAGTGTCTCCCTTTTAGTTGATCACCCATAATTATCCCAAGATTCTCATTCTTAAAAGCTATAGAGTTTATAAAAGCTGCTGAATCTTCGTTTTCATAAACCAAGTTCCAAGAAACTCCTGCATTATTAGTTTTATATACTCTATCAGGAAAACCTGCACTAGCAATTATTGCTGAATTTGCTGAAAAAGCATGAATAGATCTAAAATCAAGTGAATCATTATCAGGAGGAGGAATTAAACTCCATGTTTTGCCCCCGTCAACAGTTCTTAAAATGCTACCTTTTGCTCCACTTAACCAAGCTAAATCTTCACTTAGAACAGAGATACCTCTTAAACTGGTTTCTACAGGGCTGTTTAATTTTTCTATTTGAATGCCCAATTCAATCTCCTGACTCAATCTTTGATCCAGTTTAGTAGATCTTCCATATGAAATTAACACTAGTGCAAGTAAAAATGTACTAATTAACCTCATAATTATTTTTAATAAAAATTTTAATTGCAGCCTCTAATTCAGCTTCATTTTGAAAAATTATTGCCCTTAACTTGCCATTCTTTAAACTGATGTTCAATTTATAAATGTTGAAATATTGCTTTGATTTTATCTCAACTATATCCTCTCTGTAAAGCTCATTAGCTGAAGTCCTTTTGATTTGAAGTAAAAACCCAACAATAGAAGCACCACCCACTAAAAACCATAAGACATTTAACCAATGGTTTAAAGGCTTATCAGAACCCAATAAAAATACAGTTGAATTAAAAAAGTTAATCCCTAGAAGAAAGTAAATCATTCGCATTGCATTCTTATTCTTGTCTTTCACAAGTATTATATCCTCTTGAAAAGTTATCTCAGCCATATCAATTTTTGTAAATAAAAAAGCCGATTCAATTAAAAATCAAATCGGCTTAAAGATAAGTATAGATTTTCCTATTTCAAGGACCCGATCATTTTAGAAGGATCTACCCAAGAATCGAATTCCTCACTAGATAAGTAACCTAAGTTTATTGCTTCCTCTTTCAAAGTAGTACCATTTTCGTGAGCTGTTTTAGCAATCTTTGATGCTTTATCATAACCAAAATGGGTATTTAATGCTGTAACTAGCATTAATGAATTATTCAAATTCTGTCTGATGTTAGCTTCGTTTGGCTCAATTCCTACAGCACAATTATCATTAAAAGAAACACATGCGTCTCCAATTAATCTTGCAGACTCTAATAAATTTTGAGCCATCATTGGCTTAAATACATTTAATTCAAAATGACCATTCATTCCTCCTGCAGCAACTGCCATGTCATTTCCAACTACTTGCGCACAAACCATGGTTAAAGCCTCTGCTTGCGTTGGGTTTACTTTTCCCGGCATAATTGAAGAGCCCGGCTCATTTGCAGGAATGTTTAATTCTCCAATTCCACATCTTGGACCAGATGCTAGTAAACGAATATCGTTTCCAACCTTCATTAAACTCACAGCCATTTGCTTTAAAGCTCCGTGAGTTTCTACAATTGCATCGTGAGCAGCTAATGCCTCAAATTTGTTTTCTGCCGAAACGAATGGAAGCTTAGAGAATTCGGCGATTTTTTTTGCCACTAGCTCTGAGTAACCTTCAGGGGTATTAATTCCAGTACCAACAGCCGTTCCGCCTAATGCTAGTTCAGAAAGATGATCCAGTGTATTTCTTAACGCCTTTAAGCCATGATTTAATTGAGAAACATAGCCAGAGAATTCTTGACCTACTGTTAATGGCGTTGCATCCATTAAGTGAGTTCTACCAATCTTAACAACATTCATGTACTGATCAGCTTTTGCTTGTAAAGTGTCTCTAAGTTTCTCGACACCCGGAATAGTAGTTTCTATTACCATTTTATAGCATGCGATATGCATACCCGTAGGGAAAGTATCATTTGAGGACTGAGATTTATTAACATCATCATTAGGATGAATAAAGCGGTCTCCTTCACCTAATTTATTTCCAGCAATAACGTGTGCTCTATTGGCAATTACTTCATTGGTATTCATATTTGACTGAGTACCAGAGCCTGTTTGCCAAATCACTAATGGAAACTGATCATCTAACTTTCCTTCTAGGATTTCATCGCAAACTTTAGAGATTAAATCTCTTTTTTCACTAGCCAAAACTCCTAATTCACAATTGGTATGAGCAGCTGCCTTTTTTAAATAAGCAAAGCCATAAATAATTTCTAATGGCATTTGTTGCTTCGTTCCACCAATCTTAAAGTTGTTTCTAGATCGTTCTGTTTGAGCACCCCAATACTTATCAGCAGGTACTTTTACGTCACCCATGGTGTCTTTCTCAATTCTGTATTCCATTTTAGTATTTAATTTTGTATTGAATTTATATGATGTGTTCAGCAATTTTGCTTAAAATTGCAAAGCAATTTATTTAACTATTATGACAGCAGGTTTTTTACTTTTCTTAGCTATTTTCTCTTTAGCATTTTGGGTTTTATTATTCCTTTCTGCTTTTGCTTTGCCTTATGCAATAACAATGTATGTTATTGATAAATTGAAAGGCAATAAAGAGGAAGAAGCAGAAGAAGCTTAAAGCATACTTTCGACATTCTCCGGCGGCCTTCCTAAGACTGCCTTATTATTTTTTACCACTATTGGTCTTTCTATTAATTTAGGGTTTTCGATCATTATTTGAATCCATTCTTCTTCTCCAAAAGACTTTCCTTTAAGATTTTCCTTAAAGTAAGGTTCTGTTTTTCTTACAATCTCCTCAGCCTTCATATTCAACTTCATCAGAATATCTTTAAGCTCAGCAGTAGTTGGAATATTTTTTAAATACTCTACTATTTCAGGTTCTATTCCACTGGTTCTTATAATTTCTAATGTCTCACGACTTTTTCGACATCTTGGATTATGATATATTTTCATTCTATTTTTTTAATTTCTTTGACCAAACTCCATTAAATAGGCTTTAATGAAATCATCTATTTCTCCATTCATTACAGCATCAACATTTGATGTTTCGTGATTAGTTCTTACATCCTTAACCATTTTGTAAGGTTGCATAACATAGTTTCGTATCTGCGAGCCCCACTCTATTTTCATCTTATTGTCCTCTATCTCGGCTCGCTTCTCTAGCTTCTTTCTCATTTCTAACTCAAACAACTGGGATTTAAGCAATTGCATAGCCTTCTCCTTGTTTCCTAATTGTGAACGAGATTCTGTATTGTCAATAATAATTCCTGATGGCTTGTGTGTTAAACGAACTCCAGTTTCTACCTTGTTTACATTTTGTCCACCTGCACCACCAGACCTAAAAGTATCCCAAGAAATATCTCCAGGGTTTATTTCTATTTCTATGGTTTCGTCAACTAAAGGGTAAACATAAACAGAGGCAAAAGATGTATGTCTTTTGGCATTCGAATCAAACGGAGAAATACGAACCAAACGATGCACCCCATTTTCTCCTTTCAAATATCCAAATGCAAACTCTCCTTCAATTTCTAAGGTAACCATTTTAACTCCAGCTACATCTCCATTTTGAAGGTCAAGTTCTTTAATCTTCATTCCATTTTTTTCGCCCCACATTAAATACATACGCATTAACATAGAAGCCCAATCACAGCTCTCAGTCCCACCAGCACCTGCTGTAATTTGCAGAACAGCACTTAAAGAATCTTCTTCGGCACTGAGCATATTCTTAAACTCTAAATCTTCAACATGCGTGGTTGCTTTATTAAAAGCAGCCATAACCTCAGCTTCTGTAGCACCTTCCTCTTTATAAAACTCGTAAATCACTTCTAGATCTTCAACCGATGTTTTTGCGGCCTTATAACCATCTGTCCAGATCTTTTTATTTCGAATTTGCTTTAGCAGGATTTCAGCTTCTTTAGGATTATCCCAAAAATCAGGCAAATGGCTTCGTTGTTCTTCTTCAGAAATCTCAATTAATTTGTCATCAATATTCAAATAAGTGCGCAAGGATTCTACTCTTGCCATTAGCTCTTTTATTTGATCTTGAGTTATCATAAAATGATTGATTTTGACTTCAAAGATAATCTTTAGAAAGTGAATTAATCTCTTTACCAGTCATCAAAATTTAACAATTTATAGTCCAACTTGTATTTAATTTTGTAGCTCCATTATTTAAAATAAATGAAGAAACAATTACTTACTATCCTATTGTTATTTGTTCTAGCCTTTAGTTATGGACAGTCCGTCTTACCTCCGAACTTGTTGTCTCCAAGTAACAATGCTCCAAACAGAGATGTATCTATTCGACTGGATTGGGCAGTTGCAATAAACAACCAAGGTTATCTTGTTGAGATTGACACGAATCAAAACTTTAATACAGGAGCATTTCAAACGGTAACAACTTCAAATTCAAATCAAAATTTTACACACCTTAGATTTGGAACGACTTATTATTGGAGAATTGCAACTGTGGGCGCTTCAGGAAACTCAGCTTGGTCACCTACTTGGAGTTTCACCACTACTGATCAGGTTAACTTAGCTTCACCTGCTAATAATTCTACGCTTCAATCAGTAAACCCAGTTATAGTTTGGTCAAATATTTTAGGTAACAATGGTTATATTTTTGAATTTGACACTGTACAAACATTCAATTCTAATCTAATAATAAGTTCAACTACTTCTGCCAGTGATGTAAGAGAGCCAACCGGAGCTTTAAGGTTTGGGACACAGTATTATTGGAGAGTAGCTGCAACAACTGCAGGAGATACTAGTCAATGGTCAACTGTCAGAACATTTTTTACAAGCGATCAACTTAGCCTAAGCACACCGTCAAATGGGCCTATAGATAGAGACGTTACAGAAACATTAAACTGGAGTTCTTTTGCAGGAATTACAGAATACCTCTTCCAAGTTGGTACTAATTCAACTTTTAACTCGCCCTTATTATTCAATGGAAACTCTACCTCTAGTTTTTCTGCCTCTAGTGTAAGCAATTTACGATTTGGTACTACTTATTATTGGAGAGTTGCTGCTGTAAATTCTGCAGACACTTCAATGTGGTCAAGCTTTTTTACCTTTTCTACCCTTGACCAAGCAAATCTTATTTCACCTTCCAACGGATCTATCGATAGAGAGGTTACTCAGGTGTTAAATTGGAGTTCTGTTTCTGGAAATTCTGGATACCTATATCAAGTTGATACGATTCAATCTTTTAATTCTCCTGCTCTTGTTAATGGAACTTCATCGACTAACTCATCGAATGCGAGTATTAACAACCTAAGGTTCGGAACAACATATTATTGGCGAGTAGCCATTAAAAATGCGGTTGATACGTCTATATGGTCAAATACTTTTTCGTTTACTACAATTGATCAAGCAATTCTAAATTCACCACCTAATGGATCTTCAAATAGATCAGTCTCCGAAACAATAGACTGGGTTTCTTCTTCAGGGAACACAGGGTATATTTATCAGATTGATACAGTTCCAACTTTTAATTCCGCTGCTCTTGTTAATGGAACTTCTTCAACTAATTTTTCTCAGGCAACGGTAAATAATTTAAGATATGGAACAACCTACTATTGGCGAGCGGCAATTAAAAATACCACCGATACATCAATGTGGTCTAGTATCTTTTCTTTTACAACAATTAACAAACCAATATTAGTATCACCAAGCAATGGAAGTACGATTTATAGAGATAACACTGCACTAGATTGGTTAAATCTACAAGGAAGCACCGGATATCTTTATCAATTAGATACAACTACAAGTTTTAATTCTAATTTATTATTGTCAGCAAGTCGCAATGCGAGTAGCTCTCAAACTTCGGTAAGTAATCTAAGATTTGGCACTAGCTATTATTGGCGTGTTTCATCATTTAATGGAGTTGATACCAGTGAATGGTCTTTGATCGGGAACTTTAATACACTAGATCAGTTAATACTTACCTCACCAAGCAATGGTGCAACGAACCAATTTTCAAGTCTAGATTTAGATTGGACCGGCTTTATTGGACAGACTGGATTTATTTATGAATTGGATACTAATTCAAACTTTAATTCTCCATTGTTTGAGAATGGATCAGTTTCTAATACATCCCAAGTTACAATTAGTAATTTAAGATATGGAACGAGCTATTTTTGGAGAGTTGCAGCAATAAATTCAACAGATACCAGCGATTGGTCGACCATTAGAAATTTTACAACTTTACACCAAGTAAATTTAGTTAGTCCAGCAAATAACTCAATAAATAGAGGAGTTTCAACCAATTTAGATTGGAGCAGCACAACTGGAAGAACTGCATATTTGTATCAAATTGATACTAGTCCCAGCTTTAATTCCATCAACTTAATTAATGACACAACAGCTCCCAGTTCTTCTCAAATAAGAATTAACTTTTTATACGGTACAAAGTATTATTGGAGAGTAGCTGTAAAAAACGCGGTAGACATTTCTAACTGGTCTGCAACATGGAATTTTACAACCCTTCATCAACTTGGAACTCCTAGCTTAGTTTCTCCAGCAAATGGAGCCATGTTGAACCCTTTTATTAATTCTGTTTTTGATTGGGATACGCTGAATAACTCAAATAGCTATGACATACAGGTCAGTGAATTATCAGATTTTTCTAGCCTGTTCTTAAGCAATTCCACTTCAATTACTCAAGACAGTTTAGGACCGTTTACTCCAAACAATACTTATTATTGGAGAGTAAGAGCTAGAAACAGCTTAGGTGCCTCTCCTTGGTCTATTACTCGAAGTTTTGTTGCTAATTTAGGAGTTGGATTAAGAGAAGTAGAAAACAGTAAGATTGAATTATTTCCAAATCCTACAAGTGATTACTTTACAATTAAGTCAGAAAAGGAAATACTGCTTAGGATTTATTCTTTAGATGGAAAATTGGTAAGACAAGAAAAGATAACAAAACAATCGAATGAGATTGACGTCTCGAATTTAAATTCGGGAATCTATTCTCTTATAATTGAATCTGATACTAATCAGTTTGTTACTAAACTGATCAAAAAATAGCATGAGAAAAATACTCAAAATAACATCAATTTTATTTATTCTAATACTATGTAGTAAGGAATTAGAGGCTCAAAACTACAAATCAAGCCAACAACTTGTAGCCCAGGATAAAGACGAGGATGGAAGGTTTGGTGAAGAGGTATTTATGTATGGCAAATGTGCACTAGTAGGTGCACGATACTCAGAAAGAGATTTTAGTGGAAGTATTCCGTCTACCAAAGCTGGTGCAGCATATTTATTTGAAAGAGATAGTTTAGGAGATTGGAGACAAATCCAAAAATTTAGTGCTTGGGATCGAGAGCAATTTGATGAATTTGGAGCAGCTATTATAATGGATAGTAATTATATTGTAATTGGCTCACCCAAGGAGGATGACGATGAGATTGCAATAAATACTAGAAATCTTGCAGGGTCCGTTTATATTTATAAACGAAATGGAAACAACTGGACGTACCAACAAAAGATAGTCGCAAGCGATAGAGATGGCGGAGATAACTTTGGATCTTCAGTAGCTATTTGGAACGATTATATAATTGTTGGTGCTCCAAACGAAGATAACAATATTGCCGGAATTAATGGATTTGCAAATGCAGGCTCAGTTTACTTTTTCAAACTAAACAATTCTACAAATACATGGAATGAAATTCAAAAAGTTGTTCCAAGTGATAGGGCAGTTGGAGATAACTTTGGTTATGAAGTATTATTTGCAAACGGAGATGCAATTATTTCCTCTCCTGGAAATAGTATGTTAGATACAGGAGGAGTAAATACGGTTAATAATGCTGGTAGTGTCTATTCTTTTCGATTAGATACCGCAAATAATTGGACCGAAATGCAACAATTCAGTCACCCAGATAGAAATACAAATGATTCTTTAGGAGTTAGTATATCCGCTTGGAGAAACGAGCTAATTGCGGGTTCTCCTTATCAGGATTTAAATAACCAAGGTTCAAATACACTAAATAACTCTGGAGCAGCATACTACTTTAAACAAGATAGCTTATTGCAATGGCAATTTATTCAAAAAGTATCCGCTTCTGATAGAAAATCTAATAGCCAATTCGGAAAATCAGTTTCGATTTATGACCAATCTATAATTATTGGAGCTCCTTTTGAAATAAATAATGAAAACGATTCTATTTCAATGACGGATGCCGGAGCTGCTTATGTTTTTAACAGAAATGGGAGCCAGTGGATTGAAAGTCAGAAACTAGTTGCATTTGACAGAGACACGAGTGATAATTTTGGTTGGGCAGCTTCTACATTCAATAACAAGTTTGTAATAGGAGCTTATACAAAAGATTATTTGCCTTGGTTTCCTCAATGGCATAATGAAGTTGGTTCTATATTTTTTATGGAAGAATGTATCACTCCAAGTATAACTCAATCTGGTTTGACCCTAACGGCTCAATCATCTTCAGGAAATTTTCAGTGGTTAAATTGCAACAACGGATATGCTATATTACCAAACGATACATTACAAACCTATACAGTAAGTTCAAATGGCTCTTATGCCGTTGAAATAAGAAAGAATGGTTGTATAGATACTTCTGCCTGCTTGCAGGTAATTGGAGTCGGATTGGAAGAACTTCAAACGAGTTCTATCTCTGTATTTCCAAACCCAACTGAAGAGGTATTGACTATTAATACCAAAGAGCAATTTGAATTTAGGGTATTTGACATTAAAGGAACTTTGCAAAATGTTAAACCTTTAAACAAGCAAAGATTAGACCTTTCAAACTTAGCTTCTGGCATTTACTTTTTAGAGCTAATTCTAGAAAATGACACGAAACGGATTAAGTTGATTAAGAAGTAATTCTTATCTGAAGAAATTGATAGCCGTTAAATATTTAACGGCTATTTTTATATAACCATGTCAAGCAACCCAAACATACACGACATACTTGCCCAATATTGGGGCTATACTGATTTTCGCTCTAAACAAGAGGAAATCATTAATACTGCACTTAAAGGTAAGGACACTTTGGCTTTACTTCCAACAGGCGGAGGAAAATCCATTTGCTTTCAAGTGCCTGCCATGGCAAAAGAGGGTATTTGTTTGGTTATTTCTCCTCTAATCGCTTTAATGCAAGACCAAGTTTATAACCTAAAGCAGAAAGGGATTAAGGCCTTGGCTATAACTTCTGCCATGAGCAGAAGAGAAATTGATATTGCTTTGGATAATGCAGCATATGGTGATTACAAATTCCTTTATGTTTCTCCCGAACGTTTGGAAACCGAAATTTTTAAAGCGAGGGTAGCCAAAATGAATGTAAACCTTGTTGCAGTTGATGAAGCACATTGTATTTCTCAATGGGGTTATGATTTTAGGCCGGCTTATTTGAATATTGCGAAACTTAGAAAAACTCTTAATGACACTCCTTTTTTAGCTTTAACGGCAACGGCAACCCCAAAGGTTGTAGACGACATTCAGGATAAACTTGAGTTTAAAAAGAAGCATGTAATTCAGAAAAGCTTTGAGCGAAGCAACTTAGCATATGTTGTTGTAAAAGAAGAAGACCAACTGGGTAAAATGCTAAAGGTTATCGATGGCGTTAAAGGAACAGGCATAGTCTACGCAAATAGCAGAAAGAAAACGAAAGAGATTGCTTCCTTTCTTTTAGAACATAAAATCTCAGCAGACTTTTATCATGCCGGTTTAGGTCATGAAGCTAGAAAGCAAAAACAAGAGAATTGGATCAATAACAGAACACAAATTATTGTTGCAACCAATGCTTTTGGAATGGGAATTGACAAACCTGATGTTCGATTTGTAATTCATTTGGACGCTCCTGAATCTTTAGAAGCCTATTTTCAGGAAGCTGGAAGAGCAGGCAGAGATGGAAGAAAAAGTTATGCCGTATTAATCGTCGGCCCTTCAATGCTAAACGACTTAAAAGCAAGAGTTGAAAAAGGTTTTCCTAAAATCGAGGAAATCAAAAAAACATATTTAACACTGAGTAATTACCTTCAAATACCAATTAATGGAGGAGAGAACCAAAGTTATTCTCTTGACTTGGCAGACTATTGTAAAAGATACAAACTCGACTTATTTGAAACTTATCACAGTTTACACTTCTTAGAAAAGGAGGGTTATCTTTCTCTTTCCGAAAACTTTTCTGTTCCCTCTCGAATTCATGTAAGCATTAAAAAAGACGACTTGTACAAGTTTCAGGTATCAAATAAAAAATACGATAACTTTCTAAAAACTTTACTTAGAACTTACGGTGGGCTTTGTGATGATTTTGTAAAAATAAACGAACAACAAGTCGCCCAGAATGCTAAAATTTCAGTTACTCAGGTTATAGAAATTTTAAACCGCTTACAAGAACTTGAAGTGTTGGAATATGAAGAAAAGTCTAACCTACCGAAGGTAACTTTTACTAAACCAAGGTTAGATGAAAAGGCGCTTCGTATAAGTAAAGAAACCTACCATAATCGTAAAAAAATTGCTTTTAAGAAACTAGATGCCGTTGTGGAGTATGCTGATTCTACAGACAAATGCAGAAACCAATTATTACTGCGATACTTTGGAGAAGAAATAAGCAAAAGGTGCGGAATATGTGATTATTGTCTTTTACAAAAACAAAAAGATCTAAGCCCTGAAGATTTTGATGCCATTGAAGAAGAGCTAAAAAACCTTATTCCTGAAAAAGGAATATTATTGAAAGAAGTAACTCGCACAATAAAAACGTATAAAGAAGAACAGGTTTTGGAAGTTATAAAGTTTTTAGCAGATAATGGGAAACTGAAGGTTAAGGCGGGATTGGTAATTAGTAATTGATAATTATCAATTACTAATTAAAGTAATAAACTCTTCCTCCGAAATCATTTCAACACCTAGTTTATCAGCTTTCTCTTTTTTAGCAGGCCCCATTTTATCGCCTGCAATTAGGTAATCTGTTTTACTTGAAATAGAACCAACATTTTTTCCTCCATGATCTTCAATTGCTTGTTTAAGCTCATTTCTAGAATATTGCATAAACACTCCTGAAACAACAAAAGACTTTCCTGCAAAAATATCTGACACACTTGTATTTTCTTGTTCTATTATCTCCATTTGTATACCGTGCCTTTTCAACTCTTCAATTAACTCCTGGTTCTTTTCTGGTTCTATAAAGCCTATAATGCTTTCAGCAATCTTATCTCCTATTTCATCAACAGCCACTAGCTCTTCGAAATTTGCCTGCATAATTGCATCCAAACTTTTAAAATGCTTGGCCAATTTTTTGGCAACAGTTTCTCCAACATACCTAATTCCAATAGCAAAAAGCACGCGTTCAAATGGTATTTGTTTCGAGTTCTCTACCCCTGCAATTAAATTATTTACCGATTTTTCAGCCATCCTTTCTAGCGGTAATAAATCCTCTTTTTTTAGTCGATAGATATCCGAAACATTACGAATTAAGCCGGCATCAAATAGTTGCTCTACAGTTTCTTCGCCTAAGCCATCAATATCCATGGCTTTTCGCGAGATAAAATGAGCCATCTTGCCTTTTATTTGAGGAGGGCAGCCAGCTTCATTCGGGCAATAATGCTTTGCCTCGCCCTCGATTCGAATTAGTTCCGTGTCACATTCAGGGCATGTATTTCGATAAATAGTTTCTTTTGAATCTGCAGGTCTTTTCGATAAATTAACCCCTACTACCTTTGGTATAATCTCTCCCCCCTTTTCAACTTGTACCAAATCTCCTTCGCGGATATCTAGCTTAGCTATTTGATCTGCATTATGCAATGAAGCACGTTTTACAGTTGTCCCTGCTAATAAAACAGGCTCTAAATTAGCCACGGGAGTTATCGCTCCAGTACGTCCAACTTGGTAAGTAATTTCATTCAATCTAGTTTCTACCTGTTCGGTTTGGTATTTATATGCAATTGCCCATCTTGGACTTTTGGCCGTAAAACCTAACTCCTCTTGGGCATCTAAATCATTTACCTTTATTACGATTCCATCAATTTCAAAATCCAATTCATGTCGGTGCTCTCCCCAATAGTCAATGAACTCAAAAATTTCATCAATGCTATTGCATTTTCTTATTAGCTTTTTATCCTCAGTTGGCGCTTTAAACCCCCAAGAGTTTGCGGCTAACACATTCTCTAAATGACCATTAAAAGGAAGGTTTTCTCCTAAAACATAATATAAATAACAATCTAATTTACGTTCAGCTACTATGGCCGAATCTTGCATTTTAAGTGTTCCAGAAGCAGCATTTCTAGGATTAGCTAAAGTTGCTTCTCCTGAGGCTTCTCTTGTTTCGTTTAACTTTTTAAATACAGATAAAGGATAAAAAATCTCTCCCCTAATTTCAAATTCATTTGGAAAGTCACCTTGTAATACCATCGGAATTGTTCGTATAGTTTTTACATTGGTCGTAATGTCATCTCCTTTAGAGCCATCTCCACGAGTTACTGCTCGATGAATTTTTCCATTTTTATAAGAAATTCCAATAGCTACACCATCGTATTTTAGTTCGCAGATATAGGCTACTTTTTTTCCTAAAATCTTTTGTACTCGTTCATCAAATTCAGTCAACTCTTCTCGACTATAACTATTAGCCAAGGATAGCATGGGATATTTATGAACCACATTCTCAAACTTTTTGGTAACCTCTCCCCCAACTCTTTTTGTAGGAGAATTTTCATCTGCAAATTCAGGATATTTATCCTCAAGTTCTTGAAGCTCTTTAAGCAACATATCAAAGTCATAATCACTAATTATTGGGGCGTCTTCATTATAATATCTATAATTATGCTGTCTTAATTCTTCACTTAATTCTTCTATCCTCTTTTTAGCTTCCATTGCAATTGACAAGTTTTCGATAGCTTTAAAATTATTAATTCAGAAGCATTTCAACTATATTTATTCCAACTAATAATCCACAATGAAATTCGCAGATAAATACACCAAATTATTCCAATATTTACTGCCAGCTCCATTTACAATTGCTGTTGTATTAAGCTTTATAACTTTCTTAATTGCATTCTTTTTTACAAAAGAACCAGAGCTAAGTAATACTGAATATTTTGTTGAATTATTAGGTTATTGGGAAAACGGATTGTGGAACAATGGACTCATGGTTTTTGCAATGCAAATGATGCTAATGTTGGTACTCGGACATGTTTTAGCATTAACTCCATTTGTAGAAAAGTGTATAAATCAAATAACTAGGTTTGCTAACAATACAGCTAATGCAGCTTTGCTTGTTAGCTTTTTTACCATTTTGGTTGCTTTTTTTAATTGGGGTTTAGGATTAATCTTCGGTGCTATACTAGCACGAAAAATCGCTGAACATGCATTAAGGAATAATATTAAAATAAACTATCCTCTAATTGGAGCGGCAGGCTATGTTGGTTTAATGGTTTGGCATGGAGGAATCAGTGGTTCTTCTTTAACCAAACTTGCGGAGAACGGACATTTAAATCAAATGATGAATGGAATACTTAATGATTCTCAACTAAGTAGTTTACCCAATCAAATAGATTTTTCTCAAACTGTATTCTCAGGAATCAATATTTATTCTTCGATTTGTATTCTGATTATTATTCCCTTAGCATATTACCTTTTAGGCCGAGACAAGAGTCATGATGCTATTCCAAAACTAAAAATCAATATAAATCATTCTGAATTAGTGAATTCAAAGTTTGAAGGTGCCGAGCGATTAGATCATTCTAAAATTCCTGCATTTGTTTTTGGTTTAACGATTATTAGCTATGCCATATATAAAATTTTTATTCATCCCAACCCAAGCAATCTTGGTTTCATAACTCCAAATTATATCAACTTTTTGCTATTAGGTTTTGGAGTGACGCTGCATCAAAATTTCATACAGTTTTTAAAAGCAATTAACCAAGCTATTTCAGGAGCAGCCGGAATCCTGATTCAATTCCCCTTGTATTTTGGAATAATGGGAATTATGAAAAGCTCTGGTTTGGTTCAAGATTTATCTGGTTTTTTTGTTAGCATCTCAAACGAAACGACTTTCCCAATTTATACCATGATTAGTGCAGGAATTGTTAATGTTTTTGTTCCTAGTGGAGGAGGGCAATGGGCAGTTCAAGGACCAATAATTGTTCAAGCAGCAGAAGTATTAGGAGTTTCATTACCTAAATCGATATTAGCATTGGCCTATGGAGATCAATTAACCAACATGTTACAACCCTTTTGGGCCTTACCATTATTGGGAATTACAGGACTTAAAGCAAAAGAAATTTTACCTTATACCTTATTCATTATGCTAATTGGAAGTTTAATCTATTTGAGTGCCTTGTTACTCTTTTAACTACAGGTTCAAACTTTTTACTCCTTTGGTATCAAAAGCATCTCTTAAGCCATTACCTAAAAGTACAAATGACAATACAAGTAGAAAGATTGCAATACCAGGAAAAATAGCCAAATAAGCATCACCAGTAATTATATAGCCTTTATGCTCACTGATCATTTTTCCCCACGTGGCTTGTGGAGGTTGAGCACCAAGACCAAGAAAACTAAGTCCTGCTTCAATTAAGATTGCAGCGGCAAAATTAGCGGCTGAAATTACGATTACTGGCCCTGTAATATTTGGAATTATATGTTTTAGTATTATTCTAAAGTCAGAGTATCCTAATGATTTTCCAGCCTCAATATATTCCATCTCTCTAATACCAATTACTTGACCTCTAACGACTCTAGCTACTTCTACCCACATAGTAAGACCAACCGCAACAAAGACTTGCCAGAAGCCCTTGCCTAGAGCTAGGCTAATCGCTATTACAAGTAATAAAGTAGGAATTGACCAAACAACATTTATAAACCACATAATAAGGTCATCTAATTTACCGCGATAAAAACCTGCAATTGCGCCTAAACTAATTCCAATTACAAGTGAAATTAGAATGGAGATAAAGCCAACGGTAAAAGATATCCATGTTCCTGCCATTAACCTGCTTAGCATATCTCGTCCATAGCGGTCTGTTCCTAGCCAAAAATATTCCTTGGTAATTGACTCCTCTAAAGTTTTACCAAATAGTTCCTCCTTATTTACCTTTATAAATTCTCCATCATTGGGTTCATTGCCAGTATATTTTTCAGCCAATACATACCCCTCCTTTCCTTTAGCAGAATAAATTGGAATTGATTTATAATTCTTATCAAATCCAAAGAGCCAAGCATCAGTAAAGTCTTGATCAACTTCATGTTTTAATTGTAACATTTCTACTGAAAAGCCAGGTGATTTTCTAGCCAACTCAATATGTTGATTATTTGCTTTAGAACTGGAATCGGGTCTTACAAAAGGCCCCAAAATAGCAATAAGTAAAAAGACAGATATAACGATAATACCTAAAAGACTTAACTTGTTGCCGGTTAGCTTTTTCCAAGCTAAACCTGTAGGAGATATATTATTATGTTGACTCAATGTTTTATACTTTCCTTCCTTTCCAAGTAGGTTTATAAATCAAAGATAGTAAAGCAATCCCTACTGAATAAAATGGGTACAAGAAAGATAACAACAATGAATTGAGGAATATTTTCTGAACTCCAATCCAGTTTTTAGCTGATAATAGTAGAAAAAAGTCAAGAGTTATTTTTGTTCCAAAAAGTGCTAAAAACCATATTAAATTTGACAAATTTATTAGCACATAAAGCAAGCAAACTAGCAAAGTGATATTGGTTGCAAACACAACCAAACCGATTAAGATTGTAAATAAATCTTTGTAAGCCTTAGACTTCGCAGCCCAACGGATTCGTTGTTCAATAAAGGATTTCAAATTTCTTGGTGCAGAGGAAAACACCAAAGCTTTATGATTAGCAACAAAACTCATTTTACATGACTTCGACTTACAAGCATGCAAAAAGAAAACATCGTCTCCTGAAGCAATTTGGCTATTATTTTCATAAGGCTTGAACTCGTCATAAAGCGCTTTTGTAAAACCTAGATTTGCTCCATTACACATGAACGGCTTGTTGATTCCAAAACCACCTGAAGTACTTGCTATTAAAGCAGCAAACTCAAGTTGAATAAGTTGACCTAGAGTTGAATTCTCGGAACTTAAACTGACAGGACCTGAAATAAATCTTGAGTCTGTTATTACAAATTGCATTACCATAGAGCTAACCCAATCAGTGTCCAGCCAACAATCAGCATCGGTTGTTAAAATAAATTCCCCATAAGAACTATTAATTCCAAAATCCAAAGCATTCTTTTTGCCTTCTGAATTCTGCAAATCTAGAATCTTGTACCGAAATGAAGACTTAGTTAATGCTTTTTCTAATAACTCTTTTCCTTTATCTTTTGAGTGATCATTAACAAAAACAAAATCTAATAATTCACTTGGATAATCTTGGTTTAAAAGTGATTTAACTAACCTTTCAAGGTTGCTCGCTTCGTCCTTAAATGCAACAATTACTGATACTTTTGATGTTGAAGTTTCTACTTTTGAATGAGTACTTAATCGCTTATTACCTATTATAAAAGCAATTATTAGAATGGCATAAAGGAAAAATAAGAAGAGGGTAACTATCATTTTCTACTCCATATTAGGTTTTTCATCCAATCTATATCTCTTAAAAGTGCTAAACTTAAAAGTGCTGGTATTAAAAGGTTTATTATCCACAATAATATTGATGCACTTAAACCCGAAGATCCTGAAAAACTCATCGATTCAAAAACAAAAAAAGCTATAGTTGTTCTAACAGGCAAATCCGAAATCCAACCTGTAGGAACAATAGCTGTCAGAAAAAAGATTAATGCGATAGATAGCGTTGATTCAAAAATTGTAATCTCAGGTTCGAAAATCTTAACAAGGATAAAAAACTGAATACAAAATACAAGATAACGCGCTAAACTTAGCAGTATTAAACTTATCCTTTGTGAAGTATTTAAGCTGATGGATTCTTTAGCCCGAGCCTTAGAAAAATAATTAAATATCTTGACTAGACTATTCGACTTAAAGAAGACTGAAACTATAAGTACATAAATAAGAAAAATAAGACCAAGGAATAATTCATCCTCTAATTCAACCCAAATAGCGAATACATCTCTTAGAAAAAACATAGCTGCTAACCCTACTAATATTGTAATAAGCAATTGAGAAATTGAACAGACAGAATTAAAATAGAGTACTGCAGATCTTTTCTCTTTTTGAATATAAATTAACTTACCTCCTAATTCTCCAACTCGATTTGGAGTTAACAAGCTTAAAAGAATTCCTGCAAGAATTGATTTAACTGATTTTTTAATAGAAATTTCCTGAACTTGAATTACGAGACCTCTCCATTTTATTAATTCTAGAGCCCAATTAACCGGCATTAAGATAAGAACTAGTGTTATTAGATTCCACGAATCACCTAAATTGGTGGTTGGACTCAAAAAATCAATCTCTTTCTCAATAAATAAATTAAATAGGTAATAAATAGCTGCTGAGGCAATCAAAATACTTACCGTAGTGTTTATTAATTTATATAGTTTTGTTTTATTCAATGGAAGATAAAATTGCTCAAGCGGATAAAATCATATTAGGGATTGACCCTGGTACGAATATAATGGGATATGGTGTTATTGCTGTAAAGAAACGAGAAATTTCTTTAATTGCTATGGGAGCAATTCATTTAACAAAACTTGGAGACCATTCCATTAGACTAAAAAAAATTTTCGAAAAAACACTCCATTTAATCGATACCTACAAAGTAAATGACTTTGCGATTGAAGCCCCTTTTTATGGTAAAAATGTACAGTCAATGTTAAAGCTTGGAAGAGCTCAAGGTGTTTCTATGGCTGCTGCATTGGTAAAAGAAGTACCTGTTTGTGAATATATGCCTAAAAAAATTAAAAAAGCTATTACGGGCAAAGGGGCTGCATCGAAGGAACAAGTTAGTTCAATGCTAAAAGCAATTGTCCCTTTTAAGGATACACCAAAATATTTAGATGCGACAGATGGATTAGCGGTTGCTGTTTGTCATCATTTTCAGGGTAATGCTATACCTGGAAAAAAATCGTATTCGAATTGGGATTCCTTTCTTAAGAACAATCCAGACAGAAAAGCTTAATTAGGAGTTAATTGAATTTGCAATGTCTTGCATATCATTAGAACTAAATTTCAATTTTGGCTTAGAAAAATCTATATCTGAAACCTTATTTATTGGAACTAAATGAATATGTGCATGGGCTACCTCTAATCCTATAACTGCAACACCAATTCGCGTGCAATCAATTTTAGCCTTGATCTTTTTGGCAACTTGTTTTGCGAATAACCATAAGTCGGCATATTCGTCCTCTTCTACATCAAAAATGTAGTCAATCTCTTTTTTTGGAATAACTAAAGTATGTCCTTTAGCTAACGGACTAATGTCTAAGAATGCAAGAAAATTGTCATTCTCAGCAATTTTATAGCATGGTACTTCTCCACTTATTATTTTAGAAAAAATAGTGGCCATTATCTACTAATATTTACGATCTCAAATTTCATTATCCCAGAAGGAACCTGAACTTCTGCAAGATCACCAACTTCTTTCCCTAATAATCCCTTTGCAATCGGAGACTCTACCGAAATTCTTTTCTCTTTCATATTTGCTTCTTTCTCAGATACAATGGTGTATTCCATTTCTGATCCATTAGCTACATTTTTAATCTTAACTTTTGATAATATCAAGACCTTCGATGTGTCTAATTCTGATTCGTCTACAACTCTTGCATTTGCAACTAAATTCTCAAGCTTAGAAATCTTCATTTCCAATAGACCTTGAGCCTCTTTGGCTGCATCGTATTCTGCATTCTCAGATAAATCCCCCTTATCTCTTGCCTCGGCAATTTGAGCAGAAATAGATGGACGTTCAACAGATTTTAGCTGCTTTAATTCGTCTTTAACTTTTTGTAAGCCTTCTTCTGTGAAATAACTAATCTGTGACATAATGTTTTCTTTTATCTGCTTGTATAAATTCAAAAAGAGAACCCCGGTGTGGGATTCTCTTTTGTAAAATTATATAAAAATATTTAGTTAGAAGCTTAACTTCAATCCAATGGCATTTGTTCCATCAAATGTTCTTGTTACACGATAAGAATAGTCTACTCCTAATTTGGAGCCTGCCTTTCCAATTGGAAACTCAACTGTAGCTCCAAATGATGGTCCTGCAGATGTTGTTCTTGTTAACTCTTCGTCAGTGACATCACTTTCGTATACATAACCCCCTCTTAACATAAACATTTCTTTATAAGCATATTCTAATCCTATTCTATACTGATCACTTGTAAATGAGTTAGAGGTAAAAGTAGCTGCAGTTGTTAATCTGTGCTCAGTTATGCCTTGAGAACTGGAATCGGCAGCTAGATAAAAGTCGTAAGATAGACCAATATTAACTAATGAAGGAAGCTCAAAGTCATTCGATCTTTGATTTACGGTTAATTCTTTGTCAGAATTTAGAACTTCTACTCTTGAAGAGAGGCCATTACCAGAATAACTTACAGTAGGGCCAACATTTCTCAAAGCAATACCAAACTTTAATTGGTCATTCTCTCCAGTTACATAGTTTACACCTGCGTCAATTGCTACACCAGCAGCGTTAACATTTGAAATAGATTCAGATATTAACCTAACAACTACACCACCACTAATCGTTTCAGAAAATTTCTTAGAATATGCAGTCCCTATATTTAAATAGTTTGGCCTAAATGTTCCCAACCCTCCGTTTGGGTTATCTACAGTAGTTATATCAATTTCTCCAAATGTCATTGACATAATTGAAATCCCTAACACACCACCAGATTCTCCCATAGTTTTAGCAAGTCCTACTGCATTAATGCTAATGTCAGTGCCGCCTAACCAACTCGTATTTGTAAAGTTAATTTCAGTTCCATTGGTATATGCTAATCCTGCAATATTCAAGTTCATAGCTTCAATACCTTGTGCACTTGCAGAGTTTGCACCGCTCCATCCAGAGCTTCTTCCCCATGGGTTGATTAATAACTCAGAAGCACCTGCCTCTCCGGCTCTATCTTCATTACCTGCAAAGGCTGTAAAAGATATAATCAATAATGTAACTAATACTCCTATTTTATAATTTTTCATCGTTATCCTATTTTAGAAGTTATTTAAATCTACTGGTCTCATAACACCAAACCACTTAATAATTTTCTCCCCAACATTAGGAACTTCTACATGAATAATGTAGACTCCACTCGCTAATGGAATTCCCACAGAGTTTTTCAAGTCCCAGTCAAGGTAATTTAGAGGATCAGCTTTGGTATAACTTCTCACTAAAGTTCCAGACATATTGTAGATTTTTATATTACAATTTTCAGGAAGATTAACCAGTTTTACTAGATTATCAATAGCTGACTGTTCGTATTCCGAAATCGCATAATATGGATTTGGAACAATATTAATCTCCTCCAATACATTACTCAATGCTGTTGTATTACCTTTAGAAACAGCAACTCCATCAGTTTTGAAGGTATAAACAGGATAACCTGCATTTTCTAGTGATGAATCAACACTCACCAAAGCACCTGTAGAACTAAATGTAGTATCATTTACATCAGTCGGCATTATTTCAAAAGGTCGGGATACTTGCACGTCAATTCTCACATCATTTGATAATAATTCTTGACCAAATTGAAGCCTTGGCATTGAAACCCAAGAGCAGGCTCTCCAAGCAAAAGGCCTTAATTGAGCATTTCTCATCATAGAAACTAATTGTTTAGCTCCATCATACTCATTAACCCTAAAAGTAAACCGTCCAAAATCATTAGGTAGACCTTCATTTTCTCCACTCTTTCTAAAGATGTAAATCACATGCTTACCACCCCAAACTCTGTTGGTAATTCCACGCACACCTGTATTAATTGTAGTTGTTGGATTCCAAATCATATCGGCTCCATTGTCAACACCAAACCAGCTATCTTCTCCAAATGCGACATTTAACCTTTCTCCTGTTTCCATATTAATTACATAACCTGGGAACCAGCCCATTCCTATTGAATCAATATATGCAGGACTATTCGGATCAGTAACATCTGCAGGCATTCCTGGTTGCCATTGATTCCCTTCTTTATCCACAGAACCCAAACTTCTAATGTTATATTTAGCATCACCAGCTATAGCTCTGTCCGTCTCTTCTTGCATTTCTAAAACTGGGCAACGAGACCATTTAGACTTATCCCTTGTTAGAACCATAGTAAATGAGTTCAAGTATTCTAATCTAGAGTTTTGAGCACTAAGTCTATCTCGCCCAGGTTTATTAACAATTTTGTTGTTTATATCAGGACCAAAACCATAACCAACTAAGTTATATGGAGCAAGTGTCCCTTCTAAAATATTTTCAAAATCTTGATTTGGGTCGATAAAATCTCCACCATCATTTCTATCACCATATTCAACATCTCCAGCTCCTCCTCCAGAAACTCCTGAAAGAATCCAATCTTGCGGATTTTGAACATCCTGGTCATTAATACCACTTAGCCAAGGCCTTGTTGGATCTTCAAATGTTATTGAAGAACCCAAAAATCCATTGGTTGGGTGCACAGGTAAATTGTCTCCATCTAAGACACCTGGTATTGAGCCCTGCTCAATTAGTACAGACATACCCCAATTTCTTGGACTGAATAACAATTGCTCATTTCTTGTAGCTATAGTTCTTTCAGAGAAAATAGTATCTTCTGGGCCTCCCCCTTTTAAATATAATTTCCATTCAGCACTGTCACCAATTATTCTCGACGAACTTGGATTCCTTTCACTCATTTTCAAAACGAACTCACCGTCGATAACATTTAATGGGTCAACAATTTGAACTTGAATTGGTCCTTGGCCTAAACGGTAGTCAAGTTGTATAACCGATTCATTTGGGTTTTCCCAAGCCTTCTCTTCCATAATACGGTCAAGTGTTTCGTCAGTTAAAGAAACTGCGTTATTGCCATTACCTGAACCTTGCATTCTAGTTATGCCAACAAGATCACCATAACTAGAATTCGAAACAGTTCCATTTGCTTCAAAAATAGTATTGTGAGGGATCGCAGCAACCGAAGAAATTGTTCCACCTGTAGAATTTTTTCTACTCGCTAGATACGGGATTTTTTGCCCATCAGAAGCAGGCGAAAGTGGATTATCTAAGCTAGGTGCAACGTCTTGTGCATATCGCTTGTAATTATTGTATGCATAGGCAATAGCTATATAGTAATATGTTTTATAATTTACTAATGCACTCTGCCCAGAAGCAAATAAATCATCAGTTACTTTGAAACTATGACGAATTCCAACATTCTCTCCAACCACTTTAGTAATTGGGATATTAGCTTGCAAACCTTCATCAAAATTAAAGTTTGTTAACGTAGTTACGTTATCAGCTATATCACATTGGAATGCTAATCTTGCAACAGAGAGATCATCTAATTGAGAAACAGATATATCATCATTAGATACCTGAAAAATTTGATAACCTTGGAATCTGTATTTATTATCGTACTTCCGACCTAAAATTTGTTCTACTGTATCAGGAGTAACAATATTTGGATCTTCTTCTTCGTAAGCTTCATTTATATTATTTGATAACTCTCCATTTGTTAGATATAATATTAGTTCCCCATCCAATTCTTGTATGGTTAAATCGGGAGCATCTGGTCCATCTAATACTTTAAAACAATTATCAAATAAGGCCTGCGCCTTGTCATCGGCTGAAATTAATTTTTCAACAGAAGCAAGCCTTCCACCTGTTTCTGCCTGAGCAAAAACAACACCTACGGTAATATCATTAACATTTCCTGGCTCTAATGTAAAAGGACCTGCAGATTGCAGGAATCTTCTATCACCAGGTGGATTTGCAGCTTGGCCGCCACCTGTTTTATCTTCTGTCCAATCAAGATTGGTAGGAACAGTTGTTACACCATTCACAGTAGTTCCCCAATGTAATGGATCACTTGTTCCCGGGAACATAAATGTAGTTGGAATATCTTCAACACCTGTCGAATTCAAACCATCACCACCATGACGCATAGCTTGCCCATTCTGCCAAATACCTCTCATGTAGTTATAGTAATGAATGGCTAAGTTTGGCTCTCCGTTTTGACCACCTTGGCTAGTGTAATATACAAAACGTCTCATTCCAAATCTTTCATTATCAATTAATGAATCTGCATCATCAACTATATTTCCATTTTGGTCTAACTGGGTGTAACCTAAACCGTTTAATGCTTCTCCTGGTCCAGTTCCAACCTCATTATTAATTCCATCTGCATCTTGATATGGCCCTTCAAAAAAGTCAATTCCTATTGCAGCAGGCGTAGAACCGTAGCCAACATTACCATTTACACTCTCGTCAAATTCATCACCATTATAACAATATCCTAAACCTCTCACAACGTCACAACCAACATAGTCGTCAGCAAAGTTTCCTAAATCAGGATCAACATAACTTGCAAAGTATGTGTCTGTCAGAGTAAATGTTGATCTATTGATTAACTCAAAGTTATAGAAAGTCATATCGTTGATCTCGTCATTCGTTGCAAAAGCGAATGCTTGACCATGAATCTCCATTCCTATAGATGGAGCATTCGACTCTGTATGCAAGTTCCCTTTATCATTAAATATCCACCAATATGTTTGGTCACCAAACAAAGGTCTTGTAGCACTTTCTGAACGATTAATTCTAGGAGCTCTACAATCAGCAGTTCCATCTAAATCGAAATATGGATAATCTCCATCATCTGAATCATAGAAATTATCATTATTTACATCCACAAAAGGTGCCAATTTTGGCGCTTGATTATTTGATACGTCGCCATTTGCAGGCCACTCTTTAATTGATTGAGGAACTGTATAACCAGAAGGAAAAACCTCCTGCTCTGTACCTTCTAAAACTGCACGATTATAAAGGACGAATTCTGCTACGTCTTGTCTAGAAACATCGAAAAACTTATTATACTCCTCACATGTCTCCTCATTAATCTCAGCTGTACCAACAACATCTAAAGGTCCTGTCCAATAATCAGTGCCAGTTCCAAAACGACTAACAGCAGCCTTTAGTTGACCATTTACATCTGTACCTGCCATCCATAACCCACCTGCGTAAATTGCATAAGAATCTGAATTTTTAGGAACTTCATAATCAGGTGCACCGTTAGCTCTATCTTGCCACCAAATACCACCTGCCTCAATTCTTGTTCTTACATTGTTAAACTCTAAATACACGAGTCTAGTTGCCGGAGTACATCCTGCAACAGGTGCAACATTTACTTCATTCCCTTTTCTATTCTTTTTCTCTTGCTCCGATTCTGCAGAAACTGCGAATGCAGCCTGCATTAGGGCTAAAGCTGAAATGAATATTTTCTTTACTATCTTCATCTTTAAATGATTTTTGATTTCTTAAAAGTTCATTTGAATACCCAATCTAATTCTTCTTGGTAATTCGTAATTATACATATTCTGAAGACGAATAGAGTACTGATCTCTAAATGACTCTTCGCTTAATTGTTGTCTGATTACGTCTTGAAATAATGCAGATGTTAAGTAACCATCATCATCGGCATTTCCAGTATATCCATATACAGACTGAATATTTTGTCTATCCAAAACATTCAATACTTGTAAGTAAACATTGATTGTCGAAGACTTCTTTCCTTGTTTCCAAAGGTTTTCATTTGCCTCTGTTTCGTCTCCCCATCTAACTCTGAATGTTTTATCTAATCTCGCATCCATTCTTAAAGTCCAAGGTAATCTCGAACCATTGATATCACCAACAATTGGAGCCCTTTGACCTGGGTTTAAAGACTCAGAGTTTGTAGGTAATGACCTAGCAGTATAAGGTGTTCCTGATCCAGCTAAGAATACAATGTTTAGACCTGTGTTTTCAAGAATCTTCTTCTCATTAACAATCGGCCCATTATAATTCTTTCCACTTCCGTATCTATAATCGAAAGTTGTAGTAATCTGATGTCTTTGATCAAAGGAATACGGGAAAATACTTCGTAAATTAGGCTGACCTGAATTTACTAAGTTTAATGAACTTGTAGACCCAGAACCTGTACCTTCGGCAAATTGTATCGTGTAGTTAACTCTTAGGCTAACATTCTTAGTTCTTCTTAAGTCATAGTTTACAATAAATCCTTTTACTGTTCCGAAATCCTGGTTACTGTAAGTTAAGTAATTTTCAGGGTAGGCTCCATCTAAACGAATAACCTGAATTTCATCTCTTTGTTCTCTATAGAAGGTAGATAAGGTTAATGCTGAACTCACTGACAACTTTTGTTTAAATCCTAATTCGTAACTAATAGTCTTAGTCGGCTTTAATTCAGGATTATTCAAAATTCTGTTGTGGTTTTGTACAAAAATTATATCGATTGGGTCTAAAGCCACATTTCCTGAAGGTCTTTGAGTTAAGATATCGTAGTTAGCAAAAAAGGTTGCTTCATCAGAAATTGGGAACGAGAATGAAATTCTCGGCATAAAAGTATACTGGGGCTCATAATCTTTAAAAGATTCAGAAGTCATATCACTTGTTGCACTTCTTTTCGATGGATCAACTAACCATGGTGCAATTCCACCACCAGCTTCTAAAGGAGCAGAACTATTCAATTGCTCACCAGTAGCATTATAAAAAACGTTAGTTTTAGGATCTCTAAACCCAACTATATTGTCAGCAGCAGGGTTTTCAATATCGCTAACATATACGATATAGTCATCTCCAATATTACTTGGTACTTCTCCTCCTTGATTTCTTGCAAAAGCAGCATTTCTTGTAGGGAAAAATGAAAACTGGTCATTTAATACTGGTTGGTTTGCATCAAATCTGTCTAAACGAACCCCTATTCTAAAGATTAAATCTTCATATGCAAATTTATCTTCGATGTAACCTGCAATATAAATAGGCTGGTATGGTGCAACTGGTCTAGTTTTAAATCCAAGCTCATTTGTTTCATTAAAGAAATCATCTAAAGTTGGAATACTAGCTGTTTTATTCCCTAGATAATCATATCCTCTATATTGAAGGTTTACATTATTTACAGGATTAATTAATTGCTCTGCAGCGAAATAATCAATTTGATATAAGTCAATATTATAAGAGTCAAAGTCAATAAAATCAGTTCCATCTACAGGAAGTCCAAGTGCTCTTCTCATATTATACGCAAAGAAGGTTCTTACAGAATCCCCTGCATATGCTCTTTCGAAAGTAATTCTTGGATCACTACCTACTTGAGAAATTTGATAGTTAGAAGAATCTATTTCAGTAATGTGACTGTTTACAGAACCTCTGCCAAGTTGCCATAAAGCCAATGGGTTTAAGCTATAATTTCTCTGAACTCTTTGTTCGTATTCAAAACCTAAAGTAATAGCGTGGTCTCCTATATCAGCAGAACCTCTGCCACTTAAACGATATTGATCTGATTCGTTTTTAGAGTATGCATTGTAAGGTTGTCCCGGAGCACTCCATAAATTGTAAACATTACCCGAAACAGAACTACCATTAACTAAACCACCGAAACCTTCAACATTTTCTCTAGTAGTGTAGAAAAATGGGAATTGATCTCTAAATTGATAGAAGCTAGATGTGTAATTTGAAAGTATTGGATTTACATCGCCTGGTGTATAATTATAAGCAATCGGAGAGTTAAAAGCAGTCAAAAATTCACCGAAATAATAATTGCCATCATCTAATAAAACTCCTTGTCTATTATTATCTGTGTATTCATAAGAAGGTTCTGTAACAGCTTCAAATCTTCCAATATATCCGTATCTAAAGAAATCATCTCCATGACGCTCATCCTCTGTAGAAGCGGTTCTTCTAGAAAAATCTGCTTGGATTGAAAAGAAGGCATTCTTAACTAAAGACTTATCTTCCTCTCCTTCTTTAACCTCAGCATTTCGAAAACGCTGTGTATACCTAGCATATGCTCTAATGTCTTGAGAGTTAGAAAAAGGATTATTAAAGTAATTATATAACTGGAAACTTCTAATATCACTATTTGCTGCAGATCGGTTAAATGTTCCTCCTACCGCTAAATCACTGTAATCGTTTAGTTTGACATCAATCTTACCATTTAATACAATATTTTGACTTCTAACATTACGTTGAATATCAATTTCTTCGAAATCATCATCTGTTAAAAATTCAGCTCTTTTAAATACCCCCGGGTTGATACCATCAGTAAAAAATGGATCATCTTGAATTAATTGTTCAACATTATCTTTTGGCTTGAATAATTGAACCGCAGAAGGTCTGGGATTAACAATATTACTATACTGAGCACTCATCAAAAATCCTAAAGGAGCGCTAATAACATTTCCTTTATCATCCTTTTTTGTAAGAATTGGACCACCCGCACTAACATCAATTGAGTTAAAGGCATAGTTATCTAATCCAACAACATTATCATCTGAAACTTTAAAACCTGAGGTAAGATAATCAACAGAACCGAAATACGACTTAAGAGCTCCTCTTGTTGTAATTGTTGTAACTGCACCAGTAACATCACCAAATTGTGCGGAAACACCACCACTCTGAACAGTTACCTCTTCGATAGCACTGGCAGGAAGATTAGAAGAACCAATTAACTTTACTCCATCCACAAACGTTACGTTGTTAGAAGTTCTTCCACCTCTTGAGTTAATAGCACCTGATCCATTATCTCTAGAAAAAGTACCGTTACCTGCAGTTTTTGCAATATCTGCAGGAGTTCTTGCAGCCATATTGTTTAATTCTTCTCTAGTAATTGTAGTATTCATACCTTTATTATCCTTTTCGAATAAAGGTTTTTTATACTCTATAATCTTCACCTCACCAATGTTAACGCCTTTTCCTAGACCAACATTTTGAAAAGTAATCTTGTCCGTACTCACAGATAAGCGAGCAACCTTGTTGGTTTGATAACCTACAAATGAAACCTCTACATCATATGTTCCTGGAGGAATTGGCTTTAAGGTATACTTTCCATCAAAATCGGTGGTAGCACCCATTATAATTGACTCTCCATTTTTTAATGCAACGTTTGCAAAAGGTATTGGCTCTCCAGTCTCGTCATCCGTAATAACACCTTGGATTGATCCTTGACCTGATTGTGCAAGTATTGAAAATGCACAGCCCATCGCTACAACTAGCGTCAATAGTAACTTTCTCAGCATATTAGATATTTTATGTTTTCGTTTTTGTAAAAACTACAGGAGCGTAAAGATATACAACTAATTGAAAAAAATAACATTCTTTAACAAAATGTTAAATACACGTTTTTTAATTGTTTCTTTTTCATTGTTTTACCTTCTCCTAAACCATCGTTTTAAAAAAAATTCTTTTTTATTTTCATTATACCTTTTAGACCTTTTTTGAGTCTTTTTAATTCTTTTTTGGACATCTTTTGTTTGCATATCAAAATGTCTCTTCTTTTTTTCCTCTAATTCTTGTTTAGCCTTTTTCTTTTTATCATCTTCTTGTTTATCTTGCTGTTCCTGCCTTTTGTCGACTGTTTTTTGTACTCTTTTTGCAGATTGAGCATATGTTGTTAAAGAAAAGACACCAAGAAATAAAATAATGATGCCTCGAATAATAAATTTCATGTTATTTTGTTTTGAGTCTTTAACTTTGAAGAATAATGAGCGCTAAAATAAAACATTGTTTTAAATATTTCATTCCAATTTTGGTCTTCTTTATGATATGTTTAATTCTTACAGGTTGCAATGACGAAGAAAATAACAATATCCCTTTGGTAGAAGTTTATTTTGATATAAATATTAATGACCCTAAGTATATAAATTTGCAAACAATTGGAGGTTGGGAATACCTCACCGGTGGCTCAAGAGGAATTATTCTTTACAGAAAATCTACAGACGTCTTTATGGCATATGATAGACATTGTACCTTTCAACCAAGTAATACCTGTTCACTAGTTTCAGTAGATGGAACAAACTTCTCTGCATCTGACATTTGTTGTGGATCATCATTTTTACTAGATAATGGTTCTGTATCAAAACCACCCGCTGCATTTCCATTAAAACAGTACAACACTTTTTTTGATGGAACCACTTTAAGTGTTCGGAACTAGGAGATTTAAAAATTGTTTAAATCAATTTGTGGCTGTAGTTCTAATTAGACACCATTAGTTTTCTTATTGATGCCCTTCTCGATAAAATTGAATTTTTAAAGTATAAGTTTCACTCTAAAACCTTCTTACAATCAAGCAACTAGTTGATATATAAAAAATCATAAAACAAAAAAGCCCCCTTGCTAGGCAAGAGGGCTTCGAGTTATAATACTTTAAATACTAATATCTATAGTATTCTGGCTTGTAAGGTCCTTCAACCGTTACACCAATATATTCTGCTTGATCTTGTCTTAACTCTTCTAACTCTACTCCGATTTTAGCCAAATGAAGTTTTGCAACCTTTTCATCTAAATGCTTTGGTAAAGTATATACCTTATTTTCATAAGCATCTAAGTTTGTCCAAAGTTCGATTTGAGCAAGAGTTTGATTTGTAAAGGAATTCGACATTACAAATGATGGGTGACCAGTTGCACATCCTAAGTTTACTAATCTTCCTTGAGCAAGTAAGATTATATCTTTTCCGTCAAGTGTGTACTTATCAACTTGAGGTTTAATTTCAACTTTTTCTGCACCAGAATTATCTAAAAATGCTACGTCAATTTCATTATCAAAGTGACCAATATTACAAACGATAACCTTGTCTTTCATTTTTCTGAAATGAGCTTCAGAAATAATATCTTTATTACCGGTTGCAGTAACTACAATATCAACTTCTTCAACAGCATTAATCATTTTCTTAACTTCAAATCCGTCCATTGCTGCTTGCAATGCACATATTGGATCAACTTCAGTAACAATTACTCTTGCACCTGCTCCAGCTAAAGACGCTGCAGAACCTTTTCCTACATCACCGTAGCCTGCAACAACAGCAACTTTACCTGCCATCATAACATCTGTTGCTCTTCTTATCGAATCAACTAAAGATTCTTTACAACCATATTTATTGTCAAACTTCGATTTTGTTACAGAGTCGTTTACGTTAATTGCTGGCATTACAAGCGTACCGTTCTTTTCTCTTTCGTATAATCTGTGAACACCAGTTGTAGTTTCTTCAGAAAGACCGTTAATTCCTTCAGTTAATTGAGGGTATTTATCAAACACCATGTTTGTTAAGTCTCCACCATCATCTAAAATCATGTTTAGTGGCTTTCTATCTTCTCCAAAGAAAATAGTTTGCTCAATACACCAATCAAACTCTTCATCTGTCATCCCTTTCCAAGCATAAACAGGAATTCCTGCAGCAGCAATTGCAGCAGCAGCTTGATCTTGAGTTGAGAATATGTTACAAGACGACCAAGTAACATCAGCACCTAATGCAACTAATGTTTCTATTAACACTGCAGTTTGAATGGTCATGTGAAGACATCCAGCAATTCTCGCACCTTTTAAAGGTTGAGACGCTCCATATTCTTCTCTTAAAGACATTAAACCTGGCATTTCAGCCTCAGCTAATTCAATTTCTCTTCTCCCCCACTCTGCAAGGGATATATCTTTTACTTTGTAAGGTAGGTAATCAACAGAAGTTGTACTCATATTTTTATTTTTTATTTTTGGGTCGGCAAATTTACTCATATTTAATAAAGAAAGCCATTTAACTGTTTATGAAAGACTTAATATTAAATAAAATTGCCAAAAACCATTATATAATTTATTGTAAAGTAGACTACAATAAGGAAACAGAATTGTTTAGTTTATTGCAAAACAATGCATCTGATTTAACTAAACTTGATAAAATAAAGAACAACAAGAGACGGTTAGAGTGGATGACAATAAGAGGGTTACTCATCCAGCATTTTAAAATGCCTATTGACATTGTTTACGATTCTCAAAATAAACCACACCTAAACAAAACAAACTTTCAAATTTCAATTAGTCATTCTAAAGAAATGGTTGCCATTAGTTTACTAGAAAATCATGACAATGGAATTGATATCCAGCACATCGACCCAAAAATTGAACGCATTAGAAATAAGTACTTAAAACCTCAAGAAGCAGATCTAATTGAGGAGAATGACTACGAAACGTCAACCATCTATTGGTCAATAAAAGAAGCCTTATTTAAAGTTTATGGAAAGAATGATATTTTCTTAAAAGAAAACATTGAAGTGATTAAGTTTAATCGAACAGAAATGTCTGCTGTTGGTGCAATTAAGAATGGTGAATTCTATAAGAAATTAGATTTAAGCATCAGTTTAGTTAACGATTACGTATTAGCATACACTGTGAATCATTAATATTGCAAAACACTTTTATGGTTTGAACAATAACTTATCAAATACAATTTCAAAGGTTTCTGAGTCTAAAAAGAAACAACTTGCGGTACTAGTAGACCCTGACAAATCTAGTACTGAGCATATTAAAACTGTATGTAATAATGCCTTAAAAGCAAAAGCTAATTTCTTTTTAGTTGGTGGAAGCCTATTAACTGATGGTGATTTAGATGCTACGGTTACTGAGTTACAAAAAAACTCTGACTTGCCAGTTATACTATTTCCCGGCAGCTCCTCTCAAATTTCTGTAAAAGCTGATGGTATTCTATTTCTATCACTACTGTCAAGCAGAAACCCTGAAATGCTTATCGGTCAGCAAGTAATTGCAGCACCATACTTAAGAAAAACGAATATTGAGGTAATTCCTACTGCTTATTTATTAATTGACTCAGGAGAACAAACAACTGCCACATACATAAGTAACTCTCAACCAATACCCGCAAATAAGTCTGAAATTGCTGCTTGCACGGCATTAGCTGGCGAATACATGGGAATGAGTTTAATTTATCTTGATGGTGGAAGTGGCGCTAAAAATCCCGTATCAGCTGAAATGATAGCAAAAGTAAAATCATACACTCAAAACCCATTGATTATTGGTGGAGGCATTAATAATATCGAGAAAGCAAAATCTGCCTATGAAGCTGGTGCTGATGTTATCGTTGTCGGTAATGCTATCGAACAAAATCCAAGTTTTTGCATAGCCCTTGGAGAGCTCATATCAGAATTTAATTCTTAAAATGCTAGATTCATTTTTAGCACAATTTAAAAACCCAAGTTTAGAGTTTATAATAGAAACTATTGCAGTAATTTCCTCTGTAATGTATGTCATTCTTGCTGCAAAAGGAAAATATCTCTGCTTTCTATTTGGACTCATTAGTAGTGCACTATACTTATATATATGTTTAAAATACAAGCTATATTTTGATGTAATTATTAACGCATTCTATATAATTATGTCTATTTATGGTTGGCTAAATTGGAAATCGAATACGGATCTGGGAGAGCTTAAAGTTTCGAAAATTAGACCAAAAACTCTACTTGTGTGGATTGGGGGCGGGCTTGTTTTAAATATACTACTTGCAGAGTTTGCTACTCGATTTTCAGATGCAAGCCTCCCCTACCTCGATGCATTTACCACAATATTTGCCATTCTTGGTACCTATTTAGTTATTACAAGGAAAATAGAAAACTGGTTAATTTGGATTGTGGTAGACTTTATTGCAAGCGGTATGTATTATTACAAAGAACTATACCTTACATCATTGCTTTTCTTTGCTTACACGATTGTAGCAATCTTCGGTTATTTTAATTGGAAAAAGAAATTATCAGTTGATTAAAACCATTTCAATATCAGGGCCTGAATCCAGCGGTAAAACTTGGTTAACAAAAAAGTTAGCCGAGTATTTTAATGAACCATATTCATTAGAATTCGCAAGGAAGTATTTAGAAAGTAAAAACGGCTTCTACGAAGAAAAAGATTTAATTGAAATTGCAAAAGGACAGATTAAGAGAAACAAAGAAACCACTAACGCAGCAAGGCACATTGCATTTAATGATACTTCTTACTTAGATATTTTCGTATGGTCTACGATTAAATATGGTCATATTTCTGATGCATTATCGAAATTAAAATCAACCGAAGAGAAAACTTATTACCTGCTTTGTGCACCAAATATTGAATACGAATCTGATGAATTACGAGAAAGCCCGAACCAAGAAAAAAGAAATCTAATTTACAATACCTTTTATAAAAATCTTAAAGGAAGTTCCAATTTATTAGGAGTAATCGACTCAAAAAAAGATTTAAGATTAAAATCTGCAATAGAGATTATAGAATCTAAATTTAATTTCTAAGTTTGCACTGTCTCTTTTGGGGTGCCTTTCCTTTATTAGGATAATTATAGGCTGAGATTATACCCTTTGAACCTGATACCGGTAATGCGGGCGCAGGGAGAAGAATTGCACAATATTGTGCTCGAACAAAATTATTATTAGAAAAATAACCCCAAGTTTTTCATTGAATTATTATGAAAAATTTATTTTTGGCTATTGCAGCCTTTATTTGCTTGCCTCTATTCTCACAAACAAGCATTAATGGAATTATTTACGACAAACAAAGTAATGAAAGTCTTGTAGGCGCTAATATTTATATAGAAAATAGCTTTTTTGCTTCTTTCTCTGATGTAGACGGAGAATTCTATTTCCGAAATATTGAAAAAGGGAATCAAAACTTGATTGTATCTTATATTGGTTACAAATCTGACACAATTAAACTGAATAATAATGATGAGCAAACTTTAACTATTTATTTAGAAAGAAAAGATTTTAAAACAGAAGAAGTAATCGTTTCTTCTACTAGAGCATCTGATCAAAATCCATCTACAAAAACAAATTTATCCGCTGAAGAAATTGCAGAAAACAATATGGGAGCAGACATGCCCTATTTATTACAGCAAACCCCATCTGTAGTTACTACTTCCGATGCTGGCGCAGGTATTGGTTATACAGGAATAAGAATTAGGGGAGTTGATCCAACTGGCATTAATGTTACTGTAAATGGAATTCCTATCAACGATTCTGAATCTCATGGAGTATTCTGGGTAAACATGCCTGATTTAGCCTCCTCTCTTTCAAGTGTTCAAATCCAAAGAGGAGTAGGAACTTCTACAAATGGAGCAGGTGCATTTGGAGCGTCAATCAATATGCAGACAAACACATTAACGAAAAAGAGTTTTGCTGAAATAAATAATTCATTCGGATCATTTAACTCTAGGAAACATATCATAAAAGTAGGCTCAGGCTTAATTAACAATAGATATGCAATTGAGGCTAGATTATCAAAAATAAACTCAGACGGGTATATTGACCGTGCTAGTGCAGATCTTGGCTCATACTTTTTATCAGGAACTTTCTATGGTAAAAAAACAATTATAAAGACTTTAACTTTTGGAGGAAGAGAAAGAACTTATCAATCTTGGTATGGAACCCCTGAAGCAAAACTTACAGGAGACTTAGCTTCTTTAGAAGAAACTATTGGTAATGAGGGGCTCTCTGACAGAATAGCAAACAACCTGAGAAATTCTGACAGAAGGTACAACCACTATCTATATGAAAATCAAGTTGATGATTATGGACAGGATCATTTTCAATTACATTTCGCTCATGAGTTTTCAAAAAAAATTACAGCTAACCTAGCATTCCATTACACAAAGGGAGCAGGATTTTTTGAAGAGTACAAAGAAGATGAAGACTTTGCAGATTACAATTTGAATAATGTAATTACAACTAACGCTGATACTATAAGGTCTACCGATTTAATAAGAAGGCGTTGGTTGGACAACGACTTTTATGGATTAACTTACTCTGTTAATTATAAGCCAAACAATAAACTTAATTTAAATTTAGGAGGAGGGGCAAATCAATATGATGGAGACCATTTTGGAGAAGTGATTTGGGCTCAATACTCATCAAATAGTTTCCCAGGAAATAATTACTATTTTAACTATGGTAAAAAAACTGACATCAACCTTTACCTAAAAGCCGATTACCAAATCAATAAAAATTTGATTGCATTCGCCGATTTACAGGTTAGGAACATTGATTATGAAACCAAAGGAACAGACAATGATCAAAGGCAACTAGATATCAATGAGAATTATCAATTTTTCAACCCAAAACTTGGACTAAATTATAAAATAAATGAAAAGTCTTCGGTTTCGGCTCTGGCAGCAATTGGAAACAGAGAGCCCAATAGATCCGACTTAATTGACCAAGATACACTTGCTAATAAAGCCGAACAGCTACAAAATCTGGAAGTTGGCTACACCAATAAAGGAAGCAAGCATTTAGTTTCAATAAATCTGTATTATATGAATTACAAAGACCAATTGATTAATACTGGTAAAGTAAATGATGTTGGAAGTCCTGTTAGAGAAAATATTAGTAAAAGCTTTAGAAGAGGAATAGAATTTTCAGCTGCCTATGCTTTTTCCGAAAAAGTAAAGTATAGATTGAATTTCACTTATAGTCAAAGTAGGATTATTGGATTCGAAGAAGGTTTTGAATACACTGAGGCTAATGGAGATAAGGTTACAACTTTTAGAAGGGCTAATACAAGAATTGCTTTTTCGCCTGATGTAATTGCAAACGGTGAGTTAATCGTAAAACCTTTTAAAGATTTAGAAGTTGGCTTACAAACAAGATATGTAGGTAAGCAATATTTAGATAATTCGGAACGAGATTTTAAATCATTAGATGCTTATTTGGTTTCTGATTTAAGATTAGAATATAAAATACCTTCTAAAACAATTAAAGATGTGCGTATTATGGCAAGAATAAACAACTTACTATCTGAAGAATATAGTGCCAATGGATACACCTACTCGTACGCTTATCAAGGAATAATTACAGAGAACTTTTTATACCCACAAGCTTTAAGAAATTATATGATAGGATTAAATCTTAGATTCTAAAGCTAATTAAGGTTAATTCTTGCACTCACAAGCGTTGGAAATTCGAATTAAGGTATTGGGAAACCAATTTCTTAATTTAATTTCCATTGCTTTTTTAATGAGCATGCCACTTAAATCAAGAAGTTCTAATTGAGCTAATTCACCAAAGGAATCAGAAATAAATTTAAGCTCATTTGCCCATAAATCTAGACGTTCTAAATTGGTTAGCTGCGAGAACTCTTTTGGTATCTCTTCTATTGTATTATTATTTAATAATTAGGATTCTTAAATTCGACAAACCTCCCATTTGATGGGGCAAATGAGTTATTTTATTCTTTGCAAAGTTCAATTCCTCTAAATTTTTTAACTCATTTATATTAAGTGGAATTAAAGAAATCTTATTTTTTGAAAGATTGAGATATTTTAGATTTTTAAATGCAAAGATTGAGTCAGGAAAATCAGTTAATTTATTTTTAGAAAGATCTAGTCGATAAACATACTCTTTATTCTCAAGTGCAATTTCTAAACTTGTATAAATAAAATCTCCATCTCCAATCTCCTGAGCAGATGTAAAAAAAGGTAATAAGAATAAAAAAACTAAAAATCTCATTTTAATATCTTTTCAGCTATCACTTTATCTTTTGTCAATTCTTCCATAAGTTTTTCCTTTGTATCGAATTTTTTCTCGTCTCTTATTCTCTTCACCAAACTGACCTCAAGAGTTTGATTATATAAATCCTCATTAAAGTCAAACAGATTCACTTCTATGGATAAGGATTGTTTTTCTTCATTTAAGCTTGGTCTAACTCCTATATTCATCATGCCATTATATTGCCTTCCATAATGGTTAACTCTTACTGCATACACTCCTGAAGCTGGAATAATTTTATAACGATTCTCTAAATCTAGATTTGCTGTTGGAAACCCAAGCTCTCTGCCTAATTTCTTTCCATCTACAACATTTCCAGTTATAATAAATTCATGACCCAAATACTTATTTGCAGTTTCGATATCACCAGATAATATTGCCGCTCTAATTTTTGTTGAACTAACATTCACATCTGAAATATCCTGCGCTGGAATTTCCTCTACATCAAATCCATACAATGGACCAAACTCCTTCAAATGCTCAAATGATCCCTCTCTATTTCTTCCAAAATGATGATCATAGCCAATAACAAGTTTTTTGGTACCAATTTGATTGACTAAAATATCTCTAACAAATTCGAGCGAAGTGGTTCTTGAAAATTCCTTTGAAAAAGGATGAATAATCAGGTGCTCAATTCCAGCTTTTTCAAGTAAAGCTGTTTTCTCTTCAATGGTGTTTATAAGTTGCAAATCAGAATCCGGATTTAACACCATTCTCGGGTGAGGATAAAAAGTTAATAGTACAGTTTCCCCTTTGCTTTTTTTAGCTACCTCAATCAGTCTATCTAATATCGTCCTGTGTCCAATATGCACCCCATCAAACGTTCCTGTTGTTACAACTGCTTTGTTCCGTTTTTCGAAACTTTCTATCCCATAATAAACCTTCACGCAAAGAAAATAATAATTGATTTTTAGTGTTCTAGCTAATCGAATAGCTCCCTCAAAATTAGGAAAATAAAAAGAGCGGAAAAGCTTTCCAATAAATAGAAAAAAGCAGTACTTTTGCAGCCTAAAATATGGATACGATTTTATTATTATAAATTATAAGAAATGTCAACGAACTCTGGAAAAATAACTCAAATCATCGGACCGGTTGTAGATGTAAGTTTTGATGAAGACGGAGCATCTTTACCAAATATCTTAGATGCCCTTGAAGTAACTAAGCCTAACGGTGAAAAAGTAATCCTTGAAACTCAAACACATGTAGGAGAAAATACAGTTAGGACCATCTCTATGGATTCTACTGAAGGTCTTCAAAGAGGAGCAGTTGTAACTGCTATGGGAGCTCCAATTCAAATGCCTATCGGTGAAGAAATTAAAGGTAGATTATTCAATGTTGTTGGTGATGCAATTGATGGTATTGGGAATCTTCCTAAAACAGGAGCCAATGGTTCATCTATACACAGAGAACCGCCAAAGTTTGAAGATTTATCTACCGCTACAGAGGTGCTTTTTACAGGAATTAAAGTAATTGATTTAATTGAGCCTTACGCAAAAGGTGGTAAAATTGGTTTATTCGGTGGTGCTGGTGTTGGTAAAACAGTACTGATTCAAGAGTTGATTAACAACATTGCAAAAGGCCATGGTGGTCTTTCAGTATTTGCCGGTGTTGGTGAAAGAACAAGAGAAGGAAATGACTTGATGAGAGAGATGATTGAAGCTGGCATTGTAAAGTACGGTGAAAAATTTATCGAGTCTATGGAAGAAGGCGGATGGGACTTATCTGCAATTGATAAAGAGGAATTAAAAGAATCGAAAGCATCTTTCGTATTTGGTCAGATGAATGAGCCTCCGGGTGCAAGAGCTAGAGTTGCTCTTTCTGGATTAACATTAGCTGAGTACTACAGAGACGGAGATAAAGATAGCGGAGATGGTCAAGGAAAAGATATTCTTTTCTTTATTGATAACATCTTTAGATTTACACAAGCAGGATCTGAAGTATCTGCATTACTTGGACGTATGCCATCAGCCGTGGGTTACCAACCTACATTAGCTACTGAAATGGGTACAATGCAAGAAAGAATTACTTCTACTAAATCAGGATCAATTACATCTGTGCAAGCGGTTTACGTGCCAGCAGATGATTTAACTGACCCTGCTCCTGCTACAACATTTGCGCACTTAGATGCTACTACAGTACTTTCAAGAAAAATTGCAGAGCTTGGTATTTACCCTGCTGTTGACCCATTAGATTCTACTTCTAGAATTTTAACTCCTGAAATCGTAGGAAAAGAGCATTATGATACAGCTCAAAAAGTAAAAGAAATCTTACAACGATATAAAGAGCTTCAAGATATTATTGCTATTCTAGGTATGGATGAATTATCTGAAGAAGATAAATTAGTTGTACACAGAGCAAGAAGAGTTCAACGTTTCTTATCTCAACCATTCCATGTTGCAGAACAATTTACTGGAATGAAAGGAGTGCTAGTTGATATTGCTGATACAATCAAAGGTTTCAACATGATTATGGATGGAGAAGTGGATCAATATCCTGAAGCTGCGTTTAACTTGAAAGGTACAATTGAAGAAGCAATTGAAGCTGGTGAAAAAATGTTAGCTGAAAATAAATAGAATACGCCCTTCGATACAATTAAAAGTTCATTGAGTGTTTCGATAAATCGAAATAAATAAAAATGAACTTTTAACCACCCAGGGCTCCTAATAAAGCAAATAGTATGTTAATTGATATAGTAACACCTGACAAGAATATTTTTAGTGGAGACATTGAGTCTGCGGTATTTCCAGGTTCAGACGGAAGCTTTGGTGTTCATGAGAATCACGCTGCAATGGTTGCTACCTTAAAAGAAGGAACTATTAAGGTGGTAGATTCTTCTAGCAAGGAACAGTCTTTTGATGTAAAAGGCGGTGTCGTAGAAATTAATCATAATAAGATTATTGTTCTAGCCGAGTAATATAAAATCACATAAATTTTAAGCCCATTGCAATAATTGCAATGGGCTTTTTGTTTTTTGTAAAGCTATTTTATCACTTAAGAAACTTTAAGATTTAAGGACAAGTATTATATCTATATTTACTTATATGATCAACTACATGAAATTACCTGAAAAAAAATGGCTCCTAATTGGCTCAGCCATTATTATTCTTTTAGCCCTATTTCTTTGGCCTGAAGATGAAATGAGCAACTTAAAGTCAACTGTTGTAAAAGGAGATTTTAAAATTGAAGTAAATACCTCAGGCGAATTAAAAGCTAAAAAAAGTGAAGACATAAAGGGTCCAACAAGTCTTAGATCTCATGGTATTTGGCAAATAAAAATTACTGACCTAGTAACTGAAGGAACTTATGTTAAAGAAGGAGACTATGTTGCTCAACTTGATAAATCTGAAGTAGGAACAAAAATAATAGCAGCTTCGACTGAAGTTGAGAAAATTACTTCTGAATACGAACAAGCACGATTAGATACAGTAATTGAAATGATGAAGTTAAAAGACGAGCTTCTGAATTTAAACTACGCAATAGAAGAAAAACAATTGGTATTCGATCAAAGTACCTTCGAGGCTCCTGCGGTAAAAAGACAATCTGAAATCGATCTAGAAAAAACCAAAAGAAGCCACAGTCAAAAAGCCAATAATATTTTATTGAAAAGAGAACAAAACTCTGCCAAATTGAGACAAATTCAACTATCCTTAAATCAAGAACAATCTAAACTTACTAAATTACAAGAATTATTAAATGAGCTTAGAATAAAAGCTCCAAAGGATGGTATGGTTGTTTACAAAAGGACCTGGGATGGTTCAAAAATTACTTCAGGAAGTCAAATCAGTGTTTGGGACCCAACGGTAGCAACCTTACCAGACTTATCTAAAATGGTTACTCAAACCTATGTTAATGAAATTGATATTAGCAATTTAAAGGAAGGTTTACTTGTAAATCTTACGGTAGATGCATTTCCAGATATGAGCTATACGGGCAATGTCGTTAATGTTGCGAACGTTGGGGAGCAATTGCCAAATAGTGACTCGAAAGTTTTTGAAGTTACCATTGAAATTAATGAACAAGACACACTCCTTAGACCTGCTATGACAACCAATAATAAAATATTGATTGAAGAATTAAGTGAAGTTTTATACGTTCCACAAGAATGCGTTTTCGCAAATGACTCATTAAGCTATGTTATTGTGGAAGAAGGTTTAAGTCTCAAAAAGCAGGAAGTTGTTCTAGGAAAAACAAACTCAAACTTTGTGATAATTGAAGAGGGTATTACAGAAGGTGAAGAGCTACTGATGATTAAGCCAGAAGATGTTAAATCAATCGATTGGAGATAGATCTTGATTAATCAATCCAACATAAAAATTGCTATAGAAGCTTTGATTGAAAATAAGTTTCGATCAGGTCTAACTGCCCTAGGAATTATCTTTGGAGTTGCAGCTGTAATTACTATGCTAGCAATTGGAAACGGCGCACAACAGCAAATCATTGAACAAATAGAACAAGTTGGTGCGAAGAATATCATAATCCGTCCTAAACTAATTGGCAATATAGAGGATGAAGATGATGTATCTAAAAAATATAGTCCAAAACTCACCGTGCTAGATGTAAATGCTATTAAAGGAATTTTACCAGGTATAGAAAAAATAACTCCATTTTTAAGTTATGAAACTTCTGCAATAGCAAACGGAAAAAAGAAGAATTGCAACCTAGTTGGAGTAAGTTCAGAATACTTTTTAATTTATAATTTAAAATTAGACCAAGGTTCCGTTTTCTCAGAAATGAACGAAATAAACTCTGATGCAGTTTGTGTGATTGGAGCCAATTTAGCAGTTAAACTCTTTGCAGGTAAAAATCCCATTGGTAAAACCTTAAAAACCAACAGGCTTCAACTAACTGTAATTGGAGTTATTTCTCCAGGAAATGCAATTGGTGAGTCTTTACAAAGCATTGGAATGAACAATTACAATGACGAGGTATTTGCTCCAATAAACACCGTACTTAGAAGGTATAAAGATAGAGGAAGAGTAACTGAAAAGCTTCTAAATACAAGAAGAGATGATGATGAAGATGATGGTGAAAAGAAGGACAAAACTGAAATAAAAGATCAAATTGAAAAGATTGTAATTTCTATTGATGAAACCGATAATATGACGCAAAGTGTTGATATCCTTTATAGATTATTATACAGAAGGCATCATGAGGTTGAGGATTTTGAAATCATCGTTCCTGAGCAAATTCTACAACAAAAAAAACAAACTGACGATATCTTTAATATTCTATTAGGAGTTATTGCTGCCATTTCTCTATTGGTTGGAGGTATAGGAATTATGAACATAATGCTTGCATCTGTTTTAGAAAGAATTAGAGAAATTGGCTTAAGAATGGCCATAGGAGCAACCAAGCTTGATATTAAACAACAGTTTGTATATGAATCCGGATTAATCTCTTTAGTTGGAGGAGTGATTGGGATATTCTTGGGTATTCTCCTATCCTATCTTGCAGAATGGGCTACTGGAACTCCTACCATTATATCATACTGGAGTGTTGCAATCTCATTTTTTATTAGCGCATTTATTGGGATTATATTCGGTTATATGCCTGCAAAAAAGGCAGCAGAGCAAGACCCTGTTCACTCTTTAAGACACAACTAACATGAAGAAATTAATTATTTTTCTTATTGCAAGTTTCCTTTTTCAATTAGGTTCTGCCCAAAACAAACTGACTTTGAAAGAGGTAATTGAAATTGCGAAAGAGAAAAGTATTCGTAGTAAACAGATTGAAAATAGATTTCAAAATGCATACTGGAGGAATTTTTCTTACAAGCGTCAGTTTCTGCCTTCTTTAGTTTTTGATGGAACCATACCTGAGTTTCAACGGTCCATTTCTAGCGTAACACAAAATGATGGAACAGAGATTTTTGTAGATAGAAATATTATTTCGAATAGAGCAAACCTTAGCCTAAATCAATTAGTCCCTGCCACAGGTGGTAACTTTTTTGCAAGAACAGGATTAGATAATATTCAACTTTCAGGAAACACTAATTCAACAACTTATTTAAGCAGACCGATTGAAATTGGCTACTCACAAAATCTATTCGGATTTAATCAGTTTAAGTGGGATAGAAAAGTAGAACCCCTATTTTTTACTGAGGCTGACTTATCTAAAATAGAACAAATTGAAGGACTTTCTATAGAAGCTGTAAACCGTTATTTTGATTTATTAAGGGATCAATTAAGTATGGAGAATGCTCATAAAAACTTATTGAATAACGACACTATTTATAAAATAGGAAAGGGCAGGTATTCTTACGGAAAGATTTCAGAAAACGAATTACTTCAGCTTGAGTTATCTCTGTTAAACTCAGACATAGCTTACGAAAGGCAAAAATTAAATTATGAATTAAGTAGACAAAAGTTAGCAACATTTTTAGGCTATTCTTCTCAAGAAAATTTAGAATTAGAACTTGATTCTGTAATCCCTGAATTTGATGTAAAACTAGTTGAAGCACTTAACTACGCTAATCAATATCATTCCGCTATCATTAATCAAGAAAGAAGAAGCACTGAAGCAGATATGGATGTTGCTCGAGTAAAAAGTGAAAACAGATTTAACTTTAATTTATTCGCTTCTTTTGGTTTAAGCCAAACTGCCGATAATTTAGATGATGCTTACAATGACTCACAAAACCAAGAGATTGTTTCATTGGGAGTAAATATTCCTATTTTGCAATGGGGTTTAGGTAAAGGGCGAATTAAGCAAGCCCAAGCAAATGCAGATTTAGTAAGATCTACAATTGAGCAAGAACAAATTGATTTTGAACAAGATATATATGAAAGTGTTGCAAGATTTAATCTAAATAAAAAGCAATTACAAGTAAGTAAGAGAGCAAACGAAGTAGCTGAAAAAAGATTTGAAGTAACGAAACAAAGGTATTTATTAGGAAAGATTCTGATTACAGATTTACAAATTGCTCAACAAGAAAAGGACAGAGCTTTAATTAGTTTTATATCAGCTTACCGCTCTTTTTGGCAATCTTATTATGAAATAAGATCTACCACCCATTTTGATTTTGAGAAAAATGTTGTAATTATTAGTCAAGAATAAAACTCTATTTCAGTTTGTTGTTTTCCTTATGTCTACTTGAATCTCTTTTCGTTTTTTTTGCTATATTTTTTTCCATCGCATCTTGTAAATCAACTCCTGTTTGATTTGCTATGCATGTAAGAACAAAAAGAATATCAGCTAATTCATCTCCCAGGTCTTTATTTTTGTCGCTTTCTTTTTCAGACTGTTCTCCGTATCTACGCGAAATTATCCTGGCAACTTCACCTACTTCTTCAGTTAAAATTGCCATATTAGTTAACTCATCAAAATACCTAACACCATATTCCTTTATCCATTTATCAACGGTTTCTTGAGTTTCTTTAATTGTCATTATTGTTTGTATTTTGAATCTAATAGTATTGTAACAGGTCCATCGTTAATTAAAGAAACTTTCATGTCGGCACCAAATCTACCAGTTTTAATTTCCTTTCCTATTAATTCAGAAAGCTGTGCGTTTAAACGATTATACATTTCGTTTGCCAAATCTGATTTAGCCGCTTTTATAAAAGAGGGTCTGTTACCTTTTTTTATATTAGCATGTAATGTAAATTGACTAATTGATAAAATCTCTCCATTCACATCTAGTAGAGATAAATTCATTTTATCATCAAGGTCATTAAAGATTCTCATATTAACAATCTTCTTACAAAGCCATTCAATATCTTCTACATTATCATTGAGCTCTACTCCAACCAATAATAAAAATCCTTTTTTTATAGAGCCAATTATTTCTTGATTTACCTCTACCCTAGCTTCACTAACCCGTTGCAATACAATCCTCATCTTATTTTGTCATTAATTGTCAATACCTGTCAATGTCACTTTTGTATTTCTCATTCTACATTCTCCTTTCCTCATTCTAGATTGGTTCAATACCCTTTTGCCCTGAATGTTTCTTCATCGTCTTCATGGTAAATAGACAAGTAATTATTATACCTAGACTCTTCAATCTCCCCTTCTGCAAAAGCATTTTTAACTGCGCAGTGGGGTTCATTAATATGAACGCAATTATTGAACTTACAATCATGCATTCTTGTTCTCATTTCTGGAAAAAAATGTGCTAGCTCTTCTTTTTCTATTTCTACATTCCCAAAGCCTTTTATCCCGGGCGTATCAATTATATCTCCGCCAAAGTCTAGTTCAAAAAGCTCTGCAAATGTTGTTGTATGTTGCCCAGACTTATGGTAATCAGAAATTTTATTTACTCTTAAATCAAGATTATCATCCAACTTATTAATTAAGGTGCTTTTTCCAACACCTGAATTTCCCGATAAAATTGATACTTTATTTTTCATTAAGACCTTGATTGGCTTAAGACCAAAGCCTTGTTCTGCTGATAATTTTAAGCAATTGTAACCTATTGACTCATACTTTTCGACCCATGTATTTAGCTTTTGCTTTTGCTCTTCACTTTCTAGCAAATCAATTTTATTAAACAATAAAACGGCAGGAATCCGGTAAGCCTCAGCTCCAACTAAAAATCGATCTATAAAGCCAAGTGTAGTTACAGGATTTTCTAACGTTACAATTAAAAAAAGGATATCAATATTAGCGGCAATAATTTGGACTTGTTTAGAAAGATTGATTGATTTTCGTATGATGTAATTACTTCTTTCTTTAATATCATAAATTACGGCTTCCTCTCCTTCTTCCTCGTACATAACATGGTCCCCCACCGCTACTGGGTTGGTGCTTTTTATTCCTTGAATACGAAACTTCCCTTTCAACCGGGCTTTTATTCTTCGTCCCGCATTAGTTTTCACCTCATACCAGCTTCCAGTTGACTTAACTACAATTCCTTCCAATTCTGAATCTTTTAGGTTTTAAAATTAGTAAATTCGTTTACATTAAAAACCTGATTTTTTATGTCAATAGTAGTTGAAAATGTTACCAAATTATATGGAGAGCAAAAGGCACTAAACCAAGTAAGCTTTAAGGCTAAACCAGGAGAAATTGTTGGTTTCTTAGGTCCAAATGGTGCCGGAAAGTCTACCATGATGAAAATTATTACTGGATTTATTCCTTCAAATAAAGGAACTGTTTCGGTATGTGGTTTAGAAGTTAGTTCCAATCAAATTGAAGTTAAGAAAAAGATAGGCTACTTAGCAGAACAAAATCCACTTTATTACGACATGTTTGTAAGGGAATACCTTCTATTTATTGGTGGTATTTTTAAAATTAAAAATGCTAAATCAAGAGTTAATGAAGTTATTGAGCTTATAGGGTTAAGTCTTGAACAAAACAAAAAAATAGGAGAACTTTCTAAAGGATATAAACAACGTGTAGGCCTCGCCCATGCGCTATTACATGACCCTGAGGTTCTTATTCTAGATGAGCCGACGACAGGTTTAGATCCCAATCAATTGGCTGAAATAAGAGGCTTGATTAAAAAAATTGGAGCTAAGAAAACCGTAATGCTTTCTACCCATATTATGCAAGAGGTTGAAGCAATTTGTGATCGAGTAATAATTATAAATAGAGGTGAAATAGTTGCTAATGACTCAACTAAAAACCTTGCCTCATTGTTTAATCAAAAATCAGTTATTCTGGTTGAGTTTGAAAAAGCTTTAGACTCTAAAAAGATTAAAAATATAAACGGAGTTACAAGAGTAGAAATGGTTTCTGAAAACAAATTCAAAGTTCATTTTAATCCAGATGTTGAAGTAAAAAATGACTTATTCAACTTAGCAATTTCAGAAAACAACTCCGTGGAAACAATTCAAAAAGAAACATTGAATTTAGAAGGAATTTTTAAAGAATTAACTTCCTCTAATTAAGCGTTTCAAAATTATATATCAATGCGTACTTTAGCGCACCTTAAAATTTAAAGAATGTCATATTTATTTACATCAGAGTCAGTTTCAGAAGGGCACCCAGACAAAGTTGCCGATCAAATTTCTGACGCTTTAATTGATAACTTTTTAGCTTTTGATAAAGAGTCAAAAGTTGCATGCGAAACCTTAGTAACAACCGGCCAGGTTGTACTTGCCGGCGAAGTTAAATCGAATGCTTATTTAGACGTGCAAGTAATTGCAAGAGATGTAATTAACAAAATTGGTTATAACAAAGGAGAATATATGTTTGATGGGAATAGCTGTGGTGTATTCTCAGCTATTCATGAGCAATCTCCTGACATAAACCAAGGAGTAGAAAGAGCGAATAAAGAAGATCAAGGAGCGGGAGACCAAGGAATGATGTTTGGATATGCTACCAACGAAACGGAAAGTTATATGCCTCTTCCTTTAGAAATTTCGCATATGCTTTTGAAAGAGCTAGCTGAATTAAGAAGAGAAAATAAAGATATTTCATACTTAAGACCAGATTCAAAATCTCAAGTTACAATTGAGTATGACAATAATAATAAACCTGTTAGAATTGATGCAATCGTAATTTCTACACAACACGATGACTTTGATTCAGAAGATAATATGTTAGCTAAGATCAGGCAAGATATGATTGAGATTTTGATCCCAAGAGTAGTTGCTAAATTACCTGCTGGAACACAAGCATTATTTAACGATCAAATAACCTACCATATAAATCCTACTGGAATTTTCGTAATAGGCGGTCCTCATGGAGATACCGGTCTTACAGGTAGAAAAATTATAGTTGATACTTATGGCGGAAAAGGTGCTCATGGTGGTGGAGCTTTTTCAGGAAAAGACCCTAGCAAAGTTGACCGTTCCGCTGCTTATGCAACAAGACATATTGCAAAAAATTTAGTTGCTGCGGGTATTGCTGATGAAGCTTTGGTTCAAGTAGCTTATGCAATTGGTGTTGCTGAACCAATGGGATTATACGTGAATACTTATGGAACTTCAAAGGTTGGTTTATCAGATGGAGAAATTGCTGAAAAATTAAGTGAAGTTTTTGATATGCGTCCCTACGCGATTGAAACAAGGTTTAATTTAAGAACTCCTATCTACTCTGAAACTGCCGCATACGGGCATATGGGAAGAACATGCGAAGTAGTAAATAAAACTTTCACTTCTCCTAACGGAGAATCTGTTTCTATGGAGGTAAAATTATTCCCATGGGAAGAATTAAACTTCGTTGATAAAGTAAAAGTTGCTTTCGGTATTTAGAAAGAGTTAAATAATATATTAAAAACCTTTGTCTGCTTAGACTCCTCTCAGCATGACAAAGGTTTTTTGTGTTTTAGATTTTACGTTTGTTTTGAAGTGCTATTTGGTTCTGCTCAGTATAAGTTCGATTACGCAATTCAGAGAATTGCTATCTCACTTACTTCTTTCTAAAAAATATCTGAATTGGTACACCAGTAAAGTCAAACTTTTCTCTTAATCTATTTTCAATATAACGCTTATACTGTTCTTTTATATACTGGGGGTGATTACAGTAAAAAACAAATGTTGGCTTATAAGTAGGTAACATTGTTACGTACTTAATCTTTATAAACTTCCCTTTAACTGAAGGTGGTGGAAATGCCTCAGCAATTGGAAGCATTATTTTGTTTAATTCTGAAGTTGAAATTTTCTTTATCCTATTCTCAAATACTTGAATAGCAGTTTTTAAAACATCGTGTATTCTTTGCTTGTCAATAACAGAGGTAAAAATAATAGGTACATCAGTAAATGGAGCTACTCGCTCTAAAATTGCTTCTCTAAACTCTTTCATAGTATTGGCACTTTTATCTTCAACCAAGTCCCACTTATTGACCATTATTACAATTCCTTTCTTATTCTTAATTGCTAGGTTATAAATATTCATATCCTGAGCCATCATACCTTCCTTTGCTTCTATTAAGATTACACACACATCCGCATTTTCAATTGCTCTAATGGTTCTCATTACTGAGTAAAACTCAATATCTTCATCAACCTTAGATTTCTTTCTTAAACCCGCAGTATCAGTCAATATAAAATCAAATCCATAGGAGTTGTATCGTGTTCCTACTGCATCTCTTGTTGTTCCCGCAATTGGGGTAACTATGTTTCTATCTTCACCAATTAAGGTATTTACAAAAGATGATTTTCCTACGTTAGGTCTCCCTACAATAGCAATTCTTGGAATATCAGATTCCTCCTCTATTTCTATTTCAATATGTTTAACAACTTCATCTAACAATTCCCCTGTTCCGCTGCCATTGATACTTGAAATAGGGAATAAATCACCTAATCCAAAGGCATAAAACTCAGCAGTATCAGCTAAACGGTCTGCATTATCAACTTTATTCGTGATTATGTGAATCTTCTTTTTTGTTTTTCTTAAAAGGCTTGCAACAGCTTGATCTAAATCAGTAATACCAACAGTTACATCAACAACAAATAGGATTATATTCGCTTCTTCTAAGGCAATTTCAACCTGTTTTCTTATTTCACCTTCAAACTCATCCTCAGAGCCTTTTACATACCCACCAGTATCAATGACTGTAAATTCTTTGCCATTCCACTCTGCCTTGCCATATTGCCTATCGCGAGTAACACCACTAGCTTCATCAACGATTGCCTGTCTACTCTCCGTCAACCTATTAAATAAAGTTGACTTTCCAACATTTGGCCTTCCTACTATAGCTACTATACTTCCCATAATCTATAAATAACCGAATTTTTTTAGCTGCTTGTCATCATCTCTCCAGTCTTTATTGACCTTAACATACAACTCCAAATATATCTTCTTTCCGAAAAACTGTTCTAAATCTTTTCGAGATTCAGAACCCACGATTTTTAACATAGACCCGCCTTTACCTATTAAAATTCCCTTTTGACTGTCCCTTGCAACGTAAATAATAGAGCGAATTCTTATAATATCTTTCTCCTCTTTAAACTCTTCCACCTCAATTTCTACCGAATAAGGAACTTCCTGATCGTAGTGAAGTAAGATTTTCTCTCTTATTTTTTCCTCAACGAAAAATCTTTCTGACTTATCAGTTAAGCTGTCTTTTGGGTAATACGGTGGACTCTCAGGAAGATGATTAATTATTTGGCTCTTAAGTTGGTCAACATTAAAGCCATGTAAAGCCGATACTGGTAAAACGTATGAATTTGGAAGTTTCTCTTTCCAACGGATCATTTCCTGTTCAAGTAATTCCTGATTGGAAAGGTCAACCTTATTTAACACAGTTATTACAGGAAGTTCTGTATTGGACAAAAAGTCATTCAATTTATCATCTTTCAACTCCTTTTGCCCGCATTCAATCAATAAAATAACAACATCAGCATCCTTCAATGAAGCATATACAAACTTCATCATACCTTCCTGCATCTTATACGCAGGATCAATCACTCCGGGAGTATCAGAATATACTATCTGATAATTATCATCATTTACAATACCTAGAATACGGTGTCTTGTAGTTTGGGCTTTAGATGTAATAATTGATAACTGTTCACCAACAAGTTGATTCATCAATGTCGATTTACCAACATTTGGATGCCCAATAATATTTACAAATCCTGCTTTATGTTTCAATAGATATTTTTTTGCAAAGAAACTAAATAATGATTAGCCCTGATTTAATTAAGATTTTGGTAAATAAAAAAGAGTCGCAAAAGCGACTCTTCTTAGGTAGCGGGGACCAGACTCGAACTGATGACCTTCGGGTTATGAGCCCGACGAGCTACCAACTGCTCCACCCCGCACTATATTTTGAAACACTGCCGTGTTTTTTATTCGGACGTCAAAAATACAATAATTATATCAGGTGACAAGAATATTTTTTAAAATATATTTAAGCTAATAACTGTTAATTAAGTAAACACCACAATAAGGATTAAGCTCAGATATTAGTTATTTTAGCAAGTTGAGATGAAGAACTCTTTATTCCATATCGGTCGATATTTCATGCTAATGGCAAGAACATTTCAAAGACCAGAGAAAGTCAGTTTATACAGACAACAAATTGTATATGAGGTTAATTCACTTGGGTTAGGTTCATTTGGTATAATTTCTATTATCTCTGTATTTATGGGAGCAGTAATTACATTGCAAACTGCCTCTAATATTGACAGTGCTTTTATTCCTGCCTATACAGTTGGGTTTACTGCAAGACAATCCATGATATTAGAGTTTTCACCAACGATAATTGCTCTTATTTTGGCTGGTAAGGTCGGTTCTAATATAGCATCAGAGATTGGAACTATGCGGGTAACTGAGCAAATTGATGCCCTCGAAATAATGGGAATTAATTCAGCATCTTATTTAATAGTACCTAAGATAATAGCAGCTGTTTTTATTAATCCATTTCTAGTTATTTGGAGTATGTTTATTGGTTTACTGGGCGGATACCTTGTCGCAGTGCTTTCGGGTGTTGTTTCACCTGAAGCATATATTTATGGAATACAATATGATTTTAAGGAATTTGGAATAATCTATGCCTTGATAAAAACAGTCTGTTTTGCTTTTGTAATAACCTCCGTTCCTTCTTATTATGGATATTATGTAAAAGGAGGAGCTATTGCAGTTGGTGAATCAAGCACAAAAGGTGTTGTCTCTAGCAGTATTATAATACTCTTAATAAACTATATAATAACTCAATTACTCCTTATTTAATGATTGAGTTAAAAAACATTTCTAAATCTTTTAACGGCACTGAAGTCCTCAAAGATATTTCTATCAAATACCAGAAAGGAAAAACTAATTTAATAATCGGGGCAAGTGGTTCTGGTAAAAGTGTATTAACAAAGTGCACTGTAGGGTTAATTGAGCCCGATAATGGTAACGTTTTATATGACGGTAAAGATTTCACCAAATTAAAACTTGAAGATAAAAAAGAAATTAGAAAAGAAATAGGCATGCTTTTTCAAGGAAGTGCTCTGTTTGATTCTAAAACAGTAGAGGAAAATATAAAATTCCCGTTGCGTATGCATACTAAAATGACAGAAGCAGAAATGAAAGATCGTGTTGATTTTTGCTTAGAGAGAGTAGATATGCCAGGAGCAAATAACAAGTTTCCAGCTGAAATAAGTGGAGGAATGCAAAAAAGAGTTGGTATTGCTCGAGCAATAAGTCTTAAACCAAAATACTTGTTTTGCGATGAACCAAATTCAGGCTTAGACCCAAGCACTTCTATCCTTATAGATAACTTAATAAAAGAAATAACAGAAGAATATCAAATAACAACAGTTGTAGTAACTCATGATATGAACTCAGTTATGGAAATTGGAGATCAAGTTATTTTCATATATAAAGGTCAAAAATTTTGGGAAGGTTCAAAAGACACTATTTTCCAAACAGATAACAAAGAGTTATCTGATCTCGTATTTGCATCTCGATTTATGAAGAAAATCAGAAACTCTTAGTTATTCCTATTGACTTTAATTAATTATAATCTTCTTAACAAATCTTTCAGAACCATTTTCTAATGTTACAAAGTAGATACCTTTTTCCATATTTGTTAAATCTAAAGCTTGCGCTTTAGATCCACTAACACTTAGATTATCGTTATAAACAATTTGTCCTAACATGTTCCTTGCAGACATTGCATAATTAGCAGCAACTCTAGAAGTTATGTTGACATTAAATAAACCCTTATTAGGATTTGGTGAAACAGAGAATACAACTTTTGTATCATCTTCTTTATCTAATCCAATTACTAAATTTCCAAAATTCAATCTAACTGCAGCTAATTGCGTAACCCAACCCCATCTTGGAGACGCACCGTTAGCGTAAAAAAAGTTAGAAAAATCAGTCTGCTTGGCTTCCCATGCTCTAGATCTTGCAGCCGTAAATGCAGCCCCTAAAGCAGCCCCACCAGTTTGCTCCCAACCAACTACATATTGTGTTCCAGGAACTAAATTTGCAGGTGGAAAGAGTGGTAAAGTAATCCAATTCCCAAACATGGATGTATCTATTGTTGTAGAGAATGGATTTAAACCAATAGGCGGAGAAACAATAGCATTTGCTATTGAACTTGCAGAATCTTCCCACTTCCAAACTCTTGGTTGAATTTGGGCCCCGTCGTTTGTAGTTATGTTTGCTACTAAAATTGAAACTGAAGTAGCCAATACGCTATTGCCTGCTAATGAATTATTTCCAACAGTCATCAAAGATCCCCAAAGGTCTCCATCATTTCCACCACCAAAATAATTCCCAGGACCATCATCTCCAATATAAGGCCTAATTCTTTAGCTAAAACAGTATCACTTACAATGAAAGACTGTGTTCCAATAGCTGCAAAAGGATTTTGATTTGTCGAATTTGAAAAAGCTCTAAAAATTGCTCTATAATATCCGTCTCCTATATTTAAATATGGGCCAACTCTTACAACATCTCTTTGAAGTGTTGGAACCGGAATACCTATGAAGGTTGAAGATATATAAACAAGTCCTGAACCAATTCCTCCGAAATATGTGCTATCTTGAACGACCTCAACCTCTAGGCCAACAGCAGTTTGGGTGTTAGAACCTGCATTGAACAAAGCCCCATCAAATGTTAATGGGCCTATTAATAATTGAGGCACAATTGAGTGAATAGGATTAATTGTAGTATCTGAGAAATTAATTGACCAATCAACAAGCTCCATCGCATCGCTTGCCCCTTCTACTATAGCAAAATCATCAATCATCCAATAATAATGCGAGGCACCCGACATTCTAAATCTAACATATACAGTTGTTTGATTAGCTAGTTGAGCAGAAACATTTATACTCATCTGTTCTGCTGCAGCAGAACTTGGATTGGGCACACTTGTGTTAGCTTCTCTTCCTGAAATGGCATCATAAGTTGTCCAATTAAAATTATTAGAACTCACTTCAACTACTAACTCGTCTCCACTTGCGCAACAATAATTAAAGGATTGCTGCCATTTTAATAAAACTGAACCTTTAGTTGTAATTGGAATTACGGGAGAGTTAAACCAAGTATCCATAGAGCCAGGTCCTCCGGGAGGGAAGGGAGTGTTATATAAATCTCTGCTGGTAATGACATAAAGCCGTTACTTGCAGTAGTAGAATTTATGCTAGTCACGTTGGAAGAGTATTGACCACCAGGTGCCGTATTAGACCAAATCCAATTATTTGAATTACCAGCTTGATTTATAACAGACCATCCTGAAGGAATTTGGTTTGCAAAATCTTGATAATACAAAGTGTCTCCATAGGCTTTGTTATTTTGCAAATGAGTCTTTACAGCACGATTTACTGTTAATTCAGACTCAGCTTCCGCTTCTTCTGTTAATTTAACTTTTATTTCTTCTGAAGAAAACCTTTCATAGTTTTGAGCAGAACCCAAACCGGGAATTAAAATAAGAATGGTAATAATTAAGTATCTATTTTTCATAAGCTTTAATTTTATTTTCAAACTTATAAATACTGGGCAAACAGTTTTTGATCAATTACATACTTGTAGACATATAATTCACAAACAAGTCATTTTAGGGCATAAAAAAAGGCGACCAATTGGTCGCCTTTCCTTTTATATTAGTTTGTTATTATTTAACAATAACTTTCTTAACTAATCTTTCAGAACCATTTTCTAATGTTACGAAATAGATTCCTTTTTCAACATTTGTTAAATCTAAAGCTTGCGTTTTAGATCCACTAACACTTAGGTTATCGTTGTAAACAACTTGACCTAACATGTTTCTAACAGACATTGTGTAAGTAGCAGCAACTTTAGAAGTTACGTTTACATTGAATAAACCATTGTTTGGATTTGGAGAAACAGAGAATTCAGCATTTGCTTCATCTTGATCTTCTACTCCAATGATATAGTTTCCAAAATTCACTCTTACTGCAGCTAACTGAGTAACCCAGCCCCAAGATGGAGCAGCATCATTTACATAAACAAAGTTTGAAACACTAGGCTGAACAGATTCTAAATCTCTATCTCTAGCAGCTGTAAATTCAGCACCTGTTGAAGCGCCGCCAGTTTGCTCCCATCCAACAACATACTGTGTTCCAGGAACTAGGTTTGCTGGCGGAAAAAGAGGTAATGTAATCCAGTTACCTAACATTGATGTATCAATAGTAGTAGAAAAAGGAGTACTTCCTACAGGAGGAGTAATAATAGCGTTAGCGATAGTAGATGCACTATCTTCCCACTTCCAAATTCTTGGCTGAATTGAAGCACCATCATTAGTTGTAACATTTGCAACTAAGATAGAAATCGAAGTAGCTACTGCATTCGTACCTGCCAATGTATTGTTACCAACAGTCATCATAGATCCCCAACGGTCGCCATCATTTCCCCCACCAACATAATTCCCAGGACCGGCATCTCCAATGTATGGACCTAAATCCTTTGCTAATACAGTATCACTCACAACAAATGGTTGTGAACCAATAGCTGCAGGAGGATTCTGATTTGGAGCAGTAGATAACGCTCTAAAGATTGCTGTGTAATATCCGTCACCGCTATTATTGTATCCATTAACAACAATTGTATCTCTTTGTAAAGAAGGAACAGGAATTCCTAACATTGTATTAAGAATAGCGACAACTCCTTGTCCTGTAGCTCCAGAATAAGTACTATCTTGAATAATTTCTACCTCAAGACCAACACCACTTTGAGTATTAGAACCAGCATTAGTAGTAACACCTGTAAATGACATAGGATTTTCTAATATTGCTTGAGGAATAATAGATAGTACGGGATTTATAGATGTATCAGAGAAATTGATATTAAATGCTGTCAATTCCATTGCATCTCCTGCACCTTCAACTAAAGTTACATCATCAATCATCCAATAATAGTGAGTTGCACCTGTCAATCTCCATCTTACATATGCAGTAGTTTGGTTAGCAAATTGAGCAGAAACATTTATACTCATTTGTTCAGCCGCTGCTGAAGTAGGACTTGGAACACCTGTATTTGGATTTCTTCCATTAATTGCATCATAAGTCGTCCAATTAATATTATCCGTACTTACTTCTACAACTAATTCATTAGCACTTGAACAGCAGTATCTAGAAGATTGTTGCCATTGCAATAAAACTGACGCAGCTGAAGGTATAGTAATTGCAGGAGAAGCGAACCATACATCCATTCCGACAGGGCCACCGGCAGGAAATGGAGTATTGTATAAATCTGCTGGTAAAGACATAAATCCGTTAGCAGCAGATGTAGAATTTAATGCAGCAGTTGTAGTAGAATACTGTCCACCAGGAGCAGCATTTGCCCAAATCCAGTTATTTGAATTACCGGCTTGGTTTGTAATAGTCCAACCTGCAGGAATTTGACTTGCGAAATCTTGATAATACAATGTATCACCAATCGCTTTGTTATTTTGTAATTGTGTTTTTACAACACGATTTGCTGACAATTGAGATTCAATTGCCGATTCTTCTGTTAATTTAACTTTAGCTTCTTCATTAGAAAACTTTCTTAAGTCTTGGGCTTCGCCCAAGACTGAAGCTAAAATCAAACCAGATAATAAGGCGTAATTTTTTTTCATGTTTTAAATTTTATTAATTAGACAATTCGATTTGAAGTATAAAGATAACCAAAATTTCAACTAAAATTAAGGTTACAACAAAAAAATACCGATCAAAAATTAATTTAACCGGTATTTTTTAAGTTTTAAAGTGCATATTCCTCTGTAGGTGAACAACTACAAATTAAGTTCCTATCTCCATAGGCGTCATCAACACGCCTTACGGAAGGCCAAAATTTTCTACCCTTTATTGATTTTACTGGATATGCAGCTTTTTGTCTATTGTAAGACAAATTCCATTCATCTGAAGTTAACATCTCTTCTGTATGAGGTGCGTTTTTTAGCACATTCTCTTCTCTTTTAAAAGGGTCGACTTCTATTTGTCTTATTTCATCTCTAATTGAGCTCATTGCTTCAATAAAACGATCGAGTTCTTCTAAACTCTCACTTTCAGTAGGCTCAACCATTAAAGTTCCATTTACAGGAAAGGAAACAGTAGGTGCATGAAATCCATAATCCATAAGTCTTTTTGCTATATCAACTACCTCAATTCCTGAAGTTTGTTTAAAACCTCTGCAATCTAAAATCATTTCATGTGCAACTGTATTATTCTTCCCTTGGTATAACACATCGTACTTCCCGTCTAATTTTTTCTTTATATAATTCGTTGATAAAATAGCGATGCGTGTGGAATCAGTTAAGCCTTTTTCACCTAACATTTTTATGTATGCGTAAGAAATAAGCAGTACCAAAGCACTTCCAAAAGGTGCAGCAGAAATAGCAGTTATAGCATTTTCGCCGCCTGTTTTAACAAGTGGGTTTGATGGCAAAAATGGTGCAAGATGCTTGACAACACCAATAGGTCCCATACCAGGACCTCCTCCACCATGAGGTATCGCAAATGTTTTGTGTAAATTCAAATGGCATACATCTGCTCCTATACTTGCCGGGTTAGTTAAACCAACTTGGGCATTCATATTGGCTCCATCCATATATACTTGCCCCCCATTTTCATGGATTAAGTCTGTAATCTCTATAACACTTTCTTCGAAAACGCCATGAGTTGATGGATATGTGATCATTAAAGCAGCAAGGTTTTCCTTATGTTCTTCAACCTTAACTTTTAAATCGTCCACATCAATATTACCTTGGTCGTCACACTTAACAACCACTACTTTCATTCCGGCCATTACAGCACTTGCAGGATTTGTTCCATGCGCTGAAGATGGAATTATTGCAATATCTCTATGATGATCTCCTCTACTTTTGTGATAAGCTCTAATGACCATTAGGCCTGCGTACTCACCTTGAGCTCCTGAATTTGGTTGTAAAGATGTTTTATAAAAGCCAGTTATTTCAGACAAATCCCTTTCTAAACCGTCAAGAATTTCTAAATAACCTAATGTTTGATCTTTAGGCGCAAAAGGGTGAATATTTGCTAGCTCAGGCCAAGTTAACGGCATTAATTCGCTGGCAGCATTTAGCTTCATAGTGCATGAACCTAGAGGAATCATTCCATGGACTAATGAAAAGTCCTTATTCTCAAGGCTTTTTATGTACCGCATCATGTCTGTCTCTGAATGGTATCTATTAAATACTTCGTGGGATAAAAAGTCTGAAGTTCTAATTAACTTCTCATGAACAAAAATTCCTTCGTCCACTGAATCAAAACTGAAATCATTCTTCTTTTGAAAAGAAGCAAACGAATTAATTAGCTCAACTAACTCATGCATCTCAACGGTTTCGTTAAGACTTATTGAAATATGTGAATCATCAATTTTATATACATTAAATCTTTCTTTTGCTAGATGATCTACTAAATGGTCTGCGTTATTATCTCCTGTTTTTACAGCTAAAGTATCAAAGAAGTTATCATTCAAAACTTCGAATGATAACTCTTCTAAACAGTCTTTTAGTTTTTTGGTGTAGCTATGAATACCTACAGCAATATTTCGAATCCCGTTTTTCCCATGATAAACTGCATACATTCCCGCCATTACAGCCAGTAAAACTTGGGCTGTACAGATATTTGAAGTTGCTTTATCACGCTTAATGTGCTGTTCTCTAGTTTGAAGAGCCATTCTTAATGCAGGTCTTCCGTCAACATCTTGAGATACACCAATAATTCTACCGGGGATATTTCTTTTATAGTGTTCTTTGGTCGCAAAGTAAGCAGCATGAGGGCCTCCAAAACCTAACGGAATTCCAAATCGTTGTGTTGTACCAAAAACGAAGTCAGCTCCCCATTCCCCGGGAGGCGTAAGAATAGCTAAACTCAAAAGGTCGGCAGCAACACCAACTAAAGCACCTGCTTCATGCGCCTGCTCAACAAATTCTGAATAATCTTTTACCTCACCACTTATTTCAGGGTATTGCAAAATTGACCCAAAATATGAGGAATCTATATCAATATTTTCTATCGAATCGATAACTAATTCAATCCCTAACGGCTCACTTCTTGTTTTAAGAACATCAATTGTTTGCGCAAAACATGTATTTGAAACAAAAAACTTTTTGATATTTCTTTTTTTAGCATCTCTTGAACGAGCACCATACATTAGAATCATAGCCTCTGCTGCAGCTGTTCCTTCATCAAGTAAAGATGCATTTGCAATTTCCAATCCTGTAAGGTCTGTAACCATAGTCTGGAAATTTAATAAAGCTTCTAATCTACCTTGAGCAATCTCAGCTTGGTAAGGTGTATATGCTGTATACCAACCTGGATTTTCTAATATATTTCTTTGGATAACTGCAGGCACTTTAGTGTTATAATATCCTTGACCGATGTAGCTCCTGAAAACTTGATTTTTTGAAGCCAGTTCCTCCAAATGGTTCAAGTATTGATATTCACTCATTGGCTGATTTAAACTCAATGGTGATTTTAATCTAATTGACTCGGGAATTGTTTTGGCAATAAGGCTCTCTATACTTGACTCACCTATGGTTTCAAGCATGTGATTAATTTCCTTTTCATTTGGACCTATATGTCGCGAACTAAATGGAGCTGATGTCATACTATTTAATTTATTTTAATCGAGTGCAAATATAATTGAAACGCCATTTCAACAGCACTATTTATATTTGCTTTTAATACCAGTTATGAATATTTCTTAACAAGTTAAAAAGAGACATGTTTAAATATTAATTAAACTAATTATTGAGCCGATTTTTAAACCTTTTAGTATATAGTAATTTACTTATTGCTTCTTGTTCAACAAGCCTAAGCTATATAGCTTGTTCGTATTTTAAAGTTTCGGAAACAAACAACATTCTTGGATTCGTTTTTTTCGCAACTTTGTTCGTTTACAGCTTTCACAGAAAAGTAGATCATTTATATTATGGAAACAGGAAACTAACTCCACAAGACAAATGGATTGAATCAAAAAAAAGGTTTTATACCTTTTTAATACTTAGTTCATTTTCAATAGCATTTTACTACTATTTAGGCTTACCAAAATCTGCTAACATTCTGTTATTCCCCTTATTTATTATTTCAATATTATATGTTCTTCAAATAAACATTGGTTTAAAATTAAAAACACTTAGATCAATTCCATATTTAAAGCCTTTTGTTATTGCATTTGTTTGGGGAGGAATTTCAAGTATGCTGCCTGTTATATGCCAAGATGGGGTTAGTGCCTTACTTAGCCTAAAAGTTCATCTATTTGCATTAGCTATGAGCTTTTCTGTATTTGGTCAAGCGATACCCTTTGATATTAGAGACATAGAGTTAGATCGTTCTGCAAGTTTAAAAACCCTTCCGCAATTATTAGGTATTAATAATGTTAAGTTTTTAAGTTTTATATCCTACTCCTTTAGCGTTGTTTCACTATGGATAATAAGCTCTGAGGTCAACCTGCTAATAGTATCTTTTACTATCGGATTAAGTAGTTCGGCAATAATTATATCTAAACTAAATAATAAAAACCCATACTTGCATTATTCTTTGGTTTTAGAAGGCAGTTTAGCCTTTCCATTTATTTGTTTTATTATTTTATCACATTTTTGATACAACAACTTGTAGTAATGTATCTTTGATTCACAATTATTAATTTATGGAATATTTGAATTCAGAATCATTTGCAAAGGAGCAAGATGCAAATGACAAGTTGAATAAATTTAGAGACTATTTTGAGATTCCCCACATTAATGGAGAAGAATCTATTTATTTTACAGGAAACTCTTTAGGGTTGCTTCCTAAAAAAGGAAAGAATGCTATCAATCAGGAATTAGAAGACTGGGGAAAACTAGGAGTAGAAGGTCATTTTGAAGCTAAAAACCCATGGTATTCTTACCATGAACTTTTTAAACCTTTGTTATCTCAAGTTGTTGGAGCTAAAGAATCTGAAGTCACAGCTCTAGGTGGTCTTACAGGAAATCTTCATTTTTTAATGGTTTCTTTTTACAGGCCATCAGCAAAAAGGTTTAAAATATTATGTGAAGGAAAAGCGTTCCCCTCTGATCAATATGCCTTAGAAAGCCAAGTTAAATTCCATGGATTAAACCCATCCGAAGCATTAATAGAATTGCATCCAAGAGATGGAGAACAGCATTTAAGGGAAGAAGACATTCTAAAAGCCATAGAAGAGAATTCAGAAGAAATTAGCCTTATAATGATTGGAGGTGTTAATTATTACACTGGTCAAGTAATGCCTATGGGAAAAATCACAAGAGCCGGCCATAAAGCAGGTGCAATTGTTGGCTTTGATTTGGCACATGCTTTTGGAAATATTGAATTAAAACTAAATGAATGGGGTGTTGATTTTGCTGCGTGGTGCTCGTATAAATATTTAAATTCGGGACCAGGCAGTGTTGCCGGAATCTTTGTGCATGAAAGACATGAAAACAACTCAGAGTTACCTCGTTTTGCCGGTTGGTGGGGGACCCCAACTGATGGAAGATTTAAAATGGAAAAAGGGTTTAAACCAGCTTTAGGTTCAGATGGCTGGCAGCTAAGTAATGCGCCTGTTCTATCAATGGCAATTCATAAAGTAGCTCTTGAAATACATCTTCAGGCAGGACTTGAAAATTTAAGAGCTAAACAGAAAACATTAACAGGCTATTTGGAGTTTATTCTAAAAGAAATTTCAAATAACAATGAAAGCATAAGATTCGAAATTATTACGCCTAAAGAGAGAGGCTCTCAATTATCAATTCTCACACACGGAAGCGGTAAACCACTTTTTGATTTAATGACTAAAAAGGGTGTAATTGCAGACTGGAGAGAACCTAATGTAATTAGAGTCGCTCCTGTTCCGCTATACAACTCCTATAGGGATGTATTTCGTTTTGGTAAAATAATTTCAGAATCTTTAATAGAATTAAATTAAAATGGATAAAGTAGCAATAATTGGAGCAGGACTGGTAGGGTCTTTACAGGCAATCATTTTAGCAAAAAAAGGTTATCAAGTAGACGTTTATGAACGAAGAGTAGACATGAGAAAGGTTGAAATTTCTGCAGGTAGATCTATCAACCTTGCCCTATCTAACCGAGGTTGGAAAGCTATAAAATTGGCAGGAATAACAGAAGAAATAGAAAAGATCGCAATTCCAATGTATGGAAGGATTATGCATCCAATTGATGGCGATAATTTTTACCAACAGTATGGAAAAGACGATGAAGCAATATATTCGGTAAGTAGAGGTGGATTAAATGTTCAATTAATGGATTCTGCTGATGCAATGAATAATGTTAACTTTCATTTTTCTATGCAATGCACAGATATTGACCTAGACAATAACAAAATAGCATTTAAAAATACCGAAAGTGGTGAAGAGAGTTTTATATCTCCTGACAGAATTTTTGCAACAGATGGTGCATTTTCAGCAATAAGAAGCAGGCTGCAAAGGACCGACCGCTTTAATTACGAGCAAATGTATTTAGACCATGGTTATAAAGAGCTTTATATCCCTGCAAATAATGATGGAAGTTTTAAGATGGATAAGAATGCGCTTCATATTTGGCCTCGTGGAGAATATATGTTAATCGCATTGGCAAATGAGGATGGCAGTTTTACTTGTACTTTGTTTTTCCCATTTGATGGAGAAAAGTCTTTCAACTCCTTAAAAACGAGAGGTGATGTAGAAGAATTCTTCAAAGAGATTTTTCCTGACACCATTGATTTGATGCCAAGCTTATTGGAAGATTATTTTGAAAACCCAACTTCTTCTTTAGTAACTGTAAGGTGTTCTCCATGGAATTACCTTGATAAGATTCTATTAATGGGAGATTCCTCTCATGCTATTGTTCCGTTTTACGGACAAGGAATGAATTCTGGCTTTGAGGATTGTTCTGTTTTTGATGAAATATTTGAAAAGAATAACAGAAATTGGGAAACAAGCTTTAAAGAATTCTCTGGTACTAGAAAAAAAGATGCCGATGCTATTAGCAATTTAGCAATTCAAAACTTTGTTGAAATGCGTGACAAAGTTGCGGACCAGAGCTTTTTACTTCGCAAGAAAATTGAAAAGAAAATTTATGAAAAATACCCATCAAAATGGATGCCTTTATACTCTCAGGTAACCTTTAGTCATATTCCATATTCTGAAGCGCTTGCTGCAGGTAAACGTCAGGAAAAAATTATGGACGTAATTATGGCAAAACCAAATATTGATACAATTTGGGACAGTCAGGAAGTTGAAAAAGAGATATTAGAACTTGCAAATGCTTAGGAAAGTCTTTTCAATAACAGGTTTACTGTTATTTAGTATGCCTTTACTTTGCCAAATTGATAAAGACTTATTTCCATTAGATCGGCAATACAGAAGATCGGGTTTTTATATTAATCCCGAATTAACTTATCTACTCCCAATTGGATCTACAAATAAAACAGAAACTGCCGACACTTTGACTTACCTGTATGAGGTTAATGGCTCAGGAAAGCTAAAATATGGAATAGAGCTCGGGTATTTTTATTCTTTTAAAAAATCAAAAATAGTTCATTTCCTTGAAGGAGGCATTGGCTATAGATCTTTTGCAGGAGGAGCTGAACATAAAGGAACTCTTTTTTTACCGTCTGATACATCTAATTATAGTTCATCAAACACCATTAACTACAATCTTGCTCATGTTAGCATAAGAGCAAATCATGTAAAGCAATTAAAACGGTATTCTTTCATAATAAATTCATTAGGTATTAATGCTAATTATGCCATATCAGAGAAGTTTGATAGATCTTTCGCATATCCAAGTAATTTTGACACGTTCACAAATAGTTTAAATGGATTTCTTACCTACCAAATAGGATTTGGCTATCGAATTACAAAACACACCATTCTAATTCCTTCTATAGAAACAACATTATTACAAGTTTTTCCAATTGACGATGTAAGAAGTAGTTTTAAATTCTTTAGTCATGATTATCAGCCAATAATTTTTAAGTTAAGGATAATGTTTCTAAGGAAAGACCCTGTAAATTGCAATGCTCCAATTTTTAAAGGGCCACAACCTGCGCTTTAAAAGAAGGGATTATTCTGTTTCTCATAACCAATAGTAGTTTCTGGTCCGTGACCTGAATAAACGGATATATCGTTCTCCAATGTAAAAAGTTTTTCTTTAATATTTCTTATTAAATCATCATGGTTCCCTCCAGGTAAATCTGTTCTACCAATACTACCTCTAAATAATACATCCCCTCCAATAATTACCTTTCCAGGTCTATCATAAAACACTACGTGACCGGGAGAATGACCAGGTACATGAAGTATTTCAAGCTTTGTGTTTCCAAAAACTATTTCGTCTCCTTCTTCAAAATTAATTTCTGCTTTTGGTGATGGCTTATAATTTAAACCATAAGTCATGGCAGAACGCCCTGCCATTGCTAAAATTGGTTCGTCTAGCAGGTGTAATTCTAGTTTAAGATTAAATTTTTCTGAAACGAATTGATTCCCAAAAACATGGTCAATATGAGCATGAGTATTTATTAATCTCACCGGTTTTAATTGGTTTAAGTTTAAATACTCAACAAGTTCATTTTCTTCCGAAGAATTATAACAGCCAGGGTCAACAATTATGCAATCTAAGGTGTCATCTGATAGAACATAAGTATTCTCTTGGAAGGGGCTAAATGTAAATGATTTTACTTTCATGAGTTTTGGGTGCTTTTAAAGGTCTTCAAATTTAATAATAGCTTATAAATTGGTACTTTTATTAACCGTTTAAATTTCTATTGAAACTCAACAAAATCCATATTAGAAGTCTTTTAGCATTGCTTATAAGTATTTGCTTTTTTAGCCAAGCCAATGCTCAATTTTACAACGGAACTCAAACTGATTTTGGTAAGAATAGGGTTCAATATGATTTCTTCGAATGGCAGTTCTATCGATTTAAAAAATTTGAAACTTACTTTTATACCGGTGGAAAAGAATTAGCTGTGCATACTGCAAAATATGCCAATAGCCGAATCCCAAAAATTGAAAAGTTCTTAGATTTTTATGCCGAAGAAAGACTACAGTTTGTTATCTACAATAAACAATCTCATTTCAGACAAAGCAATATTGGTTTAGCCTCTAACGAAAACTTTAATATTGGTGGAGTTACAAATATTGTTGGCTCAAAAGTATTTATCTATTTCGAAGGCGACTATGAGGACTTTAACAAACAAATTGAAGCTGGAATATATAAAGTCTTAATCTATCAAATGATTTACGGTGGTAATTGGAGAGAAATTTTAAGAAACTCTGCTTTACTTCATTTACCAGATTGGTACATAAGCGGGCTTGTTTCATATCTCTCAGATCCAAATGATCCCGAAATCAACTCTTACATTTCTGATGGTATTAAAAATGAGAAGTTTAAGCGATTTAATGGATTAATAAATGAAGATGCTGAAGTAGCAGGTCACTCAATGTGGCAATACATTGCTGACAATTACGGTAAAAACGTTATTTCTACCATTTTATACATGACTAGAGTTAGTAGAAATGTTGATGATGGCTTTCTCTATGCTATTGGGTCTCCGTTTGAAGATGTTTACAATAATTGGTTAGCCTATTACAAGTTAAAAATACAAACACAAGTCAATCAAGATAATCTCAGTTATGGAGAACCGGTTGACTTTAAAACACGAAAAGATAGGAAATACCAAAACCTAACTTATGCTCCTAATGAAAATTATTTCGCTTTTAACACAAATAAATTAGGTCAATATAAAATCTACATAGTAAACCAACAAACAAACAAAAAACAGAAGATATATACTGGTGATCATAAACTTGAACGTATTCAGGATTGCTCGTATCCAATAATAACTTGGCACCCAAATGGTGAAATATTAAACTTTATAATAGAAAAAAAGGGAGAAGTTTTATTACATGCCTATAATGTAAAAACCAAATCTTTAAATGTTAAACCTATTTTTAAAATGGAAAAGGTCTTATCTTTCAGTTATTCACCTAATGGGAAGCAAATTGTTTTTTCCGGTGTTGCAAAAGGACAAACCGATTTATACTTATATAACCCAATTGGGAATACTCAAAAAAAGATTACCGACGATATTTATTCTGACTTAAGCCCTAAGTTCTTAAACAATAATGGTGAGATTGTATTTGCCTCTAACAGAAACAACGACAGCCTAAATATTGAGCACGAACGTTCAAACTTTGCAACAGATATGGACATCTTCCTTTTAGACTTAAAAAAAGAGAATAAAATATCATCTATTACCGATACCGACAATGAAGAAGAGCTTTTCCCTTTTGGACTTAAAGTTAGAATAATATACCACCAAAATAAAAATGGTCGTATAAAAAGGTTTACTGCTAAATTTGACAGCACAGTTAGTCATATAGACACCATTGTGCACTATAATTATTTTTATAATTCAGAAAATATTGGGGCTTACGAGTTAAACCCTACCTCTATTAATGGCAATACAAATAGTAGTCAATTAAGTCAAATATATTATTCAGATAAACGCTATAGATTTTCAAGAACAGGATTTGATACGGAAAAAAGCAGCCCTAAATCCAAGGTAACTGATAAAGAGAGTTTTACCTCTAACAAATCATTTAGAAATATTGACGAAACCGCATATTTAGAAACCAAAAAATTTAAGCACAGTGAAGCCAAAAAAGAAGTAAATATTTATGATTACGAATTTGAGGGAACCACGAGTAATAAAGGCAAAGAATTAACACCTTCAAAAAAAATACTGCTTTCTGAAGATACTGAAATAGATACAGAGCTAGATTTTCCTACTCAAAGAATTTATAGGCCAAACTTTAGACCAGATAATTCAATAATCCAACTTAATAACGCTTTCATTAACGGTCAATATCAAATCTATAATGGAGGCCCATTTACAAACCCGGGTCTTGGAGTAAATTCTAAAATTGGGATTGTAGATTTAATGGAAGATTACAGAATATATGGTGGATTTAGAATAGCTGGAGACGTAAGCGAATATTCTCTAAATTATCAGAATTTACGAAATAGAATGGACAAAGAATATAGCATTACGAGAAGAGCGGAAAGGATCTCAAATGCATTTATTCCTACTGATATTAGAACTTTGCAAGGAGCATTTAGTATGAAGTGGCCATTTAGTGAAGTTGCAAGTATTAGAGGAAGTGCTGTAGCCAGAAATGACAAAAGAATTCCATTAGCAGGAAATTTAGATTCTTTAATTGCTCCTATTACAAATAAATATTGGGCTTCTTTAAAGGCTGCATACGTCTTTGATAACACCCAAGATGTAGCCTTAAACATTAAATTTGGAACAAGATTTAAAGTTTTTGCGGAACATTATGAACTAGTTTATTCGGATATTCCAGAAACAAATAGTTCTAACTTAACAGTTTTTGGATTTGATTTTAGGAATTACCAGAAAATCCACAAAGAAATTATTTTAGTGACACGTTTTGCTGGAAGTAAATCTATAGGATCTAATCCATTAGTTTATTATTTAGGAGGTGTCGATGAGTGGTGGAAGTCAAATCTATTCGATGAAAACACACCGATTGATAATTCTCAGAATTATGGGTTTCAGGCACTAGGAGCTAACATGAGAGGTTTTCTACAGAATGTAAGAAATGGTAATAATTTTGCCGTAATGAACAATGAAGTCAGAGTTCCTATATTTTCTTATTTAATAAATAGGCCTATCCAATCTAATTTTATTAGAAACTTCCAAGTAGTAGGATTTGGAGATATTGGAACCGCTTGGATAGGTGATAGTCCGTTTGCTGAAGACAATCCATTTAATAATGAGGTTCTTGTTAACGGACCTATAACCCTTACCTATGAGAACATAAATGACCCTATTGTTGGTGGGTTCGGATTCGGTTTTCGATCAACCTTACTTGGTTATTTTATAAGAGCAGATTGGGGATGGGGTGTCGAAAATGGTGTTGTTAGCGACGAATCTCTATTTATGTTTTCTTTAAGTCTTGATATATAAAACTATGACGACAAGCACCTTAATAATTCTCATTTGTATTGGTTTTTTAGCCGGAATTTTAAGTGGACTTATTGGAGTTGGTGGAGGAATAATTATAGTTCCTGCCTTAGTTTACTTCTTAGGGTTAAATCAGCATATGGCCCAAGGTACCAGCCTTGCACTTATGCTTCCACCTATAGGTATTTTGGCTGCAATGAATTATTACAAAGCTGGGCAACTAAATATTAAGTATGCCTTGGTGATTGCAGTTGCGTTTATTATCGGGGGGTATTTTGGTTCTAAATTGAGTATAGATTTCATCAGCGAAAGCGTAATGAAAAAGGTTTTTGGAGTTATTATGCTTATTGCCGCCGTTAAACTAGTATTCTTTTCTAAATGAAAAATATAGAATCAATCGTCGAGTCCTATGCAAATCAAATATTTGATGAGATCAATACAATTCGTAAGCATTTGCATATGCACCCTGAGTTATCATTTGAGGAACACGAGACTTCTAAATATTTAAAAAATAAACTTGAATCTTGGGGCATATCTATTGATGCAACTTGGGTTAAAACAGGATTTACTGTTTTAATCGATTCTGGAAAACCTGGAAAAACTATTGGTGTAAGAGCAGATTTGGATGCTTTGCCAATTGTTGAGAAAAATGATGTAGAATACAAGTCCAAAACTGATGGGATAATGCATGCTTGTGGTCATGATGTGCATTCCGCTTGTTTAATGGGCGTTGCTCAAACGCTTCACAATCATAAAGACTTATGGAGGGGTAAAGCTTTATTAATCTTCCAAGCGGGAGAGGAAAAACTACCAGGTGGGGCATCTTTGATGATAAAAGAAGGTTTGTTAGATAAGTATAATCCAGAGGTAATTCTTGCTCAACACGTATATCCTGAAATGGAAACAGGGAAGTGTGGTTTTAAGGCAGGAATGTACATGGCATCGGCAGATGAAATCTATTTAACTGTAAAAGGAAAGGGCGGGCATGCCGCATTACCACACACTAATATTGATAGTATTGTGATTGCTTCTAATATTATAGTGGCTTTGCAACAAGTTTCAAGCAGAATTGCTCCTCCAACTATTCCTACCATACTTTCTTTTGGAAAGATACAAGGTTTAGGTGCAACTAATGTAATTCCTGATGTAGTTGAAATCGAAGGTACTTTAAGAACAATGAATGAAAAGTGGCGAGCGATTTATCATCAAAAGATAAATCAAATTGCAACATCAACTGCTGAAGCATTTGGCGCTAAATGTATAGTTGATATAAGAAAAGGCTATCCATTTTTAGTTAATGACCCTGTATTAACTGATAAATCTGTGGAATTTGCAAAGGAATACCTTGGTCAAGAAAACATTGAAGAGCTCCCATTAAGAATGACAGCTGAGGATTTTTCATATTTCAGTCAGAAAGCTCCAACTTGTTTTTATCGTTTAGGAGTTGGAAACAAAAAAAAGGGAATTATCCACAGTGTACATAATCCCCAATTTGATATTGACGAAAATTCTTTAAAAATTGGTGTTGGTCTTATGTCAAATTTGATAATTAAACACTCTATTTAACTACAATTACCATATACCTGGATGCTCTCCAGAAATCTTCTGAGTTTGTAATTACAAGACTATCTATCTTTCCGTCTTTTCCAACAAACTCATATGACCCTGTTGGATGAGTTGTTACTAGCTCAGCATCGTCAGCATAAATCAAAAATGATTTCTGTTCTCTTATGTCAATTCTACTAAAGTATTCCTTGTTGAAGTTATCCTTCATAGTTTGACTTTTACCCAAACCTAAAACACCACCTTCTTTTGTTAGTACATTCTTTTCTTTTAACTCCTTATATGTTCCATAAGCATAATAAGCCTCATTCATTTCATCAACCTTATCCTCAATTACTCGGTCTTTAACTTTGTTGCTGTAAGAAAGAGAATCAATAGAAAAATACAAGTCACCTATTTCTAGGTTCTTAGTTTTTAGGACTTCATTCAACCTTGCTATTTCAACGTTCTTCTCTTCTAATTGCGCATTTAATCGATCAATTAATTTCCTAAACTCACTAATTTTAACATTGGACTTTTGTAGTTTGGAATTTAGTTTAGCTATTTTATCCTCATTTTGTTTCATTAGGTCGCTTATCAAAGCGATATCATTCTGGATATTATCCTTTTTTGCTATAGCATCCTCTCCACGAGTATTGACTGTTATAAACCCTTCTCTTCGCTTAATCTCATTAAGATTATCCTGAATTTCATTGAAACTAGCCAACATATCGTTTATTAAAGAATCCTGCTGCTGATTTTCTTCATTCAATTCAGTATTTTCATTTGACAATTGATGGACCTTCTCTTGATTACAGGCACTTAATCCGATAAATAAAATTGAAGTATAAATAAGTTTTTTCATAGCTATTATAATATGATGCAAATATGCAATAAAAAAAATTCTAAGCTTAGCATTTTAGATTAATTAACGAACCGAACATTCAGCTCAAATTAAGATTAATTTTGTCAAAAAATTATATATGAAAATAAGAAGTAAAATACTCGCATTAAGTCTTGTATTATTAACTAGCATGACATACTCGCAAGAAAATAGCTGGGAATCTGTAAAAACAAATCGAGCAGGAGAATTAACTGTTCTTTACAATGAAAATGAGCCATTTGCATATACAGGTGCAAATAATAAAGTTGAAGGAATTGAAGCAGATATTTTAAATTATTTTGTTGAATGGCTTTGGGAAAAGAAAAAGGTTAAACTTAAATTAAATTATGAGAAGTCGTCGAACTTTAAAACCATGTTTGATGAAGTAACGAGCGGTGGGAGTGATATTATGGGAACTGGAACTGTTTCAATAGCTGCTGAAAGAAGAGATTTTGTTCAATTTTCTGCCCCTTATTTAAAGAATATTTCTGTGCTTGTTACAAATGGATCAATGCCTACTTTAAGAAAATTTAATAATGTAACAAATATATTTTCGGGTCTTACTCCAATTACGATTAAAGGAAGTATTCATGAAGAACATGTTAAGATTATAATTAAGTCTTCGCATACAGACACTGCGCCTATTTATGTTGAAAAGCCACTAGAAATAATTAATAAAATAGTAGAGAATGAAAGGTACTACGGTTATATTGATATTATTAACTATTGGTCATATGTTAAATCAAGCTCTGAGTATATTAAAATGCATAGAGTGGCAAATAAATCAGAAGAAGAGTTTGCTTTTATATTTCCACTAGAATCAGATTGGAATATAATTTTTAATGAGTTTTTCGAAAGTGGTTTTGGTTTTACATCAACTAAAGATTACAGAAGAATTTTAGAGCGTCATTTAGGTTACGAAATCCTCAATAAGGTTGAGATAAACTAAAATGAATGTCCACAAAAAAAGGGCATCGAAATTCGATGCCCTTTTTTATTAATACATTTCTTGTTTATTGGAGAACAAATCTAACAGGAACAGTATACTGAACTCTTACTGCTTTTCCTCGTTGTTTACCAGGCTTCATTTTTGGTAATTTCTCAACCGCTTGAATTGCTGCTTTATCTAACATTGCTCCTCCTGCAACTCCACGAATTACTTGAATGTCATCAACTTCCCCTTTTTCGTTTACTAAATACCTTATGTAAACAGTACCTTGGATTTCGGCGTCCTTGGCCATTGGTGGGTACTTGGTATTTCTTGCAATTTCAGCTTGAATTTTTGCTTGAGAACAGTTTTGGATTTCTGCCTTACTTCCTGCATCTTCACAACCTGGAAAAACAGGCATATCCTCAACAATTGTAAAAATCTCTGCCTCTTCAATAACCTCTTCAGGTTGTTCAAAAATTTCTGTCTCCATATCGGCTTCAGAATCTTCAATTTCAACTTCGTTTTCAATCTCCTTATCATCTTCCACAATTTCTAATATCTCTTGTGGTGGCGGTGGTGGCGGTGGTGGCGGTGGTGGTGGTTGATTCTGTTGTGTAATAGGGATGATTTCTTCTTCGATATCATCAACTTGTAATGTTCCTAATGAATTAGGACCAGACTCAAAGGTTTTCCACTCGAATGCAACCAATACTATGGCTAAAACAAGCACTAAACCGATCATAAAAAAGACTCCTTTTTTATCTTCTAGATCTGCTTTTGGGTTTTTCTTTACTTCCATGGTAAAATTAATTTCTTCAATTGCTAAAGTAATAATTATTACGATTAATAGATAATACTCATATCACCAAAATGTTAAGTTTTGTATTTATACCTTAACAAAATATAGGCTATTAAAATTCCCAACAAATTGGCTAAGAAATCAGCAAACTCTCCTTGTCGATTTAAGATAAAGAAGTGCTGAATGAGTTCTGTTAATAACGAAAATACTACCGCAAAAATTGTAACATACTTAAATCCTTTTGAGTTGTAGCTCAACGGAATTAAAAAAAGCATTTCAAGCGTAAAATACATTCCGATATGCGCAACTTTGTCAGCGCTAAAAAAAGAAGGTATTTGTATGTTTTCGAGTGAACTAAAACTTAAGTAACAAATGGATAAAACCCATAATGTAATAGGCAGCCAATTGAGGATTTTTTTAACCAATCTCAGCTTGGTATGCTTCTGCACTAAGCAAAGCGTCTAATTCTGAAGCATCTTCAATCTTCACTTTAATCATCCAACCCTCTCCGTAAGGATCTGAGTTTACAGATTCAGGAGCTGATTCAATACCTTCGTTAAATTCAATTACTTCACCTTTTATTGGCATAAATAAGTCTGAAACTGTTTTAACCGCTTCCACCGTGCCAAAAACTTCGCCTTTATCAAGATTTTCACCTTCTGTTTCAATTTCTACATAAACAATATCACCAAGTTCCCCTTGTGCAAAGTCAGTAATTCCAATAGTTGCCACATCACCATCTATTTTAATCCATTCGTGGTCTGAAGTATATTTTAATTCTGAAGGAATATTCATTTTATTATGTTTTTATTTTTGCCCAAATTTAGGATTAAAGGCTTTATTGTGAAAGTGTAAATCGTAATCTTATTCCGGCATTTGAGTTTGCAGTTGGAAATGTAGATGATATCAATGGAGTATTTGCAACCCTATCATAGAATAAACTTAAGTTAAGCTTAGTGCTAAACTTATAATCCGCTGTAAACTTAACTGAGAAAATTCGCTGTCCTGCTGTTAGCTCATTTCTATTCTCAACTATTCTTCTGATAATAGTTCTGTTATCTCTAATAGAAATATCTGCTCGTAAATCTAAATCACTGGCTCGATCTAGTTTACCGACTTTAAAAGGTAGTTTTAAATTTGAAATTCGGTATCCTAAACCAACTATATATTCTTTACCGGTTACTTCAGTCACTTGGTTGTTGGCAAAACTCATAGAAACATTTCTATCGCGTCTCAATTCTAATCTAGTTAATAAGCTACTATTCCAAGTCATGTCCACATTAATTAACGGACTAAAACTTTCAACTATACTCGCTGTTGTTAATTGCTTGTCGGTAATAAAGTTGTTATTTACATCTCTAACAGATGGACTGCCGTTCTCTTGATCAAAGTTTTGATTTCTAGTATATGACCCAACACTAAAAGTAGATCTATACCTGTGGTTTAAGGTTACTGTTCTAAAATATTTTTTAAAGAATGGAATTTTAGATAAACCATCATAAGTTACATTCCAGTTTGGAAGGGGCAACATTCTCGTAAAATCTGATATACCTATTGTGTTTGGATCCTGATCTCCATAGGCAGAAAGGAATGAATAAAGCAATACTTCCTGTGATGAAGCACCATAGCCATCTCCAAATTCTCCAAGTGAGTCTAATGAATTCACGTTTCTTGCTGACAATCGTTGAGAAATTATGGCTCTGTTTTCCCTTAATTGATCGAAAGTGGAATTTGCAAATGTTCGTTCGTCATCATTCACAAATGTGGTTCCGAAGCTCAAAAATGATTGGCTATAACTTCCTGTGACAACAGGAGCAGCTTCAAAATTGTAAACGCCTGTACTATCATCAAAAAAGAAATATCGATTAACATTTTGTGCTACATTTTTACTAGCTTCTAACTGAATTCGCAAGCCATTAATTGGCCTTAAAGTAGCACGTATACTAAATTGTTGTGTGGATGTTCTCGAAAAATCACCACTTACAAACACACCGTCGATTAACCAATCATTATCAAACGCTTCTTGCAAAAATTGATCTCCCGGTTCTTGGAAACCAGCAACAAACCGATAACCCGGGGCGCTCCAATCTGGTGATAAACCAAGTATATTTGTTTTCTCCCCAAAATTGGGTAGTACAGTCCCATTCGTTTCGCTGTAATTAATAGAAATAGTTTTCAAACTCATTATAGTATGTAAGGAGTAATCGACAAAGTATTTTTCTATTATATTTTTATCATTTTCTAGCGTATCCGGGGTTTCTTTAGCTAGGGATTCTAGTTCCTTTTTTAGTGAGTCAGCTTGCTCAGGAGCGGCTGTTTTAAGCGCTTTTTCAATTTCTTTCGTTTTCTTTTTAATCTCTTTAATTTCTTTTTTATTTTCTTGAAGCTTTTTCTTTTGTTGTATGTTAGGGTTCTTAAGTTGTCGAATATATTCTGACTTGTTATAAAGCGTTTCCATATTCAATTGCCCTTGAAGTGTTGTAGTATTCGAGTTAGCAATATTACTTCCCAATAAAGTATCAGAATCCGGATTACCTACAATATCCCAAGAGTATGTTCCGGAGTATCTAAAGTTACCTGATATGAAGTCTAAACCTGGTAGTTTATTAAAAGGAATTGTATAGTTTATGTCAAAATTGTGGTTGTAATTGGTGTTGTCTCCAAAACCCCGAATATTTTTCCAAACTTCGGTTTGAAACCTTTCGTATTGGTCCGTATTTCTCCTATCAACCTCTCCTGGAGGTTCTCCAATTAAAGACCTATTAGTTGCATTAAAATTGAATGTAATCGATTTGGTAAAGTTGTGTCTTAAAGTATAATTCCTAGACCAATTAAAGGCTTTCTGGTAGAAAGTTGGAGATTCAAAAATAAAAGAAGACCCACCTGTTATGTTTCTTGCTTTTCTTTCTTGATAGGTTCTATCAAATAATGATTGAACACTTATTTGATTCGGAACCGGATTAAAATTAAAGTCTTTTATGAACCTAAGAGCTCTTTTCTCTTTAAAGAACTTCATCTTTTTAAAAGGCTCAATATTTTTAGCCTTACCAGAGAAGTTATAGTTTATGGCTCCCCTGTAAGTTTTAGTTTTATCAAACTTTGTATTTATATCTCTTCTAAAAACTTCGGAGTAGGCATAAGTAAATGATAAGTTCTCAATATCATATATGTTACTCCGCTTTTTATTTGGGCCAGGTAGTTTACGAACATTAGTAAAATTGATACTTCGCCTTCGGGTAATATCGTCAGTAATACTTCTAATAGAATCTTTGTAGTCCTTTGTTAATTCGTCAGATGCCAATAAGTCTCTCATTTTTATATCCGGATCAAGTGGATTAAACTCAGGTCTAATAATGTTTTCGGAAACGGAATAATACATTGGAATACTAACGTTCGTTCCTTCCGGTAAAAATTTAGACAGTTCTAAACTAGTAGATATATCATATTGCTGAACTGTTTCCCTTTGTCTTTCATTTAGTTTCTGCTCAAGACTTCCCCAACCTGGAGTGCTCATGCTTCCGGAGATATTAAACGTTCCTAAATCGGCAACTTTAGCATTTACCCGAGCTTGAGCGGCCCAGCCTCCATCGTTGTTAAAGTCTGATAATCTTAGTTCATTGACCCAAACCTCAGCACATTTACTTAATCCATCATCATCTTGGTTTACACTGCTTGCTCTTGGGTTTCTTACCCCTATCATTACTACTCTTACCTCAGCAAGATTCGGATTACCTTTAACTCTAATGGTATTGTTACCGTCCTGAGATTCATAAACTCCGGTAACACTTACACCTGTGCCATTCAATGCTAACCTATTTCTAGTTTGTTTTACATCAATTAGTTTGTCAAATTTTAAGTCAATATCATTGGCATCTGGCCAAATTTGTTCAGGAGAATTTTGTCCCGGAAGAGTAACCTGCAGTGGAACTTCATATTCGTAGTAGTTGTTTTCAAAGTCTGTTCCTAATCTTAAAACAACTGAAACATCTCCATTATCAAGCATTTGGTTTACGTCTCCGGCTTCCGCATGAGAAAACATCTTTAACCTTTCATATTGCCTTATGTCTAAGTCCAAATACCTAAAAGCAAACTTTGAATAACCATCTTGTAAATCACACACATCTAATACAAGCGACTGCTCATTAAGCTGCCTTAGGTTTGTTGTTCCAAAATCTATTTCACGTGTAATATCAGGTGGGATAGCATAGTTTATAGGTATTCTATTCGAATTTTCTTCCACATTAACTGCTCCAATATTAAAAGTAGTTGAGCCAGGTTCGTTACCATGTGTATCTCCTGTTGGTATTTCATCTCGGTTATAAGATCTCCACTCACCTCTAACAAGACCTAGCCTTGCGAAACGCACAACCACTTCTTCATTAAATCCCTTAAGGAACATTCTCATAAATCGAATTGATTTAAAGTCACGTATGTTTCCAATAACTTTTTCAGGGTCTCGGATTGGGATTTTAAATTGATACCAGTTTACCTCTTTAGTTTGTCCATTTACATTTTTTGTTGCTCTAACAACGTCAGTAATGTAGTTTATACCAACATTGTTTGGTTGTAATAAATCTGGACTTAATCTAACTTTATATTGGTAATAACTCTCAGTTCTGTCTAAGTTGAAGTTTCTATTAACGTCCTCTACATCAGGAAGAGTTGTTGCAGCAGTAGGATAAGCTTCCGGAGATTGCTCTGCAGTTGGAGAGTTTCCTTGATGCCCATTAAACTTCTTGTATCTATCAAGAATTGACAATTGCTGCGCATCGTAATCACTTCCTCTATAATAATGAAAGTTATCTTTGGACGGATCATTAAAAAACTCAGTAAAAACTGCAGGGTCAACAATAGTCCTAAGTGAATCTAAATAATCAACAAAAAAGGTCTGCTCTCGTGCATCTGAAAGTCCATCTAACCCAACATCCTGGAACTCTCTTGAGGCAGGGTTGTTATCAAAAGCATTTACAACAGATTGAATCGTTGGAATTCTTCCCCATGCAGTTGGGTCTGTATTATTTAGTGATCCATCAACAGCGTAACCGTTTTCAAAAGTTTTCCTCGAATCTTTTAAAATATCTTCTGAAACTGATCCGATATTAAAGTAAAGATCACCCCCAGCATGATTAGGATTACCATCTTGCTCATTAAAAGGGTCCATTATCCAAAACTGAATAAACTCAACATTGGAAGCTTCAAAATCACTAGACTGAATTTCTCTCATGATCCCACCCCAACGAGATTGTGGATCTCTTAAAGAACCATCTCGATTAAGTCCAGATGAAAAAGCAGTAGGGCTAGTTTCATAATTATATGGTCCTCTTTCTGTTGGGTAAAAAGCTAAATCTAATGTTGGTAAATTATTTATCAAACCCGGCTCAGGATCCTTGTTTGGGAATACTTCAGTTTCTAATATTTCTCGAGAAAAGTTGTTTGCCTGGCTTACTGAGTTTTGAATATGTCCGGGAGTCCTTGTATCATTTCGGAAAAATAATGGGTCGATAGTATACCATGCTAATTTCGCGCGATTATATCCATAAGCCTTATCATTATTCAAATTCCCTTCTCTCAATAAATCATCTTGTCCTTGAGGAGTACTCGCTAAATACCAGCTATTTGCTGATCTAATGTCAATTACAGTTTGAGAACCTTCAAAATCATCGATATATGCAATTCCACTCTTTGTAATCGCTCTAGAATTACCAGGAAATAATCGAGCTGCCTCTGCAGTAATCGTTAAAGTGGACTTCTCTTTGGTAGCATAAAATGGAAGTAAATCAACTGCCTTAGTTAAAAACGGAGCGTCTGTTCTATAGGAACCGTCAATGCCTACTACTGTGTTTGATATAGGCTCATCTCCAATATTAATCTTTCTTGTTAGCGGCCTTTCTGTTAAGTTTAAAATTGTACCCCCAATATTTAAATCCTCTGAAAATCGATAATCAAATCTTGATCCAATTAATGTTTTTGTTTGGATGTTAAATAAGGAATTACTTCCCAATGAAACTTTTATTGGCTGGCCTGAAGCTAATATTCCTTCATTTAGAATTTTTACTCTTCCTAAGTTATAATCAACTGTATAATCAACATTTTCGGTTAGTTGAGCTCCTCCAGCAGTAACGGTTACAGAGCCCTGAGGTATGTTAAATGCATTTAGTGAAATTTCAGAACCTGAACTTGATTGATACCTTCCTCTAAAAGAATATCGGTTATGATCTACATCTTGCTGGGCTAGTATTCTAGTTGTTGAGTAAAGCGAATCGTAAGCATATTTAGTTGCTAAGTTTGGATCATCAAATCGTCGTTTTAAAAAAGACCCAAAGGGCTCTAAAACAGGAAAATATACTCTACCGTTCTGTGGGTTAATCGTAACATTTTGGATAAAATCAAATAGTCCATCCGGTGTTGGGTCGTTTACGACAGAAATTCTATCTAAGCCTAACACATTGATTAACGGCTTATTTTCGTTCTTCCCTTCAGGAAAGTATGGAATTTCAACTCCTGTTTCTTGATTTAGATACCAAATTTCAAAATTGAAATTCTCCGGGCTAATATTAAACGCGTCTAAAGAATAAACGTTCTTCATCATTAAATCCCAACTAGGTAATGTTGGGTCAATAATAGTTCCCTTTAATAATTTAAGGTACAATGCTTGCTGACCATCTATACCATCGGTTGATAGATCACCTACTTGATAAACTTGACCATTATAGGTATAACGAAATGCTACAGCTAATACATCTTGCGGATTTAAAGTTCTATTTAATGAAATATATCCTAACTCAGGGTTTAAGGTATATTCATTGGGGGACAATAATACAGCATTTTCAAGTCTTTCGTAATCAGAGCCACTTACTAAGCCTTCTGCTTGAAGTCTTGTATCTGCATTATTAAAATTTCTGATATCCTCGGCATTTTGAAAACCTCCTGTAAGATTAGCATACAAATCATTAGAAGAGTTATCTGAAATACTCTGACCGCTTGTTTTTGATACTACCTCAGGATTATATAACCTTCTATCAGATCCTAAATCTGTAAAAGCAAGAATATTTCTTGTGTTGTTAAAACTTCCTTGTGTATTTGTGATGTATACCTCAACAGCAGTAATATTAATTCTAGAAGTTATTCTAGGCGGACTCGACAAGTTTGGTTCATAGCTATCTCTAAATAAGTGTGATAAAAAGTAGTGCTTATTCTCCTCATACTCTGAAGCTGATTTCTCAAACTCTTGAACCTGAGCACCTCCACTTACATTTATCTCTTTCTTCTCTCCATTTTCTTGCGAAAAAATCGTTGTCACACGCAGTCTTCCAAACTGCAATTCAGTTTTTACTCCAAATAGAGTTTGACTCCCGGTAATCAAAGAACTTTGAAGTGGCAATGCAACATTACCTGCTTCTATCTTTTGGATAATTTCATCTTCATATCCTGTATACTCAAGCTTCGTCTGATTCTCAAAATCAAATGTTGCTTCAGTATTATAGCTTGTTTGAAGTTTTAACTTCTCACCAATATTTCCAATTACGTTTAACTGTATTTTTTGGTTAAAATCAAATGTACTTGTCCGCCTTTGTCTTTCAGGTAAAATTGGATTATCTCTTCGGGCAGTATTAATACCAAAGGATAATTCAGCAGAACCTTGTGGTCTAATATCAATAGTGTTACCGCCAAAAATTCTATCAAACAACTCCCCTTTTACGTTTAATTGTGGTCTAAACCCTTGAGATTTATTAAGTGTTTCAGCAGCTGACTTCTGTCTCCAAAAATCTTTATTACTTTCCGATTCGCTATAATTCAAATACTCCTCAAGAGTCATCTGATTGGGCTCTCGAAAATAGCTATCACCTAATTTCTGATAGTAATTATATTCCCCTGTTTCTGGGTCGTAAATAAACTCCTTGGTTACATTTGAGGGGTCGCCTAAGTATAATGGACTTTTGTTATCATCAAACCCTTTATTACTCTCATCTTCAAATGGATAAATTAAGTCTATATCATTTGAATCTGTTTCAGTTGAATCTAAAGAAGAGAATATTTCGAGGTCGCCATCACTTAATTCTGGTTCAATAGGATTAAAAGCAAGTAAGGAACCCATAAAGGTTCCTACGAAAGTTAAGGGCAGTAATACCCTTCTTATATTTTGCTTGTGGGGAATCAAACTTATTTATCTATCTAGCTTTTAAAGCATTCTTTATTACATCTTCCACTCCGTATTCAGGATTTGACTTCAAGATTTTTGTTATTGTTTTTTCAGCTAAAGACTTATTAAACCCAAGCATTACCAGTGCAGATAACGCTTCTTCTTTAATAGTATTGTCTAAATTCCCTGAATTGTCAATTTCTATATTTTCTTTTGATATTTTATCTTTTAGATCGATAATTATTCTTTGTGCAGATTTAGGTCCAATCCCTTTAACACCTTTAAACCAAGCAACGTTTCCTGACAGTATCGCCTCCTGTATTTCTGAAGCATCGCCAGAAGATAAAACCATAATTGCGGTAGACGGACCAACACCGGATACAGAAATCAGCAACTGAAACAACTTTTTTTCTGATGCAGAAATAAATCCATACAATAGTTGGGCATCCTCCCTAACAACTAAATGCGTAAATAATTTACAGTTTTCCTCCGCACCAATTTTTGAATAGGTGTTCAGTGGAATGTTGATATGGTAACCAACACCGTTGCATTCAATCACTGCATATGTTGGCGTTTTTTCTACTAGTTTACCTTTAATATGAGCTATCATAATTTATCTTTTTCTAGTTTGAGCATCTACAGCAGCAATGGTGGCCATATTTACAATCTCTCTTACACTACTTCCTAATTGAAGAATATGAACTGGCTTATTAAGACCCAATAAAATTGGACCTATTGCCTCTTGTTCTCCAATTTCTTGAACTAGTTTGTAAGCAATATTTCCTGCAGATAAATTTGGGAAGATTAAAACATTAACCTTCTTGTTTACCAGCTTTGAGAATGGAAACTTCTCCTTCATCAATTCCTTACTTAAAGCAAAGTTTGCTTGAAGTTCCCCATCTACAACTATCTCAGGATGTTCTTCGTGTAATATTTTTACAGCCTCAGCTACTTTTCTAGATTCCTCAAATTCTGATGATCCAAAATTTGCAAATGATAGCATTGCAATACGAGGACTAATTTTTAATCGCTCAACTGATTTTGCTGTCAAAGCAGTGATATCAGCTAAATCTCTTGCAGAAGGATTAACGTTTATAGTAGTATCTGCGAAGAATAATGGACCATTCTTTGTTATTAAAATATACATCCCTGCAATCTTATTCACTCCTTTTTGAGTGCCAATAACTTGTAGTGCAGGTCTTATAGTTTCAGGATAATTTCTTGTAATTCCACTAATAAACGCATCAGCGTCACCTTGCTCAACCATCATAGCACCAAAGTGATTTCTGTCTCGCATTTTGTGGCGAGCCTCGTACTGAGTTACGCCTCTACGTTGTCTTTTTTCGAATAAAACATCACCATACTTTATTCGAGTTTCTCTTAGTTCTGGAGCTTTCGGATCAATAATTTGAACTCCATCTAACTCTAAATTATTCTCTTCAATTAAAGGTGTTATTCTTTCTAAACTTCCCAACAATATAGGAATTGCAATATTTTCGTCTTTTACAATTTGAGCCGCTTTTAAAACCCTATAGTTATCAGCTTCAGCAAAGACAAGCCTCTGTGGTTTGCGCTGAGCTCGCTCAGTCATATTTTTAATAAGCTTATTGTCTAATCCAAGTCTTTTACTTAGCTCTAAATCATATTCACCCCAATCTGTAATTGGTTTTTGAGCGATATTAGAATCCATTGCTGCTTTAGCAACAGCAGGAGCTATTGCAATTAGTAATCTCGGATCCATTGGTTTAGGAATAATAAATTCTCTTCCGAAGGAAAGATTTCTAGAGTCATAAGCCTCATTTACTTCTTCAGGAACAGGCTCCTTAGCAATTTCAGCAATTGCCTTAACAGCCGCTAGTTTCATTTCTTCATTTATACCTGTTGCTCTTACATCAAGTGCTCCTCTAAATATAAATGGAAATCCTAAAACGTTATTAACTTGATTCGGATGGTCTGACCTTCCAGTAGCCATGATAATGTCTTTTCTTGCTGCCATTGCCTCCTTGTAAGGTATCTCAGGGTTTGGATTTGCTAAAGCAAAAACAATCGGATTTTCAGCCATGGACTGAATCATCTTTTTATTTAGAATATCCGCTTTCGAAAGTCCTAGAAACATGTCTGCATCTTTCATTGCTTCTTCCAGAGTACGAATATCTCTACTAGAAGCAAACATCTCCTTATGCTTGGTTAAGTTTGGAGAGTCTTTACGAATAACTCCCTTCCTATCAAGCATTACTATATTTTCAAGTTTGGCTCCTAGTGCAAGATATAATTTTACACATGCCATAGCAGATGCACCAGCCCCACTTACAACTATTTTTATATCTTCAATTTTCTTTTCAGCTATCTCAAGTGCATTTAATAATGCAGCGGAGGAAATAATTGCAGTTCCATGCTGATCATCATGCATAATAGGAATATCTAACTCCTCTTTTAATCTATTTTCAATTTCGAAACATTCGGGCGCTTTAATATCCTCTAAGTTAATTCCACCGAAAGTTGGAGCAATTGCTTTTACAGTATTAACGAAACTATCGACGTCTTTGCAATCTACCTCTATGTCAAAAACATCTATGTCTGCAAAGATTTTAAAGAGCAATCCTTTACCTTCCATAACTGGTTTAGATGCTTCGGGTCCAATATCTCCTAAACCTAAGACCGCTGTTCCATTAGAAATAACTGCCACTAAATTACCTTTTGCTGTATATTTATAAACGTCTTCCTTTTTCTTATCAATTTTCAAACATGGCTCAGCTACCCCCGGCGAATACGCAAGTGCTAAGTCTCTTTGAGAATGATAAGGTTTTGTAGGTACAACTTCAATTTTTCCCGGCTTACCCTCCGAGTGATAATCTAATGCCTCAATCTGTTTTCTTGAGTCGGCCATATTCATTATTTTAGGACTGATAAAAGTAAGCATTAAGCTTAGTAAAAGCCCAATAATTTCAACTAATCTAAAACATTAAACCTTTAAAAATGAGAAAAAACTAATTGTGTTTTCAGGAGCTGGAATGAGTGCGGAAAGTGGATTAAAAACATTTAGAGATAATGGTGGATTATGGGAAGATTACAACGTTTACGAAGTTGCAACTCCTGAAGCCTGGGTAAAAAATCCCGAATTAGTATTAAAGTTCTATAACGAGAGAAGGAAACAGCTCATAAAAGCAAGTTTTAACAATGCACACAAAGTAGTTGCTGATTTAGAGCAACAATTTGACGTAATTGTTATTACACAAAACATCGATAATTTACATGAAAAAGCTGGAAGCAAAAATGTAGTTCATTTACATGGAGAATTGATGAAAGCAAGATGTGAAAATAACGAACATGACACCTATAAATTAAATAATGAGGAGCTAAAACTAGGAGACCTATCAGAGAGTGGATTTCAGCTTAGACCACATGTAGTTTGGTTTGGTGAAGAGGTGCCTGCAATGGATGAAGCTATTAAGACGATAATCGATGCAGAGGTTTTTATAGTTATTGGTACTTCTTTAAATGTTTACCCCGCTGCTAACCTTATTCATTATTTACCTAGTAATTGCGACAAGTATTTAATAGACCCTAAGCCAAATGAAATTCAATTAGATAACTCATGGAAAATAATAAAAGAAACTGCCGCAAAAGGAATGGTTATTGTTCAAAATCATTTAAATAAAAAAAGCGATTCCATTAAATGAAATCGCTTAACAAATAGTTTAAATTTAAATCCTATTCAATTATTATTTTCTTTGTTTCTACTTGAACCCCTTCAGCAACAAGTCTAACAAAATAAATACCAGAGGAAACTTCTTGCGTATTTAAATTAAATTTTTTCGACCCAACAGGAACATTGTTTAATGCAACTCTTTTTCCAGTAATGTCCAAAATTTCAACATACTGCTCTCTAAAATTCAATTCACTTTTAAAGTTTAAAACAGTATTTTCATTTGCAGGGTTTGGATAAATATCAAAACCAAATTGAGCAATTTCTTCATCTGACAAACCTGTTAAATAACTTAAACTAAAGTTTATTGTGATTGAAGAAGTAAATGAAGAACGCGGGGTTACGTCAATAAAATCATATCTGTAATATCCTTCTCCAACCACTTCGTTTGAATTGTCAAGATAAACTGTGATTGGAATATCTCCGGCAGCAGTATCCATTGGATTTGTTTTAACAGGATCATTAATAACCCATGTATTAAGCCCTCCTTGCGGCTCAACATAGCAATTAGTCCCCCAGCATAATTGGTCAACAATTCCTGAAATACCTTGAACTTTTACTCTAGTAACATCAATTAGCATTGTATCGTTTGTAGCGTTATATGGGAATACAAACTTTTTAGCCTCTATTAAAGGTTGCGATTGTGCTGTAGAATCAATTGCAAACCAAAAAGTAATTGTATCATTATCAGCTAAATCTCCGTTTTTATCGTAAAGCTGAATTTGCGAAAACGCAGTCGTACAAATTAAAACTGTAATCAAAGTTGTAAAAATTCTCTTCATATCTTTTGTATTAGCCTTCAAAGGTACGAACTAATAATTTTTTACACAAAAAAAACAAGTTATTTAGGTTGGTATCAAATTTGTAATTTAGCATTCCTAAAATCAACAATTATGAAAAATTCAATTAACAAATTATTATTCTTTATCTCATTGCTAAGTTCTGTTTCTCTAATTGCACAAGAAGGAAGTAATGCAGTTCCAGCTGTAAATGTTCAAAAGCTAGATGGAAGTGCTTTTAGCACTGGAGATCTTGAAAATGATGGTAGCCCGATAATTATAAATTTTTGGGCAACATGGTGTAGTCCATGTAAAAGAGAGCTAAATAATATTGCAGAAATGTATGAAGAATGGCAAGATGAGACTGGAGTGAAAATTGTTGCTATCTCAATTGACGATGCAAGAAACATGGCAAAAGTTGCTCCTTATGTAAATGGTAAAGCCTGGGAATATGAAGTTTACATCGATCCAAATGGTGATTTTAAAAGAGCTCTTGGAGTAAACAATGTTCCTCATACATTTTTAGTAGATAGCAAAGGAAGTATTGTTTGGCAGCATAATTCGTATTCAGAAGGAGATGAATATGAGCTTTTTGAGCTAGTTCAAAAACTTGCCAATGGAGAAAGCATAGAAGATTAAGACCCCTACCCCATACTAATCAACGGAAATGAATTTAAAAACATTCTCATTAATCCTACTTTCTATTTGTGGATTAACCCAAGTGTTCGCTCAAAATTTCGAACAAAAAATGTCTCAAGGTCAAATTAGGGGAAACTTTCAATTTGATATGCAATACTATCGAGAGGATAGTATTATTGGTGCACAGCAGCCAAATGAACAGGTCTTATCTAATGGCTTTCTAAATTTAGTTTACACCAATGGTAATTTCACAACCGGTTTTAGATATGAAAGTTATCAAAACGCATTACTTGGTTTTCCTGAGGGATACCGCGGCAATGGTATTACATATCGATTTGCCACTTATCAAAAAGAAAAACTAACAGTTACAGCTGGAAACTTTTATGAGCAATTTGGAAATGGACTATCCTTTAGAGCCTATGAAGAAAGGGGGCTTGGTTATGATAATGCCATGGACGGAATCAGAATTAAATATGAATTGATGGACGGAGTAACCCTTACTGGAATTACTGGTAAACAAAGGTTATTCTTCGATTTCGGTGAAGGTATCGTAAGAGGGTTTGACGCTAGTGTGAGCTTAAATTCTCTTGTTCCAAAACTAAAAGAAAATAAAACAAAAATTATTTTTGGAGGAAGTGCAGTCAGCAAATATCAACCAGATCAAGATTCAAGGTATATTTTACCTGAAAATGTATCCACAGTTGCAGGAAGAGTAAATGTTAACCGAGGAAAAGTTAATATTAATGCAGAGTATGCTTTTAAAAGTAATGACCCCTCATCAGATAACGGATTTATTTATAGAAGTGGAGAGGCCATGTTTTTACAAACATCTTATTCTCAGAAAGGCTTTGGTTTAGTTTTAGCGGCAAAAAGAAATGATAACATGAGTTTTAGGTCAGACAGAAATGAGGCACAGCAAAATCTATTAATCAATTTTCTTCCTGCATTGACGAAGCAGCATACTTATAACTTACTTGCTACTTTGTATCCCTATGCTACTCAACTAAATGGAGAGATTGCTTTTCAGGCTGATCTAATATACAAATTTAAAAAGGGAAGTCTTTTAGGAGGTAAAAGAGGTATGGATATTCAAATGAATTATTCAACCGCAAATAATATTGACACAACTTCTTTAAATGATGAGAATACATTAAGGCAAGGATACTCAAGCGACTTCTTTAAAATTGGGGAAGTGTATTTTAAGGATTTCAACTTTCAAATAAATAAAAAATTCTCTAAGAAGGTTAAAGGAAGATTTACCTACGCTAATTTAGTTTACAACCAAGAAATAATTGAAGGTAAACCGGGTGTTCCGAATGTGTATGCTAATATCGGAATAGCTGATGTAACCTATAAATTCACTACAAGAAAATCTTTAAGGACTGAAACACAGATTCTGTTTACTGATCAAGATCAAGGTGATTGGGCAACACTTTTATTGGAGTATTCATACTCCCCTCATTGGTTTATTGCCATAATGGACCAGTACAATTATGGTAATAAAGACAGCGAAAAACAAGTTCATTATTACAACGTTTCTGCGGGATACAACAATAAAGGAAATAGAATTTCCATGAGTTATGGAAGGCAAAGAGCCGGAATATTTTGTGTTGGTGGAGTTTGTAGGGTAGTTCCTGCATCAAATGGTTTATATCTTTCAGTAACAAGTAGCTTTTAAAAAATGTCTCAGATGAAAACTAAATTATTCTTTGGATCAATCTTTTTAGCATTATTTTTCTTAACATGTGAAAAGATTGAAGATCCTTTCCCAAGGGAACTAGGACAATCAATATTTTTAAACAATATCGAATATATTGTGGACCAAAGCCTAGATGTTGGCACCACTAACGAACTTAACAACTTTATAGATAATAGTACTTGGACATCTATTTCCGCTTCTGATAATTCAGAAACAAGATTTGTTTTATTAGAAGAGTTTACCGGTCATAAGTGTACATTCTGTCCTAGAGGAACAAGAGAAATTGTTAGATTAGACGGAGAATTAGGTGACACTTTGATACCTGTAGGAATTCACGCTGGAGGGTTTGCTCTCCCTGATATTGGAGCATCCAGTTATTTTACAGATTTTAGAGTGGAGGGTGGACATGGAGAAACTTATAACAACTTGTTTCAAGTATCATCTTATCCAAGTGGTGTAGTAAGCAGACTTGGAAATGCAACGGGTTCAGATCAATGGTCAATTGATATTAATTCATTAAAAAATGATAAACCTAAGGTGGCTCTGCAAATGACCAATTCTTATGCATTAATTGGTCAGAAGCCGGTTGTAAGGTCAAACATTGCTATCACTTGGTCAGAAACACTTCCTGAGGATTATAACTTGCAAATGTATTTGCTTGAGGATCATATTCTCGATTGGCAACTAGATTTAGGTACTGATAAGCCAGACTACGACCATAGACACGTTTTAAGAAAAGTAATAAATGATACCTTTGGTAAGGCCCTAGAAGATGCAATAATTGGTGAGACCGAAACTATAGAATATATTTTTGAGTTTGACCCAGCTTGGAAGGCTAATGATATTGAAGTAGTAGCATTTATTTTCAAGAATGATGATACTGACAAAGAGGTTATTCAAGCCAATGCATCATACATAAAATAATTGAACTAAATTTACTTCAAATTGTCTATTTGAAGTGAAACAAACAATAACAACTATTCTCTTTTTATTCCTAATTATTACAGGAGTAAATGCCCAGTCATTTAACGTAGGAGTACTTGGAGGTTTAAACGGCAGCCAAGTTAGCGGCGATGGCTATTCAGGTTACAATAAAGCCGGAATGTTGTTTGGTTTATACACTGATATTGACGTATCTCCTTCCATTAATCTTCAGTTTGAAATAAACTATTCAGAAAAAGGAAGTAGAAGAAACCCAGATACTGAAAATGGAGATACAGATTTCTTCTTACTTAGACTTGACTATATAGAAATACCAATAATGGCCAGATGGAGTCTAAATAAATTTAAATTTGAAACAGGAGTTTATTACGGACAGCTTGTAGATGAATATATTGAAGATGAAAATGGAGTATTTTCAATACCTCCTGTACTTAATCAATTTAAAGATTCTGATGTTGGAGGACTTGTAGGGATAAATTTCAACTTTACAGAACATTTGATTATCAACTGGAGGTACAGTAACTCATTTGTTCCCTTTAGAGAGTTTGATAGTGGAGCTAGATTTAGATTTAACAGCGGAATGTTTCACAGTTACTTAAGTGTTAGCTTTCGATATGAATTAATAGGCGAAAATGGGAAATAAAATAGTTGTTGCAATCACAGGAGCTTCAGGATCAATTTATGCTAAGTTACTTTTAGATGAACTTTCCAAATTAAATGATCAAATTGAGGAAGTTGGAATAATAATGTCTGATAATGCAAAAGACGTGTGGGAGTTTGAGTTAGGGAACAAGGATTATAATAATTACCCATTTAAAATATACTCCAAGAACGACTTCATGGCTCCCTTTGCTTCAGGTTCAGCTAAGTTCACCCATATGGTTATAGTTCCATGCTCAATGGGAACTTTAGGCAGAATCGCATCAGGTATTTCAAACGACCTAACCACCAGGGCAGCAGATGTTATTTTAAAAGAAAGAAGAAAACTAGTTTTAGTGGCTCGAGAAACTCCACTCAATCTAATTCAAATAGAGAATATGAAGGCTATTACTTTAGCAGGAGGGGTTATATGTCCTGCAGTGCCATCATACTATAGTAAACCTAAAAATATTGAAGAATTAGCCTACACTGTTGTTCATAGAGTAGTTGACCTGCTTGGTTTAGAATCGGACTCCTATCGTTGGGGTAATTAACAAAAAACTAACATTACTTCGTTAATAATAATGAGCCGATTTTAACGTTTTAAGCCTAATAAAGTCTTAAATTGAAAGACCAATAGGAATAGAATACCGTGTACGAATTAACAAAGAAAGTGCTTACAAGAGTTAGCTTTGATAAAAAGCTATTCAAAAAAGAGTTATCTAAATCTACTAAGTGGTTAAAACCAAAAGAATCAATTATGCTAAAAGCTTGGTGCTTGGCTACTTTTGGCCATATTTACAAAGATATTATCGTTGAGGTGTTTGAGTCTATGGCTTAAGAAATTCAATATTTCTCTTTAAACCATTAAACTTTGTTCTTTTTATCGCTGACTTTTTAAATAATGACGAGAATTTCTCTTGGGTTAACCCATCCCAATCTCTTTTTGTCATTTCAAGTAAGCTTAATGAAGGTTCAAATCTTGGCTCGGAGTGCTGTTTTGTGAATCTATTCCAAGGACATACATCCTGACATATATCACAACCAAACATCCAACTATCCATTTTGCCTTTGAACTCACTCGGAAGTATCTCATCTTTTAACTCAATAGTTAAATAGGATATGCATTTTGTAGCATCTAAGATGTTGCCCGGCAATATTGCATCAGTTGGACAATAATCGATACATGCTGTACAAGAGCCGCAATAATCCTTAATTGGACTGTCATACTCTAATTCTAAATCTATAATTAGTTCTGCAATAAAAAACTCTGAACCCTGCAATTTATTTATCAGTAACCCATGCTTCCCTATCCAACCAATTCCACTATTTCTTGCCAATGCCCTTTCTAGTAAGGGGGCAGAATCAACGAAATACCGGCCATCGACAGTGCCAATATAATTGGATATGTTTTCTATTAATTGCTTTAGCTTATCTTTAACAACGAAGTGATAGTCTTCTGCAAAAGCATACTTTGATATTTTAGGTGCTTGCGGGTCTTTTTGTTTCTTATCTGTATGGTAGTTGTATAATAAGCTAATTACTGATTTAGAGCCTTCCACTAGCTTGTTTGGATTACAACGCTTATCAAAGTGGTTCTCCATATATGAAAGCTTCCCATGATAGCCTTTATTCAACCATTTTTCAAGATTCTTGGCATCTTCTTCAAGAAATTCAGATTTACTAATACCAACAAAATCGAAACCAAGATTTATAGCTTCTCTCTTTATATATTTAGTGTTTTTTGATTTACTCATTATTCAAATAAAGTACCTGAATTTCTGTGATTCATTCTACCTAAATGTTTATAAGCTCTATCTGTAACCTCTCTGCCCCTTGGAGTCCTGGAAATAAATCCCTCTTTAATTAAAAACGGCTCATACACCTCTTCAATGGTTCCGGCCTGTTCTCCTACTGCAGTTGCAATAGTTGTCAACCCAACAGGACCACCTTTGAATTTGTCTATAATGGTAATTAATACTCTATTATCCATTTCATCAAGACCATGTTTATCTACATTTAGTGCGTCTAAACCAAAAAGAGCAATTTTTAGGTCAATAATTCCATTTCCTTTTATTTGAGCAAAATCCCGAACTCTTCTTAATAGTGAATTTACTATTCTAGGGGTCCCACGACTGCGGCCTGCAATTTCACCGGCAGCTTCTTTTTCAACTTCAATATCAAGTATTTTTGCCGAACGTTTTACAATTTTAGTGAGTAATGACTTGTCATAATATTCTAATCTTGAATTAATTCCAAATCTTGCTCTTAAAGGAGCAGTTAAAAGACCAGCTCTTGTTGTAGCTCCGATTAAAGTAAAAGGGTTTAACTTAATTTGAACACTTCTAGCATTGGGACCCGAATCAATCATAATGTCAATCTTATAGTCCTCCATAGCAGAATATAAATACTCCTCAACTACAGGACTGAGTCTATGAATCTCATCAATAAACAAGACATCTCCTTCGTCAAGATTAGTTAATAGTCCCGCAAGGTCAGCTGGTTTTTCTAAAACAGGACCTGAAGTAACTCTAAAGCCAACATTTAACTCATTCGCTATAATATTTGCCAAGGTAGTCTTACCCAATCCAGGCGGTCCATGTAATAAAACATGATCCAAAGCTTCAGCCCTTTGAGTTGCTGCTTCAACAAATATTCGAAGATTATCTACTACTTTTCCTTGACCGGTAAAATCATCGAAACTTAGGGGTCGTAAAACCTGTTCAATCTCTCTTTCTTCAGAACTATAATTTAAATTATCTGGATCTAGATTTTCATTCATTTAATTATGTTATACATCAAAGCTAAGGATTTACTAGTCTAGTATGTCGCCATATAGCTCTTGAAAATATACTTTAAATTTAAAAAGATAAACCGGAGAAGTAAACCTCTCCTCTATATTTTTATTGGGTATAATCATTAAGCGATAACCAACTCCCATTCCTGCACCGAAATATTTTAAAAACCTATATTGAAATATTATGGCAGGTTCATAGCTAATAACAGTTTTTCTATATAACTCCGATGGTTGGTTTTCATTATTATTACTATAAAACGTATTACCAACTCCAAATTGAACAGGTATCGAAAACTCCCATTGCTTGTCTTGGTAAAAAATATACTCTATGTAAGGTGATAGATAATTATAGTTAAGCCTCCCTGAATAGAGGCTATCCCCTAATCTTATTTCATTATTGTTTAACTCGGAAACTAACTGGTTATATCCTAAACCAATACTAATCTTATTATCATATTGTAACCCTAATTTAATTCCAAAAATCCGGACGTTTGAACTACTAATAAAGGAGTTTCTTGAGTCTAACCTAAAATCTAACATAGGTGTAGTTTTTAATGCATTCTTAATTTCTTTTTCAAATTCTTGCCCTTTTAAGTTGAACGAGAAATAAATCAAGATAACAGATAAGAATAGTAGATTTTTCATAAAAAAATGTCCTTAACAAAGTTAAGGACATTCAATATAAGTATTTCTATTAGTGACCACCTTCGTCTCTTTCATTCTCACCCAATGGCACGGTTTGAGGAACAAAATCATTTCCTCCAATAAAATCTCCGTTCTCATCGACTTTACTGTAATCATAAGGCCATCTATACACCTCAGGTATCTCACCAGGCCAATTACCATGTATATGCTCAACAGGTGTAGTCCATTCCAATGTATTAGAATTCCATGGATTTTGCGTGGCTTTTGGACCTTTAAAGATGCTGTAGATAACGTTGTATAAAAATATTAATTGAGCACCCGCGGCAGTAATAGCGAAAACAGTCACAAGCTCATTTATATCTACAAGATTATCAAACATTGGAAATTCAGTATTTGCGTAATATCTTCTCGGAACTCCTGCAAGGCCCAAGAAATGCATCGGAAAGAAAATACCATAAGATGATGTTATTGTCAACCAAAAGTGAGCATAACCTAAATTTTTGTTCATCATTTTACCAAACATTTTTGGGAACCAATGATAAATACCACAAATCATCCCGAAAGTACCTGATAATCCCATTACAATATGGAAGTGGCCAACTACGAAGTATGTATCGTGAACGTTTATATCTAAAGCGGAATCACCTAAAATAATTCCAGTTAATCCTCCTGTGATAAATGTTGAAACCAAACCAATTGCAAATAACATTGCCGGAGTAAATATTATATTGCCTTTCCACAAGGTGGTTAAGTAATTAAATACCTTAACAGCAGAGGGAATTGCAACCAATAGTGTTGTAAAAGTAAATACAGACCCTAAGAAAGGATTCATACCTGTAATAAACATATGGTGACCCCATACAAGGAACGAAATAAATGCAATTGCTAAAATTGAACCAATCATCGCTCTATAACCAAAAATTGGTTTTCTAGAGTTAGTTGCAACAACTTCAGAAGTGATACCTAGGGCAGGCAATAATATAATATAAACCTCAGGATGCCCTAAAAACCAAAATAAATGTTCGAAAAGTACCGGGCTGCCTCCGTCGACTTCTAAAGCAGAACCCGCAATGTAAATATCAGACAAGTAGAAACTAGTTCCAAAACTTCTATCGAACATTAACAATAATACAGCTGAGAATAAAACCGGAAATGATAATACTCCTAATACAGCAGTTATTAAGAATGCCCAAATAGTTAATGGCATTCTCGTCATTGTCATACCTTTTGTTCTTAGATTGAAAACTGTAACAATATAGTTCAAACTACCTAGTAAAGATGAAACAATAAATAAAGCCATTGATACAATCCATAAGGTCATTCCTAATCCGGAACCAGGTATTGCTTCAGGTAATGCACTTAAAGGAGGATAAATCGTCCACCCACCCGACGCAGGACCTCCTTCTACAAAAATAGAAGCAATCATGATGCATGATGAAAGGAAAAAGAACCAATAAGAAAGCATATTCATAAAACCAGATGCCATATCTCTAGCTCCTAATTGCAGCGGAATTAACAAGTTACTGAAGGTACCACTCAGTCCTGCAGTTAATAAAAAGAAAACCATAATGGTTCCGTGCAATGTAACAAGTGCCAAATACTTATCCGGTGATAAGACACCGTCAGGAGCCCAATTCGGCATCAGTGTTTCTAAAAATGGGAATGATTCACCTGGGAATCCAAGTTGCAATCTAAATATTGTAGACATAAACATCCCTACCAATCCCATGAAAGAACCGGTAATAAAAAATTGTTTCGCGATCATTTTATGATCAGTACTAAAGATGTACTTAAACAAAAAGTCGTTATCCTCGTGATGATGTGCTGTTCCTGACATTATCTAAAAATTTTACCTTAAAATATAATTAAAGAGATGCTGTTTCTTCAGCCTCTTCTTTTGTTTCTTCTTGAGCCTCATCAGATGATTCTAATTCAGAAGAGGTCTCATTACCTTCAACTGATAAAAACTCATTTTGTTCACTTAACCAAGCATTATAATCGTCTTCACTTTCAACAATTATTTCCATTTTCATATTGTAATGAGCTGCTCCACAAATTTTGTTACATAACAGATAGTAGTTAAATTCAGGATTACCTGTTATTTCTCTCATCTCCTCTGTAGTCTTATTAGGAATAAAATTAAAACGAGTAACCATCCCAGGAACACAATTCATTTGAGCTCTAAAATGAGGCATAAATGCACTATGAATTACATCTTGTGCTCTGAAATAAAATTGCACTGGTCTATTTACAGGTAAGTGAAACTCTGCTTTAACATATTTGTCATCCCAAGCCTTTGAATCAGTTGAATCCAACCCTAACATATTTATCCCTTCAATGAATCTAACGTTTGCCTCACCAAATTGTCCGTCTTCACCAGGGTATCTTGCAGTCCAATCAAATTGGCGAGCATAGAGCTCAATTTCTATTGGGTCATCTTCTTCAGTTAATGGTGTCATTACCTCACCCCAAATACTTAATCCATATAGAATTAAAATCAATAATACCAAAGCAGGAATGGTAGTCCAAAGCATTTCTAGCTTTGTACTATGAGCAAAAAACTGAGCCTTTCTATTTTTATCATATACATATTTCCAGGCGAAATAAAACAGTAGAATATGTGTAACAATAAATACAGGAATGATAATCATCCACGTAATATCCAATAAATGGTCAGTTACTACTCCATGTTCTGAGGCTGCAACCGGAAGGACTAAATCACCCCATTTAACAACTTGCCACACTATAAATGCGAAGTAGGCTATAAGGAATGCAGGCATCATTCTAGCTTGCATCTTATTATCCTTATCTGATACAGTATAGGAAGTAGTTCCTTTTACATTATTTGCAAGTTCTAATACCTGAATAACCTTCGAAATGGCTATAATTCCAAGTATAACTGCTACTATAATTAACAAATCCAACATCTTTCTTTCTAATTTTAGATATGTAAGTGTTCACTTTCGTCAAGGAATGGGTGACTTTTCACCGTCATCGGAGCCTTAGCAAACGCATTAAATACAACATAAAGGAAAAACCCTAAAAAGCCTAAGAACATTCCTATTTCCATAAAACCAAATTCTAAGTGACCTAAAGAACCAGGAGTAATCATTAAAAATACATCTAACCAGTGTCCTATGAATATAATTACACCAACAGTTATCAAGTATCCAATAGACCTTTTAGCATCTCTTGCCATTAATATAATCATTGGGAATAAGAAGTTGGTAAAGAAAACACCAAAGAATAACCACTTATAATGCTCAATTCTTGTAATGTAATAAGTAACCTCCTCAGGTATATCAGAATACCAAATCAACATAAACTGGGAGAACCATAAATAAGTCCAAAGGAAACTAATTGCAAACATCCATTTTCCAACATCATGAATATGGCTGTCATTTACTTTTGGTAAATAGCCTCTTCCTCTAAGGTAAATAGTTATAAGAACTAAGAAAATCATAGCACTTACCCAAATCCCTGAGAATACATACCAGCCAAACAATGTGCTAAACCAGTGAGTATCAATTGACATAATCCAATCCCAAGATGCAGTTGATGACGTAAAAGCAAAGAATACTAAAAAGATAGCCGCCGAAGTCATGTTTTTAAAGTGAATCTTAGTTCCACCCTCAGAATCCTCCAATAGAGATCTTTTTCTGAATAGATTAGCAAAATAACACCAAACACCTAGGTAAACTAATGTTCTAATCCAGAAGAATGGCTGATTTAAGTATGCTGCTTTACCGGCAATGATGTGGTCATATTCAGGATTCATTGAACCATCTTCCAAAAACTCAATGTATACCATTGGATCCATCCAGTGATAAATATGATGCAAGTTAAATGCTCCTGCTGCAAAAAAGATGATTAATATTCCAGAACCTATAAATATAAACTGACTGACTCCTTCGATTACTCTTTTAAGAGCAACCATGTAGCTAGCTTCAGTTGCATATTGTAGCGCGAGAAAGAATAATGCGCCTAGACTAATTGCAAAAAAGAAAAAACCATTAACAAATATGTTTGCCCAGAAACGATCATGACCATGATCGCCTCCTCCATGCAAAAAACCATATACCATAGCTATAACACCGATCAGCATTAATACTGAAAATGTTATTTTAGCTTTTTTTGTGAAAATAAACTCCATTATATCTTTTTTTACTTTCTTATTTTATACTATCTGTTGCTACAACAACTTCTGCAGTTGTCATATTTAAAGGATCTTTTCCTTGAAGCGTTTGCACATATGCAACAATTTTCCATCTATCTTGCTCTCTTATAAGACTTGAATGAGGTCCCATGGCATTCAATCCATACATAATTGTATGATAAATATGACCTTCGGTTAAATCAATCATTGCTCTATTACCTCTTCTGTTTGGTGTTTCATCAATATATGAGGGAACTGCACCATAAATAGCATTTGTGATAGACCCTTTACCTTGTCCCTTCTTACCATGGCAGTGAGCACAAAATGAAGTGTAAAGCACCTTGCCTTGGGCAATATGCTTTTCAGTTAGATTCAAAGGAGTCTTCAAAGTTTGTCCTGCTAATTCATAGCCTTCAGTTGTATTTTCATAAGCGTAAGGCTTATATCCTCTTGGTATAGAATTTTCAGGAGCTTTCATAGACGTGGCAGAATCGGGAAAATTGTAATCCACAAAAATCTCGATTGCAGGAGATCTGTACATATCTGGCATGTACTCAACACCTGGGCTATTTGAATCTGCACAAGAAACGAACATGATCGAAAGAACAGTTCCTGTTAGTAATGCAGTTATGGTATTTTTAATTGTTTTCATTGAATTAAATTCCGTTTTATCTTTCTTCAATATTTATGGTGCCCATTTCACTTAAGTGCTTAGCGAGCTCTTCAGCAGTCATTCCGTTATCTGTAGGATGAATTTCCATTACAAATCTATCATCAGTAGTTTCAGGATATGGATTTCGAGCTTGAACACCAGGTAAAGTCCAATTTCTAATAAAATATGTTAATGCCATTCCGTGAGCAGCTAATAAAACTGTAAACTCAAAAGAAATTGGAACGAAGGCCGGAATGTTCTGATAAAAGAAATCATTAGGCTTTCCCCCTATATTCATTGGCCAATCAACAATCATAAAATAGTACATTCCTGCTAAAGCTAGTGTTAAGCCAACTAAACCATATATGAATGCACATATTGCCAATCTTGTTTGTTTAATTCCAATAACAGGATCTAGTCCGTGAATTGGGAATGGAGAAAATACATCTCTAATGTAAATCCCTTTTGCGACGAGCTTTTTAGCTCCTTCTAAAAGAACCATGTCGTCGTCGTACATTGCGTATATAACCTTATTATGTGCCATTTCAGAAATATTAATGCTCTTCAGCTTTAGTTTTATATTGTTCTCCTGATGATTTCAAGATTGTTTTCAATTCATTCAGTGGTAATACTGGGAAGAATCTAGAAAACAATAAGAATAACACAAAGAAAATTCCAATCGTCCCGATGAAACACCCAATATCAACAAATGTAGGGTGGAACATTGTCCAACTCGAAGGAAGGTAATCTCTATGTAAAGAAGTTACAATAATTACAAATCTTTCAAACCACATTCCTATGTTCACAATAATTGACATGAAGAATGTAAATCCGATGTTAGTTCTTAGCTTTTTAAACCAGAATACTTGTGGGGATACAACGTTACAAGTCATCATAGCCCAATAAGACCACCAATAAGGTCCAGTTGCTCTGTTGATAAAAGCATATGCTTCATATTCCACACCTGAATACCAAGAAATAAATAACTCCGTAAGGTATGCTACACCAACTATAGAACCTGTAACAATAATTACAATGTTCATATATTCAATATGTTTAATGGTAATATAATTCTCTAAATTCATCACTTTTCTCATGATAATTAAGAGAGTTAGAACCATTGCAAAACCCGAGAATACCGCACCTGATACGAAATAAGGTGGAAATATAGTTGTATGCCAACCTGGTATTACAGAAGTAGCAAAATCCATAGATACAATCGAGTGAACCGAGAAAACGAGCGGTGTTGCTAGTCCTGCAAGCACAAGTGAAATCTCCTCAAATCTATTCCATGCTTTTGCGTTACCAGTCCATCCAAACGCTAGCAAACTGTATACTTGCTTAGGTACCGTTTTCGTAACTCTATCTCTAATAGTTGCAAAATCCGGAATTAAACCAATATACCAGAACACTAGGGAAACTGAGAAATAAGTACTAATTGCAAATACATCCCATAATAATGGAGAGTTGAAGTTTACCCATAAAGAACCAAATTGGTTTGGAAGTGGAAATACGAAGTAGGCTAACCATATTCTACCCATGTGAATTCCAGGCCAAACAGCTGCCATCATAACGGCAAAAATTGTCATTGCCTCTGCAGAACGGTTAATCGCCATTCTCCATTTTTGTCTAAATAGTAATAGTACTGCAGAAATTAAGGTACCGGCGTGACCAATACCAACCCACCAAACGAAGTTAGTAATGTCCCAAGCCCAACCTACGGTTTTGTTCAAACCCCAAGTTCCAATTCCTGTCCCTAATAAATAAAGGATACAACCGATACCCCATAGGGCCATTACGGATGCAATTCCGAATACGATCCACCATGATTTATTGGCTTTTCCTGTGACGGATGCCAATACATCATCGGTAATCTCACCGTATGTCTTTTCGCCAAGTATTAGTGGCTTTCTTATTGCTGATTCTTGATGCATTCTATATTATTTTAAGCAATATTAGATTTTATGTATTCCTTACTTTAACCTGATAATAAATATTAGGCTGTGTTCCTACTTCTTCGATAACTCTATATGAACGATTACTTTCCGAAGCTTTTCTTACTAAACTATTTCTATCATTTAAATCGCCAAAAGTAATTGCGTTTGTTGGACAAGCAGAAGAACAAGCTGTTTCAATTTCACCGTCCATAACCATTCGCCCTTCCTTCTTGGCATCTAACTTCCCAGTTTGAATTCTTTGAACACAAAGGCTACATTTTTCCATTACACCTCTTGCCCTTACGGTAACATCAGGATTTAATACCATTCGTCCTAAATCATCCTGAGATGGATTTAAATCGGCGAACATGTCTAAATTTTGGTAACTAAACCAGTTAAACCTTCTTACCTTATAAGGACAGTTATTCGCACAATATCTTGTACCAATACATCTATTGTAAGTCATTTGGTTTAAACCTTCATTACTATGAGTAGTAGCGGCAACTGGGCATACCGTTTCACAAGGAGCGTGGTTACAGTGCTGACACATCATTGGTTGATGAACAACCTGCGGATTCTCTTCAGGAGACTCCATTTCAGTATAATTCCTTTCTTCAACATCTTGAGCGTTGCTGCTAAAATATCTATCAATTCGCATCCAATGCATTTCTCTAGATCTTCTAACCTCGTCTTTACCAACAACAGGAACGTTATTTTCTGAGTTACATGAAGTAACACAAGAACCACAACCGATACAAGAGTTCAAATCTATACTCATACCCCAGTGATGTCCAACATCTTTTACTGGATGTTCTGCCCATAAATCAACTTCATTCACACTTTTTGGCCCATCGTGGGTGGCAATCATGTGAGGTGGATTGAATTTATTGATATCACCGGTTGAGAATGTAGATAAATCTGTTTCTCTAACAACAGAAGTTCTACCCATTACAGTTTGGTGAGTTTGTGTTGTAGCGATTTGATGGTCTCTATTTCCTGTGACTTCCATAGAAACCTCAACAGAAAATTTAGATATAGTTCCATTAGCCATTCCCATTGCAGGGTATGCATTGAAACCTACGATTTCATTACTTTTTCCAATAGCCTGTCCATAACCAAGAGCAACACCTAAAGTGCCTTTTGCTTGACCTGGTTGTGCAACAACAGGAATATTTTCGAAAGTAACCCCGTTTACGGTTAAATTAACGGTGTGCGCATTTTCTTGCTCTCCGTAATTAGTTGCAAATTCTTTTTCTCTAGCATCTGCAGGATTCATGGCAACATAATTGTCCCATGTTATTTTTGAAATTGGATCAGGTAACTCTTGCAACCAAGGATTACTTGATTGGTTTCCATTACCTATACCAACTTTTTCGTAAAATTCTAATTCAAATTCTCCACTTGATGGAGTAATTTTTGCTATTGCTGATGCCGCAGCGTTTGTATTGCCTGCAAAAGCGATAGGAGCTGAAGCAGCGGACTCCATCATGTAGAAACCATCATGTAACTTTGAATTCCAGAAGTCTTCAAAAATTAATGATTCAGTTTGTGTAGGGTAAGTGGCAGCTTCCCATGTTCCTCTTACATAGTCGTAAAATGATTCATTCTTACCCATCCATGACAACATACAATCTTCAAATTGTTTTGTATCAAATAAAGGATTTATTGAAGGCTGAACCAAACCATAATATCCAACCTTAGGATTGGTGTCTCCCCAAGATTCAAGATAATTAGGAGTAGCGGCAATATATTTTGTATTTGCAGTTGTTTCATTTGGTCTAGCTGCAAAAGACATAGTCATTTTAACCTTAGCTAATGCTTCATTAAAACCGACAGAAGAAGGCATAGTCAATGTAGGATTAACTCCCATCATCATTAATGCATCAATGGAACCAGACTTCATTTCTTTTACTAAAGCAACAACTTCTGAATCTACTCCCTTTCTTTCATTAGAATGATTTACGATATCAAGCGTAGAACCATAATTACCAAGCATGTCATTAATTCCATTGACTAAAACTTGAACAGCTTTATTATTTGATCCTGAAAGAACTATTGAAGCACCTTTATTAGCAATTAAGTGATCCCCTGCAGCAGCAATTTTTTCTGAAACTGAAGTTTCTGGAGCGCTAATTTTAGAAGCTCCTAATTTTGCTGCGATATAGTTATAAAGGTTTGCAACAACACTGCCATGCTGTGAAAGCTTAACTGGAACTCTAACATCCGCATTAGACCCTGTTAAAGAAAGAGACGACTCAAACTGAAAATGTTTTGACATCCACCCATTCTCAGGCTTTCTGCCTTGAGCATATTGATTTGTTAATTCAATTGAGGAAGGGAAACTAGACATAAAGTCAGCACCAATACTTACAATTGATTTTGCTTTAGCAATATTAGAAGAAGGCAAAGCAGCTTTTCCGAAAGATTCTAAGTTTGCTTCTAACATTCCACTGTAAGAAACAGCATCATAAGAAATATGCTTGATGTCTGCTTCTGGGTTTGCTTCTACGAACTCACTAATCAACCTTAAAGTCGATGGACTTGTTATAGAGTTTGTAAGCAATCTAACTTTACCACCTTTTGATAAAATAGCAGTAAGTTCTTTTTTAACTGAACTATCAAATGAAGACCAAGAAACCTCAGCTCCATCAATCATCGGAGATTTAAATCTGTTACTATCATATAAAGAAAGTACTGAAGAATTAACTCTAGCATTAACTGCTCCCTTAGTAAGAGGAGACAATTTATTTCCTTCAATTTTTATAGGGCGACCTTCTCTTGTTTTTACAAGAATATCACAATAGTCATTTCCATCAGTATAAGTAGTTGCAAAATAGTTTGCAACACCAGGGTTAGTTTTATCCGTTTTTACTACGTAAGGAATGACTTTATTTACAGGAGTCTCACATGCTGCCAATGAAGCAGCTGTAACTCCAAATCCTAAATATTTAAGAAAATCTCTCCTTGTAGTTTGTGAATTCTCTAAAAGATTAGAATCTCCAAGGAACTCTTCGGTAGGAAGCAATTCACTAAACTCTTTATTTTTTGATTCCTGAAAAGATGGAGTTTCGTTTAACTCCTCTACTCCTTTCCAATATTTTTTATTATTTGACATAAGTTTATGCTAATCTAAAAAATTCTTAATAATGACATTTAGCACATTCAATTCCACCTAATTCAGAAACGGTAATAGTACCATCTTCTAAGTATTGTGCTTTTAAATCTTCAGGAAGACGTTTATGAATTTCATCATAATAACCATTATCCTGCATTTGTACTTTTGTTTCTCTGTGACAATTTATACACCAACCCATAGTAAGCGAGGCATGCTGCTTTCCAACCGTATACTCTTCAACCGGACCATGACATTTTTGACATGCAATTTTTCCAACTGTAACGTGCTGGGAGTGATTGAAATAAACGTGATCAGGTAAATTATGAACTTTCACCCATTTGATTGGCTTTTGATTTGGCCCATAAGTTTTAGTTACAGGATCAAAGTCTAGTGCGGCATATATCTTTGCAATTTCTTCTTTTCCATACTCTGGGCCTTCTTGAATGTAGGTATGACAATTCATACATAAGTTTGGAGAAGGAATTCCGGCAGACTTGCTGTAGCTGGCGCTACTATGGCAATAATTACAGTCAATACCATTAGTACCAGCGTGTAATTTGTGAGAAAATTTAATTGGTTGCTCTGGCTCGTATCCAGTGTAAATTCCAATATCTACAGCAGAATCCCAACCTAACTTTGCTATAGAAGCTACAATTACAATCGAGATAAGTGCGACTATAGTTTTATTCGAATTTATCCAATTAACAAGTGCTTGAGGCATTGAAACTTCTTCAGGAGACTCTCCACCATCTTGCTCAGCTTTTACTGTTTGCATTGAATGAGAAACACCTCTCAATATTGAAATTATAATCAAAAACAAAACTATAAGTCCAAGAATAATAAATACACTCGAATCTGAAGCCTCTTCAGCCTCTTCTCCACCTGCATCAACAACAGCTGTTGTAGCTGGCTCAGGAGCAGATTCATTATAAACCTTTATATAGTCTAATATTGCATCAATCTGCTCGTTATTTACAGGCTGATTAGGCATCAATACCTTGTTGTATTGTTCGTAAACCGCAACGGCTTCTGCATCACCTGAGGCAATTAATGCCTGAGAATTTTTGATCCAACTATAAAGCCATTCACGCTCATACTTATCGTATACACCAGCTAATCCGGGACCAACAAGTTGATTAGCTCCTGGACTGTGACATGAGGCACAATAACTCTTAAATAGTTTCTCTCCATCTTCTTGTGCAACAACTTTAGTTGATGGCAAGGAAATTAAGAAGACAATTAGGAACAAAGCTTTGAAGTAAACTTTGGACTTTGAAAATAGTAATAATTTCATACTTAGCTAATTAGGCCGTTTCTTGTTAAACAGTACAATTATAAACCCTTTTTTTTATTGTCCGCAAATTTAACCACTGATTAGTTTCTTGCCGACAGATTAAATGAAAATTAAAGGAATTTAAGTTAATTTAGAATGATTCTAAATTAACTTAAATTCCTTTAATTTTCATTCAATAGCCTAAAAATGGAATAGTTTTGGCCGAGCTAATTATTTTTGTAAAAATTGTTTCCATGAAAATACTCCAATTATTACTCCTCAGTCTCTTGTGCGCCAGTCAATTATATGCTCAAGAAATTAAACCAAATTTTGAAGCTGTTCAGGAAAAATTTATTCCAGATTCCAATGAAACCAAGATTTACAAGATGCAGGCTCTGAATACAGACTCTAATATCACAGAGCAAAATCAAGTATTGAATTCCGATACAGGAGTCTTAATAATTGAAAAGGGAGAAAACTTTGATTTACTTCTTCAAGAATATCTTAAACAAAAAAAAGTTAGCGGATACAGAATCCAATTATTTGCAGGAGGGAAAAGAATAGATGCCCTTAAAGTAAAAGTTGACTTCATGAAGCTTTACCCTGAGCAAGTTCCTGATATCATTTATCAGCAACCTAACTACAAGGGTCGTGTTGGAAATTATAGAACTAGGTTAGACGCAAACAAGTATTTGGAACTATACAAAATAGATTTCCCTTCTGCCTTTATTATTAAGGACTACATTAAACTTGAAACCCAATCTAATTAATTGTATCCAAATCAAAATGCTTTTTCATTTTTATCTCTGATAAACGATATTCAGAGTAATTGATAAACGGAGCGTTATTCGTATCGTTTTCGTTCAAATATTTTTGATAATACTTCATTGCAACTGTTTTATCTTTGTAGTAAACATCGTAGTTTCGGGCTAAATGATACAATAAAATTTTATTTTTTGAATATTGATAGGCTAACTTATATGCATTAATGGACTCTTTGTAGTTTTCTTGTTTTTCATAAACTATCGCTAGCCTTGTATAAAAATTATCTAGATTATTTGAAACCCCTTGATTGATTGCCTTTTTAATAAAAAGTTCTCCTTTTTCTAAATCTCCAAGCTCTATGTAACAAGCCCCTATATAGTAATTCATTGTTTCATTGCTTTCACTATTCTCATCAACATAACTAAGATATTCGATTGCCTTTTCGTGTTGCCCTAGTTGAAAGTATGAAATTCCAATAATTTTAAGTTTAATTAATGAGGAGTCACCGCCCAACTGCATCGACTGGTTTTCCGCATCAATAGCATTTTCATAGTCCTTTTGTTTGTAAAAAACTTTGGCTATCTCGGTGTGCAAGACGGAACTATTCGGGGAGCTAACAAGACCCTTTTTTAAAACATCAAGAGCCAAGTCATCACGATCTATTTTAGTATAAATAAATGCTAGGTTCTTAGCTGATTTTATATCATGCGGGTTTAATTCCAAGCATTTTTTATACTGTAGCATGGCCTGTGCATAAATTTGATAGTCTAATAGTAGGCCTGCATATACCCTTTTAAAAAATAAATTATTTGAATCTAATTCTATTAAAGTTTGATGCTCAATAAAAGCCATTTCAATATTGCCTAGTTGAACATAAATCTTACTTAAATTTAAATGAGCTTTTCTATTTAAACTATCTAATTCAAGTACCAATAAGTTGTATTTTTTTTGCCTCCTGTAACTTGCCAATATTGTAATTAGAGTTTGCTATTAGGGCTAATAATTTTAAATTATTTAAATCATTTTCAAGACAAGCCTTTAGTTCAACAATAGCTTTCTCAAACTCGTAATTATCATAGTTTTGATTCCATCTTTACAAGCTTTTTCTGACTGAGAGTAAATCAAATTACAAAATAAGAATGCGGTGGATATTAATAATAGTTTCATACAGCACAAAATTATGAAGTTTTCCATAATTGCTTTCTTAACTTTAAAAACTGAAACATTCACAATTGAAGAAACTACACTCCTTTTTAATCATAATACCTTATGTTATTTTTTGCACTGCTCAATGCAGCTCAGCTAGTATAGAGGACGATAAGAAAACTCCAAATGGTAACTCTAATAAAATTACAGGAGTAAGTTTCGTTTCTCCACCTAATAATTTTGAAGATAGTTTAATGCTACTACCAAGAACCAAAGTTGGAGCCAATTGGGTTTGTTTTATGCCTTTTGGGTTTATTAGGAAAAGCTCAAATCAAGTTGAATTTAATCAAGAATGGCAATGGTGGGGAGAAAAGAAAGAAGGTGTAGTTGAAATGATTGCCAGAGCTAAAAAACAAAAGTATAAGTTAATGTTAAAGCCACAAATTTGGATTGGTCACGGAGCATTTACTGGCCATCATAAATATGAATCTGAAGATGATTGGGGGAAATTTGAAAGCAGTTATTCAGCATTTATTATGCCTTTTGCAAAAATAGCTGATAGCTTGAATATTGAAATCTTTTGTATCGGAACTGAATTTGAACAATTTGTTTTGAACCGACCAAAATATTGGAAAAAATTAATTGATGAAATCCGAACCATATACAGAGGTCAAATAACCTATGCCTCTAATTGGGATGAATTCAATAAAGTTCCTTTTTGGAAAGATTTAGATTATATTGGAATAGACGGTTACTTTCCGATTGTTAAAAGTGAGTCTCCAAATGCAGATGAATTAAAAAATGGGTGGAGTGAACATAAGAATAAACTGAAAAGGTTTTCAGATTCTATCAAATCTTCTATTCTTTTTACGGAATATGGTTATCGCAGCAGAAATTACTTGGCAGATAAGCCTTGGAAATCTGACCGCGGAGGAGTTATAAACCTTAAACTTCAAAGTAGAGCATATGAAGTGTTTTATAAAGAAATTTGGCATGAAGATTATATTGCAGGAGGATTTATATGGAAATGGTTCCCAAATTATTATGATGTAGGAGGCTTGGATCATACTGGATTTACACCGCAAAGGAAGCCAGTAGAAAAAATAATTAAGAATTACTACAAATCAAATTCTAGCAATTAACTCAACATAAAGTTTGGTTAAGTCTTTTTCTGCTCTTCCTGCAATCTCTAAAATTTCAGCAATTGAAACTGGTTTAAGATTATCAGGGTCACATTCGTCCGTTAAAACAGAAATTGCAACACAGGGCAAACTCATGTGGTTTGCAACTATCACTTCAGGAACTGTTGACATTCCAACAGCATCAGAGCCAATTCTTCTGAGATATCTATATTCCGCTCTTGTTTCCAAATTTGGCCCTGCAACGGGTGTATAAACACCTTCATGCAAGGTTATTCCAGTTTCTTTTGCAATCTCTTTTAACATTCTATTCATAAGAGAATCGTATGGTTGGCTCATGTCCGGAAAACGTGGCCCTAGTTCATCAAAATTCTGCCCTCTTAAAGGGTTATCAGAAATCATATTAATATGATCATCAATAAGCATCAGTGTGCCCTTTTTAAATTCAGGATTTACTGTACCTGCTGCATTTGAAATCAACAATTTTTGAACTCCTAATGCTTTCATAACACGAATAGGGAAAGTTATTTCTGCACCTGAATAACCTTCGTAGTAGTGAAACCTACCTTGCATAGCAATCACTTTCTTTCCACTAAGGTTTCCATATATCAGTTTGCCGGTATGAGATTCAACCGTAGAAACAGGAAAATGTGGTATATCAATGTATTCAATAACTTTTTCGGCATCAATTTGAGTAGCCAAGTTTCCAAGTCCAGTTCCTAAAACAATACCAATTATTGGTTGATCAGCTCCTTGGCTAATTATGTAATCACTCGCTTCTTTTATCTTTTCTAACATATCTTATAAATTTGGAAAACTGGACTTTTTCAAGTCTTCAAAAGTATCTAAATCAATCAGTTCTTCTAAGATTTGGTAAGTCATTTTTTTATGTTTGGCAATTTGTAAGGTCTGATCAAAAACCTTTTCTGTGCTCCAATCTATTCCTTCAAATAATTCCTGGTTAGGTTTGTTGATCCCTAATAAATAGTATCCACCATCATTTGCTGGGCCAATTACAAGGTCATTTTTTTTTAAAGCCATAAAAGCTTTTTGAATAATCGAAGAAGTCAAATCATAACAATCGCTACCAATGATTATAGTTGAATCAAAGTTTTCAGCAAAACAAGCTTCAAAAGCGTGGATAATCCTTTCTCCTAAGTTTCCTTGAAATTGCTTTCTCTTTATAAACTGTGAATTGCCCCAATCGTCTGAAAGGTTTACATCATCGGAATAAAAAAGAAATCGTTTTGCATCGACACCTAAAACCTCAGATTTAGATTTTTCAAGCAGTTGCTTATATACCAGCAGTGCTTTATCATTTCCAATAGATTTGGCAAGTCTAGTTTTTACTTTTCCCTTCTCAGGATTTTTTACAAATACGATTAAATTATTCAAATCAAGCTACTGTTCCTTGACAACTAGATCCTGCGCCTGCAGTGCATCCATAACAATGTTGATTAATAAGAATATCCCTTGCTTCTAGCTTAGCTAAATCAAAATCATTAATATGCTGTGTAGTCTTATCGGCCACTTTCATATCGAGCATTTGATTGAAATCACAATCGTACATATAGCCATCCCAATCGACTGAGATTGTATCTCTGCACATAACTCCTTCTACCGCCGCTGGATTAAATGCCAGCACAAGTTTCTCCATATACTCTTCGTAGTTATCACTAGCAATTAAGTAATCCAAAAACCTGCTAATCGGAATATTAGTAATTGCAAACAGGTTATTAAATTCTATATTAAAATCCTTTTTTAGATTTGACTTAAACTCCATTTCAAGCTGTGCCTGATCTCCGGGTAAAAATGCACCTGTTGGATTGTAAACTAAATCTAATTGTAAACTCGGATCTTCTTTTCCATAGCCGGCTTCATTCAACATTTTTAAAGCCTCTATCGATGAATTAAAAACACCGTCTCCTCTTTGCGCATCGGTTTTTCCAGCTTGATAATAAGGTAATGAAGACACGACATGTACATTGTGCTTCTTAAAAAACCCTGGTAAATCATGATACTTCTTGTTTGCCTTAATTATGGTAAGGTTAGAACGAACAATTATTTCTTTTACGCCTATTTTATGTGCTTCTTCAACAAACCACCTAAAATTTGGATTCATTTCTGGCGCACCTCCGGTTAAATCTACGGTAGGAATTTGAGTTTCCTCTAAAATATCTAAACATTTCTGAAGATACTCTTTTGGCATTATCTCTTTCCTGTCAGGGCCGGCATCCACATGACAATGCTTGCAAACCTGATTGCACATATAACCAACATTAATCTGAAGAATTTCGATTTTTGAAGGTTTTAATGGAAAGTAGCCAATTGACTCTAACTTCTTTTTAAAAGTGGGAAGTTCTGTTTTAAATGGCTCATCAGCCAATACACGCAATTGATTTTCAATTTCAGCGAGTTTGTTCCCGCTTGCTTTTAGTGATTTTATCATGAAAAATTACATCGATAATTTTTTGGCTTTATTCATCATCTGAACTCCATGAACAAGAACTGCTCCGCCAGTTATAGCTCCTGCAACATGCACTGCTTCCATCATCATGGCTTCACTTGCCCCTTTTTGCATAGAGTCCTCAGTATAAGCATCTATACAATAAGGACACTTAACAGCATGTGATACAGCTAGTGCAATTAATGATTTTTCTCGCTGACTTAGAGCACCTTCCTTAAAGACATCTCCATAATAATCGAAGAATTTTTCAGCAAGTTTTGGCTCATATTCGGCTATTTCGCCAAACTTTTTAAGGTCTTTAGGATTGTAATAAGATTTTTCCATTGTTATTTTTTAAGAGTTTAAATTCCAATTATATTCCATAAATGAAATTTTCGCTGCAGAGTTAATTTTTGTTTTAGAATACTTGTTTAAAAAATCAATTACAGAACCTTGTTTTGTAAAGTCGTCTTTATACCAATCAAATAGCTTAGATATTTTAACATTACCTGCTTCTATTTTGTTTTTCGTATGATTGTTTACAAAAGACCTTGTCATTTGATCTAATTGTTTTTCTAGCTCGTTAGCATTGAAAGCACTATTTTTTATTTTAGGACAAGAAATAGATGCGCAATTAACCGCAAAATGAATTCTTGCATCTTTAAATTTTGCTCTTAAAATATCGTGTTCAATATTATTTAGAGATAAGGTTTTGTTGCCAATTTTAATAAATTTTAAATCCCATGCCTTACCACCGTTAATTTCCATTACAGATTTTAAGGGCATATTATCTAAAATTAACTTCACAGTAAATGCATTGTAAGCATTAATCCAGTAGGCCATTTTTTCATTTTTAGACCATGACTCGGATGGAGATTCCTTTGCTAACGAATTCAGGTACTCTTGAAGTTTAGCTTTATCATTTTTAAAGCCCTCGTAATTTACATTTCCAGATACTGAAACATGTTTCATTAACAATTGATCCCAAGTTTTGTGGCTAATTTCAGAATCTGAAACCCCTGCGTTAGAATATAAAGCACCTGTAAATAATCCTAATAGTAATAATATCTTTCTCATAATAGTGAATAATAAAGTGTAACAAATCTAATCAAAGGACTTGCCAAATTTGAGTCGTTGTTTAGACAATTTGCAATCCTACTCAATAATTGGATTTGAGTATGGATTGATTTGCTTTCTATAGTTTCTCCAATAGAATTTCAAAACAAACTAAACGTAGGTATCCTTTAGGTTCAGGTCGGGTAGTTGTTTATATTTCTCTCCGTCAATTCTCCAATTAGAATCAAAAATTGGCTGCATACCTCCAGCTCTTAAACCTAAAATAACTCCTTCTTCAAATTTTGAATACTTAACATGATAGTCTATCTCCATTCCATAATGAAACATAAATTCTGTTTTTGATAGCTCTGTTATTGATTCGGGATTTGAATTTACACTCGTGGCAAATAGATCAGGGTAATTGTCTATTTGTTGCGAAGGCAAATTGATTCTTTCATTTTCTATGTAGATTGAGGAATGTTGAAGGTCTAATCCAACATAGGGAATTAATGCAAACCTTTTCGCATTTATTACTGAATAACCCAACTTATAGTTTACAATATCAATGGTGTTGTAAGATAATGAAATGCTGTCTTTATCATTGCTTCCTCCTAATGTAATACCAAGAGCAAAATCATGAAAAAATCTTCGTTTCGTAAAGGCGAAAGATAAAATATAGGTAAAACCAAATGATGTTTCATTTAACTCAGGCAGCCCTGCACGATTTAATTCATTATTCAAACCACCAAAATCTCCAAAACTTGGACCCAAGGCTAAATACCAAGAGGTATAGGCTTTTGAGGTATCTCTACTTGCCCTTCTATATAGATTTAATAGAGAATCAGTTTCAAGAATTTTATTAATTGAATCATTAATGATTCTAATTTCCTCCAACTTCTTTTGTAAATCATCACGATTAACTTGGTTTAATTCTTTTTCAGAATATTTTTTCGCAAATGGGTTGTCTTGCGATAAAACAAATAATGGGCAAGCAAAAAGCAGGGCTATGAGAATCGTTCGCATTTTTTGGTGCTAAGATAAGATATGCTTGTAAAAGTTGAGAAAGAAAATAATTAGGCCGATAATGTAAATACTTTATGCTGCGTTTTTGTTGAGATTCTGAAACAAGTTCAGAATGACATCAAAAACCTGCTCAGCCTATAATTTATCAATAAGCAAAACTAAATTGTAGATTTTCTCGCCTTAAAATTACTCCATAAAAAAACTCCGATTCAATTAAGAACCAGAGTTAATGTTGTCCGACTAGGGCTCGAACCTAGACTCTTCTGTACCAAAAACAGACGTGTTGCCAGTTACACCATCGGACATTGTACTTTTTAGCAAAGCGATGGCAAAAGTAATAATTTTTTCAAATTATTTATTAAATCTTAACAAAAATACGCCCCTATTTATTGAGTTAATATTTTTAAATTAGCGCCTTACTCTAATTTGAACTAGATTTCTAAGTAATGAACGATTTCAGAAAACTAAATTTAACCTTTGGATGGATTACATGGCTAATAGCTACCATCGTTTATCTATTTACCATAGAACCAACAACAAGTTTTTGGGATTGTGGTGAATTTATTGCGACAGCATACAAGTTAGAGGTAGGCCACCCTCCAGGTGCGCCTTTATTCATGATGCTTGCTAGGTTCTTTACTTTGTTTGCAGGCCCAGAAAATTCTGCGCTAATGATAAATTCATTATCAGCCTTGGCAAGTTCATTTACTATTTTATTCCTCTTTTGGACGATTACAGCATTTGCAAAAAAGATTGCTATTCAAACTGGAGACTTAACAAGTTCCAAAACTTTTGCAATTATTGGAAGTGGTGTTGTTGGAGGTTTAGCCTACACTTTTACCGATTCCTTTTGGTTTTCAGCTGTTGAAGGAGAGGTTTACGCACTTTCATCCTTATTTACTGCTGCAGTTTTTTGGGCTATTATTAAGTGGGAAGGTGTTGCAGAAAAAACGCATAACCTTAGATGGATTGTACTTATTGCATACTTAATGGGGCTATCAATTGGAGTTCACCTTCTTAATTTATTAGCAATTCCTGCAATCGTTCTAGTTTATTATTTCAAAAAATTTAAGCCAACACCGAAAGGAATTATTGTTGCACTAGGTCTATCAGTTGTTATTTTAGGAATTGTTCAATATGGTATTATTCCGGGAGTAATAATTGTAGCAACATGGTTCGAATTATTATTTACAAACTCATTCGGATTACCATTTAATACTGGATTCTTAGTTTACCTAGCTTTATTAATAGGAGGGGTTGTATTCGGAATCTACAAAACTCATGTCAATAAAAAGGTAATTCTAAATACGATTATGCTATGTTTCATGGCAATTCTTTTAGGTTATTCTTCTTTTGCTGTAATTCTTATTCGCTCAAATGCGAACACTCCTATGGATGAGAATAACCCTGAAAACGTGTTTACTTTCCTATCCTATTTAAATCGTGAGCAGTACGGTGATCGCCCATTATTTAATGGTCAATCTTTTAATACACCACTTGATGCTAAGGATCCTTATGGAGATGGAAAACCAACTTATTACCAAGATGAAGAGAGCGGACAATATATAATTACGAATGATGGCGTAAATACTAAACAGAACTATGATAAAAGATTCCTATCGATTATTCCAAGAATGTGGAGTGGCGAGGCAAGACATAAACCTCACTATAAGAAATGGTCAAACTTTAAAGGAAAACCCATTCGTTATCAAGGTGCAGACGGACAGGTAAAAATTATAAATACTCCAACGCTTGGAGAAAACATCACCTATTTCTTCAGATACCAAATGAATTGGATGTATTGGAGGTATTTCATGTGGAATTTTGCTGGAAGACAGAATGATGTTCAAGGCCATGGAAATGTAGTTCATGGAAACTGGATTTCCGGGATAAAATTTATTGATGAAATGAGGCTTGGCTCTCAAGAGAACTTACCCGAATTTATCGGAGAAAGCCCTGCTAATAACAAATACTACTTATTGCCCCTTATACTTGGTATTTGTGGATTAGTATTCCAATTTTCGAAGAATCAAAAAGATGGGGTAATTGTAGGACTACTGTTCTTTTTTACTGGTTTGGCAATTGTAATTTATCTTAATCAGTATCCTCTGCAGCCTAGAGAGCGTGATTATGCTTATGCTGCGTCTTTTTATGCTTTTGCTATTTGGATTGGCTTAGGGGTTTATGCCCTTTATGATTGGATTGGAAATAAATTACCTAAGAATATAAGTGCGATTGGCATTTCTACATTATGCTTAGTTCTTGTTCCTGGCATTATGGCCTCTGAAAACTGGGATGATCATAGCAGAGCAGATCGATATACCGGTAGAGATTTCGCCAAAAACTATTTGGATTCTTGTGAACCTAATGCAATCTTATTTACAAATGGAGATAATGATACTTTCCCTCTATGGTATGTTCAAGAAGTTGAAGAATACAGAACTGATGTTCGTGTAATCAACCTAAGTCTGTTAAATACAGATTGGTATATCAATCAAATGCGACTTAAGGCATATGACTCTGATCCAATTCCATTAACTCTTCCTGAGAAAAAAATAAGGCAAGGTACTAACGACTATCTACCTGTTTATGAAAGAGCAAAGAACTTAGGATATGTTGATGTCAAAGAAGTAATTGATTTCATTAATAGTGATAACCCACAAACTAAAATACCTGTTGGAAGCGGAGAAAAAATTGATTTTATCCCTTCTAAGAAGCTTAAGATAAAAGTTGATAAAAATAAGGTGCTAAAAAATGGAACGGTTACTCCAGAAGAAGCAGATCAAATTGTTGATGCCATTATTTGGGATATTAAAAAGACATATGTTTTCAAAAACGACCTTACTATTCTTGATATTCTAGCAACTAATAATTGGGAGCGCCCTATTTATTTTGCAAGCACTACAGGTATTGACAGTTATATTGGACTACAAGACTACTTTAGAGCTGAAGGTATGGCATATAGACTTGTACCTGTTAAGAAAACCAATAAAAATGATCAAGACCCAGGTTATGTTAATTCTGATATCCTATACAATCGTTTAATGAATGACTTCCATTGGGGAGGTATGAATACGAACGATATTTATATGGATGAAACAAACCGTAGAATGACAATGAGTTTAAGAATAACTTTCTCAAGGTTGGCTAAGCAATTGATAGCTGAAAACAATAACGAAAAAGCCTTAGAAGTATTAGATAAAGCGTTTGAAGTAATGCCTGAAAAAAATGTACCATACGATGTATTTGTAATGTACTTGGCAGAGAATTATTATGCAGCAGGTGATCCTGAAAAGGGTAATGAAGTTATTGCAAGATTAGCAGACATTTATGAAAAAGAGTTTTTGTATTACAATAGTTTGGATCCAAAATTTGCGCAAACTATTTCTAGAGAAAAGCAACAAGCAGGAGCTATTATTAATCGTTTGATTTATATTGTAACTCAACAATATCCTCAAGGTGATTTTGGTAAGCAACTTCAAGAAAGATTAAGCCCAACTTTTAATACTATTAACCAACAGTACAGATAGTTTACCTAGTTTTGACGAGAAATTTTAATAAAATGAAACTTAATCTAATCAAATCTTTAGGAGTTTTAATTCTCGTTTGTATTTTTTGCATTCCATCATTTGGACTCGTTTCAAAAAGAGACAGTATTCAATTAACAGGAAAGGTATTTAATAATAAAGAAAAAGTTAACGGACTAATTATTAATGTGTACAATGAAAATGAGCTAATTAAAACAGAACATATTCGTTCTTCACATCATTTTAGGTTATATATACCAAAAAATGCAATGCCTACGATTGAAATTACAGCTCCAAACTTTCACACAAAAACCTTCTTCTTTGACTCTACTGTTCCTAATGGTTTAAAAAAGCTCCCTGGTTATCAATTTGATATGGATGTTTTCAGCGAAACAGAACTTGAAGGAGTAAATACCTCAATGCTAGACTTTCCTGCAGGTTTAGTAAAATACAATGAAAAAAAGAAAGCTTTCCTTAGAGATAAAGCATACACCAAAAAAATTAAAAAAGCCTATTTTAAGTTGCTTGAAGAAGCAGAATTAAGCAACAGAGGAGCTTTAGAAGACGATTAATTTATTCTTATAAATTTCAGAATCGTTTTTCATAGGCTTAACTTTGGTAGATGCAAAAGAACAAGAAATTAGCACTTATAATTCTCGATGGTTGGGGCTATGGCAGAAAGGATAAGTCTGACTCTATTTTTCAGTCTAAAACACCTGTTTTTGACCAGTTAATTAAGAATTACCCTAACTCTAAACTTCTTACGGATGGCGAACATGTCGGATTGCCAGCAGGTCAGATGGGAAACTCTGAAGTTGGCCACCTTAATATTGGTGCAGGAAGGGTTGTCTTTCAAGATTTAGTTAAAATAAATCAAGCTGTTTACGACAATTCTATAGCAAATAATAAAGAACTACTAGACGCCTTTGGTTATGCAAAAAAAGAAGGTAAGCAAGTACATTTTATTGGGCTTATTTCTGATGGGGGAATACACTCACACCAAAATCATTTGATAAAATTATGTGAAGTTGCAGCAGAACTAGGTATTAATGAAACCTTTATTCATGCATTTACCGACGGAAGAGATACTGACCCTAATAGTGGATTAGAGTTTCTAAAAAATGTGCAAGAAAAATTAAGCAAAACCGGAGCCAAAACCGCATCTATTTGTGGACGATACTATGCAATGGACAGGGACTTAAGATGGGAAAGAATAAAGTTTGCATATGATGCTCTTGTAAAGGGGAAAGGTAATTTTGCATTAGATCCAATTGAAGCCATCTCAAAGTCTTATGAGGAAGGTATTACAGACGAATTTATAAAACCTATAGTAATAAAAAAAACAGATGGAGCACTTGCCAAAATAAACCAAGGGGATGTGGTTATTTGTTTCAATTACCGAACAGATAGATGCAGAGAAATTACTAGAGCACTTTGTCAAGAAGATTTTATTGAACATGGAATGGAGAAGCTTGACCTTTATTATGTAACCATGACAAATTATGATGAATCGTTCAAAGATGTTCATGTATTATTTAGCAAGGACAATCTAAAAAATACTCTAGGAGAAGTAATTTCTAACTCAGGTAGATCCCAAATTAGAATTGCCGAAACAGAAAAGTACCCTCATGTAACATTCTTTTTTTCTGGTGGAAGAGAAACTCCATTTAAAGGTGAAAAACGACTAATGGCTTCCTCACCAAAAGTAGCTACTTATGATTTAAAGCCTGAAATGAGTGCAGAGGAAGTTAAAACCAAAATAATTTCAGAGATTGAGAACAACCAACCTGACTTTATTTGTCTAAACTTTGCTAACCCTGATATGGTTGGACATACAGGAGTACAAGAGGCAATAATAAAAGCTGTAGAAACAGTAGACAAATTCACCGGAGAGATAGTAAATATTGGAGTAACCCATGATTATTCATTTTTAATAATTGCTGATCATGGAAATGCAGATTATACCCAAAATGATGATGGGAGTCCGAATACAGCTCATACCACTAACCCTGTTCCGGTAATCTTAATTGATGGTGATTATAAAACAATTAATGCAGGGAAGTTGGCAGATATTGCACCTACTATTTTAAAAATTATGGACATTGATATTCCTGAGGAAATGAATGGAAATATCTTAGTCTAAAACCTAATACAATAATTATATTTGATAATAAATCGGAATTAGATGAAAAACGTAAAAGAATATATAGAAGAACATAAAGACAGATTTCTTAAAGAGTTGATTGAATTATTAAAAATTCCTTCAATAAGCGCGGACTCTGCATATAAAAATGATGTTTTTGACGCAGCAGAGGCTGTTAGAGTAACCTTAGATAAAGCAGGTGCAGACAACACAGAATTATGTCAAACTGAGGGTTTCCCGGTTGTTTATGGAGAAAAAATAATTGATGAGTCAAAACCTACTATTTTGGTTTATGGGCATTACGATGTACAACCAGCTGATCCATTAGAATTATGGCATAGTGGTCCATTTGAGCCGGTGATTAAAGAGGGTAAAATATATGCTCGTGGTGCAGCAGACGATAAAGGTCAAATGTACATGCATGTTAAGGCTTTCGAATTATTGATGAATACCGAGCAATTACCATGTAATGTAAAGTTTATAATTGAAGGTGAAGAAGAAGTAGGTTCTGCGAATCTTGAAACTTTTATTACCAACAATAAAGAAAGGTTAAAAGCCGATATAATTCTTATTTCGGACACTTCAATGTTATCGTTGGAACATCCCTCAATCACAACAGGCTTGAAAGGATTAAGCTATATTGAAGTGGAAGTTACAGGACCGAACAGAGATTTACACTCAGGTGTTTATGGTGGAGCAGTTGCGAACCCAATTAATATTTTATCAAAAATGATTTCTTCTCTTCATGATGAGAACAATCATATAACAATTCCGGGATTCTATGATAATGTATTAGAGGCGAGTGAAGCAGAAAGAGCATTAATGGGAAAAACTCCTTTTGATTTAGATCATTACAAATCAAAATTAGGAATTGAAGCTGTTCACGGGGAAGAGGGATTTTCAACTATTGAAAGAACTGGAATTAGACCCACTCTAGATGTAAACGGAATTTGGGGCGGCTATACAGGTGAGGGTGCAAAAACGGTTCTACCTTCAAAAGCAAATGCAAAAATTTCAATGCGTTTAGTTCCTAATCAAAGCGATGAGGAAATAACAAAACTATTTGAAGATCATTTTAAATCAATTGCACCAAAGTCGGTAACTGTTAAGGTAACGCCGCACCACGGTGGAGAACCATACGTAACTCCAATTGATACTATGGAATACCAATCTGCTAGTGAAGCTATTCTGTTAGCCTTCGGAAAAGAACCTGTTCCAGTTAGAGCTGGTGGTAGTATTCCGATTGTTGCGCTATTTGAGGAGGTTTTAGGTCTTAAGTCAATATTACTTGGGTTCGGCTTAGATACGGATGCTATCCACTCTCCTAACGAATCATATGGTTTAGAAAATTTTTATAAAGGAATTGAAACAATTTCTTATTTCTACGAGACTTTCACTAAGAACAAACTAGATTCATGAAACTCAAAAAGTTATTCTATTTTCTCATAATCAGCATATTACTTAGCTCTTGTGTTGATTATGAGGAAGTAACCTTAAGCGAAATAAAATCGATTAAGTTATTAGAGCTAGGTAGTTCCGGCTTAACAATTGAATCTGAACTCAAATTAAATAACCCTAATTCCTACTCTATAAAAGTAACTGAGTCAAAATTCGATGTTTATATCAAGAATAACAAAATAGGAGTTGCTTCAATAGCTTCGCCACTTGAATTATCAAAAAGTTCAGATGATTATCACCTAGTTAAACTAATTACAACTTTTGAAGAAAACCAGACAAATACGCTTCCAGGCATATTAGCTATGTCGGCTTTAGGCGGTGGAAAAATAGATGTCAAGCTTGACGGCTTTATCGAAGGGAAAGCAATGTTTATTAAAAAGAGAATTGAGATAGTACACGAAGAGAAAGTACCACTTGACATTCTTAAATAGTTTAGTCTCGAATTAAGGTTAAATTTCCTGAGTAATTTATATAATCTCCTTTAAAATCTTTTATGGTAATAACATAAAAGTATATTCCATCGCTTGCCTTTTCTTCGTTGGTGTAACCATCCCAATTAATGTTCAATGAGTTACTTTGAAACATCGTTTTTCCAAAACGATTCAAAATCTCAATTTCGTATTCGTAAACTCCACAGGCTCTTACGGCAAACTCATCATTAATTCGATCTCCGTTAGGTGTAAAAATATTTGGGATAATAAATTCAAACTGATCGAAAATAAAAACCTCCAACTCAGATGTATCAGTGCAACCAAATCGGTTTTCGATAATGTGTTGGACTTTAAAATGACCTGTGTCTGTAAAAGTATAATCAAATAGTTTTGAGCTTGAAACAAAACTATTATTTATAGCTATTTGGTCAGCTAAACCAAATTCGGAAGCAGAAACATCAATTGTAATTGTCGCCTCTTTAATTGGTTTTATAGAATCAGAAATTATAAGATTAGAAACTGGTTCAGGTAGTATTTCTATATAATCACTAAATCGCTTTATCAAAGTATCAATACACTTATCCTTAGTAATTAATATAAGTCCAATATCATACTTACCGGTATCATTAAATATATAAGTAGGACTTTGATCGTTTGATAAATCATTATTACCGAAATCCCAAAAATAATCTGCTGTTCCTTCATAAATTGAAGCATCGTTAAAGGAAATGGCTGTGCCGGGACATGCTTGTAATTGACTAGCTGCAAATGCTATTTCGTTTGTACTTGAGTCTAGCGAAACATTAATTGCACTTGGTTCTAGTTTAAAAACAGTATCTATACAGTTATCGTTTGTTTTTATTTCTAATTCTACATCATAAATACCATTGGCGGTATAAATATGAGTTGGGTTTAAGTCTGTTGAGCTTGATCCGTCGCCAAAATCCCATAAGAAATCGGCACTACCTGTAAACAAAGATAGATTTCTAAAATTCACTTCTAATGGGTAGCATCCTGCTTCAATATCATAGTCAAAATTTGCAATTGGATTTTCGAACAATGTTAAGGCTGAGATAACAGTGTCCGAACAATTATCTTGTTGAACTATCAATTCAATTGGGAAGGTCCCTTGTCCTGTAAAACTCACTCCAGGAACACTATCTAAGTTACTAGTATTTATTGATGCATTATTCCCAAACCTCCAATCAAATGTTGCATAGCTTTCATAGTCTCCTTTAGCAACAAAATTTACACTATTGTCATCCAAGCAGGCTTGGCCATTAAAATCGATTGTTGGAGATAGTTTTTTATAAACAAGAAACTCTTTTGTTGAAGTGTCATTGCAAGGTAAACCTGGATTTGATATTAAAGTAATGGTGTATAACCCTGAATCTGGATAAGTATAAACCGTATCAAATGCTCTTGAGGTATCTGCTAATGTATTTGGATCGCCAAAATCCCATTTATAACTCTGAATATTTACATTAGCGGTACTTTGATTTTTAAAACTAACAGTAAGACCATCACAAAAAATCTCTTGATCTTGAACTGCAGACGTTATAACAGGGTTGCAACTCCCTGTGTTAATCTGAATTCCCCTTCTAGTTGTATTTATTAAAACTCCATTCCTGTATTCCTCGACACAAAAACCTGCAACATACTGACCTAAACTTGTTGGAACACCGTTTACTCTACCTGCAGATCTATCAATTGTTATTTGTGGATTAGATGGAATCGGGTTTGCGCCTGTTTGAGGAGCCAAATAAGGTAATGTAGCGTATGGCGGAGGATTTGCAATAGCAGGCCTTGGATTAAATTGGTTAGAATAATTGAAAGGAGAACAAATTGAATAAACTAAAGAGTCACCGTCCGGATCAATTGCTGATAAATCTAAATTTAAATCAAATCCTGAACAAAGTACGATTGGAGGAAAGCTATTAAAAACTGGTGAACTATTACAACCTACATTATCAAAACGAGGAATATCCATGGTGTAAGTAACGCCTTGGTCCCCTGGGGTTATTAAATTATCTATTGTCTCGTTTCTGCAACACCTTTGGTAGGTTAAGACCAAATCTCTATTTCTTGGTAGTTGAATTACAGAAGTATAAATTAATTCTTCAACACACACCGATGGACTAGAAACTACACAGGGATTATTAATATCGTCAGGCAAAGTATCTCGACTAACTAAACTTAGGGTATCTGTTCTTTCTAAGATGTTATTTTGAGCATTGTAAATTGCAAAAATGGAAGTTTGGTCTCCCTGAAATAAACCCGGTGTACAATCTTGATATAAATGTAGCGTAACTTCATACGCTGCAAGTGAACCAGCAGAAGGCCCTAAGCACTCGTAACTAAAATAACCTCCAACAATATGGGTTGCATTTAGCTGTACTGAAAAGATTATAAAAGCAAAAAGTAATACCCGTTTAATCATAAAATTTAACTTAATGTAAAAATAAGAAAAGCAATAGACTACATTTTTAGGAATACTAACGAATTGGTTCACAATTTTGCAATTACGAATAAAAAGATTGACGAATTTCGCTATGTGAAGTTCCTTTTCCTTTTATATTCTTTATTCCCATTAGTATTAAGCGCTCAATTTTTTAATCAAAAAAAAGATTGGTTCCAAGAGGAGTCTTTCTTCAATGATTCCACCATAAAAGAAAATAGAATTAAAAAGATTTCAATTTCGATTTCTAATAAAAAAGATGGTGAATCCATTAAGAAGAGTGCTGAAAAAATCAATTATGAGTTCAAAAGAAATGGCCAAATTCTAGCTAGTAAAAAGATTTATATTTCATCTTACAGTATAGATACAATTTCCACACTTTTTCAATATAATCACAAAAATCTGTTAACCAGTCGTATAAACGAATTCAATAAATTCCAATTTAAATTCAAATATTTTTATAACCAAAGCGGAACTATAATTAAGGAGTTAAAACTTGATGCTGTTGATAAAAGATATGACACTTTATACGCAAGAACATTCGTAAAAAAGGAAATTGGCACCGGTTATGAAATTTCGACGCTAAACGAAGCCAAGGTAGCATTCTTAAAAGAGCTTTATACTGCAGAAGGCAATACAGTAACTGTTCGCAATAGCTTTTACAAAAACAGAAATTTTACTGAGTATAAATATTTCTTTCTTAACAATAGAGTCGAAACTAGAGAAAAGACGGTTTCAATGTCTGAGAAAAGAATAATTAGAGAGGACTTTAAGTTTATTCAAAACCTATTAGATGAAGTTTCTATTTTTAAAGACGGAATTCTGTGGTTAAAAAGAGGAATTATCTATTCTGATAATGGTTTTCCAGAGAATATTATAGAAAGGAATTATGAAGAAAAGTTGATTCGAATATATAAGTTAGATATTCAATTTTACTAATTGATTAAACTAATCTTTAGCTCTGTATAATTATATTCCTCGTAGTTTTTTAATTCTTGTTTTACAAAACGATTCCAGTTTATTTGCTCACTAAAATTTCGAGAGTAGTTTGTTTCTGCATCATATTCATCTTGCATCTCTCGGTAGGTTTTCAACCAGCCCTCTTTAACTATTTCATCTAAAAGCTCACGATGGTTCTCTTTTGTAAAAGTTGCTTCCAATAAGTTTTTAACAATCATACGACGGTTTAACTCAGCGATATTAAAGTGTAATTGCTCGTGTTGAAGTAAGACATTGTTACGTTTATCAATTTTAGACCATGATTCATTTTTAATGAAACAAACATTAATCATTACGGTCATTTCTCCCTCACCGTCCGAAATAAAGCTATATGGTAATCCAATACTAGATTGTGCTGCTATGGATTCTTCTGTGTTTGGCTTACCTTGAAAGTCAGCCCATTCTATATTATACCAATCGCTCCAATAAATTTTAGTGGTTTCATTACTTTCCTTTTGAGCAATAGAAAAACCAAATAGCAAGAAAAAACTTAGAAATAGTAGAATGGTTTTTTTAATCATGAATTAAATATACTGATTTGACACTTAAATCTTTACACTAACTTTTTAGATTTAATAGCTATAAACTCCTTCAAATATAAAGGGTCAAAGTATGCTAAATCTTCAAATTTATTCGCTTGATTTAACTTGTTCGCTAATAAACCCATGTTTTTTGCCGATAAAGCAATACTGATATTAAATACTGCATTGGGATGGTTTAAAACCTCTACGCATTTATGTGCTCCATTACCCACAAAAAAAACTGATTTTTCTTTCAAAAATTTCTCAAAAGAATAACTATCAATAACCTCAGCACTTGTTACTCTTTGCTCTTTTAAGTTATGGTCAAACACAGAAGCATAAACTTCCATTCTTCTTGCATCTATCATAGGAATAATAAAGAATTCCTTCACACCTATCAAGCTGATTGCACCATAGGCAAGTGCTTGGAGGGTATTGATGGCAATTAAGGGTAGATTTTGAGCGTAGCATAAGCCTTTTGCAAACGCAACACCAATTCTAAGTCCTGTATAAGAACCCGGTCCCTTGCTAATTGCTATTGCAGTTAGTTCTGAATAATCAAGCTGATTGTTTTTAAGAACATCATCAACGAATTTTGCTAGGTTCTCTGCGTGTGAATATGAACCGTCTTGCTCGATACAATCGATAAGTTTTTCATTATTAAAAATAGCAACTGAACAAATAGTTGTTGCAGTTTCGATACAAAGAATATACGCCACTTTATTCCTCTTCCTCATTAAAAAGCTTATCCTTATTCACAACTTCAACTTTGTCGTCATGGTCTAACTTTTTGGCTATTGAGATATAAGGCCCTGAGACTATTTCTTGCCCTTCTTCAAGTCCTGATTCAATTTTTATGTAAGAGGTATTTTGAATTCCTGTTGTAACTGCAACTTGCTTCACTTTATTCCCATCGATAACAAATACACATTCAATTAACTCCTCTTCTTCATCAGCTATCTCATTTTCTTTTTCCTTTTTAGCTCTTGTCGACGAGGTATCTAATGGCTCTCGAGTTGTAACTGTCTGAATTGGAACTGCCAAAATACCTATTTCAGAAGTTGTTCTGATATCTACAGTTGCTGACATCCCAGGTCTAAATGGAGAATTATTTGTTGTGTCTCCTTTTATTAAACTTTTATATGATGATGATAGTATTCTAATTTTTACATCAAAATTGGTAACTTGATCTGCGCTTGTACCAACTACATTTGCTGAGTTTGCAATTTCAGTTACTACTCCTTTAAATTCTTCGTTTAGGTAGGCATCAACTTCAACCTCGCAAGTATCTCCGTTATTTACTCTTACTATATCATTTTCATTTACCTCAACAGCTACTTCCATTACAGACAAATCGGCAACAGTCATAATTTCTGTTCCAGCCATTTGGGCTGTTCCAACGACACGCTCTCCTTTTTCTTTATTCAACTTCGTAATTGTTCCGCTCATTGGAGCATAGATAGAAGTCCTTCCCAAATTTTCTCTAGCTTCTTTTAAAGTTGCTTCAGCACTTTTAATATTGTACTTACCTGCCTCTACACTTTCTCTCGCAGCCTCTACATCTGACCTTGCTACTTCAAAATTTGCTTTGGCATTATCATAATCAGATTCTGAAATAACCTTATCCTTATACAACTTTTTATTTCTTTCAAAAGTTGCTTTTGCATTTATAAATTGAGATTCAGATTGGGCTAGCCTTGCTTTTGTTCCTGCCAAATTTGCTCTAGTAGTATTCAATGCAGCTTCTGCTCTGCTCAATGCAGATTCTACTAAATCAGGGTTTATTTTTAAGAGCAAATCTCCTTTTTTTACTAAATCACCTTCTCTAACTGGCATTTCAATAATCTCACCTGAAACATCTGAACTAATAACGACTTCAGTCTCTGGCTGAATTTTCCCACTTGCTGCAACAGTTTCTACAATGGATTTTCGCTCAACTTTCTCAGTAGAAACTTTTAGCGGATCTTTACCTGAACCACCTTTAACCACAGCAACTATTACTAAAATTACAATTACAGAAACTAATATTATTATTCCTTTTTTTGATTTCATTTTCTTTATTCTAAAAGTTTAATGCTTTTCCTTGATAGAAATCCAATACTTTCGTTTTGAAGATATATTCATATTTAGCTTGTAATAACTCAGATTCTGCATTATTCAGCCTGTTCTTCTCGTTATTAAAATCGAAAGAGTTAAGTAGTCCTACATCAAATCTTTGCTTTGTATAATTAAATGATAACTGCAAAGCGTTAACAGACTTCTCAGCTGCCCTGTATCTTTTTAAAGCAGCGATTGCCTCATTATGAGCAGATTCAATATTCTGTCTCAGCTGCAACTTTGTGTTGTCTAAATTTAACTGAGCTTGTTCTACTTGAATCTTTGCTCTTTGAACGTTAATTCTGGAGTTAAAGCCATTAAGAATTGGAATATTTAACCTAAAACCAATCGATTTGTTAAAGTTATCATCTAATTGATCTGCAAATGCTTTGTCTTCTCTAATTAAATCAAAAGCAGGCGAAAGAATCGCTTCTCCGCTAACTTCTGTTACATCTCCAGTTCTTACCAATCTCTGGTTCTCAACTCCTACAATCTCTGTATTTGCACCTGAATAACCGGAACCTATTGATCCTGTAACACTTAAGGTTGGGCTATAACCTCCTTGAGCGATATCTTTTGACTTCTCTGCACTATAATAACTCAACTCTGCACTTTTTACCTCAGGCATTGTTTCCAAAGCAGTAAGGTATAACGCTCCAGGTGTAATTAACTCAGAAACTCCTTGAAAACTTGAAAGATTAGGTGTAACAACTTCAAAGTTTGAAGCGTCTTCCAATCTCAAGACTTGAGCTAAGTTCAATTTGGTAATACTCAAAGAGTTTTGTGCATTTATTAATTGTAGTTCTTCAGTTGCATATTGGGCTTCAATCTCTCTCAAATTTCCTTCAGGCAAACTGCCTGCCTCAACCATTTTTGCAATTCGGTCTATTTGACCTTTTGTAACTTGAAGTTGGTTCTGTGAATTTTTTACTAATTCGTTACTGAATAGAATTTGTAAATAAAAGTTGGCAATATTAAGAGAAACATCATTTTGCATTTTTTGCAAATCGTATTCACTTGCTTTTGCATCAGCCTGGTTTCTTTTAACCGTATTTAAAGTTTGAAACCCGCTGAAAATAGTAAGCGAAGAAGACAAACTAAAAGAGTTTGAACGAACTTGTGAGGTAGCAAACTGATTGGTAAATGGGTCAATTGTTTGTCCGAAATTGTATGTATGACTTGCAAAGCCATTCAATGTAGGTAGGTTACTGTATTTTGCTTGTTTTGTATTTTGCTCTGCTAACTGAAGTTGAAACTCGCTTTGTTGAATTGAAATATTGTTTTCAAGCGCATGATTTATACATTCTTCAAGAGTCCATTGTTTTGTTTGGGCAGAAAGGTTACCAAAACCAACAAAAATAAAAAGAACTAGTATTGAGAATCTAGGCTTTAAATACGTACTGTAATTATTCATTTCTTCTAAGGTATGTAGAAGTTAAAAATATTATTAAAAACTGCATTTACTCCCCTACTTGTTATAATCGGTATAATCCCTGATTTAGTGGTAAAATCTTACTTTAAACGAAGCGTCTTTCAACCAGATTATATAAGGCAACAGTCATTGGGTTGTCTTTTTCCCAATTGTATTTGGAGGATAATTCATCCCAAAAAAAGGTTTTGGCTTCAGATAATTCATCAAATTCATTAATCTTAGTTAATGCGTCTTTAAAAAGATCTAAATCTCCTTCAAATAACTCATTAGCGTAAAGGTACCTTTCGTTGAGTCCAATTGCTGAAACCAGGTCTGCTATAGGCTGTTTTTGCAATTGTTCACTTAAACTATTGTCATCTTCTCCTGCATATTGCTCATTTAAATCGGGCAAATTGCCTAATTCTTCAGATTCCAAGGTTTGAATAACTTCTTCGATATTAATCTCTTCTGATTCATCAATATTTACTTCTTCTTCAGAAACCAAGTCTTGTACTTGAACATCTTCAGACTCGTCTTGCTCCACCTCAATTTCAACAACAATTTCTTCTCCCTCCTCTAATTCAGTTGACTCAACGTCCTCTTCATCAACTTCCATTTCAACCATTATTTCTTCTCCATCGGTTAAGTCAGTCGATTCAACATCTTCTTCGTCTACTTCAATCTCAACAACTATTTCTTCGTCTTCCGCTAACTCACCTGAAACAACTTGTTCATTAATTGGAAACACATTTTCTTGAGCCTCTTCTACTTTAAAATCCTTGTCATACATACTTGCCTCTTTAGTATCTTCAGATTTATTCGACGGATAAAAGTATCCCGTTTCTGAAAAAATCTTGTCTTCTTTATGGCTCTCTTTAGCAACTAAATACTTTAAAACAACGGTAGATTCGTGGAGTCGATTTATTTTTGAAAGAATAGCACTCAATTCCAGAAGAGGAATTTCATCATATTCAGTCAAGCGGTCTGAATGTTTTTTTATATTCTCAATTAAGGCTGTTACGTCCTTTCTTTTTATTTCACTATTCATTGTAATTATCCCAATTATCGTTGTTTAATAATATCTTTACAGTCTCTAATTTTAATTGCAGTAAGGTAAATATGTTTCTCGAAAATACTATTAATTCTAATAAGAGCAAAGGCTGGATTGAGGTGATTTGCGGCTCTATGTTTTCAGGGAAAACAGAAGAATTAATTCGTAGATTAAAGCGAGCAAAGATAGCCCAGCAAAAGGTAGAAATATTTAAACCCTCTGTTGACATTCGATATGATGAAGAAGCTGTAGTTTCTCATGATAAAAATGAAATACATTCAACTCCTGTACCAGCGTCTGCAAATATTCCCCTATTAGTTAATGATGAGCAAGTGATTGGAATTGATGAAGCTCAATTTTTTGACATGGAACTTGTTGGTGTTTGCAATAGACTTGCAAGCCAAGGTATTCGTGTAATAGTTGCAGGTTTAGATATGGATTATACAGGAAAACCGTTTGGTCCTATTCCTGCTTTATTAGCAACCGCCGAATACGTTACAAAAGTGCATGCCATTTGTGTCGATTGCGGTAACCTCGCCAATCATTCTCACAGAATTAGCAGTGAAAACGACAAACTTGTTATGCTAGGAGAAACTGAAAGCTATCAACCACTTTGTAGAACTTGTTTTACGGAAAAAAACAAAAGAAAATAATGGAGCATTTTAATGTTGAAGAAATCGATGAATACGGCTCCATTTTAACCTTAGATACCACTATTCTAAAACAAAATCTTGACTACTTTAAGTCGCTAATTAATCCAAACACTTTTATTATGGCAATGGTAAAAGCAGTAGCTTACGGCCATGGAGCCATAAGAATAGCAAGTGAACTTGAAAAGTATAAGGCGGTAAACTACTTAGGTGTTGCTAATATTCAAAAAGGAATAGAACTCAGAAAAGCAGGAATAGAGTTACCGATTATGGTTACCAATCCTGTTAGTGGTTATTTTCATAAAATGTGCGAGTATTGCCTTGAGCCTGTTCTGCATAATCAAGATTTAGCTGAAAGCTTTTCAGACTTTATCTCAAATAGCTCCGAGATAGATTCTAATTATCCTGTTCATATTAAGTTTAACACCGGAATGAATCGTTTTGGATTTGATTTGGAGGGTATTAATTCCTTTTTGAAGTTATTTAGAATTGCCAATTGGAAAGTTAAATCTGTTATGTCTCATCTTTCTTGTTCTGATGAAGAATCTGAAGATGAATTTACGTTAAAACAGTTTGAAACTTTCAAACAGATTAAGTTAATTCTAGAAAAAGAATTACCTGGCGATACGATTTGGCACATTTTAAATACCAATGGGGTTATTCGTTTTCCAGAATTCCAGTATGACATGGTACGAGTTGGGATAGGTCTTTATGGTGCAAGTGAGTATTTACCTGCAAGAGAATTTATCAAACCTGTTGGAACGTTTAAAGCTCAAATAGCACAAATCCGGCATGTAAAAAAAGGGGAGTCGATAAGCTACTCTAGGGGTGGACGAGCAAATGAAAATAAGTATATTGGAATATTGGCAGTAGGTTATGCAGATGGTTTTCCAAGAAGCTTAGGAAATGGCAACTGGAAAGTAGAATTTAACGGTAAGTTGTTCCCAACAATTGGAAACGTTTGTATGGACTACACCATGATAGATTTAGGGATTGAAAAAAACACAATAGCACTTGAAGAATATGTGACTATCTTTGGTGGAATTCAAAGTATTTTTGAATACGCGAAAGCTCAAAATACAATTTGTTACGAAGCCATGACTGACCTTGGAAACAGAGTTCAGCGTATTTTAATTGACTAAGGCCAAAAAATCTCTAACTGCTTCTTCTAATAGCTCCGGTTTTAGCTGAAGATCTAAACCTTCATAATTTTTGGCCACTTTTAAATGCTTCTCAATTTTTAACCTTGCTCGACTAGTGTAAAAGACCTTGCCCTCTGCTTTTAACTTTTTTGCCAAGTATAATTGCTCTGTTTGTCCTTTTGTTGGTACAAATAATGCTTTTTTCTTAAGAACTGATAAGTCCATAATTGACGAATAACCCGAACGGCATAAAATCATATCAGAAATTAAGATTGCCTTTTCTAGTTCCTCTGTATTTAAGTAATTAAGTCGGGTAATATTCTCAGTATATTTTTCCTCTACTCTTGGTGCTGAATTTACTAAGCCACGCACAAGAAGCACATTGAGTTTAGTATCTTTTAATTGTTTTATGATCGTTTCTTCTAATTGTGTTCTGCTAGGTTCAGGACCCGATAAAACAACAAGCAAATCATATCGAATGGTTGGTGTGTAGTATTTGGGAATTGCAAAGCGCGACAATGGTCCAATAAACCTCAAATTATTTAAATCTGTATCTCCGTGTGCTAATTCGCCCGCCAAATTAGGTTCAGATTTGAAATCAGGAACCCAACAAAAAGTAAAACGACTAGCATACTTTTCTGTTAGAGTATTAACAGCTCCAGAGAAAATTGAAGCTTTAATAAATAGTTGATGGGTTATGAATACAGTCGGAATTGTTTTATGATACATACCATAACAATTATCTGAAATAACACCATGAATATTGTAAGAATCAACTAAAGACTTTAAAACATCATACTCCTCTCTTACTGATTTTAAAAACTTTGGAGCCTTTATTGCCATGAATATACTCAAGGAAATTCGTTTAGGATATGCAACGTTCATACCCGGAATTACAACGTGCTCAATTCCGGGAAACTCGTTTAATAAAAAATCTAATGGTTTATTACTTGCACCAATTATAACTATTGCACCTTGCCTTTGTAGTTCTTTAATTATTGGCACACACCTACTTGCATGACCAAGCCCCCAATCTAATGGAGCAACTAAGATTCTTTTATGGCTAAACATTCCATCCAAAGTTAGTTATTTTTGAGCCCTATGAATATATTAATCAGTGGAGCAACCCGAGGAATCGGTAAGGCTATAGCAGAAAAGCTAGCATCAAAAAATCACAAACTACACCTTATTGCACGCAATATTAGCGACTTAGAGTCATTAAAAGCAAAGCTAGATAACGAAACAGTTCAGCATAAAACTTTTTCATTTGACCTATCTGACATAGATACTGTAAATAAGGAATTAATAGAGCTAATTGAAGTGGATCAAATTGATGTTATTGTTAATAACCTTGGCATTTTTGAAACAAATCCTGCAGACCAAATAGAGATTGAAGCACTAAAAAAATTAATGGATCTAAACTTATACAGTGCAATTAATCTTACGAATTTGTTCATTTCCCAACTTAAAAAAAAAGAACAAGGCACTATTATAAACATTGGCTCTGTCATGTCTCATTTAGCCGCGCCTTTTGCTGCTAATTACTCCATTACAAAACATGCCTTTAAAGGTTGGAATGATAGTTTGCGAGAAGAACTAAGACAATCTGGGATTAAGGTTTGTGCGATACTTCCAGGAGCAGTTAACACTTCTTCTTGGGATGGTATAGAGGTAAATAGAGATTCAATGATTCAACCCGAGGATATTGCGGAACTTGTAGAAACTGTTCTAAGTATGAATTACAACACGATGGTTGATGAAATTAAAGTATCTCCGTTAAAATTTTAGATTTTAATTCGTGAAGTTTCCACAGAGTTACTTTGGTTCCCTTTTCTATCTATTAAGTAGCCTCTATAAAAAATAGAATCAATTTTCGGACTTTGTATTAATTTAAATACATCAAGCCCTGTTATATCTAGTTTAATTTCTCCTTCAATTCCTGCAGCAGTTCTTATGTTCTCAACCACAGGAACTCTATAATTCTGACCTTGCATTGCAGAGTCCAAACCATCTTTAATACTAAAAATAGTTACAATAAAATTATCGTCTTTAGTTGTATCTCCAATATCAATTAAACCGACATCCCCATCTCCATCTTTAAACCCAACTTTCCAAATGGCAGAAGAAGGGCTAGTTCGTTGAAAATCTCTAAAAGTTAGTTCAGGAATATCAGAAAAATCTTTATCCTTTTCACAAGCATAAAAGCTACCTATAAACAAGGCGCATATCAGTATTTTTGTAAAAATATTCATCTTATAAAATTAAGCAGAAATTAATAATCACTTTGAATTCGTTTTCTAACATAGCTAAATCTTTAGAAGGTCGAGTATTTAACCTCAATGGTCAATCATTTAACAATTTGGCTCTTGATGTTTTTTCTTTTCAATACCTCTATAACGATACTTACAATGAATATTGTAAACTATTAGGTAGAAAACCGGAAAATATAAATAATGTTGAAGACATTCCTTTTTTACCCATTTCAGCTTTTAAAACCCATGTGGTTAAAACTGGAACATTTGAACCTGAATCAATTTATACAAGCAGCGGCACAAGTGGCAGTAAAACAAGTATGCACTTTGTAAAATCAAACAAAATTTATACTAAAAGTTTGGTAAAAGGATTTGAAGCTATTTATGGTTCTGTTTCTGAATATTGTGTTTTAGCATTATTGCCTGCATATTTAGAAAGAAAAGGGTCTTCTTTGATTTCTATGGTAGATTATTTTACAAAAAAATCAAGGCATCCAAAGAGTGACTTTTATTTGTACAACCACAGTGATTTAAAAACCACATTAAATCAACTAGCACTTAAGAATGAAAAAGTATTGCTAATAGGTGTTTCTTTTGGTTTATTGGATTTTGCTGAAAATCACCAAATTGATAAAAACCCAGAGCTAATCGTTATGGAAACTGGAGGCATGAAAGGCAGGAGAAAAGAGCTGGTTAGAACTGAACTTCATGAAATTTTATCAAAATCTTTTCAAGTTGAAAACGTTCATTCTGAATATGGAATGACTGAGTTATTGTCTCAAGCTTATGCTGCCGAAAATGGACTATTTCAGACCCCTAATTGGATGAAAGTTTTAATCAGGAAGCAGGACGATCCATTTACTTATTGTGTGAACGGAGAAACCGGAGGACTAAACATCATCGACTTAGCCAATCTTTATTCTTGTAGTTTCATTCAAACTGATGATTTAGGAAAATATCATTCTAATGAAAGGTTTGAAATCCTGGGTCGATTCGACCAATCAGATGTAAGAGGCTGTAACTTAATGGTGAGCTAAAGAATTACTTCTTGTGTTTTTTCTTTTTCTTCTTCTTTTCCTTTTTAAGCTTGTATAAGGGCTTTCCTGTAACTTCATATTGTGCAAGCTTATTTATCAAATCTTTTCTTATTGATCGAAACCCTCTCCCTAAATTGCCAAAATGTAAGCCTTTAAATCGATACGTTTCTTGTGTTGGGGCATCGGGAATTACTTCATATCCATTAGAATAAACCTTTAGAATTCCATCTTTATCATAAAACTCGTATTGAAGCTGATGACTTGACCACTGAATGAGAAAAGAACCTTCGAATGAATTTTTAGCACTTAATAACTTATTATCAAGTACATAATTAGTTAAGAAAAGCACGTAATCAATTTCGTAGTTTTTCAATAAACTAAGAAATTGTGAATTCGACCAAATTGAAGCCTGATTAATTCCATAATACGGAATTGGTTTTGACTTAAAAACGGGATCTAGCAGATGATTTATTGATGCTTCCTCGTTTTTAGGAATTACAGTTATATTAAATTTTGGATGCTTTTTAGTTAGATTAATCAAAGCCGTATCTATTAAGGCATTCGAAATCTCATTTGGATTTTCAATTTGATTAATTCTTACAATTTCGCTTAAATCGAATGAGCTGTAAAACTGATATGGTTTAAATGCAATTACCAGTACATTCTTTTTAACTTCTTCTTGAGCGCAAACATTAAAGCTAAACACTAATAAAAGAAAACAAAAAAGTGATTTTAATCTAATCAACTGTAACTAAGTAATAATTCTTCTTCCCCTTTTGGAGAAGAATATATTTGCCTAACAGCAAATCTGAATCCGTTATTGCTTTTTCAAGGTTTACTTTTTCTTTATTAACACTTACTCCGTTCCCTTGAATCATTTTTCTAGCTTCTCCTTTTGATGAAAAAGCCTTAACATGCTCTGCTGAAAAATTAATAATCCCAACACCTTCCGACAAAACTGACGAAGAAATACTCGCTTGAGGAACACCTGAGAAAACACTCAACAAATCGCTTTCAGATAATTTCCTTAAGCTCTCTGTAGTAGACTTGCCAAAAAGTATATTCGATGCCTCAAGGGCATTATCCAAATCCTCTTGAGAATGAACACGAACTGTTATATCCTCAGCCAATGCTTTTTGTAAAGCTCGCTGATGAGGGGCTTCTGCATGCTCTTTTTCAATTGCCTCTATTTCGTCTTGTGTTTTTAATGTAAAAATTCGAATGTACTTCGCTGCATCTTCATCAGATGAGTTTAACCAAAACTGGTAAAATTTATAAGGCGAGGTTTTTTCTTTATCTAACCAAATATTTCCACCTTCCGATTTTCCGAACTTAGATCCATCAGATTTAGTGATTAGCGGGCAAGTAAGCGCAAAAGCTTCTCCATCTGATTTTCTTCTAATTAATTCTGTACCAGTTACAATGTTCCCCCATTGATCCGAACCACCCATTTGCAATTTGCAATTCATGTTCTGATTTAAATGAAAGAAATCGTAGCCTTGAACCAATTGGTAAGAGAATTCTGTAAAAGAAATACCGGTTTCCATTCTGTTTTTTACAGAATCTTTTGCCATCATGTAGTTTACGGTAATGTGTTTACCAACATCACGCATAAAGCCCAAAAAAGAAAACTCTTTAAACCAATCATAATTATTTACTATTTCAGCAGCATTTTCTTTCGATTTATCAAAATCTAAAAATTGCGCCAATTGCTTTTTCTGACATTCCAAATTATAATTCAAAACTTCCTCAGTTAGGAAATTACGCTCCGCCGCTTTCCAAGATGGGTCTCCAATCATACCAGTTGCTCCACCTACCAAAGCTACGGGCTTATGTCCTGCCTTTTGAAAATGGGTAAGAAGCATAATTGGCACAAGGTTTCCAATGTGCAAAGAGTCAGCAGTTGGATCAAATCCCACATAACCAGAAGTAATCTCTTTTTGCAATTGTTCTTGTGTTCCAGGCATAATATTGTGAATCATCCCCCTCCATTCTAGTTCCTTAACAAAGTCCATTTTTCAAAATTTTGGCAAAGGTGCTAAATTATAATTACGAATGAAAGAATTACGAACCTTAGAATTAATAGCTAGTAAGAATTGAAGTAACTTTGAATCTCATTCGATATCTATGATTTTAGTAACAGGAGGAACAGGATTAGTCGGTAGTCATTTATTGGTTCAACTCATAAAGCAGGGAGAAACCGTACAAGCCATTTACCGTTCTGAAAAAAGCATAGAAAAAACTCGAAAAGTATTTCAATTAACCGCTACTGAAAAAGATTTTAAAAAAATAAAATGGGTTAAAGCTGAATTGCTAGATTATTTTACCATAAGCGATTTAATGGAAGGTACTGACTTTGTTTACCATGCTGCTGCAAAGGTTTCTTTTGCAGCTAAAGATGCCGAAGATTTAATGGCAAGTAATATCGATGGTACTGCAAATTTGGTAAATATCGCGCTTGAAAAAGGAGTGAAAAAATTCTGCTACGTAAGTTCTGTTGCTGCTCTTGGTTCTTACCCCAATGGTAATGCTACAGATGAAGAAGCTCTGTGGCAACAGAATAAGAATACGAGTAATTATTCCGTAAGTAAATATTATGCTGAAAATGAGGTTTGGCGAGCTTCTGAAGAAGGATTGAATGTAGTAATTGTAAATCCTGCAACAATCATTGGTTTTGGAGATTGGAACGAGTCTAGCTCTAGTATTATCAAAAAAGTGTACGACGGCTTTCCTTATTATACAATTGGCTCAAACGGTTTTATTGGAGTTAATGACGTTGTAAAAGCCATGTTACTTTTAATGAATAGCGATATTATTAACGAACGCTACATTCTAGTTTCTGAAAACCTAAAGTTTAAAACATTATTTAGTTTGATTGCTAAAGGTTTTAATTTAAAAGAGCCAACAAAATTCGTATCCAAAAAATGGGCTAAACTCTTAGTAATTGCTGAATCTATAAGGACCTTATTTACAGGTAAAAATCCTGTAATAACCACAGAAAGTTTAGATACTGCCTACCGAACTAAAAACTATTCTAACGAAAAAATAACTTCTGAATTGAACTTTCAATTCCAGCCCATGAAAATGGTTATTGAGGAAACTTGTGAGTTGTATTTGAAGTAGATTTTAAACACACTAATCTTCACTGTCTTTAAGGGCCGGTTCAACAGGCAACTCTTTTCGTTTTGCTTTAAGTTCGGCAGACTCTTTACTCAAACTCTCTATTACCTGCTTGTAAATATTTTCTAATTGCTCAGGTCTATCTAGATAGTAATTCATGGAACTATCAAAATCTGCTCTACTAATTTTTTGAGATCTAAATAATGCAGAATAAACTGAGTCATTCAAATAAATACTATCAGAATAACGATTATAACCCAGTCGGACTATTGATTCCGCTTTTTGCAAATCTGTTAAAACCTCAATAAACTTTGCTTCTTCTAATAAATAATCGGGCACATTTTCTTCCTCTTCACAAGAGAATAAAATAAAAGCAAGCCCTAATACTATTAGTGCAATTCTCATCGATTAAAAGTAATTCTTTCTCCTTTTACTGACTCGTCGAATTTGCCAGATTCATAGGCTAAATGCCCACTAACAAATGTTTTTTCAATGGTAGCTTTAAACGTTTGACCTTCAAATGGAGACCATCCACATTTTGATAAAACATTGCCCTTATTAACTTGCCAAGGAGCGTTTAAATTCACAATTGCTAAATCAGCAAAGTAGCCTTCTTTAAGGTAGCCTCTGTCTTTTATCTCAAAACAATCTGCTACGGCATGACTCGTTTTGCGAACAATATCTTCAATAGAAATTTTACCTGATTGATGCATTTCAAACAAAGCAGGCAGAGCATGTTGCACTAAAGGTCCACCACTTGGAACTGAGAAATAAGTATTTTCTTTTTCTGCAATTGTATGAGGAGCATGATCTGTAGCAATTATATCAATTCGGTTATCTAAAACCGCATTCATAATATTTTTTTGATCGTTTGCTGTTTTTACAGCAGGATTCCATTTAATATAAGTCCCTTTTTCATCGTAATTAGCATCATTAAACCAAAGATGGTGAATGCAGGCCTCAGCGGTAATTCGCTTTTCTGCTAATGGCAATTTATTGCTAAATAAATCTAACTCTTTTGCTGTAGAAGTGTGCAGTATATGCAATCTTGTATTATGCTTTTGCGCTAACCTAACCGCTTTAGAAGAAGATAAATAACAAGCCTCTTCGCTTCTAATTATCGGATGCTGACTAATCGGAACGTTCTCACCAAACTTTTGCCTTGCAAGTTCTGTATTTGCTCTTATAGTCGCTTCATCCTCGCAATGTGTAGCAATTAGCATAGGGCAATTTCTAAACAGTTCGTCTAAAACCTCATCTTGGTCAACAAGCATATTACCAGTTGAAGAGCCCATAAAAACTTTTACCCCACAAACGTCTTTTACATTGGTTTTAAGAACCTCATCTAGATTATCGTTGGAGGCCCCCATAAAAAAAGAATAGTTAGCTAAAGATTTAGCTTTACCAATAGCATATTTATCTGCTAATAATTCTTGAGTTAAGGTATTTGGAACCGTGTTTGGCATTTCCATAAAAGTGGTAATTCCTCCGGCTACAGCGGCCTTAGCTTCTGTATAAATTTCAGCCTTATGGGTTAATCCAGGCTCTCTAAAGTGTACTTGATCGTCAATCATTCCTGGAATAATCAGCTTACCTGCTAAATCAATTACAGTTTCATTGTCTTTTGCAGCTAAACCTTGTTCTGAAATTTCAGAAATTCGTTGACCTTCAATTCTAAGGTCTGCCTGAAAAATTCGGCCTTCGTTTACTAAAGACCCGCCTTTTAGTAAGGTAGTTTTCATCTATCTTTTATATTTTTTGAAAATGGAAGATAATCTAAGGTAGATTACACCTAAAAATGCTTCTTTAAAAATCCCAGAACTCATTTTACTAGTTCCTTCTTGTCGATCGGTAAATATGATTGGAACTTCTTGAATATTAAATCCAAACTTCCAAGCGGTAAACTTCATCTCAATTTGAAATGCGTAGCCTTTAAAACGGATTTTATCTAAATCAATTGTTTCTAAAACTTGCCGGCGGTAACATTTAAAACCAGCAGTTGAGTCATGGATTTTCATGCCGGTAACAAATCGAACATAAACCGAAGCATAATAGGACATTAAAACTCTTCCCATCGGCCAATTCACAACGTTTACTCCTTTCACATATCGAGATCCAATTGCTAAATCTGCTCCATCTTCTTCACAAGCAGAATATAATTTGATTAAGTCATCTGGGTTGTGACTAAAGTCGGCATCCATTTCAAATAGACAATTGTAGCCTTTTCCCAAACCCCATTTAAACCCATGAATATAAGCCGTTCCTAAACCTAGCTTTCCTTTTCTTTCTTCTATAAAAAGTCTATTGGGATATTTTGAAAATAGACTTTTTACAATCTCACCTGTACCATCGGGAGAGCCGTCATCGACAATTAGTAAATGGAAGTCACCATCTAAAGAAAGTACCGCCGAAATAATCTGGCGAATATTCTCTAACTCGTTATAAGTTGGTATGATAACTAGCTTCTGGGACATAATTTTTAAAAAATCTAAATTAGTGAATCTACGTTCAACTCACTATACCTTTATCTTAATCTTTCATAAAAGGTTCAAGCTCCGAAATAAATTCCTTTGGCACCTCTGCATGAACCCAATGCCCAGCATTTTCAATTTCTACTAAATCATAGTTTGGAAACTTTTTACCGATTCTGCTAGCGTAAGAAGGCAATATATATTCTGAGTTTTCTCCCTTAATAAAGAGTGTTTTACCTGTAAATTCTCCTTCAGAAATATCCCATTCGCTTATTGGAATTATTTCATTTTTTATAGCCTCTAGATTAAACCTCCAAGCTAATTGTTCTTTTTCTTTCCAGTACATGTTTTTCAACAAGAATTGCCTTACACCAAACTCTTCTATCTTTTCTGAAAGAATTTGATCCGCTTCTTTTCTACTTTTAACAAAATCGAAATCTATACTTTCTAAAGCATCTATTATTGCATAATGATGAACCTGATATTTCACTGGAGCAATATCTACAACTATCATTTTCTTTATCAAGTTGGGATGATGCATAGAAAACTCCATAACCGTTTTACCTCCCATAGAATGGCCTAATAGAATTGGATTCTGAATATTATGTTCATCGATAAATCCTTTCAAATCTTGCTGCATGTGTGAGTACGAAAACTCACTACTATGAGGCGATTGTCCGTGATTTCTTTGATCTACTAACCATACTTCATAAGTAGCACTCCAATGCTTGGCAAGGCTTATCCAATTATCTAAAGAACCAAACAGCCCATGTAAAATTATAAGTGGCTGACCTTCTCCTAGCTTTTTGTAATTTAATTTCATTGTTACTTATCCCAATTTAGTTCTCGCTTATATAACTGAATTGTATTCTCCAATCCATAATACAATGCGTCAGAAATAAGAGCATGCCCAATAGAAACCTCTAAAAGGTCTTTTGTGTTTTGATAAAAGAATTTTAAATTTTCTAAGCTTAAATCATGCCCGGCATTTAAACCTAGGCCTAATTCTGCTGCTAATTCAGAAGCTTGTTTAAATGCCAAAATCGCTTCGCTCTTGTTTTCCGAGAAGGTCTCAGCATAAGGACCAGTGTATAATTCAATTCTATCAGTTCCTGTTTCTTTTGCTGCTTTTATCTGTTCCAAATCTGTTTCCATAAAAATAGAAACTCGAATCCCTGCATTTTTAAAGGTTTCAATTAATGGTTTCAAAATGTCTTTTTTATTAATTGCGTCCCAACCTGCATTTGAAGTTAGCACTCCTGGAGGGTCCGGAACTAATGTTACTTGCTCCGGTTTTAACTCCAAAACTAAATCAATAAATTTTTGATTGGGATAGCCCTCAATATTAAACTCTGTTTTTACAACTTTCTTTAAGTCATAAACATCTTGGTATCTTATGTGTCTTTCATCTGGGCGCGGGTGAATGGTAATTCCTTCTGCTCCAAATCGTTCACAATCCTTTGCTACTTGAACTAAGTTTGGGGTGTTGCCTCCCCTTGCGTTTCTGATGGTAGCTACTTTGTTAATGTTTACGCTTAATCTGCTCATGATATTTATGTAATATTGTGCTAGGCCTGCAAAATTAAGCCAAAATTTAGCCGTTATTTAACTATGATAGCAATAGATTTAATAAGTGATGAAATCCCTCCGATTAAAACTTCCGACACAGGCAGTTTAGCTTTGCAATACATGGAAGATTTTAAATTAAAAGAACTTCCAATTGTAAATAATTCAATTTTCCTTGGCTTGATTACAGAAGAAGACATTTATGATTTGTATGATCCAGAAACTCCAATTGGTAATCACAAATTATCATTGGATAAAGGTTTTGTATTTCAACACGAGCATGTGTTCGAGATTATTGGCAGAATGGCAGCTAAAAAACTGAGTGTAATTCCTGTGCTCGATGAAAAGAAAAACTATTTAGGAGTAATCTCGCAGGAAATACTAATTGAGAGAATTTCTAAGCTAGGTGCCATGAAAGACCCAGGTGGAATACTTCAACTTGAAATGAATGTTAATGATTACTCATTATCTGAAATTGCAAGAATTGTTGAAAGTAATGGAGCCAAAGTTTTAAGCTCATACATTTACATTAATGAGGATTCGACTAACATGGATGTAACTATAAAAATAAATCAAACCAATCTAGGGCCCATTATTCAAACATTTGAACGTTATAACTATACTCTTGCAGGAACTTTTCATAAAGATGATGCTGATAATGAAATAAAGAAAAGGTATGATGCCTTTTTACACTACTTAAATATGTAATTACATGTTTAGGTTTCTTGTTTTTACATTTCTTTTTTTTGTTGGTTCATTTTTGTTTGCACAAGCTTATAAAATAAATCCAATCCTAGAAGATACTAGTCTGTTTAAAACAGAGCATATTGTTGTTCAAAACATTTCTATCGTAGGAAATAGAATTACTAAACCAAATATAATTACTCGTGAATTATTATTTAAAATCGGTGATACGATTGCTTCTAACGAGCTATCAACACAATTAGAGCAGTCGAAAAAAAACCTATTAAACACTTCTCTTTTTAATTTTGCCAAAATAGAATGGGCCTTAGTTAGTAATGATAAAATTCATATAATAATTTTCGTAACCGAAAGATGGTATACTTTTCCGTTACCAATTTTTGAAATTGATGATAATAATTTTAATACTTGGTGGGAAACAAAAGACTTTTCAAGAATTAATTATGGATTTCATCTAGTGAGAAATAACTTCAGAGGAAGAAAAGAGAAATTGAGCTTAACTGCACAATTTGGATTTACAGAGCGTTTTCGATTAAGATATAATATACCATACATCAATAAAAACCAAAAAGGAGGTTTATCCTTTAGCTTTTCATACAATCGAAGAGATGAAATCGCATATACTTCTCAAAATAATGAGAGACTGCAATTTAAAAGTCAAACCAATGATGCTATCAAAAACTATTCGGCTGGCATAGGTTATAATTTTAGAAAAGAAATTTTTAATACTCACTCTTTTGGTCTTGAATATGATCAAAACCAAATAATTGATAGTGTTAGAATTCTAAATCCGAATTATTTAGGTGAAAATAGACTAAAATCAAATTACCTTACACTCTACTATTATTATACAATTGATAAGAGAGATTCTAAAAACTATCCGCTAAGTGGAGAGTACTTTAGATTCAACATTCGAAAAACAGGTTTGGGTATTCTAAAAGATAATGTTGACTTGACGAATGTAAAAGTTCAATTAAAAAAATATTGGCAATTACAAGACCGTTTGTTTTTTGCAAGCAGTTTACAAGGGGAATATGCCCTTAACAATAATCAGCCTTATTTGCTTAGAAATGGTCTAGGCTATTCATCTAGTTACGGAATAAGAGCTTATGAACTGTATGTAATTGATGGACAAAATATAGGTTTAGGAAAAGCGCAAATAAAGTATCAAATTGTAAAACCTAGAGAAGTAGATGTTAAGTTTATTGGATATGATAAGATTAGTAAATTCCACTATGCATTTTATTTAGGACTTTTTACTGATTTTGCCTTCGTTGAAGACAACATAGGTTTCCAACAGAATAGATTAGCTAATGATTTACAATATAGCACAGGTATTGGTTTAGATTTTATTACCTATTATGATTTGGTGATTAGAACAGAATTCTCCATTAATAAATTTGGAGAGTCAGGATTATTTCTTCACTTTGTAGCACCTATTTAATCAAAATGAATATAGCTTTATATAGTAAGGTCGTAAATGAAAATAATCTAAAAACGATTTTTCACCTGTTTAGGAAATTACAAAGTAAAAAAATAAATACGCTTGTTCATTCAGATTTTTTAAAGCTTTTAAAGGAGCATTCCGATTTACAAGATTTTGAACTTAAAGAATTTGGATCCTGCAAAGAACTTGGATCAAATGTCGATTTTCTTATTTCAATTGGAGGTGACGGAACCTTCCTCGATACAATTTCTTTAGTTAGGGATAGCGGTATCCCTGTTCTAGGAATAAATACCGGCAGATTGGGTTTTCTATCGAACACACCAAATTCAGAGATTGGCGAAACAATTGAAGCTTTATACTCAAACAATTTTAGCATTGAAAAAAGGTCCTTACTTCAACTCGACCATAGCAAAAGCCTTTTTGGAGATGACAATTTTGCTTTAAACGAGGTGAGTCTTCTTAAAAAGGACACCTCATCCATGATTATTGTACACGTTGAACTGGATGGAACTCACCTTAACTCTTATTGGACTGACGGACTTATTATATCTACGGCAACTGGCTCAACTGCTTACTCATTAAGTTGCGGCGGTCCAATTCTAATGCCAGGTAGTGGGAATTTTGTGATCACTCCTATTGCTCCTCATAATTTAAATGTCCGACCAATAGTTATTGGGGACAATTCAGTTTTAAAGCTTAGAATTGAAGGCCGATCGGAAAGCAATCTTATTGCCCTAGATTCAAGATCGCAAGAAATTAAAAATAATGAAGAAGTTACTTTAAGAAAAGCTAAACATAAAATTTCAATAGTTCAATTAAACAACCATGGCTTTATTCAAAGTTTGAGAAATAAACTAAATTGGGGGCTCGACAAAAGGAATCAGTAATTCAATGCTATTTTATTCAAATTTATCTGGTTATATTTGCAGTTCGTAGAAAATTACGTGATGAAAAAAATATTTTTTGTATTTGCAGTAATTCTATTGCTACCTTCTATAGCTGACGCTCAAAGGTGGAAGCAATATAGACGCCAAATCATTGGTGGAATTGGTGTTACAAACTTCCTTGGAGATTTAGGAGGAGCTAATGATATTGGAAGGGATGTTCTTTGGGATTTAGATTTTGCCGCAACCAGACCTTCATTAATGGTAGGATATCGTTATCAACTTAATCAATACTTGTTTTTAAGAGGTAACTTAAATTGGGGAATATTAAGAGGGGATGATGCAAATACACAAGAAACATTTAGACGAGGTCGTAACTTAAGCTTTAGAAGTGGATTTCTTGAAGTTGACGCAGTTGCCGAATTTTATCTAATTCAAAATGCTAGAGGTAATTTATACAGGTTAAGAGGAGTTAGAGGCCGAAGAGGGCTTTCAATGGACCTTTACCTTTTCGGTGGATTAGGCTTTATGTACTTTAATCCAAAGGCTGAATATCAAGGAACTTGGGTAGCATTGCAACCAATTGGAACTGAAGGGCAGGGTTTGCCTGGTGGACCTGAAAAGTATAGTCGCTTTACCTTCACAGTTCCTTATGGAATTGGAGTAGGTAAATCAATAGACAGATATTGGTCTGTTAATGTGGAATTTACAATGAGAATGACTTTCACTGATTATGTTGATGACGTAAGTGATCTTTATTATGGCAGGGAGCGATTAAGACAAGCAAAACTAGATGCAGGAGCCTCTCAAGCTGAAGCAAATAGAGCTGCTGCGCTTTCTGATAGAAATATATATTATTCAACCGCTCCTCAATTAGGTTATGAGGAAGGAGCAGACCTTGGGTTTGACAATCAAAGAAATTCAGATTTAGGAAATGATGCTGCTCTTCAATATAGAGGAGACGTTACCGATAGAGACGCATTCATGACTGGAATGATAACCCTTTCGAAAAAAATTGTTCGAAGAAGAAGAAGTCGTCCTAAGTTTTAATAATAAATCCATCAGCTTTTCGTTTCATCTCTATGCTTAATAAGAAAGTTATATTTCTATTTTCGTTAATAGCTTACCAAACTTTTGTGTTTTCTCAAAAAACAACTGAGTTTGGTTTCTTTTTAGGCCGATCATATTACAATGGAGAAATGAACCCTAAAACTCATTTAGGCAATGGAGTTGGAAGTATCGCTTATGGTGCAGTTTTTAGGTATAACCTCAACGAAAGGTACAGCCTAAAAGCAAATGTAATTAGGGGTAAATTAACAGGTGAAGACTCTAAGAGTGATTTTGGTTTTAATCGAGCTAGGAATGCTACTTTCGAATCAAGACTAACTGAATTCTCAGGGCAAGTAGAATTCAATTTTTTACCCTATGAGACCGGACACTCAAAACACTTTTTTACTCCATTTTTATTTGTAGGAGCTGCAGCATACCAATATGCTCCAGAAACTACAATTGATGGAATTATAAATGAAGGTGAAGAAGTATCTGAAGGATCAAAATTCTCGATGCCTTTCGGTGTGGGAATGAAATTGAGTGCAGGTAATAAATTAAATTTAAATTTTGAATGGGGTTTCAGAAGAACCTCAAATGACGAAATAGACGGCTTACCTAATAGGTTTGCTGAAATCTATGAACTTGGTAAAACCTACGACTCAGATTGGTATTCAATAGCTGGATTCTCTTTAACTTTTAAGTTGACAAGAATTGGTCCATGTCCTGTTTATCGTTTTTAATTATTCATCTATTAATCGGATATTTGACCAGCAAAAAAATTTAGCTCCAATGCCTGTAAAATCAATGATAAATATCGAGAAGTTACCACGACACATTGCGGTAATTATGGATGGTAATGGACGTTGGGCAAAAAACAACGGAAAACCAAGAGTCTTTGGTCATCGAAATGGAGTTAAATCGGTTAGAGAGGTTACTGAGGGTGCCGCAGAGATTGGAGTAGAATATTTAACCTTATATGCTTTTTCTACTGAAAATTGGAATCGACCAAAAGCAGAAGTAACTGCTCTAATGCAACTTTTGGTTACCACAATTTCGAAAGAAACAAAAACCTTAACGAAAAACAATATTCGTTTGAATGCCATTGGAGATTTAAAAAACCTTCCCGGCAATTGCCATTCGGAACTATTAAAAGCAATTGAAAAGACTGCTACCAATAAGGGAATGACTTTAACCTTGGCATTAAGCTATAGTTCAAGGTGGGAAATCCTAAATGCTGTTAATTCGCTGTTAAATGATGTTAAATCAGGTGATTCAAAGCTTTCTGAAGTAACAGAGTCTGACTTCAAAAATTATCTTTGTACAACTGATATCCCCGATCCAGAACTATTGATAAGAACCAGCGGTGAACATAGAATAAGTAATTTTTTATTATGGCAATTAGCTTATTCAGAGCTATATTTTACAGAAAAACTATGGCCTGACTTTAGAAAACAAGATTTATGGGAAGCTATTCTAAATTTCCAAAATCGAGAAAGACGATTTGGTAAAACAAGTGAACAATTAGAGGAAAACTCATAATGACTAAAAAATTTCTTTACCTAAGCTTTCTTATTCTAGGCTTAAATTATGCTGCTAAAGCCCAGATATCTCCAAGTTCAACATTAGAGGTGCTTGACTATGCAAACCCCAGAACCTTTGAAATTGGAGGAATAACAATAACCGGAACTCAAAACTTAGACCATAGTGCACTTAAAGCAATTGCCGGTTTACAGGTAGGACAAGAAGTTTTAGTTCCAGGTGACCAAATTTCTAATTCGATAAAGAATTTATGGGAACAAGAACTCTTTACAGATATCGAAATATCTGTTACAAAGATTCAAGGAGAATTAATCTTCTTAAATATTGACGTAGAAGAAAGGCCAAGGTTATCTAAATTTAGATTTAAAGGAATTAGGAAAGGTCAACAAGAATCACTTCGAGATGACATTAGATTAATAAGAGGTAAAGTTATTACACCTAATTTAATCAACAACACAAAAAAAATTGTAAAAAATTATTATGTGGATAAAGGTTATTACAATACCGAAGTTGACATAATTGAAGAGCCAGACACTACTTTAAGAAATAATACTATTGTTACTATTAAAATCAAGAAAAACAATAGGATTAAGGTTAAGGATATTAATATATCTGGCAATTCGGCATTAACCGAGAAACAGGTGTTAAGAAGTTTGAAAAATACAAAACGAAAAAGGTTTATTCGAATTTTTAAAGCTTCAAAATATATTAAGAGTGATTTTGAGCTTGATCAGCAAACACTTATTGCAAAATATAATGCCAAAGGATATAGAGACGCCAGAATAACATTTGACTCAGTTTATCAAGTCTCTAACTCAAGAGTTAGTATTGACCTAAAAGTAAACGAAGGCAAAAAATATTATTTTGGTGAAATAGATTGGATTGGGAATACAAAGTTCTCAAACGAGGAACTTGACAGGATATTAGGGATTAAAAAAGGAGATCTCTTTAATCAAGACTTATTTGATCAGAGAATTTTTCAGGACCCTAACGGAAGGGATATAAGCTCTTTATACTTAGATGATGGATATTTATTTTTTCAACCTAATGTTGTAGAAACTGAAGTTCGTGGAGATACAATTGATTTCGAAATTAGGCTGAGAGAAGGCAGACAAGCCAGAATTAACAAGGTTACTATAGTTGGAAATACTAAAACCAACGACCATGTTATAAGAAGGGAGATTAGAACAAATCCAGGTGACCTTTTTAGCAGAGCTGACATAATTAGAACCCAAAGAGAGCTAATTCAACTAGGTTATTTTAATCAAGAAAAATTGGGGGTAAATCCTGTTCCTGATCAAGCAAGTGGCACGGTTGATATTGAATACGTTGTTGAAGAGCAACCATCTGATCAAGTAGAGCTTTCAGGTGGCTGGGGCGGTGGCCGAGTGGTTGGTAGCTTGGGTTTATCCTTTAATAATTTCTCTGCAAGAAATATATTCAAAAAAGAAGCTTGGAGGCCTCTTCCTGCAGGAGATGGGCAAAGGTTAAGTTTAAGAGCACAAACTAATGGACAGTTTTTTCAATCTTACAACATTTCTTTTACAGAACCATGGTTAGGAGGTAGAAAACCAAGTAGTTTAAGTATCACAGGTTTTTATTCTAAACAAACTAATGGGGCACCTAGAACAATTTCTGACGGTGATGGGAATTCAATAATTAACCCTGCAAGACAAGCTCTTGGTATTACAGGGGTTTCTATTGGTTTAGGAAAAAGATTGACGGTACCTGACGATTTCTTTACATTATATAATGAAGTGAGCTTCCAATATTATGATTTACAAAACTGGGGAAACTTTATCTTCGGAACAGGTTTCGCAAACAATTTAAGTTTTAAAACTATTTTATCAAGGAACTCTATTGATGCGCCTATTTATCCAAGAAGTGGCTCTCAAACATCTCTTTCACTGCAATGGACGCCACCTTATTCATTGTTCAATGGTAAGGAATCTTATGAGGGAATATCAAACCAAGAGCGCTATCGCTTTGTAGAATTCCATAAATGGAAATTTAACTCCTCATGGTTTTCTGCATTAACAGAAAAATTAGTTTTTAATGCAAAAGTTGGTTTTGGTTATCTTGGATCCTATAATGACGATTTAGGTCAATCTCCTTTTGAAAGGTTTTACTTGGGAGGTGATGGATTAAGTGGTTTTAATTTAGATGGGAGTGAAATTATTGCATTAAGAGGTTATGCAGATAGAGCATTATCCCCAAGCATAGGAGCCTCAATAGTAAGTAAATACACGATGGAAATAAGATATCCATTGTCTTTAAATCCCACAGCAACAATTTATGGCCTAGCTTTTGCAGAGGCGGGTAACTCATGGAGCGACTTTAGTAATTTCTCTCCATTTGAAGTAAGAAAAGCAGCCGGAGTAGGTGTGAGAATTTACATGCCATTCTTTGGTCTTCTTGGACTAGATTGGGGTTATAGATTGGATGAAATTCCTGGTGTAACAGATCCAACACAAAAAACAGAATTCCACTTTACCATTGGCGGTAATATTGGAGGTTGGTAAAAGTAAAAATGCATAATTGCCAAAATTTTTAAAATGAAAAAGATTGCTTTAATAATCATACTGTTAGTTGGAACAATTAGCGTGTCTGCTCAAAAGTTCGCATACATTGATACAGAGTATATCTTAAAAAATGTTCCTGAATACAAAGAAGCTCAAAAGCAATTAGATGGTTTTTCGGAACAATGGCAAAATCAAATTGAGGCTAAATACAAAAAGATTGAGAAAATGTATCAAGACTTTCAGGCAGAAGAGATTTTGTTAACTGAACAAATGAAAAATAAAAGAAGAGAAGATATTTTAGAAAAAGAACAAGAAGTATTGAAATTTAAGAAAGAAAAATTTGGGGTTGATGGAGAATTATTCAAGAAACGAAAAGAATTAATAAAACCAATACAAGAAAAGATGTATAAGGCCGTACAAAAAACAGCAAATATTGGGAAATACTCAGTTATATTTGATAAATCTAGCGGACTAACAATGGTTTACACAAATCCAAAATACGATAAAAGCGACGATATATTAAGAAGAATGGGTTACAAGCCCGGTAGTCAAAATAAATAAGATAATAACATACTAAATTTAGAAACATGAGAACAATGAAAAACATAATTTTAATCGCAGCTACTGTACTTAGTACGGCTGCATTTGGTCAAAAACTAGGACACATTAACTCAAATAAATTGTTGGAAGCAATGCCAGAAACGGCAACTTCTGAAAAAGCGATTAATGATTTTACTACAGAATTAGAAAATCAATTAAAAGCAATGAGCGGAGAGTACCAAGCAAAAGTGCAAGATTATCAAGCAAAAGAAGCAACTATGACTGATGCCATTAAGAAAATAAAAATCTCTGAGATAACTGATCTTGAGAATAGAATTTCTGAATTTCAACAAGACGCACAAAGCACAATTCAAGAAAAAAGAAATAGTCTTTTAAATCCAATCATTGATAAGGCTAGAAATGCCATAGAAGAGGTTGCTAAAGAAAACAATTACACCTATGTATTTGACACAGGTGTTGGCGTTCTATTGTATCAAAAAGACTCTGATGACATCATGCCATTGGTAAAAAAGAAATTAGGTTTACTATAATCTTAAAAATTATAATAATTTTAAAAAGCAGTTTATGAAATCATAAACTGCTTTTTTTATGATGAAAAACGCAATAGGCATATTTGACTCAGGTGTTGGTGGAACTTCTATTTGGAAAGAGGTTAATCAATTACTCCCAAATGAAAATAGCATATATCTTGCAGATAGCAAGCATGCTCCTTATGGATTAAAATCCAAACAAAGAATTATTGAACTTTGCGAAAAAAACACCGAACTGCTACTTAAAAAAGGATGTAAGATTATAATAGTTGCTTGTAATACTGCAACAACGAATGCAATTAAGCATTTGAGGAATAAGTACAAGGTCCCATTTATTGGAATTGAGCCTGCTATTAAACCAGCATCTTTAAAATCAAAAAATAAATCCGTTGGTATTTTAGCAACAAAAGGTACACTTTCAAGTGAATTATTTATTGAAACATCAAGCTTATACGCCCAAGGAGTTAATTTAAAAGAGCAACACGGAACAGGACTTGTTGAACTTATTGAATCAGGGAAAATAGAAAGTAAGGAAATGAACAACCTACTTGAGATTTATTTAAACCCTATGAAAGAGGCTAATATAGATTATTTGGTTTTAGGCTGTTCTCACTACCCTTATTTAATTCCAAAAATTAAATTAATACTAGGGTCCGAAGTCAATATAATTGACTCAGGCTTGGCTGTTGCAGAGCAAACTAAAGCCGTTTTACAATCACACAACCTTCTCAATACCTCAAAGGAATCAGGAAAAAGTCAATTTTTTACAAATGGTAATATTGAGGTACTACAGAGTATTTTAAATAAGAAATATAGTATTAATAAACTTGACTTCTAATCTGTAAACCAAGAAGAGTACATTAAATAGTTATCAGCAATTCTTTTTATTTCACCTGCTCTTAATTCAGGGCTAACCTTTTTTATCAGCTTGGCAGGTACTCCTCCATAAATAGAACCGGCCTCTACCCTAGTTCCTTGTAGAACAACTGATCCTGCAGCGATAATTGAACCACTTTCTACAACTACATCGTCCATTACAATAGAACCCATTCCGATTAAAACGTTATCGTGAATTGTACAGCCGTGAACTATTGCATTATGCCCAATTGAAACCGAGTTACCAATGGTGGTAGGTGACTTTTGATAAGTACAATGGATAACTGCTCCGTCTTGCACATTTACTTTATTTCCCATTTTTATATAATGTACATCACCACGAACAACGGCATTAAACCACACACTACAATCATTTCCCATTTCAACCTCTCCAACAATTGTTGAGTTTTCTGCCAAAAAGCAATTCTCTCCAATTTGTGGGCTCTTCCCTCTAACTGATTTTATTAATGCCATAATTTTAAAATTAGTCTATAAATAGACAAAGCTAATGATGATTTGATTACTAACTTTGTCAAAAAATAAAGTCATGGAAAAAACGATTGCACCACACAATATTTACGCTGAAAGTACCCCAAATCCGGCAACTATGAAGTTTGTATCCAATCGTTATTTAGTTATTGACGGTCAGGTTTATGAATATGGTTTAGAAGACGATTTGGATAACTCTCCTCTTGCTGCTAAACTTTTAAATTTTCCATTCATATCAAAAGTTTTTATTGCAAGTAATTTTGTAACCATAACAAAAACAGATATTATCGAATGGGAAGATGTTATTCACCAACTAAGAGATTTCTTAGGAGAGTTTTTAAACAACAGTGGTGTAGTGGTAAAGGTATCTGCAAGTGAGCTTAATCAAGAAGTTAAAAAATCAACTATTGCTACTCCAACGAGAGAAAGTTTAGAAGGAATAGATGGCAAAATCGCTGATATTTTAGATGAATATATAAGGCCAGCCGTAGAGAGTGACGGTGGAGCCATTCACTTCCATTCATATGATGAAGGGAAGGTAAGTGTTGTTTTAAAAGGCGCTTGTAGTGGTTGCCCATCTTCTACAATGACCTTAAAAGTAGGAATTGAAAACATGCTTAAAGAAATGTTACCTGGGCAAGTGAATGAGGTCATTGCAATAAATGGCTAAGCCAAATCCTAATTTTGGTACTTTTAAATAAAAATTACCAATGAGGTCTATTCTACTATTTTTACTTCTTGCCCCTACTTATTTATTTTCTCAAATAAGTATAGGAAGCAGCTCTATGCCTTCTAATGGAGATACATTAAGGTATACGGTAGCCATTTTAGATACAGCTGTATTATTAAATTATCAAAATGCTGGTCCTAACCAAACTTGGAATTTTAATCAACTCTTACTACAAAGACAAGGAGTTTCTGAATATAAATCATCTTCACAGACAAGTTATAATGGAATACCTAACAGAATTGGAGAAAAAATAGCTGATACGCTTACCATTGGAGGATTTGAATTATATGACGTATATAATTTTTATACTAATAGCACCACTGAGTTTGCACTAGATTATCGTGGAGCAGGATTCCCAACCGGTATATTTTTCTTTCCTGTTTATAAAATTGAGGCAGCATTTTCAGATAAAGACGAAGTATACCAGTTCCCTTTAAATTATGGAAATATAGATACTAGTACCTTCCAGTTTACTTTTTCGAGTCCTAATATACCCAGCGCACCGCGAGCTTATTACCAATCAGGAGGTACAAGAATAAATAATATTGATGCTTGGGGAACAATTACAACACCTTACGGTACCTTTCAGACCATAAGAGTTGTGACTGATATTATTCGTTTTGACAGCATAAGTTTTGATGGCAATAATGTTGGGATTCCGACGCATACAAGACAGTATAAGTGGCTTAGTAATCAAGAAAAAATTCCAGTGCTAACTGTTCAAGGTGCTGTTGTAGCAAATGTTTTTGTGCCGGGGCTAGTTCAATATAGAGATAGTATTAGAGATGTACCAGCATTATTAGCTCCAGTTGCAGCATTTAATTCAGATTCTACTGTTTACGAAATAAATAAAGTAGTTGAGTTTAACAACCTTAGCGTTAGTCTTATTGGAGGGCAGTATAAATGGATTATTAGCCCTAATACTTTTCAGTATACTAATAACACTTCTGCCAATACGGATAGTCTTTTTGTACAATTCACTGATACGGGCCTTTATGATGTTCAATTAATTGCAATTAATTCTGAAGGCAGAGATACCCTAACTCGCGAAAATTATATTCAAATTGTAGAGCCTAATAGTATTAAAGAGTTGAATAAGTTTTCGTTTACAATTAGTCCTAATCCAATAAAATCAGGCGATCGAATTCAAATAGAAATAAACGAGCAGTTTCAACTTTTTGATGTCCTTATTAAGGATCTAAAGGGAAGTATAATTAAGAATATCCAACTAAATAATGGTGATAGATCTTTTGAATTACCAAAAGTTAATAGCGGTATTTACTTCATTCAACTAAACACATCAAAAGGTTCCGCGATTCAAAAAATTATTGTTAATTAATGAGAACAATAATTTTCTCTTTTTTATTGCTTTCCTATTTATGCGCAGCCGCCCAGGATTGGGAAAATAACAACTCATTTACATACGATGCTTTAATTAGTTATTATTCTGAATTAGCTGCAAATAACGAACAAGCCAGTTTGATTGAAATTGGTAAATCAGATATCGGGAAACCGATTCATTTATTAATTATTTCAAAAGATGGTGAGACGGACATTACTAAGATTAAGAGGGGTAATAAACGAGTTGTCTTTATAAATAATGGAATTCATGCTGGTGAAGCATGCGGAATTGACGCCTCATTTGAAGTAGCCAAAGAAGTATTAGAATCTAAAACAGAACTTTCTAAAACCCTTGAAAAAACGGTAATACTTATAATACCAGTTTACAACATTGGTGGTATGTTAAATCGAGGAAAGTATAGCCGAGCAAATCAAAACGGACCCAACGAACATGGCTTTAGGGGAAATGCTAAGAACTTGGATCTTAATAGAGATTTTATTAAATGTGATTCTAAAAACGCAGCTGTTTTCAGTCAGGTATTTACAGCATGGGATCCAGACGTTTTTGTAGACACGCATACTACTAACGGCTCCGATCATCAATATACACTAACAGTTATTGCGAGCCAAAAGGATAAACAAAGTCCTGTTACTTCAGGGTTTCAACATAATTTTATGGTGCCAACTATTTTTCAAAAAATGAAAGATAAAAGCATGGAAATTACTCCATACATCTACCCTATTAACAAAGATCCTAAAAAAGGCATTAAGGATTTTTTGGAAACTCCAAGGTTTTCATCAGGTTATGCAAGTTTATTTTGCACATTTAGCTTTATAACTGAAGCTCATGTTTATAAACCATTTAGTGAACGAGTTAGGCAAACTGCCGAATTTTTAAAACAAGTAATTCAATTTACTGCTACTTATTCAGAAGAAATTAGACGCAAAAGACAGGAAGCAATAGCTTTTGAGAAAAAACGGATTGTTTTTCCAATCAATTGGAAATTAGATACCAATGAATCAATTAAAATCAATTTTAATGGATTCAAAACCGTAAAAAGAATAAGTGAGGTTACTAATCAGGAGATGACATTTTATGACAAGTCCCAACCCTATCAAGAGAGCATAGAATATTTTAATACTTACAAAGCAATCGTAGAAATTGAAAAACCCAAATATTACCTTATTCCTCAAGCATACACCGATATAGTTGAACGTTTAAAATGGAATAAGATAAAGTTGAGAAAATTAAATTCAGACACAATAATCAGCGTAAATTCTTATTACATAACTGATTACGAAACTAGTTCAAAACCATATGAAGCTCATTATTTACACAATAATGTGGAGATTACTGAAGAAGCTCAAGAATTAAAATTCTATTCAGGAGATTACCTTGTAGATTGCAATCAAAAAAACATTCGTTTTATAGTAGAAACTATAGAGCCTCAGGGGGTTGACAGTTATTTTTCATGGAATTTTTTCGATGGATCATTACAACAAAAAGAATGGTTTTCCGATTATGCGTTTGAACCAAAGGCAAAAGAGGTATTAGCGAATAATCCTACCTTAAAAAAGAAGTTTGAACAAAAAAGAGCTTCTGATTCAAGTTTTGCAAAAAACAATTTCGCTCAGCTGTACTTCATTTATAAAAGATCTAAGTATTACGAAACTAGTGCTTTTAGATACCCAATTTTTCGAATTGAATAAGGATATTTTCATAAGAGATTGTCGGATTTTTAGTAGAGTAAATCTTTGGCATTATGTTTAAATTTGTCCCTTAATGCATAACAGCAAAACAACATCTTCTTTACATGAGTGATCAAATAAAACACGAATGCGGCATTGCCTTCATTCGCTTGCGAAAACCACTTGAATATTATCTAAAAAAATACGGAACTGCCACATACGGCTTAAACAAACTCTACCTGCTAATGGAAAAACAGCATAATAGAGGGCAGGACGGTGCAGGTGTTGTAAACATAAAATTAGATGTAAACCCTGGCGAAAGATACATTAGCAGAGTTAGATCCAATAATGCGCAGCCAATAAAGGAAGTTTTTGGAAAAATTAATAGCAGACTTCAAGAAGTGCAGGATAAAGATCCCGAATTATTAAAAGATGTTGACTATTTAAAAAAGAATGTTGGCTTTACAGGAGAAGTTCTTTTGGGACATCTAAGGTATGGCACATTTGGTAGGAACAGCATAGAAAACTGCCATCCATTCTTAAGACAAAATAACTGGATGACGAGAAACCTTGTTGTTGCAGGTAACTTCAATTTAACCAACGTTGATGAACTTTTTAATCTCTTAGTTGATCTAGGACAACACCCAAAAGAAAGTTCTGATACTGTGACAGTATTAGAAAAAATAGGCCACTTCTTAGACGAAGAGAATAAAAAGCTATACAAAAAATACAAATCATTAGGCTATTCTAAATTTGAAATCTCAGAGTTAATCGCCAAAAATTTGAAAGTACATCGAATTTTAAGAAATGCTGCTTCAAGTTGGGATGGCGGTTACGCAATGGCGGGAATGATTGGTCATGGAGATGCATTTGTATTACGCGACCCTTCAGGAATTAGACCTGCATTTTACTACGAAGATGAAGAAATTGTTGTTGTGACATCTGAAAGACCAGCTATCCAAACAGCTTTTAATGTACCTGTAGACTCCATTAAAGAAATAGATCCTGGTCATGCCCTAATTGTAAAAAAAGATGCATCTATCCAACTAAAACAAATATTAGAGCCCTTAGAAAAAAAGTCATGCTCTTTTGAAAGAATTTACTTTTCAAGAGGAAGTGACACAGATATTTACCAAGAGAGAAAAGAACTTGGCAGATCAATTGTTCCTGAAATACTAAAAGGAATCGATTATGATGTAAAGAACTCCGTATTTTCTTTTATTCCAAATACAGCAGAAACTGCATTCTACGGAATGGTAGACGGAATGGAAGATTATTTGGATGAAATAAAGCGCAAAAAAGTTTTAGCTCTTGGAAATAATCCTGATGAGGAAAAGTTAAAAGACATTCTTTCGATTAGAACAAGGGTAGAAAAAATTGCAATTAAAGACGCAAAGCTTAGAACATTTATTACTCAAGACGATGCTCGTGACGATTTAGTTACTCATGTATATGATATTACCTACGGAGCTGTCAAAAGTGGAACTGATAACCTAGTTGTTTTAGATGATTCGATTGTTAGAGGAACTACACTAAAACAAAGTATCTTCAGAATACTTGATCGATTGGGTCCTAAAAAAATTGTAATAGTTTCTTCAGCTCCTCAAATTAGATATCCAGATTGTTATGGAATTGACATGGCGAAACTTGGAGATTTTACTGCATTTAGAGCTGCAATTGCATTACTAAAAGATACTGGGAAAGAAAAAATAATTTCTGAAGTTTATAAAAAATGTAAAGCTCAAGAAAATTTACCAAAAAATCAGATTAGAAATTATGTCAAAGAAATTTATGAGCCTTTTACCGCTGTTGAAATTTCTACAAAAATTTCAGAACTTTTAACACCTGAGGGAATTGGCGCAGAAATTCAAATCATTTATCAAACGATTGAAGGGCTGCATGCCGCAGTACCAAACAATACGGGAGACTGGTACTTTACAGGAAACTACCCTACCCCAGGTGGTCAAAAAGTAGTAAATAAGAGTTTTATCAATTATTTTGAAGGTAAAAACGAAAGAGCATACTAAACACTCATACTAAGGAATTAAGTGCTACGTTAAATGAAGTTTATAAATAGCCAGAACTAATTAATATTATATTTGTTCCAATAGGTATTACACAACGATATGGATTTTAAGGCAGGAAAACTTCTATCTCAAATTGAATTCCCCCAGGATTTAAGAGACAAACTTAATACAGCTGAATTACCTCAGTTATCAAAAGAATTAAGAGAATTTATAATTGATATAGTTTCTGTAAAAGGAGGCCATTTTGGCGCAAGCTTAGGTGTAGTCGAATTAACGGTAGCACTGCATTATGTATTTAATACCCCCGACGACCAAATTGTTTGGGACGTTGGACACCAAGCGTACGGCCATAAAATATTAACCGGAAGAAGAGAAATATTTCACACCAATAGAAAGTATAAAGGAATAAGTGGATTTCCAAAAAGAAGCGAAAGTGAATATGATACTTTTGGTGTAGGCCATAGTTCTACATCTATTTCAGGAGCTCTTGGAATGGCGGTAGGTTCTAGATTACAAAATCAATTAGATAGACAACATGTTGCTGTTATAGGTGATGGAGCAATGACTGCAGGACTAGCTTTTGAAGGCTTAAACCACGGCGGTGTTGAAGATTCTAATTTGTTGGTTGTTTTAAACGACAACTGTATGTCTATTGATCCAAATGTTGGTGCCTTAAAAGAATATTTAACAGATATAACAACTTCTCACACTTACAATAAGGTAAAAGATGAGATTTGGACATTACTAGGCAAAGTATCCAAGTTTGGACCTAACGCTCAGGCAATTGTTCAGAAAATAGAGAATGGATTAAAATCTGCCGTTCTTAAACAAAGTAACTTATTCGAATCTTTAAACCTTAGATATTTTGGCCCAATTGACGGCCATGATGTTACCCATTTAGTTGAAGTATTAAAAGATTTAAAAGATATTCCGGGACCAAAAATATTACACATATTAACTACCAAGGGAAAAGGTTTCGATCTAGCAGAAAAAGACCAAACAAAGTGGCATGCACCTGGGCTTTTTAATAAAGACACTGGAGAGATTATAAAGGTAACACCTAAAGATCCTCAGCCTCCAAAATACCAAGATGTTTTTGGGCATACGATTGTAGAATTAGCTGAAAAAAATGAACAAATTGTAGGAATTACACCTGCAATGCCTTCTGGTAGTTCATTAAATATAATGATGAAAGCAATGCCAGAAAGGGCTTTTGATGTAGGTATTGCTGAACAACATGCTGTAACTTTTTCTGCGGGATTAGCTACAACTGGTTTATTGCCATTTTGCAATATCTATTCGTCATTTATGCAGCGGGCATACGATCAAGTCATACATGATGTAGCTTTACAGAAACTAAATGTTGTTTTCTGTTTAGACAGAGCCGGTTTTGCAGGTGCAGATGGCCCAACTCATCATGGAGCATATGACATCGCCTACATGCGTTGTATCCCAAACATGGTTGTCGCTTCACCGATGAATGAAGAGGAATTAAGAAACTTAATGTACACAACTCAAAGCGAAGATTGTGGGCCATTCGTAATTAGATACCCGAGAGGTCAAGGTGTTATGCCTAGCTGGAAAACTCCATTTAAGAAAATTAAAATTGGAACAGGCAGGAAAGTAAAATCTGGAACTGATTTTGCTATTTTAAGTATTGGCCATATCGGAAACTACGCCCTAAAAGCTGCCCAAGAGTTAGAAGATGAAAATATTGAAGCGGCTGTCTATGATATGCGTTTTGTAAAACCATTGGACGAAGTTTTACTCCATGAAGTATTCAGTAAGTTCGATAATGTAATTACCGTAGAAGACGGATGTTTACAAGGAGGAATGGGGAGCGCTGTTATTGAATTTATGATAGATAATGGTTACCATTCAAAAGTTTCTCGATTAGGAATACCTGATGATATTATAGAACATGGGTCACAAGATCAGCTATACGCGGAATGCAACTATGACGTAAATGGTATTAAAGAGGCTGCTAAAAGCCTTGTGAAGAAATCTAAAAAAGAAAAAGCAACCGCTTAGGTCTCTGAAAATCAGTATCTAAATTTTTTATTTATAATTGTACCAACTGTTCTATCTTTGTCATCGTTTATATTGGCAAACATTAAAACTTCAATTATGATTAAAAAATTATCTTTTATTTTCACTCTAGTACTTGGCTTAGCTTTTACTAGTGTAAACGCCCAAAACTGTTACGCTTATTTTTATAGCTATGGACAGGGCTCATCAATAACATTTGCAGATAGTTCTTGGACTGCAACAGGAAATTTAACTTACAGCTGGAACTTCGGTGATGGTGCAAGTTCAACAGTTTCAAATCCAACTCACACATATAATTCTCCGGGTGCATATGCTGTTTGTTTAACAATAACCTCTTCTACAGGGTGTACAAGTTCTCATTGTGATTCAGTTTTAGTTGGTGGGGTAATGAATCCTCCTTGTAATGCTTACATGAACTACAATACCGACACCCTTAACAATGCGTATTTTAATGGTGTTGTAACTGGTGGAACGGCCCCTTTTACATACTCTTGGAACTTCGGTGATGGTGGCACTTCAACAATGATGTCTCCAATTCACAATTACAATAGTCCTGGTGCTTATGGAGTAACTTTTAACGTAACCGATGCAAATGGAAATACTTGTTTCGCATACGATACAGTATATGTAAACTTTTGTAATGCTTACTTTATTGCTACATCTAACTCAGGTTCAGGTTTAGTTTCTTTCCAAAACTATTCTGCAGCACCACGATACGGAGTTGATTACACTTGGAACTTTGGCGATGGTTCTCCAATGGTTTCATCTAGAAATGCTACTCACACTTACACTACATCAGGAACTTACAATGTAACTTTAACTTCGTTTGATTCTTTAAACCTTTGTACAAGTAGTTATACTGATAGTGTTGTTATTAATTTAGGAACGACTCCCGCTTCTTGCAGTGCAAGTTATTATGTGGCTTTAGATTCTTCAGCTCCTTTTAAAGTTGTTTTATATAATACTTCTAGTAATGCCCCTTCTCATACTTATACTTGGGATTTTGGAGATGGTATAACAGGTTCAGGAAGAATCCCTCAGCATCAGTACCAAAATTTTGGCACTTATATGGTTTGCTTAACAATTACTGACAACCAATTAAATTGTACATCTACTTTCTGCGATACTGTAGGAATGGATTCTCTTGGAAACCTTAAAGCAGCAGGATTCGGATTAGAAGTTAGAAATCCAATTTCTGTTGGTATTGAAGAGGAGTCAAACCTTGAAAGCTTAAGTGTTTTCCCTAACCCAGCTGTTAATCAAATCTCTGTTGATATAAGAAATGTTTCGGAATCTATAGAAATTAGTATCCTTGATATTTCAGGAAAAGAAGTTATTTCTAGAAATAGAACAAACTCAGGAGCTATAAACCAAATTGATATTAGCTCTCTTAATTCAGGATTTTATTTCATGATTTTAAATAATGGAATAGATCAAAGAATTGAAAAAATCATAGTCAATAATTAAACTTCAAACAGTTCATCTAAGAAGGCCTTCATCATTGCGATGAAGGCCTTTTTTTATTTATTAAATTTCCAACCTAATACTTAAATAATCCATCATTCAGTAAATGAATCTATTTATGAGACATATAGTTACCATTTTTGTCCTTTTTATTCTCCTTATCGGAACTAAATCTGAGGCTCAAAACTGTCAGGCTTACTTTACATCTTTTAATTCTTCGGGAAATACAGTTCAATTTATGGATAGTTCCTGGGCTAATACTGGTAACATTAGTCATTACTGGTCTTTTGGAAACGGCGATACCTCAAATACTTCTAATCCAATTTATACTTATAACCAAGCAGGAGTATATACTGTCTGTCTTACAATTACCTCCTCTTTAGGTTGTCAAAGTAGTTTTTGCGACTCTATTGCTGTTGGTTCAATCATGAATCCTCCTTGTAATGTTGCCTATACGTATACAGTAGACACTACTAATACAGTCTACTTGTCTAGTTCTATAAGTGGTTCTGGAACATATAATTACAATTGGAATTTTGGAGATGGGAGTTCATCGACTCTTGCCAATCCTACTCACCAATACTCAACCACCAGCAGTTATGGAGTTAATTTAACTGTTACCGATAATAGAGGAACTAGCTACAGTTTTTATGACACCGTTCATGTTAATAATTTTTCCCCATATTTTCTTTATTCTTCTTCTACTAACGGGTTAGTATCTTTCCAAAACTACTCTATCACTTCAAGAAGTTCTTCTTTCGTGTGGAATTTTGGGGACGGCAACACTTCTAGTTTAAAAAACCCAATGCATACTTATCAAAGTTCAGGCAGCTATATTGTGAGCCTTACTTCCTTCGATTCACTTAGTTTTTGCACTAATACTTACTTCGACTCACTCGTTATTAATTTACCTCCTAGATGTCAAGCAGGGTTTAGTTATCAAGCAAACCAAGGTCAAGTAAGTTTTCAGAATACCGCTAGTAATTTCAACATACTTAGCTATGATTTTGGAGACGGCAATACATCAACCCTTCCCAACCCTACCCATGTTTATTTGCAAAGTGGAACTTATTTAGTTTGTCAAACTGTGAGTGACAGTACTACTCAATGTAGCAGCACATTTTGAGATACAATCGTTGTCTCTATTCCACCTCCATGTATTGCAGGTTTTACATATAGCATTAATGAAGGAGACCTTCTAATAACAAACACAGCAGCTAACTTCACAACAATCTCTTACGACTTCGGAGATGGCTCTACTTCCTCAAATACAAATCCGAATCATGTTTATGCTTCCAGTGGGTCCTATATTGTTTGTCAAAGCATTAGTAATTCAAATGGATGCACAGATACCTTTTGTGATACCATAAATGTTAGCATTACACCTCCTTATTTGGCTGATTTTGCTTATTCGGTTAGTATAGACAGCATTAATATTGTTGATCTTTCAACCAATACTGACTCTGTAGTATACGATTATGGAGATGGAACCACGACTATAAATAATACACACATTTATTCTCAAAGCGGAGTATACACAGTTTGTCAAATTGCTTATGGAGCGAATGGATGTGTTAGCACATTTTGTGATAGTGTTCAAATTACTATTCCAACTTGCAAGGCAGAATTTTCATACCAACAAACAGGAGATACAGTTTTCTTCACTAACCAAGCCTCAAACTACACGAGCATAAGCTATGACCTAGGCGATGGAACAATTACTGGAAATGAGAACCTAAGCCACTTGTATCTTAATAGCGGAAAGTATATCGTAAAACAAACCGTGATTAATATTAACAGAGGCTGTGTAGATATTTTTACAGATACAATTTCTATTAATATATCTACCTCATGTGTTGCCAAGTTTTTAGTTGCAATAGATACCAATAATCGAGGAACATTATTTTTGGTAAACACTTCTAGTAATGACCCAACACATCAATACAGTTGGTCATTTGGCGATGGAAACTTTGGATCTGGAAGATTACTGACCCATTCATATCAAGATAACAAAGCCCATGAAATTTGCTTAACAATTACGGACTCAGTGATGAATTGCACTTCTACATTTTGTGATACAGTAGGTTTAGACTCTAATGGTAATATTTTAAAAGCTAGAGGTTATTCTTTGAGAGTATTAGAAGGAGATTTTATTGGAATTCCAGAAGAAACCACCTTAGAAAACCTTTCTATCTACCCCAACCCAACTTCAAACTCATTCCAAATAGATGGTTTTGAAGAACAAGTTCAGCTTATGTTATTAGACATTTCGGGTAAAGTAGTATTACAAACTCAAGCAATAAACAATACTCAAATTGATGTGAGTTCTCTTGCAAAAGGGATTTACATTTTACAAGCCAACGATCAATTCGGTCATTCGATCTATGAAAAATTAATCATAGAATAAACGGACTCTAACAAACCCAAAAAGGCCCAATCATCAAACTTCAAAAATTATTAAATATTGCTAAAGAGAAAATACTTTTAACCTCTCGGTTTCTTCCAAAGCGGCACAGTGGAGCAAGGCTCACCAAACATAATTGCCTTTGCGTATGCTTGTAGTTTTGTTGTAAGTAACACATAAGCAGCTGTAGGTACTTCCTTATCGCTACACCCTTTAATTACTATTCGAGCATCTTGGTAAGCTGTAAAATCTAGTTGTTTTATAGATTCCTCCATTAAACTAGATTCAAGAAATTCTAAACCCCCAAAAACAACTTTTTTTGCAAAAGGAGTAATAGCCGTTGCTAATAACATATATGCCCAAGTAGGGATGATAGCGTCAACAGAACAGGTAAGGGCAACAAATTTGTCTTGGTAAACAGACCAATCATTTTCTTTAATGTAAGCCCTAAAATCTTTTTCCTTTAAAGCTAATCCTTGCCATAATTGGTCTTTAATATCTAGTAGAACTCGTTCCCTCTTAGGATATAAATCTTCTAAATCTATGGTAATAAGACTACTATTGGCTACTCTATTTACGATTTCTTCTGCCATACTCTACATAAAACCAAGCTCATACTTCGCTTCTTCGCTCATCATGTCCTTATCCCATGTTGGGTCCCAAACGATTTCTACTTTGGCAGATTTAACAGACCATAGTCCACCGGATTTAGTCTCTACCTCAGCAGGTAAAGATTCAGCTACCGGACAATTAGGTGAAGTAAGTGTCATTTCGATATGAATGTTAAACTCGTCGTCTGCCTTTACCTCATAGATTAATCCGAGGTCGTAAATATTTACAGGAATTTCAGGATCATAAATCGTTTTTAGAATATCAATCACTTGATTTTCTACATCCTTCTTCGTTAAGTCTTTTAATTCTTTCTTTTCCATATTAAACCTGTGTTTGATATGCTATGGCATACATTTTCATTTGTTTCACCATGCTAACCAATCCGTTAGACCTTGTTGGTGAAAGATGTTCTTTTAATCCAATCTCATCGATAAAAGAAAGTTCAGCATCCATAATTTCTTTAGGTGAGCTATCAGTAAAAACACGAATCATTAAAGAGATAATTCCTTTGGTAATAATAGCATCGCTATCTGCTGTATAAACTACTTTCCTTCCTTCTAACTGAGCATCTAACCAAACTCGAGATTGGCATCCTTTAATCAAATTATTCTCCAATTTTTTCGAATCATCGATCAAGGGCAACTCCTTTCCCAAACTAATAAGGTGTTCGTATTTATCCATCCAATCCTCAAACATTGAGAATTCATCGATAACCTCAGCTTGTCTTTCTGCAATATTCATTACTTCAACATTTGTACAGCCCTTTTAACTGCTGTTACTAATAAATCAACTTCTTCTTTTGTATTGTAAAAAGCAAAAGATGCTCTAATTGTTCCAGGAATTTTATACCAATCCATTAAAGGTTGTGTACAATGATGCCCTGTGCGGACAGCAATTCCCATTTTATCTACAATAACCCCTACGTCGTAAGGATGAACTCCATCGATAATGAAAGAAATAACACTCGTTTTTTCTTTTGCTTCTCCAATAATTCTTAACCCTTCAATACTTTTTAATTGAGCTGTTCCATATGCTAATAGTTCAGCCTCATGCTCATGCATGGCTTCCCAGTCTAAGCCTTCAATATAATCTAAAGCCGCTGAAACTGCTATACCTGCTGATATATTTGGTGTTCCCGCTTCAAATTTATGTGGTAACTCATTGTAAGTCGTTTTCTCAAAGCTTACGGTTTTTATCATGTCACCACCACCTTGGTATGGAGGAATAGCTTCTAACAATTCTTTTTTCCCGTAAAGAACTCCAATTCCGGTAGGTCCAAAAACCTTGTGCATAGAGAAAACCAAGAAATCACAATTTAAATCTTGCACATCTAGCTTCATATGTGGAGCAGACTGAGCAGCATCAACAATAAATTTGGCTCCAACTTCGTGAGCCATTTTTATCATTTCTTTAATCGGATTTATTGTCCCTAAAGTATTACTTATATGTACGATAGAAACTAGTTTGGTTTTGGAGTTCAATAATTTTTGATACTCCTCAATTATAATTTCTCCTCGTTCGTTTATTGGGGCAATTTTTAGAACTGCCTTCTTTTGTTCACACAGCATTTGCCACGGAACTATATTCGAATGATGCTCCATTGCTGAGATAACAATTTCATCTCCCTCCTGAATAAATTCTCTTCCTAATGAAAATGCTATAAGATTAATCCCGTCCGTTGTGCCTTTGGTAAAAATTACCGTTTCCTTTTCTGGCGCATTAATAAAGGCTTTCATTTTCTCGCGAGCTACCTCATAAGCAGACGTAGCCTCCTGACTTAAGGTGTGAACTCCTCTGTGAATATTACTATTCTCGTTAGAATAATACCTAGTTAAAGCATCAATAACAGCTTTTGGTTTTTGAGCAGTTGCACCATTGTCCAGATAAACCAAAGGCTTACCATTGACTTCTCTTTTTAAAATTGGGAAATCTTCTCTTACAGCAATTACATCTAACTCTTTTACCATATCTTATTTAATCGATTGATAGTTTTTATCGATAAAAGCATCTATTTCTTGTCTTACAGCCTCAACTCCAATATGTTCAACAACATCAGATGCAAAAGCGTTTAATAAAACTGCTCTTGAACTTTTTTCCGACATTCCTCTTGATCTTAGATAAAACATCGCTTCTTCGTCTAACTGACCTGTTACAGAACCGTGACTGCATTTTACATCATCTGCATAAATTTCTAACTCAGGTTTTGAATTAGCTGATGCATTATCCGTTAATACCATATTGGCATTTGATTGATAAGCGTTTGTTTTTTGTGCTTCTCTGTGAACGTAAACTTTACCATTAAAAACTCCTGTTGACTGATCATCTAAAATGCCTTTGTAAAGCTCGTGAGAAACACAGTTTGGTTCTCTATGCAATACATACGTGTGGTTGTCTACATGCTGCTTTCCTTGCAATGGATAAAGTCCATTTAACCATGTTTCTGTGTTTTTCCCTAATAACTCAATATTTAAGTTATTTCTAACCAAAGCACCATTTAGGATAAATGTATTTATCTTAAAACGGCTATCTGAAGCTTGCTCAACTTGCTCATTGGCAATTTGAAAGTCTCCGCCATTATCATCTTGTATTTTATTTATTTCTAAAAATGCATTTGATTCTACAAATACCTCAGAAACCATATTGGTAAAAGAGCTGCCTTCTGACATAGAAATGGTTTTTAAAACCACGTAAGCCTCTGCGCCTTGTTCAACAAAAAAGAAGTTTCTTGGGTTTGATAAGACATTAGAATCATCAATAATATTAATAACATAAAACGACTCTTCTATTTTCACATTTTTAGCAACATGTAAGAAAGCTCCATCTTGATGATAAGCAGTATTGATAGCTGTAAAAATCTCTTGACTGTCCTTAGCGATTGTTCCAAACTTATCGTTTAGAATGGATGTATTTTCTTTTGCAGCTGATAATGAAGAAAAAACAACTCCTTCTTGATTATCAAACCAACTTAACTCTTCGTTATAATATCCGTTTACTAAAACGATGCAATTTTTTGTTGGAACCGATAAATCAATTTCAACCTCATTCTCCGGAAAACGAACTTGATAATCTCCTTTTACAATTTTATTAACTCTTGTATATTTCCAATATTCCGTTTTAGAGGTTGGAAATTCAAGTGAATCAATAAAACCTAAAGCTCTATCTCTATTTTCTTTAGAAAAATCAGCATCAAACGAAAAATCTAAGTTCTCAAAATGGCTTAGAAATTTATCTTTCGTACTTAAGGTAAGCGTTTCGTTCATATCTAATAATTTAAGCTGAAACAGCTTCTTCTTTAATCCAATCGTAACCTTTTTCTTCTAGCTCTAATGCTAATTCTTTTGTTCCTGTTTTAACAATTTTCCCATTGTATAAAACGTGAACAAAGTCAGGCACGATATAATCTAATAATCTTTGGTAATGCGTAATTACAATTGATGCATTTTCAGGCGACTTTAATTCGTTAACCCCGTTTGCAACAATTCTTAACGCATCAATATCTAATCCTGAATCGGTTTCGTCTAATAAAGACAATTTCGGTTCAAGCATTGCCATTTGAAAAATCTCGTTTCTCTTTTTCTCACCACCTGAAAAGCCTTCGTTTACAGATCTATTAGCCAACTTGCCGTCTAACTCAACCAACTTTGACTTTTCTTTTACTTGTGCCAAAAACTCTTTTGCTATCATTGGATCTAAACCCTTTTTCTCGCGAATTTCATTAATGGCAGTTTTCAAAAAGTTAATGTTACTAACTCCTGGAATTTCAACAGGATATTGAAACGCTAAGAATACACCAGCTCTTGCTCTGTCTTCAGGCTCCATATCCAATAAATCTTCACCTAAGAAATCAACTGAACCTTCTGTTATTTCATATTCATCTCTACCTGCCAAAACAGAAGCAAGTGTGCTTTTCCCAGAACCATTTGGTCCCATAATAGCATGAACTTCTCCAGCTTTAACTTCTAAGTTAATACCTTTTAAAATCTCTGTACCTTCAATTGAGGCGTATAAGTTTTCTATTTTAATCATCTTTAAATAATTATGAATTTCAAATTACGAATTATGAAAACTGCATTCTGAAATTTTATTCTTCTATTATTTTATATTCTATTTAATCTAAAATGGCAAATTATTGATCTTGTATCCTCGTTATTTGAATCCATTCGTAATTCATAATTCAAGGATTCGTAGTTTTTTTATCCGACACTTCCTTCTAAACTAATTTCCAAAAGTTTTTGTGCTTCAACTGCAAATTCCATTGGCAGTTGATTTAATACTTCTTTACAATAACCATTTACAATAAGATTAATGGCTGTTTCTTCATCCATTCCTCTTTGCTTACAATAAAAGATTTGGTCTTCACCAATCTTCGATGTGGTAGCTTCATGTTCTACTTTCGCAGATTTATTGTTTACCTCTATATAAGGAAATGTGTGAGCGCCACAATCGTTGCCCATTAGTAAAGAATCACATTGTGTAAAGTTTCTACTATTAGTAGCTCCTTTGTTAATCCTTACTAAACCTCTGTAAGAGTTATTACTTTTTCCTGCAGAAATACCCTTAGAAATAATGGTGCTTTTGGTGTTTTTGCCAATGTGCAACATTTTACTTCCTGTATCTGCCTGTTGGTGATTTGCTGTAACTGCAACCGAGTAGAATTCTCCAATTGAATTATTCCCTTTTAAAACACAACCCGGGTATTTCCATGTCACTGCAGAACCTGTTTCAACCTGAGTCCAAGAGATTTTAGAGTTCTCCATGCATAAACCACGCTTAGTTACAAAGTTGTATATCCCGCCTTTTCCCTCTTTATCCCCAGGATACCAGTTTTGAATGGTTGAGTATTTGATTTCAGCATTATCTAAGGCAATCAATTCCACAACCGCTGCGTGTAATTGGTTCTCGTCTCTCATTGGAGCCGTACAACCTTCTAAGTAACTTACATAACTGCCTTCATCAGCAACAACAAGAGTTCTTTCAAACTGACCAGTATTTGCTTCATTAATTCTAAAGTAAGTTGACAGCTCCATTGGGCATCTTACTCCTTTAGGAATATAGCAAAATGAACCGTCTGTGAATACAGCTGAGTTTAAAGCCGCATAATAATTATCAGATGTTGGAACTACGGTGCCGAGATTTTTTCTAACTAATTCAGGATGCTCTTGAACAGCTTCGCTAAAAGAGCAGAAAATAATTCCAAGTTCTCCTAACTTTTCTTTAAAGGAAGTTGCCACAGATACGCTATCTACAACTACATCAACTGCAACACCAGTTAGGCGTTCTTGTTCTTCTATAGAAATACCTAATTTATTAAATGTTTCTAATAATTCAGGGTCCACCTCATCAAGGCTATCTAATTCAGGTTTCTTTTTAGGTGCAGAATAGTAATGAATTGCTTGAAAATCTGGCTTTGGATAATTCAAATGCGCCCAATTAGGCTCCTCCATTTTTGTCCAAACTTCATAAGCCTTCAACCTATACTCTAACATCCATTCCGGCTCATTCTTTTTCGCAGAAATAAACCGAATTATATCTTCATTTAAGCCTAAAGGTGCCTTATCCGACTCAATGTCAGTATAAAACCCATACTTGTATTCACTTGATGTGATTTCTTCTAATAATTCTTCTTCGCTAGCCATTTCTTATTTAAATTGAAAAGCTTTCTCCGCACCCGCAGGTTCGAGAAGCGTTTGGATTAATAAAACTAAAGCCTTTGCCATTTAGGCCCCCTGTGTAATCTAATTCTGTTCCTGCTAAATACAACATGCTCTTTTTGTCTACTACAATCTTAACATCGTTGTCTTCAATTAGTTTATCACTTTCTTTAAGCTCGGAGTCAAAATCCAAATCATACATTAGACCTGAACACCCTCCTCCTTTTACGCCAACTCTTACGAAACTTTCTGCCTTCTTTCCTTCATCTGAAAGCAAACTAAAAATTTTCTCTTTGGCTCTGTCGTTAACTTTTATCATTGTTTTACAATAATTTTTGTCTTGCAAATTTACTTATCTTTATTTAGACTTAATATAAATAAGCAAACTTTAATGGTTAAACATCTAACTAAAACCTTTGTTCTGACTCGCTGTATCAATATTTAACAAAAAAAATTATTACTAGTTTTGCAATATGAAAGTTTACAAGCAATTTATGTCTTGGGTATTATTGGCGGTGCTTGCACTGGCAATAACTCCATTTGAAAGCTTTCATCACCACGAGGAACATGCATTAGCTTGTACCGAAGAAGGTTCGCACATAGAGCAAAAAGCATTTGAATGTGAGTTGGCAGATTTTGTTTTACCAATTTTCACAGAAACTAGTAATAAAAGCACTTTCAATGTTTACTCGGTTAATGCAAAATACTTAGATAATAACAGCTTAATTGAACAAGATTTACGACTAAAATCTTTAAAGCTAAGAGGTCCTCCTACAAAGTCCTTTTTAAGCTGAGACCAGTTCGCCTGCAGCTTGGGCAATATTCAATTTTCTTAAACAAACATATACTACATGAAAAGCCTTGTGTTTTTTATGTTGCTATTGTTGTTGGGTATTCAATCATTTTATGCCCAAAACAATTGTGATTTTACGCTTTCAGGTTCTGTAATCGACGAACATGACAGTTCTAAATTGGCATTTGCTACTCTTTTCATTATTGATGAACAAAGAGGAGTTTCTGCTGATGAGAACGGAAGTTATGTTTTAGACAAGCTATGTCCAAAAACTTATCGGATTGTAGTGAGCCATATAGGTTGTGAATCTGATACTGCGGAAGTGAAAATTTCTTCTAATATGAAATTCAATTTCATATTAGAGCATCATTTAGAAGAGCTTCAGGAAGTTCAGGTAAATGCTAGTCTAAATGAAAACACCACCAACAAATCACAGTTAACTGAAGAAAAATTGAATGAAAACACAGGGAAAGCTCTTAGCGAAATGCTGAGTTCAATAAATGGAGTTAGTACTATAAACACCGGAGCAAATATTTCTAAACCAGTGATTGGGGGATTTAAAAATAATCGTGTACAATTTATAAATCAGGGCATACAATTACAGTCTCAGCAGTGGGGCGATGAGCATGCCCCTGAAATTGATCCTTTTGCAGCAGAAAAGTATTCTGTTATAAAAGGCGCTGGTTCTGTAAGATATGCAGGAGGTGTTTTAGGCGGACTTGTTATAGTTGAGCCAAAAGCTTTACCTATTAGCCCCGGAATAAGTGGAGAGCTAAATTCTTTGTATGCTACGAATAACAGACTATACAATAATTCATTAATGCTTGAAGGAAAATCTAAATTTCTTCCAAAGTTCGCTTGGCGAATTCAAGGAAGCTTTAAAAGATCTGGAAACATTAAAACTCCTAATTATTATCAAAAAAATACCGGAGTTAGCGAATTGAATGGTTCTGCTGATTTGGGGTATTTTGAAGAAAAGTGGAACGTTCGTTTTTTTTATAGTTTGTTTAATTCTGAAATTGGAATTTTTACAGGTGTCCACATCGGGAACCTCACAGATTTGAGAAACGCAATTAATAGAAGTTTTTTAAGACCTGAAGATCAAGAAGGATTTTCTTATGAGATTAGAAGGCCCAAGCAAAATATTATTCACGAATTAACAAAACTTGAGGCAAATTTTTATCCAACTGATTTAGGTAAAGTAAATATTAAGCTAGCAAGACAATTTAATATAAGAGAAGAGTTCGATCAAGAATTACCTCGAAATAAAGAATTGGCAGCTTTAAATATTCCTGAATTTTCCTTGAGTTTAGAATCCTATTCCACCCAAGTAAATTGGTCTTTACCAAGTTCAAATAAATTTCAAACTGACTTAGGAGTTTCACTTGTAAATCAAGAGAACTCAATAAATAGTTTTAGAGATTTTATTCCTGATTACAAGCAAGATGTTTATTCATTTTATGCAATAGAAAAATGGCAGCATAAAAAAACAGAGCTAGAGTTAGGTTTTAGAATTGATCAAAATAATTTTAGAGTAAATAAAATTATCTCGAGAGAGTTTGAAGAATTTGCCGATGAATTTACCAACCTAACAATTAGTTTTGGGTTTAACTATGAGTTTACAAAGTCACAATCGTTAAAAGGCAACTTAACTTACACGGAAAGGCCTCCTGCAATAAACGAACTTTATAGCTCAGGTTTGCATCATGGCAGCGCAAGTTTAGAGTTTGGCAATAATGAACTTGGTAAAGAAAAATCAAGTTCTTTTGATTTAACTTATCAGCTTAAAAAGGACAAATTTCAATACGAAGTTTATGGATATATCAGATATATTCAAGACTTCATTTTTTTAAACCCAACAGGTTTAGACTTAACAATTAGAGGAGCTTTTCCTAGCTATGATTGGGAAAATACTGATGCCCTTGTAAGAGGATTTGATCAAACAATCCAATATAACCTTACAAGCAACTTTACGATTATTAATTCAGCTAGTTTCTTATGGGCAAACAACCTAGACGCTAACAACCTCTTAATTAATATGCCCTCGAATAGAGTTGAGACAAGCCTAAAATACAAAAAGAGTTCTGAGGAAAGAAAAAGAACTATTACTGCCAAAGCAGGGAATCAATTTGTGCTAAAACAAAATCGATTCAATGAAGAGCAGGAATTTGCAGTTCCTCCAGACTCTTACAGTTTATTTTTTACTTCATTCAGTTTTAAAAAGGAATTCAAGAACAAACAAACAATTGAATCAATTATAACTATCGACAACCTGCTGAATGAAGTTTATAGAGATTACTTAAACCGTTTCCGCTTTTTTACAGATGAGCAAGGCAGAAACATTACAATAAGATTAAATTATAACTTTTAAATTATACAAAATGAAAAATTTCAGAATACTATTTATTTTAATATTAGGACTTAGCATTTACAGTTGTACTGATGATGATGATAGTGTAACGCCGGGAACCAAAGTTACGCCTAATGAAGAGGAGCTAATAACAACTGTTCAACTAATATTTAGCAATGAGTTTAACGTAATTCTTGATTCTGCATCTTTTAATGATCCAGATGGTGATGGTGGAAATGCACCAAGCATAGATACTATAACTCTTCAATCAGGAACAGATTACACTGTTGACTTAAAATTTTTAGATGCTTCAGATGCTAATGATGTTGAAGACATAACAATTGAAATAGAAGAGGAAGATGATGAACATTTGATTTGTTTTGATCAATCTAATATTTCAGGGCTAACAATTAATAGATCTGACTCCGATGGAACTTACGAAATAGGATTGAAATCTTTATGGGTAGTTGACTCTAATGCTTCATCAAACAGTGGAGTTTTAAAACTTACACTCAAGCATCAACCTGGTTCTAAAGATGGAACCTGTGCTCCAGGAGATATTGATGTAGAGATTGATTTCCCTGTTATTATTAATTAAGAAACACTTTTGTCATTGCGAGGAGTGATTTTATCTTTAAAGAAATTTAAAGATTGCTCAGCTCCTCGTAATGACTTTTTAAATGTGTTTCTTTTCAACTGAATAAATAAGACCTTTGCACCATGATTGAAGAAAATAAAGAACCTACTCCACTTACCTCGATTGGTGAATTTGGACTTATTGAAGCGCTTACAAAGAATATTGAATTAAGAAACACTTCTTCCATTTTAGGAGTTGGAGACGATGCTGCAATTATTTCTGCTTCGGATTTGCAACGAGTTGTAAGCACCGATATGCTGGTTGAAGGAGTACACTTTGATTTATTATACACACCGTTAAAGCATCTAGGTTATAAGGCAGTTGTTGTAAATCTTTCCGATATCTATGCAATGAATGCTAATCCAACTCAAGTTACCGTTTCTATTGCTGTATCAAATCGTATGTCAGTTGAAGCATTAAAAGAATTGTATGCAGGTATTTATTTAGCTTGCGAAATTTACAATGTTGATCTTGTTGGAGGAGATACTACATCTTCTTTGAGCGGCTTAGTTATTAGTGTTACGGCAATAGGTGAAGCTGAAGCAAAAAGTATAGTAAAGCGATCTGGAGCAAAAGAAAATGACCTAATTTGTGTCACAGGCGACCTAGGTAGCGCTTATATGGGTTTACAAATATTAGAAAGAGAAAAAGCAGTTTTTAAAGACGCTAAGGGTGTACAGCCTGATTTTAGCGGAAAAGATTATATACTTGAAAGACAATTAAAACCTGAAGCAAGAAAAGAAGTAATTGAATATCTAGCCGAACAAAAGGTACTTCCTTCAGCCATGATTGATGTCTCTGATGGCCTCTCATCGGAATTAATTCATCTTGCAAAAAGCTCTGATGTTGGAATTCAAATTTATGAAGATAAGCTACCGATTGATGTTAATACCATTACTACTGCAGAGGAGTTAAAGATTGATCCGACTATTGCAGCCCTTAATGGTGGTGAAGATTATGAGTTATTATTCACAGTCCCTTTAGAAAATCATAATAAAGTGAAACACAAATTAGGAATAACAGTTATTGGCCATGTAACAGATAAAAATGCTGGCTATAATATGGTTGCAAAAGGAACAGAAACCATGATTCCCCTTACTGCGCAAGGATGGAATCACGTTTCGTAGCTTAATCATCTAGCTTTAATACAGCCATAAATGCGTTTTGAGGAACTTCTACACTTCCTATTTGACGCATTCGTTTCTTACCTTTTTTCTGCTTTTCAAGTAACTTTCGTTTACGAGTAATATCACCTCCATAACATTTGGCGGTAACATCCTTACGCAATGCTTTTACGTTTTCACGTGAAATAATTTTCGCTCCTATTGCTGCCTGAATTGCAATATCAAATTGCTGTCTTGGAATTAGTTCTCTTAACTTCAAACAAATCTTTTTACCTAAATCGTATGCCTTGTCCTTATGAATAAGTGCGGATAATGCATCTACTTGGTCACCATTTAAAAGCAAATCCATTTTAACCAATTTAGACTCTTTGTAGCCTATTGGGTGATAATCGAAAGAAGCGTAACCTCTAGACATTGTTTTTAATTTATCATAAAAATCAAAAACAATCTCTGCTAAAGGCATATGAAAGACTAGTTCAACACGGTCGGTAGTAAGGTAAATTTGATTTTGAAGTTCCCCCCTTTTTTCAATACACAAATTCATTACTGCTCCTACGTAGTCAGATTTGGTGATTATCTGTGCTTTTATATAGGGTTCCTCAACTTTATTAAGGATTGTAACTTCAGGTAAATCAGAAGGGTTATTTATAAGAATAGCTTCGCCAGGAGTTTTATTTAAATAAGCAAAGTATGATACGTTCGGCACAGTAGTTATTACTGTCATATCAAACTCACGCTCTAATCTTTCTTGAATAATTTCCATATGAAGCATACCTAAGAATCCACAACGAAATCCAAATCCAAGAGCAGCAGAAGATTCTGGCTCAAATGTTAAAGAAGCATCATTTAATTGAAGTTTTTCCATTGCCTCTCTCAATTCTTCGTAATCCTCTGTATCTACAGGATAAATCCCTGCAAAAACCATTGGCTTAACTACTTCAAATCCTTGAATTGCTTCCTCACATGGATCTGCCATACAAGTTAAAGTATCTCCAACCTTTACTTCTTTAGCTAACTTTATTCCTGATATTATATAACCTACATCCCCTGTTTTAACCGTTTTTCGAGATTCCTTTTTAAGTCTTAAAACACCGACTTCATCGGCAAAGTATTCTTTACCCGTATTTACAAACTTTACTTTCTCACCCTTACTTATTTCTCCATTTACTACTTTGAAGTATGCAATTATTCCTCGGTAAGAGTCAAACACAGAATCGAAAACTAAAGCTTGAAGAGGTGCTTTAGGGTCTCCTATTGGAGCAGGAACTCTTTCGACAATGGCCTCTAAAATTTCTTCAACTCCTTGACCTGTTTTCCCACTAGCTGATAGAATATCCTCCCGATCACATCCAATTAAATCTATAATTTGATCTTTAACCTCCTCAGGCATAGCACTTGGCAAATCAATTTTATTAAGAATCGGAATAATTTCTAAATCATGTTCTAAAGCCAAGTAAAGGTTAGAAATTGTCTGGGCCTGAATTCCTTGAGCCGCATCAACAATTAGCAATGCGCCTTCACAAGCTGCAATGGACCTAGAAACTTCATAAGAAAAATCAACATGACCTGGAGTGTCAATTAAATTCAAAACATAGGGTTTATCATCCTGAATATAATCCATTTGGATTGCATGACTCTTAATTGTAATTCCACGTTCTCGCTCAAGATCCATATCATCTAATGTTTGAGCTTGTAACTCACGCATAGTAATCGTTTGAGTCTTTTCCAATAGCCTATCTGCCAATGTACTTTTACCGTGATCAATATGAGCAATAATGCAAAAATTTCTAATATTCTCCATAGGTATATGTTGAGCTTGCCAAAATTAAGTTTAAAATTTTCATTTATTATCTCAAATGGTATGCAACCAAAAAAGAAATATGCTCGTCAATGAGAGAAAAGGCAAGAAATAAGTATTGTTAAAAATCTAAAAAAAGTGTTTCTTTACATCTTGCTCAAAAAACTAACAATAATTTAAAGCAGAAATGAAAAAGCTTTTACCATTTATAACACTCGTAGTTTGTTTTTTTGTATTGAATTCTAAGTCTTATGCAACGCATACGGCAGCAGCTCAAACAGACGTTATTTTTAACGACTCAAACTACGTTCCATGTACTTTCCCTCAGAAGTATATCCCACAAATTAAATTCTACAGAGATTGTTCTGGTAATAATGCAGGACCTCCATCTTCTTTAACACTAACTGTACAATCGACATGTTATGGATCAACCACTTATCAGATGGATCCATATTCTATCGTTACAGGAACAGATACCATAGGTGGCGGTAAAGTTTTACTTAATAACTGCATTACAGGTGACGATGTAGCATGTACCGAGGAGTATGTTTTTAGATATTATAATCCAGATGGTTCATTTAATATTGATTTGCCTGGTCCTTGTAAAGATTGGACATTCTCATGGAGTTTATGTTGTAGACCTGGTAATAATGAAAACGTTCAGGGTGGTTCTATTTATGCTGAAACAGTTATAAATAATACTATGCCTTGTGATACAGTTGTAACAGGAGCAAATGGAATTCCACCAAATGACACTTGTATTAATAATGTTACCTATAATAACGCGGCTGTATTTAATGATGATAGACCAGTTGTAACCTTTTGTGTAGGTAAAAAATACAAATACTTTGTTGGAGCAACAGATCCTGATGGAGATTCATTAGCATACAAAATTGTTAACCCATTAAGTGGTCCCGGAACACCTGTTGGATTTACACCAGGTTATTCGGTAAATGATCCAATTCCGGTTGTTAACCGCCCAGTAAGTTTTGATGAGAAAAATGGAGTATTAGAATTTACACCTGCCCAAGCTTTTACTGGTGCTTTTGCCTACGAAGTTGAAGAATGGAGAGACAGTTGTTATGTTGACTCTATGTTTGTTAATGGCGACTCAGTTGCGTTTATTAACACTAAAAAAGTTCTAGTTGGTACTATAATGCGTGATACTAGATTTATTTTCGGGGATCAATGTGTGACAAACCTTCCTTCGTTTGGTAATGACCCTCTTGACCCAAATGCACCGGTAGATCCTAATTTACCACCTTTGTTTACAGATGCAATTACGATTAATTGTGCAACAAGAGAATTTAACGTAAGGATGAATGTTGCTCTACAATGTAATACATTAGAACCCTACGGTACCGACTTTAGAATTGTATCAGGTCCGGTAGAAAACCCAACTGCAATTTTTGGAATAGACTCTGTTTGGGCTACAAATTGTGTACTTAATGAGTTTACCAACTTTACCATTAGGCTTTACAAACCAATTGGTCCAGGTAGTTATAAAATATTCTTTAAAACAGGGGATGATTTTAATACCCTACAAACTAAGTGTGGTATTAACGTTCCTCAATACACAGCTCTTGATTTGACCGTGGTAGACAACTTTACCTTTAGTTTAGATTTTGATTCTATTGTGGTCTGTCGACCTGCTGACCCTGCTCCAATTGCAAGAGCTAATTTCGACGATGCAACTTATTATTCCTGGTCATATAATGGTAATCCAATTGGAGGAGATAGTGCTCAAACACAAGTTGTTGATTCAAACGGTGTTTGGACAGTAAACGTAAACGTTGAAGGATGTCAAGACTTTGATGATTTTTATGTAGACATTACCCAGAACAGACCTGTTGTTGTTCCTGACTTTCATTTATGTCCTGAAGAGATAGACACTCTTGTTGTTAGAATGGATAGTGTTCCTCAAGGAAGTAACCATACCTTTTATTGGCTAAATGATAAAACAGGACTATTTGAAATCGTTAGTTATCGAGATAGCCTAATAGCCGGTAGTTTTGATCGTGGTGGTACATTCATTTCTGAAATAACACTTAATAACATTTGTGTTACTGAAGATACTTTCCAAATAACAGGAGATCCTGTTTTTGTTGAAATCGGAAGAGATTCGACTATTTGTGAAGGAGATCAATATTGGTTATACAACATGAAAACGAGTTCTTATAAAGTTCCTGAACAAAATACATACCAATGGTATTTTAATGGATTCCCATTATCTGGAGCTACTAATGACTCTTTATTTATTTCTGATAAAGGGACTTATAGACTTGAAGTTACAAGAAGAAATCTTTGCTCTCAGTCAGACTCGGTCTTTATCAATGTAACAGATACTCTTGCAACTCCTGGTGTAGCTTGTCAGCAAATTACATTTGAAAATGGCCAGATTAGACAAAGGTTTATTTGGGATGTTATTGAAGGTGCAGACGATTATGAAGTTCAAGAAATTTATGAGAATGGAAATAGAAGTGCATGGTTAAAACCAAATGACTTATATGGAATTCATCACTTCGTTTTTGGAGCTCAAGCTAAATTAATCGTTCGTGCATTAAACCATGAAGTTGATTCCTTGGCGGCATGTAAATACAGCGCAATCGGTCAAGGCGAATCTTGTGAAGCGGTAGTTAAACCTACAAACGTATTTACACCAAATGGAGACGGAGTCAATGATTTCTTATCTTTTGATTTAATTCAGGTATATCCGGGGAGTAAACTTCAAATCTTTAATAGATGGGGTAAAATGATTTACGAAGACAATGATTATTCTAACACCTGGAATGGGGAAGATTACAAGGCTGGAACTTATTATTACGTTCTTGATATTAATGACCCAACCCAAGGAATTCAAAAAGGCTATTTTACAATTATCAGGTAAACATTACTAACTTTACTACCTCAAGGCCCTTTCCGATAAAATCGGAAGGGGCTTTTGAGCATCATAAAAAATTTTTAGATGATAAAAAAGCTTAAAGAAACTAAGAAAACACTATTCTCCTTTGAAATATTACCGCCTTTGAAAGGGAAAAGTATTCAATCTATTTATGATGGAATTGACCCCTTAGTTGAGTTTAACCCTGCATTTGTTAATGTTACTTATCATAGAGAGGAATTTATATATAAGAAACGAGAGAAAGGTTATCTTGAAAAAATATCAATTAAGAAGAGGCCTGGAACAGTTGGAATTTGCGCGGCAATTCAGAATAAGTACAATATTGAAGCTATACCGCACCTTATATGTGGTGGATTTAGTAAAGAGGAAACTGAAAACGCTCTAATCGATTTAAACTTTCTAGGAATTGATAATGTTTTGGCATTAAGAGGAGATCCAATTAAAACGGAGACACACTTTACACCTGAGCCAGGAGGAAATAAATATGCTGTAGACTTAGTCAAGCAAATCGTTGAGCTAAATAAAGGCAACTATATGGACGAAAATCTTGAATCAGCTAGCCCTACGAACTTTTCCATTGGCGTAGCAGGTTATCCTGAGAAGCATTTCGAAGCTCCAAATATGAAAGCTGATATTAAAAGATTGAAAGAAAAAATTGATGCAGGAGCAGATTATATTGTAACTCAACTATTTTATGATAATAGAAAGTTTTTCAGCTTTGTTGATGCGTGCAGGGCAGAAGGAATAGAAGTTCCTATTGTTCCAGGTATAAAACCAATTGAAAGCTTAAAGCACATTAGCTTCTTACCAAAGTTCTTTAATATAGATTTACCAATTGAACTTACCGATGAGTTAGACAAATGCAAGTCAAATGATGATGTTTTACAAGTTGGCGCCGAATGGGCTATTCATCAGTGTAAGGAGCTTGTTGATTATGGCTCTCCATGTCTTCACTTTTATACAATGGGAAAATCAAAGTCAGTTAGAAAAATTGTTAGCTCTATTTATTAATTCGATAATCGCTGTACGTATTTTCCAATAATGTCAAACTCAATATTGACTGCATCTCCTACATTTAATTGAGAAAAACAAGTATGCTCAAAAGTGTAAGGAATTATTGCTACTGAAAAGCTTTCATCTTTTACATTAAAAGCAGTTAAACTAACTCCATTAATACATATTGAGCCTTTTTCTACAATTAACTTGCTAGACTTTTTAAGTTTAAAATTGAAAAGCCAACTTCCATTTTTATCAATTACATCCTCTACTAGAGCCGTTTCATCAACGTGCCCTTGAACAATATGACCATCCAGTCTACCATTCATAACCATACATCTTTCAATATTTACTAAACTGTTAATATTAAGTTCATTTAAATTGGTCTTATCCAATGTTTCTTGAACTGCGTCTAATGTATAGTTATTCCCATTTATTGAGGTAACCGTTAGGCATACACCATTATGTGCCACACTCTGATCTTCTTTTAACTCTGGTGCTAGATTTGAGTTTATTGTAAACGTAATATTTGTGCCCGTTTGCTCTATTCCAACAACTTTTCCTACTTCTTCTATTATTCCTGTAAACATTATTTAAAATCTTTTTCTTTACTATCTAAAACGGTTATCGTACCCTTTAAAAGTCTTGGTTTTATGCCATCTAAACTTAATTCATTAACTATACAACGGTAGTAATAAACACCCGATTTTACCAATGATGTTTTATTATCAATAGCGCTCTTCAAATTCTTTAAACTTGGATTTATATTTTGATGTTTGCCGTCCCATAAGATATCGGGGTTGTTGGTAAAAAAAACTTGCTCTCCCCAGCGATTATAAATGACAATATCAATAGATTCAACGTATCTATAATTAAAAGGCCCTAGTGGTACGAAAAGATCGTTTAGACCATCACCGTTTGGAGTAAACACATTAGGGAGCTCATATATAGGACAATAGTCAATACAAACAATGTTCGATGGTAAACTTTCATTTAAAGACGAATCAATAGCTGTTATTCTATAACATCCTGCTATAGAACTAAGATTTGATGAAAACTGAACAGTTGTAGGATTATCAATTATATTGATTAATTCATAAACTCCAGAAGAACTGTCAGATCTATAAAGTCTATATCCTACAATATCTATTCCGTTAGCACATGTTAGATTTGGGTTGTTCCAGTTAAGACTAAGTAAATTAATATTACAATCTGAATTAGAACCTAATCGAGGTGAGCAAGGTAACTCATCATCAATTGGAGTTGCACAATTTTCTTGAGAAAAATTTATTATAGGCGACTTTACATTATTCAAATTATAATTCCCAATTGTTTTTATGTAATAACAATATTGAGTTTCATTTGCTAATCCTGTGTCAAGGTATTGTGTTGTATTTGTAACTGCTATAGAGTCAAACAAATCAACTGAATTCTTTCTATAGATCACAAAAGAAGTATTGTTCCAAGGGACTAGTTTAGTCCAAGACAGTGTAAGTTGATTATCTGTTGGATTAATTGATAGGAAAACTGAAGAAGCCCAAGCAGACTTTCCAACAAATTTGTTTAAAGCATTGTTTGTTTTCAACTCTACCTTATAACTGTAGCTATTTTCTAAGGTATTTAAGTTTGAAACCAAATAAGTAGTGTCGACAAAACTTAAGGTTGAATCAATAATAACAACTTGATCATTTAACCTTTGGTAGATAATATACTTAAATGGACCTTGGACATTATTGAATAAACTAGTGTCGGGTGGTGACCATGAAAGATTTATTTGACCAGAATCTAGACTGGTTCTAGATATCGAAACCTCAGTCATTAATGGAACATATTTGTCAACCATAGCACAAGTTTCTGAAGAAGCATAACCCTCCTCTCCTTGAAATCGACTTGTAATTAAATAACAATAATTTTGACCGGGAACCAAACCATTAGTGGAGTCATTATCTAAATAAGAGTTTACGCTAATATCATTAATTCTAGCAATTAAGCTGTATCCAGCAGACTCAGGAACTCCTGTTTGACAAGAGCTAGGAAGATAGTTTGAAGAATCAACCCTTCTATAAATATTATATCCCAAGGCATTACTACAATTTGCAGTATCCCAATTTAAAAGTATGTCTCGATTAAGGGTTGTCGCTATAAAGTTTTTCACAGACGGACCAACAACTTTTATAGTTCCGTTATCAAAATAGGTTAAGTCTGTAAACCCTCTTGTTTGACCGTCATCTGTTGCTTTAATACTGTAATTATATGGGTTAACTCTTATGTCATCGCAAGAGGTACTCCATACTAGTAAGTCGCTAGTTGGATTTCCCGGTACTCCTCTATTTACAAAAGCAGTATCCCCTACTATTGAAGATTCAAATATTTCCCCAGTATAAGAAAGTGTAACTACATCGTTATCTTGATCAAATCCTTGGATAGGAACAGAAATATTACTACCTGCCTCTCCACAGACAAATCTGTTTAAAGTGACTGATGGAGGTACATTATTACAACCTGCATAAACTTGTATTTGTAAATCTCGTAATACACTTCCTAAAAAGACTCCATTTCTATATTCAGAAATTTTAATTGCTACGTTATAAATTCCCGTTTGGGCAGGATTGTCCCATATCAGGTCTCCCGTTATTTCATCAACATATATTCTATTCGTAGAAGGAGGGAAAGTGAATCCTGATGCAATATTTCCATTTATTCCGAAACTTTCTGAAATCGAATATGCTAGACTATCCCCGTTAGGGTCAACTGCGCCGGGGTTATGAATGAAGGTGCTTCCTAAACAGGCATCATCAATGGGATCGTTTAATAAATCAGGAGAATCATTGTAAATTCCACTAATTGGGAAAATCCTTAAAACGGTTTCAACGTAAAAGGGTACTGCTGAGGAGTTCGAAATATTCTCGACTCCTCCATTCCTATTTCTATCAGAAACACTAATAATATAATCTCCTGGTCCCAAAAAAGTGTGTCGAGCAGTCCATGTTCTTTTTATAATTCTACCCGGAACTACAACTGTATTAGGTAAGTTGTTTTGCACAGAATCTACTCCAGTATTATCGCCCCAGTCAATTTCAATTTCCCTTCTATTAATTGCTTGACTTGTTGGGTCAGCAAAAATGGTAACTGTAAATTCATAGGTAAGATTCGAAATATGTTTATAGCTAATTTGTCCAGCTCTATTGTGTGTTGCATAACCAGAGGCAACAAAACAGAAAAACAGACAGAAATAAACTAACTTCTTCATTATGTTAATAAGACTCTAATACTCGATTACTTGTTGCTCAATATTTTCAGGTAATTCTCTGTAATCGTATTGTTGGGTTCTTAATTGAGGAGTAAATCCCGCCTCTTTTATGGCATCTTGAATTCCATCTGCAGTAAATCGATGAGGAGCACCAGCAACAGAAACAACATTTTCTTCAATCATTATTGAACCCATATCATTAGCTCCCGAGTGGAGGCACACCTGGGCAACCTCCTTACCTACAGTCAACCAACTCGCTTGTATATTTTCAATATTTGGCAGCATAATCCTTGATAAGGCAATCATTCGAATATATTCATCTGCACTAACCTCATTACTTATTCCTTTAACCCGATTCAAAAGTGTTCCGTCATCTTGAAATGGCCATGGAATAAATGCTAAAAAGCCTTTTGCATGTTCTGGTTTTTCTGCCTGAACTTCTCTCATCCAGACTAAGTGTTCAAATCTTTCTTCCAATGTTTCGATATGGCCAAACATCATAGTCGCAGAAGTTGTAATATCTAGCTGATGTGCCGCTCTCATTACATCTAACCACTCCTTCCCGGTACACTTGCCTTTCGAAATCAATCTTCTTACTCGATCATTTAATATTTCTGCCCCCGCACCTGGTAAAGAATCTAATCCAGATTCTTTCAGGATGGATAACACCTCAGTGTGAGATTTACCTTCAATTTTTGAGATGTGAGCTATTTCGGGAGGCCCTAGGGCGTGTAATTTTAAATTTGGATAAAGAGTCTTTAGCTCTCTAAACAAATTAGAATAATAGTCTAAACCTAAATCTGGATGATGACCTCCCTGCAATAGTAATTGTTCACCTCCAAGCTTCATCATTTCATCAATCTTTTGTTTGTACTGTTCAATTGTTGTAATGTATGCTTCTTTGTGCCCGGGAACTCTGAAAAAATTACAAAACTTACAATTCGCAATACAAACATTTGTGGTGTTAGCATTTCTATCAATAATCCATGTTACAACGTCATTTCCTTTTTTCTCTATTTTTAGTCTATTGGCAACAAAAGCTAATTCTGCTGTTGATGCATTATGAAAAAGGAAAACACCTTCTTCTTTAGTTAAAAATTCTTTGGCTAATGCTCGTTCTAATAATTCTTCTACTTGCATTTTTTCTATTTACTAGATAATTGATTAAAAGCCTATTAATTGTATTAGTTTTGCGAAGGTTAAAAATACGCAATAAAGCCAATTCGATAGGGTTTTATTTAAACAGTATAAGACGAAAGAAGTTTTTATTTAAAGCAGATGAATACTAGAAAAAGCAACAAAATTAAAGTTGGAATCTCTATTGGAGATCAAAATGGAATTGGTCCTGAAGTAATTCTAAAAACACTCTCCGATAATCGAATTAATGATATTTGTATTCCAATTATTTATGGCTCGAAAAAAACGATTAACTATTTTATAAAAAAGTTATCTATTCAAAACTTTAATTACGATATAATTAGCGATGCAGATAAAGCTAAAGCAAAAAACACTTCGATAATTAATGTTTGGGACGAAGAGTTAAATATAAATGAGGGGGTTGAAGAATCCGAAATAGGAAATTACGCGGCGTTATCTTTAAAAGCAGCTACAGCAGATCTAAAAGATGGTAAAATTGATGCTATTGTAACTGCCCCAATAAATAAAAATTCTATTCAATCAGAAGAGTTTACCTTTCCAGGCCATACAGAATACCTTCAAGCTGAAGATAATGCTGAAGACTCCTTAATGCTAATGATAAGTGAGCATGCTAAAATTGGTGTTGTTACAGGACATATTCCTATTAAGGATGTTGCAAATAGCATTAGCTCTGAAGCTATTTTAAAAAAAGTAACACTATTAAACAAATCCTTAAAAGAAGACTTTCAAGTTAGAAAGCCCAAAATTGCAATTCTTGGTCTAAATCCTCATGCAGGAGACAATGGCTTACTAGGTAAAGAAGAGCAAGAAATAATTGAACCAGCAATAAATCAAGTTAAAAGTATCGGAATATTGGCATTTGGTCCATTTCCAGCCGATGGTTTTTTCGGTTCAGATAATTACAAAAACTTTGATGGAATTATAGCAATGTATCATGACCAGGGACTAATTCCTGCAAAATCTTTATCTTTTGGAGGTGGGATTAATTATACTGCGGGATTGTCATTTGTAAGAACTTCTCCTGACCATGGAACCGCATATTCAATTGCAGGGCAAGGTGCAGCAAATGAGGGATCATTTAGAAATGCTTTATATCAAGCGGTTCAAATCGCAAAAAACAGGAAGATGCAGTCTGAACTAGAAGAGAATGTTTTACAAGTAAATAAAAGTCGTTCATAGCAGTAATCAAATAAAATTATTGTTAAATTTGCCCCCTTTCTTTTTGAGAAAAGTTGTTATGAGTTCAAAAAATCAGGATTTTGTTATTCCTTTTGTAGGTCTTAAGGAAGGCATTCATGAATTTAAGTTCGAAATAACGGAAGCGTTCTTTAAACAATTCGAATATTCAATTATTCAGCAAGCTGATTTAAAAATTGATTTAGTCTTTGAGAAAAAGAAAACCATGTTCAATCTTAATTTCAAAACGAAAGGTAAAATTTATACCGATTGTGATCGATGTGGTGATCCTTTAACACTAAAGGTTAAAGGCGATGAGGACTTAATTGTTAAGTTTGGAGACGACAACTACAGTGAAACTGACGAAATTAAAATCATACCTGAAAACGAATATGAATTGCACTTATCTGAAATAATTTATGAGTTTGCTCATCTATTATTACCAAGTAAAAAGACACATAAGAAAAAGTCAGATTGCAACCCAGATATTATTGAACAGTTAGAAAAATTAAACACAAAAAAAAAAACTGATAGCACAGACCCGAGGTGGGCAGCGCTATCAAAACTAAAATAGAAATAAGATTTAAATTATAGATTATGGCACATCCTAAACGAAAAATATCTAAAACTAGAAGAGATAAGAGAAGAACGCATTATAAAGCTACTGCTCCTACAATTGCAACTTGTCCGACTACAGGAATGCCTCATTTATATCATAGAGCGCATTGGTATGAAGGCAAATTATACTACAAAGGAAAGGTAGTTATGGAAAAAGCAACTGCTTAATCCAAAATCTTAATCAAAAAAATATTAAAAAGGTGAAATACGTGTATTTCACCTTTTTGTTGTTAGTAAATGATTGTATAATTGCTTTTAGCCTATTATGAATTTACTGCAAATTACACTACTTTAGAGCCTCAATTATTATCATTAATTGATAAAATAAACTTTTATGAGTAAAATCCGAGCAGCAATAACCTCTGTTGGTGGTTATGTTCCAGAATACCGGTTAACAAATAAGATTCTTGAAACCATGGTCGACACCAATGATGAATGGATAACAAGTAGAACTGGGATAAAAGAAAGACGGATTTTAAAAGGTGAAGGCTTAGGAACTTCTGATATGGGAGTTGAAGCTGTAAACGAATTACTTAAAAAGAGAGGGATTTCTGCAGAAGAAATTGATTTATTAATCTGCTGCACAGTTACTCCTGACTTAGTATTCCCTGCAACTGCAAATATTATTACAGATAAAATTGGTGCAAAAAATGCGTTTGGTTTCGACCTTATGGCTGCTTGCTCAGGATTTTTATACGGAGTAACAACAGGTTCTAAATACATCGAATCTGGTCAATACAAAAAAGTTGTTGTTGTTGGAGCAGATAAAATGTCATCAATAGTCGATTACGAAGACAGACAAACTTGTATTATTTTTGGTGATGGTTGTGGAGCAGTTTTACTAGAGCCAACGGAAGATGAATTCGGAGTAATGGATACCATTATGAAAAGTGATGGTTCGGGTAGAGTTCATTTACATCAAAAAGCCGGTGGTTCAGTTAAACCTGCTAGTCATGCAACTGTAGATGCAAAAGAGCATTTTATTTATCAAGAAGGACAAGCAGTTTTTAAATTTGCTGTAACTAATATGGCTGATGTTTCTGCCGAAATCATGGAAAGAAATAATTTAAAAAGTGACGATATTCGCTTTTTAGTTCCACATCAAGCAAATAAAAGAATTATTGATGCAACCGCAAGAAGAATGGGTGTTGGTAATGAAAAGGTTATGCTTAATATAGAAAAGTATGGAAACACAACAAGTGGGACTATACCCTTATGTTTGTGGGAGTGGGAAAAGAAACTTAAGAAAGGTGATAACCTAATTTTATCTGCCTTCGGTGGCGGGTTTACTTGGGGTTCTATCTACATAAAGTGGGCATACGATGCCAAATAGGTTTTATAAACCAAGATTAAATTTTATTTTTATTAGCTAAAACATTAAAACGAGATATATGAAATTCACTGAAATTCAAGAACTCATAAAATTTGTTTCAAAATCTGGCGTAAGCGAAGTTGAAATCGAAGACAAGGATTTTAAAATAAACATTAAAACTCCTCCTTACAGAAAGGGGAAAATGAACGAGCCTCAGCAAATTGTTACTGTTGTTCCTCAAGGTCAAGCAATAGATCCAAATATGATGGCTGCTCAAATGCCAGCTGCTGCTGCTCCTGCACCTACAGCCACTCCAGCTCCTGCTTCAGAAGAAAAGAAAGAAGCTAAGGATGATGAAGCAAATTATATTGCTATCAAGTCTCCAATGATTGGAACCTTTTATAGGAAAGCTGCTCCAGACAAACCTGAGTTTGTAAAAGTTGGAGACTCTATAAGCGAAGGTGACACAGTTTGTGTAATTGAAGCCATGAAGCTTTTTAATGAAATTGAAGCAGAAGTTTCAGGTAAAATTGTAAAAGTTTTAGTTGATGATACTACTCCTGTAGAGTATGATCAAACTTTATTTTTGATTGACCCAAAGGGCTAGTCAGCAAGCATTTTTCTTTTTATTAATCCTTAAATCATATAAATTATGTTTAAGAAAATATTGATTGCGAATCGAGGAGAGATTGCATTAAGAGTTATTCGAACATGTAAAGAGATGGGCATTAAAACGGTTGCAGTATATTCTACTGCTGATGCGGATAGCTTACATGTAAGGTTTGCTGACGAAGCAGTTTGCATTGGGCCAGCGTCAAGTACAGATTCTTATCTAAAAATATCAAATATTATGTCTGCGGCAGAAATTACTAATGCAGACGCTATTCACCCTGGTTACGGATTCTTATCTGAGAATGCAAAATTCTCAAAGATTTGTGAAGAACATGGTGTGAAATTTATCGGAGCTTCTCCTGAAATGATTGATGGGATGGGTGATAAAGCTTCCGCAAAATCAACTATGATAAAGGCAGGTGTACCTACCGTTCCGGGATCAGAAGGTCTCTTAAAAGACTTAGACCATGCAAAAAAAGAAGGGAAAGCTGTTGGTTACCCTGTAATGATAAAAGCTACTGCTGGCGGCGGTGGTAAAGGAATGCGAATTGTAAATTCTGAAGATGAAATGCAAGGCGCTTGGGAAAGTGCAAGACAGGAGTCTGCAGCTGCTTTTGGTAATGATGGCATGTACATGGAGAAATTCATTGAAGAGCCTAGACATATTGAGATTCAGGTAGCAGGTGACCAATTTGGAAATTATTGTCATCTTTCTGAAAGAGATTGTTCAATTCAAAGAAGACATCAAAAGCTTTGTGAAGAGACCCCTTCTCCTTTTATGACAGATGAGTTAAGAGAAGAAATGGGTCAAGCATCTATTAAAGCTGCCGCAGCAGTTAAATATGAAGGTGTAGGAACAGTTGAATATCTGGTTGACAAGCATAGAAATTTCTATTTTATGGAGATGAACACCAGAATTCAAGTTGAACATACAATTACTGAAGAGGTAATAAATTTTGATTTAATCAAAGAACAAATCAAAATTGCAGCAGGTCATAAAATTTCTGGGAAAAATTATTATCCTCAAATGCATTCAATTCAGTGTAGAATTAATGCCGAGGACCCATTTAATGGATTTAGACCAAGTCCTGGTGCAATAACTACTTATCATTCACCAGGAGGCCACGGAGTTAGAATAGATACACATACCTACGCTGGTTATGTTATTCCTCCGTATTACGACTCTATGATTTCTAAGCTTATCACTGTTGCACAAACAAGAGAAGAAGCAATTGAAAAAATGGAACGAGCCTTAAGTGAATACATCATTGAAGGAATTAAAACAACGATTCCTTTTCATCAGCAATTAATGCAAGACGAAACATTTAAAGCTGGAGAGTGTACAACTAAATTTATGGATACTTTCGTGTTGAAGAAACCTCAAGATTAGTATTAAAACAATCTAAAAAGAAAGCCCCAATTACAAATGTAATTGGGGCTTTCTTTTTGAATAAACCTTAATTAGTTTTTTAGTTAAGCATTTCTAATTCTACTCTTCTATTTTGTTGTCTGTTCTTAATTGAAGTATTTGGAACTAGTGGTTCAGAATCCAACATTGCCTTCACCTCCATTTGATTTCCCTTAACACCTTTATTCATTAAGTAATCCTTTACAGTGTTTGCTCTTTGTAGTGAGTATCTCCTATTAACTTCATCAGAACCCATATTACATGTATGGCCTTCTAACCTGATTCGTTTATTTGGATTAGCAACCAAGTATGCTGCAATCTTATCTAATGCAGGATTTGATTCTATGGTACTTGACTCCTTATTCGAACTTTCAAAGTCAAATTTTATATCTTTTTCAAATACTTCAGGTTTTAACTTTCCAACCTCTTTAACCTCTTCCTCTTTAGAGTATTTATCTTCTTTATTGGTAACTGTTGGACCAAAATCTACCTTTGACACATAGTGTACCTTTTTATCGCCAGAAGTGTTTGTGCTATTTAAATCAATTCTTAATTCATCAAGTTTATTAATGTTTATGGGTTTAATTGAATAATTTTGGTCAGCTGTTAATTTATTATAACTAAAAGCACCCTTATCGTCCGTATAAATTGTATCAATAGCATAACCTTCATCGTTTAGAATTACAAGAGCTGTATTCGCCTGAGGTAAGTTATTATACTGAAATAACCCATTGATTAATTCAACATCATCTACATTTTCTACTGCTGGAATAATTTTTTCTTCAACCCTTTCAGCTGTTGGCTCAGGCGCTAACTCTTCCTTCACCTCTGGTTCATTTTTGTGCATTTTTCCGAGATTGTATCCAAGCATAAACTCGTGCGAACCTCCAGAATAGGAAGCAACACCAGTACTTCCAAATTCATAAGCATAAGCAGCCATTAATTGGTCGGTAATTTGGAAACCCACTCTCCCGATATAAACTGCTTCTTGACGGTAACCAGCTCCTAAATACAACATTTCTTTGTAAGCCGATAAAGCATTTAGCTCAAACTGAAAACTCTCTGGTCCTTGGTTTCGGACAAGCACAAAAGGCTCAAGTGTCCAACTTTCGTTTAAATCAAATTGATAAGAAGAATAAGTAATAAACTGTCTTACTCTTTCAAAAGTTCCTGTTCCTCCATTCTCTGGGATATCATAGTCAACACCCGATTCAAACAAATGAGAAGAAGCAATACCAAACTTAAATTTTTTCAATTCATACAAAATACCAAACTCAGCATCAAAAGTAATCCCACTTTGTTGCCCTCCTGTAATTACATCATCGGCATAATCACCAATAACCGCATCGCCATAATTAATTGAGTTTTGTAAAGCCATACCTGAAATACCAAAACTCAAATTAGAACCTTCTTCATTTAACTTAATTCGGTAAGCATAAGAAACCGCGGCGTTAAACTGTTGCAAAATATCAGTTTGGTCAATGTTTAATTTAAGCCCTAAACCCATGTTATCATTCAATGCGCCATGCACACCAAAGAAAGTAGTTTTAGGAGCTCCTTCAATACTTTGCCACTGAATTCTGTGCGAAGCAGAACCCTCCAATTGATTTCTGTAACCCGCTTGAGCAGGGTTGATCAAGTACTCATTGAAATTGTAAAAATTACTCAATGGAGTTTGTTGGGCTTGAACTGTGGTTACAGATGTTAACCCTAAACCTATGATTGAAAGAGAAAGCAGTGCTTTTTTCATGTTTGCTCTTTTAGTGTTACTTGAAGTGTTGTTTATGCTCTTGTTAATCAAAATCTTTTTCATCGTTTCTAGTTTTTAAAGGTTAGGATTAACGTTTTTCTCTGATTACAGTAATAGGACCGTTGAAAGATCTTCCATCGGGACAATCAAAGACATAATAATAGGTAGCTTCAGGTAATTCTTCGCCATTTATTGTTCCATCCCACTCATTGTTATAGTTGGAAGTTGAATATACTTCAGTGCCATTACGGTTAACAATAATTAATCTACATCCCTGAATTAAAGCAGGTTTGTTTACCACCCAAGTATCATTTCTACCATCTCCGTTTGGAGAGAATAGCGTAGTAACATCTAATTTTTGAACAACGGTAACATCAATGGTCATGGTATCTGTATCGGTACAACCATCAGGACTAGTAACAGTCATAATGTATTCTGTTGTTACTTGAGGATTTGCCAATGGAGATACTGCTGTTTCATCATCTAACCCATCAAAAGGAGTCCACATTACACTTGCTGCATTAGTTTCAGAAGAAGCTATTCTAACTGGCTCAATATCTCTTGTAGCTAAATCCACTCCTGCACGAGCAATTGGAGGATCAAATACCGTTACATCAAAATCACAAGTCGTTTGATTGTTGTGAATATCTGTTACCTGATATTCAATCGTTGTTGTTCCAATCGGGAACTCATCTCCTGAACTAAACAACATGGTATCACTTCTTAAAGTAGAAGCAACTCCACAATTATCATTACCTATTGGAGAAGTCCAAGTAATAATTGAATCACACTGCGCAATATCCGAAGGACAAGTAATCGTTGGTAACTCAGTATCGTTAACGGTAACCATAAACGAATCAACCGAAGTATTCATCGATGGGTCATAAGCGGTATAGTATACCATGGTAGAACCTACTGCAAATACATCTCCTGATTGAGCGGTAGACACTGATGAATCAACCGTACAATTATCAGAAGCAGAAGGCGCTGTCCAAGTCACAACTGCATCACAATTACCTGCATCATTACTGATTGTAATATCAACCGGCATATTGGTAATAATTGGGCTAAATGCATCCGTTACAACAATATCAAACGTACAGGTATCTGTATTCATACTTGGATCATAAGCAATGTAAGTAACTGTAGTTGTCCCGATAGGGAACACATCTCCCGGATTATGCGATGAGATTAAGGAATCTACATTACAATTATCAGCTGCAGTTGGTGCAGTCCAATTGATAACCGTTGTACAGCCTGTTACATCCGTTGTAGAGAAGATGTTTGGTAAACAATTGCTAATTAAAGGCTTAATGGTATCAAGCACCGTAACAACTACTGCAGCAGAATCAACATTGCTGTTCGCGTCTGTTGCAATTAATTGAATGGTATTCGCTCCTGCATCAGCACAAACAAATGCTGATTTACTCAAACTCAAAGTAGGTGTTCCACAGGCATCAGAAGATCCATTATCAACGTCAGCAGTTGTAATCGAAGCAGCTCCTGAAGCATCTAAATAGATTGTAATCGCTTGAGTAAGTACATTCGGTCTAACAGTATCAACAACTGTAACAACAGCTGAAGCAGAATCTACATTACCGTTAACATCTGTTGCGATAAGATAAACCGTATTGGCTCCAACTTCACTACAGGTAAATGAGCTAATATCTAAACTTAAAGCAGGTGCTCCACAAGCATCCGTTGTTCCATTGTCAATATCTGCTGTTGTGATGGTAGCGTTACCTGTAGCATCTAAATAAGCATCAATGTTTTGAGTAACAACACTTGGTTTAATGGTATCGATTACCGTTACTGTTGCAGCAGCAGAATCAACATTACCATTAACATCCGTTGCAATTAACTGAACTGTGTTTGCTCCAACATCAGAACAAGTAAATGAAGTCTTCGACAAGCTCAGACTGACAACGTTACAAGCATCTGTTGTTCCGTTATCAATATCGCCTGTTATAATCGAAGCATTACCTGAAGCATCTAATTGAATCGTAATATTTTGGCTTACCACATTCGGTCTTACCGTATCAACAACAGTTACAACAGCTGAAGTAGAATCAACATTACCATTAACATCTGTTGCAATTAATTGAATGGTATTCGCTCCTGCATCAGCACAAACAAATGCTGATTTACTCAAACTCAAAGTAGGTGTTCCACAGGCATCAGAAGATCCATTATCAACGTCAGCAGTTGTAATCGAAGCAGCTCCTGAAGCATCTAAATAGATTGTAATCGCTTGAGTAAGTACATTCGGTCTAACAGTATCAACAACTGTAACAACAGCTGAAGCAGAATCTACATTACCGTTAACATCTGTTGCGATAAGATAAACCGTATTGGCTCCAACTTCACTACAGGTAAATGAGCTAATATCTAAACTTAAAGCAGGTGCTCCACAAGCATCCGTTGTTCCATTGTCAATATCTGCTGTTGTGATGGTAGCGTTACCTGTAGCATCTAAATAAGCATCAATGTTTTGAGTAACAACACTTGGTTTAATGGTATCGATTACCGTTACTGTTGCAGCAGCAGAATCAACATTACCATTAACATCCGTTGCAATTAACTGAACTGTGTTTGCTCCAACATCAGAACAAGTAAATGAAGTCTTCGACAAGCTCAGACTGACAACGTTACAAGCATCTGTTGTTCCGTTATCAATATCGCCTGTTATAATCGAAGCATTACCTGAAGCATCTAATTGAATCGTAATATTTTGGCTTACCACATTCGGTCTTACCGTATCAACAACAGTTACAACAGCTGAAGTAGAATCAACATTACCATTAACATCTGTTGCAATTAGATAAACTGTATTGGCTCCAACTTCACTACAGGTAAATGAGCTAATATCTAAAGTAAGGGCAGGTGCTCCACAATTATTAGAACTTCCATTGTCAATATCAGCTGTTGTAATTGAAACATTACCTGAAGCATCTAAATAAGCATTGATGTTTTGAGTAACAACACTTGGCTTAATGGTATCAATTACAGTTACCACTGCTGAAGCAGAATCTACATTACCGTTAACATCTGTTGCGATAAGATAAACCGTATTGGCTCCAACTTCACTACAGGTAAATGAGCTAATATCTAAACTTAAAGCAGGTGCTCCACAAGCATCCGTTGTTCCATTGTCAATATCTGCTGTTGTGATGGTAGCGTTACCTGTAGCATCTAAATAAGCATCAATGTTTTGAGTAACAACACTTGGTTTAATGGTATCGATTACCGTTACTGTTGCAGCAGCAGAATCTACATTGCCATTAACATCTGTTGCTCTTAATTGAACTGTATTAGCACCAACATTAGCACATGTAAATGAACTGATATCTAAACTAAGTGCAGGTGCTCCACAAGCATCTGTTGTTCCATTGTCAATATCTGCTGTTGTGATAGAAGCAGCACCTGAAGCATCTAAATAAACATTGATGTTTTGAATTAATACATTAGGTTTAACCGTGTCAACTACGATAATGGTAGAAGAGCTTGTACTTGTGCATCCATTGTTATCTGTAATGGTTATGGTGTATGTTCCATCAGCTACTCCTGTAATTGAAGCAGTAGATGCAGCATTACTCCACAAATAAGTATAAGGCATTGTTCCACCTGTTGCTGAAGCTGTAGCTCCACCATCTGTAAATCCTAAACAAGTTGCGTTAGAATCAACAACGGAAGCTGCGACTAAAACTGCAGGCTCGGTAATTGTTGCACTTGAAGTAGAAGTACAAGAATTATTGTCTGTTATTGTAACCGTATAAGTTCCTACCGCAACTCCTGTAATAGAAGCGTTTGTTGCTGCATTACTCCATAAATAAGTATAAGGCATGGTTCCACCTGTTGCAGAAGCAGTTGCTCCTCCATCTAAAAAGCCATTACAAGAAATATTAGAATCAACAACCGATGCAGCTACTAAGCTTGCAGGTTCTGTAATGCTAACATTGGAGTTAGAACTACATCCATTTGCATCTGTAATCGTTACACTGTAAGTTCCTGCTGCAACTCCTGTAATAGAAGCTGTTATTGCAGAATTGGACCATAAATAAGTATAAGGCATGGTTCCACCGGTAGCAGAAGCAGTTGCTCCTCCATCTAAAAAGCCATTACATGAAATGTTAGAGTCTACTACCGATGCAGCAGCTAACATTGCAGGTTCTGTAATTACAACTGAACTCGAATCTGTACAACTATTAGCATCGGTAACAGTTACTGAGTAAGTTTCTGCTATAACTCCGGTAATTGACGAGGTTGTTGCGCCATTGCTCCAAGCATAAGTGTATGCTCCTGTTCCGCCTGTTGAAGAAGCAGTAGCTCCGCCATCTAAAAAGCCATTACAAGTAATATTAGAATCAACAACGGAAGCAGCTACTAAAGTTGCAGGTTCTGTAATGCTAACATTGGAGTTAGAACTACATCCATTTGCATCGGTAATAGTTACACTGTAAGTTCCTGCCACAACTCCTGTAATTGAAGCTGTTGTAGCAGCATTGCTCCAAGTGTAGGTATAAGGCATGGTTCCTCCTGTCGCTGAAGCTGTAGATCCACCATCTGTAAAACCATTACAAGAAACGTTAGAATCTACTACTGAGGAAGCTACTAAAGCAGCAGGCTCAGTAATGCTTGTTGAACTAGAATCTGTACATCCATTTGCATCGGTAATAGTAACTGAATAAGTTCCGGCTGCTACTCCTGTAATGGAAGCCGTTGTTGCTGAATTAGACCAGGCATAAGTATAAGGCATCGTTCCTCCTGTGGCAGAAGCAGTAGATCCCCCATCTAAAAGGCTATTACAAGAAATGTTAGAATCAATAACTGAAGCAGCAACTAAAGTATTTGGTTGAGTAATCGTTACCGAATCTATCCCTGTTAACATGTTTCCATCGGTTACAGTTACCGTGTAAGTTCCTGCAATTAAATTAAACGCAAAAGAGGAGGTATCTCCACTTGACCATAGATATTTGAAAGGCATTGTTCCACTAACGACATTAACGGAAGCAGACCCATCGGATAATCCATTACAACTAACATTAGAAGACACACTTGCCGTTGGAATTGGCCCTGCTGTAATTACAATCGACTCCGTGTCTGTACAGCCATTATTATCAGTAATGGTAGTCACATAAGTTCCTGCCATTAATCCGTTAATTGATGCAGATGTTGACCCGTTTGACCATAAATAGGTATAAGGAGATGTTCCACCAGACGAGGATGCTGTTGCTCCACCACCATTGCCCATATCATTAGAATCTAATGCAATTGCTGAAACTAATAAGCTAGGTTGAAAAATATTGGCAACATCTGTTAAGGTACAGCCGTTTGCGTCAGTAATGGTCACAGTATATATTCCAGCTGCCAATCCTGTATTTGAAGCTGTCGTTGATCCATTACTCCAAGAGTAGGTATAAGGAGATGTGCCTCCACTTCCACCAATTGATGCAGAGCCATCATTTCCTCCATTACAACTTACATTACTTGATGTTGGTGCTGTGGCTGATAATGAACTTGGTTCAGTTATAGATGCTGATGTCGTTGCAGTAAATCCACTTGCATCTGTTACGGTTACCGTATATGTACCTGCAGGCTTAAAAGAGATTGTACTAGATCCACTAGTGCTTAAAGTATCTCCACTTGACCATTGATAAAAATATGGACTTGACCCTGAAGAAGCTGTTGCTGTTAAACTTCCGTCAGCAAAACCATTACAAGACACATTTGTTTGTGCTGTCATACTAATTGATGGACCCGCTTGGATAAGTGCAGAAGCAGAATCTGTACAACCATTTGCATCTGTAATGGTAACAGAATAAGTTCCTGCCGCTAAATTTGTAACTGAAGCTGTTGTTCCCCCATTATTCCATGTATAAGAATAAGCCGGCGTACCACCTGTTGCAGAAACTGTTGCTGCACCAGTGCCACCACCAGTATCAATTGCATCTATAGTTGTTGAAGCAACTAGAACCGCCGGTTCTGTAATGCTTGTTACATCTGTTAAGGTACAACCATTCGCATCAGTTATGGTAACCGTATACGTTCCGGCTGATAAACTTGTCACAGGGTTTGAAGTCGCTCCATTAGACCATGAATACGTGTAAGGACTTGTGCCACCTTGGGCTGATGTACTTGCACTTCCATCACTCCCACCATTGCAACTCACATTATTGGAACTTGTAGCTGTGGCTTGTAATTGGCTTGGCTGTGAAATTGTTGCTGAGGCTGTGGCTGTTGTTCCATTATTATCTGTTACCGTAACCGTATATGTACCTGCAGGTTTAAAAGAAATTGTACTAGATCCACTTGTGCTTAAAGTATCTCCACTTGACCATTGATAGTAATATGGACTTGTACCTGTAGATGCTGTGGCCGTTAAACTACCATCTGCTAAACCATTACAAGAGACATTGGTTTGGGATGTAATCGAAACATTAATTCCTGCAGGTTGAGTAATTGTTTCTGAAGTTGTAACCGGTCCACATCCATTATTATCTGTAACACTTACCGTATAAGTTCCAGCTGCTAAACTTGTAGCAGTAGAGCTAGTAGACCCGTTACTCCAAGCATAGGTATATGGAGAGGTTCCTCCTGATGCTGAAGCCGAGGCTGAACCATTATTACCGCCATTGGTAGTTACATTGCTACTTGAACTTGTTGCCCCTAATGCCGTTGGTTGTGAAATAGAAACATTATCAGTTATCGTACATCCGTTAGCATCAGTAGCTGTTACGGTATAAGTTCCTGCCGAAAGTGAAGTTGCGGTTGCTGTAGTTTCTCCATTACTCCACGTATAGGTATAAGATGGTGTTCCGCCTGCTACTGAAATTGATGCACTCCCGTCTGAACCTCCATTACAACTAACATTACTACTAACCGACGTACTATTTGTCATTGAGGTTGGTGTTGTTATTGTAATACTTGCACTTGCCGTACATCCTGACGCATCAGATACTGTAGTAGTATAAATCCCTGCGGCTAAATTTGAAATTGAAGCTGTTGTTGCTCCATTAGACCATGAATACGTGTAAGGACTTGTGCCACCTTGGGCTGATGTACTTGCACTTCCATCACTCCCACCATTGCAACTCACATTATTGGAACTTGTAGCTGTGGCTTGTAATTGGCTTGGCTGTGAAATTGTTGCTGAGGCTGTGGCTGTTGTTCCATTATTATCGGCAACAGTTACTGTATACGTTCCTGCAAAAAGCGAACTGATTGTATTAGTTAAACTTGATGTATTTGAAGTAGTAGCTCCGTTAGACCAAACATAGGTATAATTGGCTGTGCCAAGAGTTGCTGTAGCAGTTAATGAACCGTCGGAACCACCATTACATGATACACTATTGTTTGCTGTAATGGAAACACCAACAGGGGTTGACCCACCTGATATAACAACACTTGAACTTCCACTTGCAATTACAGAATGCGAATATCCTGAGACATCATTACTCGACCAATTACTTAAGGTATGAACCCTATTTAGCCAACCATCTTTAGTAGTATCTGTAAATACTCCTGTATATTGCCAATTATCAACATGTCCTCCACTAAGCCCAGATATTCCTAGGGCACTTGCAGTTGTCTTGTTTGATTGGGAAGAATTTAAAGCCGTTAGACCAGGAGGAACATGACTATCCGTTAAAGAAGAGCTTAAAGCATTAGCGTCAGCCTGCCAGCCGTCAACATAACCAGTGGCAGATCTGGTGTTAAATCCATAAATAAAAGTGATTGTACTTGTTATAACGCCATCACTAGTTTGAAAAATAAGAATTTGATCTCCTATTGTAGTTAATGCTAATTCTCTTGAACCCCCCGTTTCAACACTTCCATCTACTTCATAAAACTCTAAGGAGCCTAGTGAAGATGGTTCTAATTCATATAATACCTCAGTAGGGTTCAATAACTTTATCAAAGTACCTGCTGTTATACCAGAACCGTTAACCGTAAACTTTATCCCTCTTTCAGTGGCTGAGCCAAAGGCTGAGCCAATGGCGTTCCAACTTCCATCGGAAAAGTAGATAATTTCTCCTGCGGGAAGATCAACTAATGGCAGAAATACTAATTCATCACCTCCTCCATCAGAATTAAATTGGAGTAGAACAATGTCGTTTGTACTTAAACTTCCTGAGTATGCAGTTGAAATAAAGCAACTGAATATCAAAAGAGTTAATGCAAACTTTTTGATTGTGTGAGATGATTTTTTTTGAATATCAATGATTCTTTCGACAGCAGGGAATAAGTCTCGTTTCATATGTGTTGTTTGTTTCATCGTAAAGCTATTAACAGCTTTTAACAATCTCCAAAAATATAGAAAATTTTATCTCAATATGATAAATTAGACTATCTGACTAAGAATATGTTGTGAATAACCAAAATATGTTGTGAACAACAAAAAAGCCTTTGTACTT